>ENA-ORIC01002602-ORIC01002602.1-human-gut-metagenome-genome-assembly--contig:-NODE-2602-length-14110-cov-3.344189_pt1 | contig 14110 bp, 10 predicted proteins | sample MGYA00243023_ERZ508732 | MGnify/ENA primary metagenome ERZ508732 (study PRJEB26277, sample SAMN04329767) | human gut metagenome | biome: human-associated habitat | host: Homo sapiens | place: USA...
GCTCCTGCGCGAAATCGCCCGTTCCGCGGCGAAAAACGATGCCGAAATAAAAATCGTGGCGGGGCTGTGCGAACGCTCGCCCGAAACCATCGGCGAATGGCGGCGCGAATTTCCCGTGGCGGAAATCTATGCTTCCGGTTATTGCGACGAACCGGACGAGCAGATTTCGCAGGCGGAAAAAGCCTTGAAATGCGCCAAAGAATACGTTTGCGACGGCAAAAACGCGCTGCTTCTTTTCGACGATCTCAACGCTCTTGCGCGCGCGTTCAACGAAACGGAGGAATCGGCGGGCGGCAGAACGCTGGCGGGCGGACTGGAAAGCAAAACGGTGCATTATCTCAAGAAATTCCTCGGTTCCGCGCGCAGGTTAAAATCGGGCGCTTCGCTCACGGTGTTCGCCGTGCTTTCCACCGAAACGGGTTCGCCGTTCGATGCGGTGCTTTCACAGGAACTGCTCGGCGTTTCATCGGCAACGTGGCAATTATCCGGCAATTTCCGCCGCGGCAAAACGGCGATTCCGGACGGCACGGCTTCGCACGTAGATAACGAGGAAAAGTTTTTGTCTGCGGAAGAATCGAAAACGCTGGATCGTCTGTTTTCCGCGGGGGCGGAAAAGACGTTTTCGGACGGAAAAGAAGAAATTCTGAAAGAAAGCGCTTCCGCGCAAGATTTTTTAAGCCGTATTCTCGACGGTAATCAGAAACAATAGAAGCGGAATGCATAAAAATTAGAATGTTTAAAACGCTTTTTGAGAAGCGTTTTTTACTTTTCTGTGTTATACTATAAACGCTCGTACGATTCCGTACAAAATACAACCGGAATATCCGGGGAGGAAATACCATGAAAAACAAAAAAGAAACGCAGAACGTTTCCGTTGAAGAATTACTTGAAAAAATGACGCTTGACGAAAAATTGCAGCAGCTTACGCAACTTTCCGGCGTATTTTTCGATGCCGCCGATAAAACGGCGGCAACCGGACCGAAAGCGGACGTAGGTATTTCCGATAACGACCTTCCGGGGATCGGCTCCACGCTGAATTTCCGCGGCGCCGAACAGGTGCGCCGTATACAGGAGGCGCACCTCGAAGCCGATCGCAATAAAATTCCCATGTTGTTCATGATGGACGTCATACACGGCTGCCGCACGATTTATCCCGTCAATCTGGGGATGGGGGCAACGTTCAATCCTAAGTTCATGGAAGAATGTTCCGCGATGGCTGCGCGCGAAGCCCGTGTCATGGGCGTACGCGTTACGTTCGCGCCTATGGTGGATTTGGTGCGCGACGCCCGCTGGGGCAGAGTGATGGAAAGCACGGGCGAAGACGCGTATTTAAACGGTTTGTTCGCCGCCGCGCAGGTAAAAGGATTCCAGCGCGAAGGCGTTGCGGCGTGCGTGAAGCATTTCGCCGCTTACGGCGCCCCCGAAGCAGGCAGAGATTATAACACCGTGGATATGAGCGAACTCACGCTGCGCGAAAAATATCTCGTTGCCTATAAAGCCGCCGTGAATGCGGGCGTAAAAATGGTCATGACGTCTTTCAATTCTCTCAACGGCGTTCCCGCCGCGGCAAACAGGAAGCTCGTCAAAGGCATCCTGCGCGACGAATGGGGCTTCGACGGCGTGATTATCAGCGATTATAACGCGTTCCGCGAAATGATGAACCACGGCGTGGCGAAAGACGAAAAGGATTGCGCTTACAAAGCTATGCAAGCTACAAACGATATCGAAATGATGTCTGCCGCATATCTCCATTGCATGAAAGATCTGATTGCGGAGGGGAAAATTTCACAAATGCAGGTAAACGACGCCGTGCGCCGCGTTCTGAACCTCAAAAAAGATCTCGGCTTGCTTGAAGAACCGTATCGTTTCCTGCCGAAAACAAAGGAAGAAGCGGAAAAAACGCAGAAATCGGAAATACTGACGGCGGAAAACCGCGTTCTCGCAAGAATCGCGGCGGAAAAATCGGCGGTGCTTTTAAAAAACAAAGGCGTATTGCCTTTTAAAAAGAACGCGAAAAAAATCGCCGTCATCGGTCCTTTCGGCAATACGGGCGATATTATCGGCTTCTGGCATTGCTACGGCAACGGTAACGATACGGTAAAAATCACCGACGGCGTGAAAAATCTTCTTCCCGATGCCGAAATCTGTTTTGCGCAGGGCGTAAGCGGCGCGCTCGACGCGGTTGCCGACGAAAAAGAAATCGAAGATGCGGCGCGGCTTGCCGCCGGGGCGGACGTTGTTCTTTTAGCGCTCGGCGAACCGGAAGGGGACAGCGGCGAAGGAAACAGCAAACAGAATCTCGAACTGCCCGAAGCGCAGTATCGATTGCTCGAAGCGGTGCTTGCCGCAAACAAAAACACCGCGGTACTGCTTTTTACCGGCAGACCGCTTGCAATCAAAAAATTATCCGAACTCGCTCCCGCGATTCTTCTCGTATGGCAGCCGGGCACGGAAGCGGGCAACGCAATCGCAAATCTCGTGTTCGGCGAAGTTTCTCCCGAAGGCAAACTTCCGATGAGCTTTCCCGCGGTAACGGGGCAGTGCCCGATTCATTACGATCGTTTCAATACCGGCAGACCCCGCGAAAACGATCTTTCGCGCGTAGGTTATACGTCGTCGTATATCGACGGACCGAATCTTCCGCTGTATCCGTTCGGTTACGGGCTTTCCTATACAGAATTTTCTTACGGAAAAGCGCGGGTTTCCGCGGAAAAACTGCGCCGGGGCGAAGCAATCAAAGCATGCGTTACCGTGAAAAATACAGGTATGCGCGAAGCGACCGAAACGGCACAGTTGTATCTTCGAGATAAAGTCGCTTCCGTCGTTCGCCCCGTAAAAGAACTCAAAGGCTTTAAAAAAGTAACTCTTGCCGCGGGCGAAGAAGCGCTCGTAACGTTTGAAATCAATGAAGAAATGTTGAAATTCTATAACGCCGAGCTTGAATTTGCCGCGGAAAACGGCGATTTTACGGCATATATCGGCGGTTCGTCCGATACAAAAAACGGCGCGGATTTCGAACTTGTCGATTAAAAACGCATAAAACGGAAATCGTAGCCGCCGGTGTTGTCCATCGGCGGCAGTTTCTTATCAAAAAACGACGAAAAATGTCGGAAAAAACAGTAAAACGGCATAGTACAACCCTTTTTTTTCATAGCTTATACAAGCGCCGAAAATCGGAAAAAACGCAGACGGCGCCGCAAAACAGAGAGAAAAAAGGAGAAAATTCAATGTTTTTAAGCGTTTTCTGGTCGTTTTTATGCAAAATCGGTTTTTTAACGGGATTGATCGGCGGAAAGAATTCTTTTTCCCGACCGCTGTCCAAAGAAGACGAAGAAAAATATCTTCGCGCCTTAAACGAAGGGCAAACGCCGGAGGAACGCAAGCAAGCCAAAGAAATTCTCGTACAACACAATATGCGGCTGGTGGCGCACATCGTCAAAAAATATCGCGGCGCCGCCGAAAACGACGATCTCATCTCCGTCGGCAGTCTCGGGCTTATGAAAGCGCTTGATAATTATCGCCCCGGCAGAGGCACCACGCTTGCCACATTCGCCGCGCGATGTATCGAAAACGAAATTTTAATGTTGATCCGCGCCAATAAAAAGCACAAAAATACGCTTTCGCTGTCCGATCCCGTCGGACTCGATAAAGACGGCAACGAACTCACGCTTCTCGACGTCCTTGCCGAAAAAGAAGAGGGCGTTTTCGAAAACGTAGAACGTTCCGTCCAGCGCGAGCGCCTTTTAACATCCATCCGCGCGCTTTTAAGCGAGCGGGAATACACGGTGCTTTGCATGCGTTACGCGCTTACGGGCGGGGCGCCGAAAGCGCAGAGAGAAGTGGCGGCGAAGCTGAATATTTCCCGTTCCTATGTGTCCAGAATCGAAAAACGCGCGATCGCCCGTTTAAAAAAACGTCTTTCGGCAAGCGATTTTTACGATGCGGAAAGCCGGTTCTGAAATCAACTTTCCGCCCGTCCGGAATCCCGCGGGTTATGCTTGACTTTTTTCCGTAAATCGGCTATAATACGCAGGTAAACGGTACATACTTACAAAAGGTAAAATTATGAGCGGAACAATATTCGATTCAACGGAAAATCAAGCGGGAAAGCCGCGTAAATGCGGCGTATTGCTGCCGATTTTTTCACTTCCCGCCGCTTACGGAATCGGCACGATAGGCGCCGTCGCGCGCGAATTTATCGGCTATCTCGCTTCGACGGGCGTAAAAGTTTGGCAGATTCTGCCGCTTTTACCCACAAGTTACGGCGACAGTCCGTATCAGTCCGTCTGTTCATACGCTCTCAACTACTATTTCATCGATTTGCAGCTTCTGAAAGAAGAGGGGCTTTTCACGCAGTCCGAACTCAACGATTACGCGGCGGAAAACGCCTATACGTCGGATAATTCGCGTATCGACTACGAAAAATTGTTCCGTACGCGCGTGCCTCTGTTAAAAAAGGCGTTTTCACGGTTCGAGCGCGAAGAATATCTTGCCGCGCACCGTGCGGAAGCGCAGAATTTCGCCGCATTTTTAAAAAAGGGAGAATATTACGATTTCGCGCTGTTTATGTCGCTGAAAACGCATTTTTCTTATCGTCCGTGGCAGGAATGGGGCGAGTATGCGCAATTCGGCGAAGAAAAAGCGGAAAAATTCGCCGCGGAACACGCGGAAGAAATCCGCTTCTGGCAGTTTACGCAATACGAATTTTTAAAACAGTGGGCGCAATTAAGAAAATGTGCCGAAGATTTCGGCGTAGAACTGCTCGGCGATATGCCCATTTACGTTTCCGGCGATTCCGTCGAAATGTGGAAATACGGAAAATCTCTGTTCGAAACGGACGAAAACGGCAGACAAACGCAGAAAGCCGGGGTGCCGCCCGACGCTTTTTCCGCCGACGGGCAACTGTGGGGAAATCCCGTTTACCGCTGGGACGAAATGAAGAAAAACGGCTATCGCTGGTGGAAAGAACGCATCCGTAAAGCGCTCGCTTTGTTCGACGCGGTGCGCATCGATCATTTCCGCGGATTCGACAGATATTTTTCTATCCCGCAGAACGCGCAGACGGCGCGCGAAGGCGAATGGAAAGACGGCCCGAAAGAAGCGCTTTTCGAAGATATGAAAAATTTGCCTATCGTGGCGGAAGATCTCGGCGTAATCGACGAGGGCGTGCTCAGGCTGATGAAAAACGTCGGCTATCCCGGCATGCGCGTGCTTGAATTTGCGTTCGACGGCAAAGCGGATAACACAAACAAGCCATCGAATTCTCCGGAAAACAGCGTGGCGTATACGGGCACGCACGATAATCCGCCGTTCGCCGCTTATGTCCGTTCGCTTCCCGAATCGGAAAAGCAACGGTTCGTGCGCGATTTCCGCGACGAATGCAAAAAATTCGGCGTCGATTCCGCGGCGGTTACGCCCGAAGAATATTGCGCCGATGCGGTACGGCTCGCGTTTGCTTCTCCGTCGTATCTTTGCGTGGCGCCGCTGCACGATTTGCTGGCGCTCGGCGAAGAAGCCCGCATCAACGCGCCGTCCACGCTTTCAACAAAAAACTGGAGTTTCCGCTATCCGAAAGCGCAGCTGTTATCGCCGGAAGTCAAAGAAACGCTTCTGCGCCTTACGTTTGAGTATCGCAGATAAAAAGAATACGCGCGATAAAAATCGCAGAAGAACCTTTCCGTTCCGCACAGGCGTTTACGCCGTACGGGGCGGAATTTTTTATGCGGAAAGCGAAGTATAAAAAGGCGGAAACTTACCGAAAATAACGTTAGCCCGATTTTTTCGGAGCGCAGAAATTCAATATTCGAAGTAGGAGCGAAAGGTATGAAGAAAAAGACGAAACAAACTCTTGCGATGCTTTCCGTCGCGGCAATCGCGGGCACCATGCTCGGCGCGTGCAAAAAGCATACGGATAACGCCGTAACGCTTACCGTATGGTGTTCGCAGATGGATATGGATCTGGCGAAAGAAATTTCCGAAAACTTCAAAAAAGATCATGCGGATACGCAGTATAATTTCCGCTTTGCGGCGCAGGGCGAAAACGAAGCGGCTACGAAAATTTTAACCGACGTAGAAGCCGCGCCGGACGTATTTTCCTTTTCCAGCGATCAGATTTTAAAGCTGATAGCGGGCGACGCGCTTTCACGTATCGGCGGCGACAGACTTATCCGTATACGGGAAAACAACGACGAAAAAGCAGTGGATGCGGCTACGGTTACGGGCGCAAACGGCGAAGAGAGCGTTTATGCTTTTCCGTATACCGATAATACGTTTTTTCTGTATTATAATAAGGCGTATTTCAGCGAAACCGATGTGGAAACGCTCGACGGTATTCTCGCAAAATGTTCTTCGTCCAAAAAATTCGCCATGCCGCTGAACGACGGCTGGTACAACACGTCTTTCTATTTCGGCGCGGGGCTCGGCTATGAAGTAACCTATAACGATTCGTTTGCGGAAACGAAAATCGCCACCGATTTCGGCGGCGACGTCGGCAAAAAGGTAACGAAGGCGTTATACGAAACGGCTTCGAATCCGAAAGTCTTTCCCGATGCCAACGATTCCACGATCGCCGCGGGCTTTTCCGACGGCAGCGTCATCGCCGCCACTTCCGGCATCTGGAACAAAAAGACGTTTTCCGGCTATCTCGGCGAAAATTTCGGCGTGGCGAAACTTCCTTCGTACACCTATGCGCGCGGCGAAAGCGGCGAAACGCAGAAGCAGCTCACGGCGTTCGCCGGGTATAAACTGATGGGCGTGGGGCAGTATTCCAAAAACAAATCCGCAGCTCTCGAATTTGCCGAGTATTACACGAATAAAGAAAATCAGGTGCGCCGTTTTAAAGATCGCGGCTTCGTTCCCACAAATAAAGAGGCGCGCGAAGAAAACGACGTGCAAAGCGACGCCTGCGCAACGGCGATCGCCAATCAGCTGAAATATTCAAAAACGCAGAAGAACGTACCGTCCACGCTCTGGTTGCCTATGCAGGGGTTGGGCAACGCGATGATTACCGCAGCCACCACGGGCAGCGAATTCAGACTCGAAACCGAGCTCGCCGCCTACGTGAAAGCCATCGAAAAAACGACGGATTAAACGAACGGTCGGCGTAAAAACCGCAAAAACAAAAAGGAGTGCGTCCGCGAACGCGAAACCCGCCGTTTGCGGCGCGCCTTTTTCTTTAAGGAGTACGAAATGCAAATCGCGGAAGAAAAACGTAAAAACAAAATAAAAAACGTCGGCTCGGCGAACAAACGTCGCGCGGGCTTATTTACGGCAATCGGTGAAGGTTCTGCGGCAACGAAAGCCTCGGCTGTGTTTATGGGTTCGGGGCAGATTGCGCGCGGGCAGATCATCAAAGGGATTTTCTATCTCGCCGCCGAAACGGCGTTCGTGCTGTTCATGATTTTTTTCGGCGGAAAGTACGTAGCCAAATTATTTTCGGGCAATCTCGGCACGCGCGTATCGGGCGAAATCTGGAACGAGGAAACGCAGGTATTCGAAAAAGTCGCGGGCGATAACAGCTTTCTTATTCTACTGTACGGCGTCGTTTCTCTCGTCGTCTGTATCTTATTCGTTTTGCTTTGGGCGGCTAACGTAAAGGGCTCCTACGAAAACGATCTGCGCCTTCGCCGCGGCGAAAAAATACTCACGTTCAAAGAGGACGTCAACGAACTCGTCAATAAAAAATTTTATATTCCGCTTCTGCTTCCTCCGTTTATCGGGTTGCTGGCGTTTACGGTGCTTCCGCTCATATTCATGATTTTAATCGCGTTCACGAATTACGATTACAATCATATGCCGCCCGGCAGACTTTTCGGTTGGGTGGGGTTGCAGGGCTTTAAAACGCTGTTGGCGTTCGGCGGCGGGGGAGAATTTCCCAAGGCTTTCGCGCAGGTGCTTCTCTGGACGTTCGTCTGGGCGTTTTTCGCCACGTTCACGAATTTTTTTCTCGGAATGTTTCTCGCCATGCTCATCAATAAAAAAGGCATCCGGGGCAAGGCGATATTCCGCGCCGCGTTCGTTACGGCAATCGCCGTACCGCAGTTCGTAACGCTGCTTTTAATGCAGAAGATTCTCGATCGAAACGGTATTTTAAACGTTATTTTCGGCTCAAACGTCATGTGGCTCACGGATACGCGCTTCCACGCGCTGATTCCGAAACTCTCCGTTATTCTCGTCAATATCTGGATCGGCGTTCCGTACACGCTGTTGATGTGCTCCGGGCTTTTAATGAACGTTCCCGAATCCTCTCTCGAAGCCGCCCGTATGGACGGCGCCAATCCCGTGCAGATTTTCTTTAAAATCACGTTGCCGTATATTCTGCAGATGACAACGCCGTATCTCATCACGCAGTTTGTCGGCAACATCAATAATTTCAACGTCATCTGGCTGTTGACAAACGGCGGACCGTTGGATAGCGTGCGCTTCGGTTCCACCAAGGCGCAGGCAACCGATTTGCTTGTAACGTGGCTGTACCGCCTGACCACCGATGCCAACCCGCAGTATAACGTGGCTTCCGTGATCGGCATCGTCATTTTCGTCGTTTGTGCGGCAATCTCGCTGATTACGTTCAATAAATCGGGCGCAACGAAAAACGAGGAGGCGTATCAATGAGTTTTTCCGAATTGCACAACGCGCAGCGCACGCAGAATACCGCGCGCTATGCCGAAGAACGAAAAAACGCGCAGAGCGTTACGCCCGGAGGGAAAAAATTTTCCCGCCGCAACCGCGCGGGAATCGTCGTCGGATATATCGTTTTAACGCTTCTTTCCGTACTCTGGCTGTTGCCGATTTTTTATCTTTTGTATACGGCGTTCCGCGTTACGCCGGATACGGGCATCATCAACAAATTATTTCCAGATAATCTTCGGCTCGGTTTCGGCAATTTCAGAAGATTGTTTACCGAAACTTCGTTTTCGTTGTGGCTGAAAAACACAATCGTCGTCGCGGCGTGTTCGTGCGCGCTCACCACGCTGTTTATTTTAATGGTGTCGTACGCGCTTTCAAGGCTCCGCTTCCGCCTTCGGAAGCCCATCATGAACGTGCTTCTCGTTCTCGGCATGTTCCCGGGCTTTATGAGCATGATCGCCGTCTATTTTATCTTGAAAGCGATGGGACTCACGAATTCTCTGTTCGCGCTGATTCTCGTGTATTCGGGCAGCGCCGGGCTTTCCTATTATATCTGTAAAGGCTTTTTCGATACCATTCCGCGCGCGATGGAGGAAGCCGCGTTTCTCGACGGCGCCGGGCAACCCGCAATCTTTTTCAGAATTACGCTGCCGCTTGCCAAACCGATAATCGTCTACACGATTCTTACGTCGTTCATCGCGCCGTGGTGCGATTTCATTTTCGTGAACACTATAATAAACGACAGCGGAAAATACACGCTTTCTCTGGGTTTGTTCAAGCTGATCAACGAAGAAAAGAGCGGATTCAACAGCAATTTCACGGTATTCTGCGCGGCCGCAAGCATCGTCGGCGTCATTATCGTAACGCTGTTCATGAGCATGCAGAAATATTACGTTTCCGGCATAACGGGAGGCGCCGTCAAGTAACGTCGTCCCCGAAAAACGCCGCAAATGCGTATTTTCGCTCTATTTTCTTGACATTTCCGCCCGAATCCTTTACAATATCCTCATAACAAGGCAAAAAGAGGATGCAACAATGATAAAAGCGGCAATTTACGGCGCGGGCGCCATGGGCGGAACGCTCGGCGCGCTCATAGAAAAAAGCGGCGGAACAATCGATTTATATGCGCGCAATCCCGCGCACGTCGCGGCGGTACGCAAGAGAGGCTTAACGCTTCGTTGCTCGGCGGATCAAACCTCGTTTACCGTCCGCCCCGCAATTTTCACGCCCGAAGAAATGCCCGCGCGCACGCGGCAAAACGGCAGATACGACGTGATTTTCCTGATGACGAAACAGCGCGATAACGAAAAAATCGTAACGTTTTTAAAAGATTTTTTGTCCGGAATCGGCGTCGTCGTAACCACGCAGAACGGCTTGCCGGAAGAATCCGTCGCAAAAATCGTCGGCGCGGAAAAAACGTTCGGCGGCGTGTGCTCGTTCGGCGCGAATTTCACAACGCCGGGCGAAGCGGAACTCACGTCCACGCTTGCTTCGGCAAAAATCTGCATAGGCGCTTACGCGCCGCCGCCCGTCAAAGATCAGTCGGACGAAAAACGGCGCGGCGGTATCTGCACGTCTGCGCAGACGTCGGAACAATTCGGAAATATCCGCGCGCTTTTACGGCCGGTGGCCGCAATCACCAACGAAAATTTCTATCGCGAAACGGAAAATCTCGCGGGCGTAAGGTACGCGAAGCTGATCGTCAACGCGGCGTTTTCTTCGCTTTCTGCCGCTACGGGACTCACGTTCGGCGAAATCGCCGAAGATAAAACGGCAAGAAAACTTGCGCTCGGAATCATGCGCGAAACGCTTGCCGTCGCTTCGGCGCAGCATATTTCCGTCGATACGGTGCAGGGGAAGAACGTCGCGAAACTTTTACATAAAGCAAAACCTCCGTTCGGCGCGATTAAAGATAAACTTTTGCTTTTTCTGCTTCCGAAATTCGTTAAAAACCATAAAAATTCCGTCAGCGGCATGCTTCTCGATATCCGCCGCGGTCGGCGCTGCGAAATCGATTATATCGCCGGCGCGGTCTCGGCGGCAGGCATAAAAACAGGCGTGCGCACGCCGCTTTGCGACGGCGTCGTCCGCGTTGTGCGCGCCGCTGAAAACGGCGAAATAAAATTATGCAAAGAAAATTGCGGCTTATTGCTTGATTCCGATTGAATAATCCATGTTTTCGGTGAGATAATGCATTGACTTTTCCTTTTTGGGGTGTTATACTTGTACCCGAAGAAAAAAAGTCTTAAAAAATATAAGGGATGATTATGGATTCTTCGGTAAAAACACAACGTCGGGCGGCAAAAAACGCGGATATGACGGAGGGCGGCATTTTCGGGAAATTCGTTGCGTACGCGCTTCCGTTCATGCTCACTAATCTGTTGCAGGTATTGTATAACGCGGCGGATATCGTCGTCGTGGGGCTTTCGCACGAAGCCGACGCGGTAGGCGCCGTAGGTACCACTACGGCGTTCGTCAACCTCATCACGGGGCTTTTCATCGGCTGTTCGTTGGGCGCCGAAGTGGTGATTTCCCGCGCCGTCGGCAGAAAAGACGGTGCCGAAACGGAAAACGCCGTACATACCGCGCTTCTTTTCGGCGTGATTTTCGGCGCGTTCTGCGGTCTGCTCGGCTTTTTTCTCGCCAAACCCGTGCTTGCTCTGATGGGCAACGAAGCAAAGCTTCTTGAACTGGCTTCCGTCTACACCCGCATCTATTTTCTCGGACTTCCCGTCATCGCGCTCACGAATTTCGCCGTGGCGGTGCTGCATGCGGAAGGCGATTCTAAAACGCCGTTCGTCGTGCTTACGCTTTCGGGCGTCGTCAACGTTATTTTAAATCTCGTGCTTGTGCTTGTCGCCGATCTGTCCGTCGAGGGGGTGGCAATCGCCACGGTCGTCGCCAACGCCGTATCCGCGGTATTATTGATCGCGCGGCTGCTCAAAGATAAAACCGCATGCCGCTTACGCCTTAAAAAACTGCGTATCCACATGAAAACGCTCGGAAGAATCGTGGAAGTGGGGCTTCCCGCCGCCGTGCAAAGCTCGCTGTTCTCGCTTTCGAATATGCTCATTCAATCATCTATCGTCAAAGTGAATAACGCCGTGGCGGGGGCGGAAGCGGCATATCAGCCCGTCGTTAAAGGCAATTCGGCGTGCTCCAGCGTGGAAGGCTTCATTTATACCGTCATCGATTCCGTCGGCAAAGCTTCCGTGTCTTTCGTGGGGCAGAATGCCGGCGCGAAAAAGTACGACAGACTATCGGAATTTTTAAAAATCGCCTATCTCACGTCGTTTGTCGTCGGCGTAATGTCTCCCGCAATCGTTCTGCTTTTAAGAAATCCGCTGCTCGCGCTTTACGGTATCAGACCGGCTGCGGAAGGACTGGATAAAATCGCATACGACACCGCCGTTACGCGCATGCTCATTATGTTCGTGCCGTATTTCACCATCGCTTTCATGCAGCTCGGTTCGGGCGTTCTGCAAGGGCTGGGCAAGGCGGTTTCCGCATCCGTTTCGTCGCTTATCGGCGCCTGTCTTTTCCGCGTGATATGGATATTCACGGTATTCGCGGCAAAACCGACGATTGAAATCATCTACCTGTCTTATCCTATTTCGTGGGTGCTTGTCGCGCTGTCGCATTTTATCATGATCCGTAAAACGCTGAAAAAACTCCGCGCTTCGGCAAGCGAAACGGCAGAAGAGGGAAAAGCGGCAAACGAAAACGCGGAAACCGCCGCAGAAGCAGCGATTTCTGTTGACAAAAAATAAAAAACGCTGTATAATTTTTCCGTAATCAACAAAAAAGCGAAAGCTTGAAAGGAAAGTATTATGGATTTTGAAAAACTTGCAAACGCACTCGTTCCCGATACCGATTTATTGCCGATAGAGGAATACGATAAAATTTATCCGCCGCGCGCGCTGGAAAAAGGCGCCGAAGTTACGCGTATCGCGCCGTCGCCCACGGGTTTCATGCATCTCGGAAATTTGTACGTGGCGCTCGCCAACGAACGCATCGCGCATCAGAGCGGCGGCGTTTTTTACCTGCGTATCGAAGATACCGATGAAAAGCGCAAAGTGGAAGGCGCCGTGGAAGTCGTTCACAAATCTTTAAAATATTTCGGCGTGAATTTTGATGAAGGCGCCGATAAATGCGGCGATTACGGTCCGTATTACCAGCGGCAGCGCGCGAAAATTTATCACGCGTTCGCCAAAGACCTGATTCGTCGCGGACTTGCCTATCCCTGCTTCTGTACGGAAGAGGAACTGCCGCATCTGGAGTTCACGCCGGATCTGCGGTCTCTGGCCGCACAGATCACCAAGGGCACTGCGGATCCGGTGCAGAAGGCGCGGCGCATCTACGATTATGTGACCCTCAACGTGCACTATTTCTTCCAGCCGCCCTACATCGTACATGAGAACATTGCAGACAGCTGTGCCCGCAACCTGCACGGCGACTGCGGCATGATGGCGGCTCTGTTCATCGCGCTGTGCCGCATCTCCGGCATCCCGGCGCAGTGGCAGAGCGGTCTGGTGGCGCGGCCGGAACTGGCCGGCTGCCACGACTGGGCAATGTTCTACATTGCACCCAAGGGCTGGATGTACGCCGACTGCTCGGCCGGTGCCTCCATGGCGCGGGCCGGCAACGAAGCGATGCGGCTGCACTACTTCGGCAATCTGGATACCGACCGCATGGTGGCAAATCGTGCCTTGAGCGCGCCGCTCACCCCGCCGATGGAGACCCTCCGCGCCGACCCCTGTGACAATCAGGTGGGCGAGCTGGAAGCGGACGGCCACGGCCTGTACGGGGCCTGCGTGGTGACTGAGCAGAAAGTCCTGTCCCATCGCACCGTCTGAAAAAACGGCCGCTGAACCGCAGGAAGCAGCAAAAACAACATCGCATCAACACATTCCCGGGCTGTGCAGCTGCATGGCCCGGCTTTGTATTTTTTAAATTTTCCGTTGGAGGTTCAAAATGGAATTCTTATCGTTGCTTTATACGGTGCTGCTGGTGGCCATCTGCCTGCAGCAGGCGGTGCTGCTGTACCGCTCCGGCAAGCCTGCTGCCCGGCAGGACAACGCGGAACTGAAAGTCTGGCTGCAGCAGCAGCTGGAGGCGCAGAACAAGCTGTTTGCACAGAAACAGGCCGAACTTGCCAAGCAGAATTATGATGCCATGCGCGGCATCAGCGAGACCCTGCAGACGGCCGTGCAGGGCATGAGCAGCACCCTGAACGCCGGGCAGAGCGCCCAGCAGCAGACTATGGAACAGCGTCTGCAGGGATTGGAGGAATCCAATGCCCGCAGGCTGGATGAGATGCGCAAAACGCTGGAGACCGGCATGGCGGCGCTGCAGACGCAGAATGCCCGGAAGCTGGACGCGATCCGCCATACGGAGGATGAACCGCTGCAGGATGCCTTGCAGAAACGGGTGACCGTGAGCTTCAAAACGGTGAACGCGCAGCTGGAGCAGGTCTATAAGGGGC
>ENA-ORIC01002611-ORIC01002611.1-human-gut-metagenome-genome-assembly--contig:-NODE-2611-length-14081-cov-5.096258_pt1 | contig 14081 bp, 7 predicted proteins | sample MGYA00243023_ERZ508732 | MGnify/ENA primary metagenome ERZ508732 (study PRJEB26277, sample SAMN04329767) | human gut metagenome | biome: human-associated habitat | host: Homo sapiens | place: USA...
ATCTGCGCTTTTGGCTTAGCAGCTGCCGCACCTCGCTCGCCGTATCGGCACTTAGAATTATGCGGTATTGCCTAAAAGAAACAGCCCCTGACCGAGTGATGGTCAGGGGCTTGCTTTATAGATAGCGGTAGGGGCCGGGCATGCCCGGCCCGCGGCTTTCCCGCAAGAGGTCATCTGCCGTAGAGCTGCGGGCCGCATATATGCGGCCCCTGCGGGGCGTCTCCCTCCGGGGGGGGGACAATTTATTCAAATCAGCCCAAAATGCGCCAGTGCCTTTGCAAGGCCGTCTGCGGTAATGTCGTCGGTGACATAATCCGCGGCGGCCTTGGCGGCATCGCAGGCGTTGCCCATGGCGACGCCGATCCCGGCATATTCCAGCATCGTCACGTCGTTGCCGCCGTCGCCAAAGGCAATGGACTGCTCCCGGGTTAGCCCCAGGTGCGCCAGCGTGTGGGCCAGGCCGTTGGGCTTGCCGCCGCCCGCGGGTAGGATATCGCAAAAATCATCCTCCCAGCGCACAGCCAGGCAGCCGGGGCAGCGGCGCAGGAACTCGGCCTCCTTCTCCGGCGGCAGGAACGCGCTAAGCTGGTAAATATCCTCGTGCTGGATCAGCGCGGCAACATCCCCGGCCCCCAGCTCCAGCTTTTTGGCAAAGTCGCGGCTCAAATCGTTGATAAGGTTGAACCGGCAGAAGTCCTTGCCTACAAAACCGACGGACAGCTGTTCTTTTTCAATGTACGGCAGCAGCGTTTGCAGCGATGCCGCCGGGATGTACTTGGTGTACAGCAGCTCGCCGTCGGCCAGATAGCAGTATTGGCCGTTCATCGTCACATAGCCGTCAAACGGGATGCCGTCCAGCGCGTGCAGGTACGGCAGGTGCACCGGCGGGCGGCCTGTGGCAATAAACGTTTTGACGCCGTTTTTGCGCAGCCGGGCCAGCGCGTCCACCGTTGAGGCGGGCAGGTGCGTGGCCTCAAAAGGCAGCAGCGTGCCGTCAATATCAAAAAATGCGGCCTTGATCTGTGCCATGGCGGTGCTCCTTATTCACGCTTGAGGCTGCGGCCCATCAGCGCCATCAGCGCACTGCGGGCCTCGAGCTTGCCGTCCAGAATAGCCTCCACGGCCTGGACGATGGGCATTTCGACCTTATACTGCTTGGCCAGGCGGCAGGCGGCGGGCAGCGCGTTGATGCCCTCAACGACCTGGCCGACCTCGGTCTTGGCCTCCTCCACCGACTTGCCGCGGCCAATCAGCATACCGGCGTGCAGGTTGCGGCTGTGCATACTCGTGCAGGTGACGATCAGGTCGCCCATACCGGACAGGCCCGCAAAGGTCTCGGCCTTGCAGCCCATGGCGATGCCCAGTCGGGACAGCTCGGCGTTGCCGCGGGTGATGAGCGCGGCCTTGGCGTTGTCACCGTAGCCCAGGCCCAGCGCAATGCCGACAGCCAGCGCAATGACGTTCTTGACCGCACCGCCCAGCTCGGTGCCGCGGCGGTCATCGTTGGTGTAGACGCGGAAGGTTGGTGTGGTAAAGACCTTCTGCACGGTTTTGGCAGCGTCCTCGTCGGCACTGGCGGCCACGATGGCGGTGGGCATGTCGCGGGCGACCTCCTCGGCGTGGGTCGGGCCGGACAGTGCCACAACGCGCGCTTTGCGCCCGGCCTTGGCAAGCTCATCCTCGATGATCTCGCTCATCGTCATCAGGGTCTTGTCCTCGACGCCCTTGGCGACGTCAACGATCAGCTGACCCTCCGGGATGTGCGGCGCGGCCTTCTTTGCGGTGGCACGCACAAACGGGGATGGCACGGCAAAGAGCAGGATGTCGCGGCCCGTGCAGGCCTCGGCAATGTCGGCGGTGTAGTGCATTGCGGCGGGCAGCTCCATACCGGGCAGGTTGGGGTGGCGGTGCGTGGTGCTTAAAGACTTCAGCTCGGCGGGGATGGCGCTCCATACGGTGACGTCGCGCCCGTTGGCGGCCAGCAGCCGCGCCAGCGCAATGCCCCAGGTGCCTGCACCGAATACTGCGATTTTTGTCATGGGAATGGTTCTCCTTGTTTGATGAAGTTAGCCGTGCCGCTTGGCAGGGGCCGGACGTGACCGGCCCTCAGCGTGAAAGGCAGAAGAATGCCCACGGGAAGGCCGAGGGCGAGGCATGCCTCGCCCCTACAGGGCATTCCGTCCCAGCAGCGAAGCAAACAGCCGCGGGCGGGGCTTGGGGGCGGGGACGTCCACGTCCAGATACACCCGCTCATAGCAATTGACGATGCGGGTCGCGCCGTACTGTTGCTCCCGCGGGATGGAGCAGCCGTAGTTCAGATGGATGTGCCCGTGCAGCATCAGCTGCGGATGGTAGCGGTCCAGCAGGACCGAAAACGCTGTGAAGCCGCGGTGCGGCAGGTCGGTCATGTCGCCGTAGCCGTGCAGCGGCGCGTGGGTGACCAGTATGTCAATGCCGCCATGGCGGTCGATCTTGCCGCGCAGACGGTTGATGCGCTTTTTCATCTCGGCCTCGGTAAACTGCCAGGCGCCGGTGCGGTAGCGGCAGCTGCCGCCCAGCCCGGCGATGCGCAGGCCGTTGTGTACGTACACGTCGTCATCCAGGCAGATGACGCCCTGCGGCGGGCGGGTGTCGTAGCTCTCGTCATGGTTGCCGTGTACGTACAAAAGCGGCACGGGCGCCATGGTGGCAAGGTATTCCAGATAATGGCGGCTCAAATCGCCGCAGGCAATGATGAGTTCGACGCCCTCGAGCTTGTCGGGGGTGAAGTAGTCCCAGAGGGCCTTGCACTCCTCGTCCGCAACGGCCAGGATCTTCATAGCTCGGCCTCCTTCTCGACGGGAAGAAGATCGCGGTGGATGCCCTGCATCCGGTACATCGGTTTCGAGACCTCGGCCAGCTCGTCATATTCGGGGATGTGGCCGTCAACGGCGTCGCACAGCCAGTCCATGTGGGCAATCTGCTCCAGGTCCAGCCCGTGGCGTCCGCTGTTCTTGACGCTGCCGTCCTGCCCGGTGATCCGGCAGTGGAACGGGTCGATCATGCCGGAGGTGACGCCGGTGCGCAGGATCTGCGCCAGATGGGTCACATCGGGCGGCAGCTCGCGGCTGAGCAGCACGTCCATGACGCCGCTGTTCATGCCCCACCAGTAGTTGACGGCGCGGCCATCGGTGCCGGACTTGTCCCGCACCCAGCCGCCGTTCAAAACGGTGCGGATGACGTTCTCATAGAACTGGCCCCAGTGCCAGAACGGCGTGGCCAGGTCCTGCAGCACGCCGCCCGGGCGCACCAGAAACGTGCCGAACTCCCGCTGCGGGCGGTTCGGCATCGGTGCGTCGCGGCCCGAGATGACCGTGATGCCCTTCTGGGTAAAGACGTGCAGCGGGTCAATCTGGTCGGGCAGACAGGTCCATTGCAGGTCAATGCGGACGTTGGGGTTCGTCATCCGCGCGCCGAGCGCGAATGCGTTGATGTTGGCAGGCACGCCGAAGCTGGGGTAGTCGGCCACATAGCCGATGCGGTCCCCGCCCGCCATGGCACCGGCAATCGCGCCGGTGATGAACTTGGCCTCATACACGCGGGTGTAGTAGGTGCGGATGCTGGCGTAGGGCATCTCCATCGAGCAGTTCAGGATGTGTACCTGCGGGTGCTGGACGGCGGCGCGCAGGGACGCGCCTACCAGCTTGGGGCTGGTCGTAAAGACGACATCCGCACCGTCGGTGATGGCCTGCTCGACAAGGGCATCGGCGTTCTTGCCCGGGACGGCGTTGAAGTAGGCTGCCGTCTCGACCTTGCCCTCAAACACAGTGTCCAGCTGGGTACGGCCAAACTCATGCTGGCTTGTCCAGGAGCTGGTGCCGGGGGTGCGCTCATGCACAAAGGCAACCTTCAAATGGCTGGGCGCGGTATGCTTGCCGGGCAGGATAAAATCCAGCAGGCCGGTCTGTTTCGGGGCGGCGGGCTTGTCGCTGACCTGCACGGGGTCCGATTTCTGCAGGGCCAGCACATCGTCCCACAGGGCGTCGAGCTTTTCGCTCAGCTCGCTGGGGCTTAAATTGGCCAGCTCCTCCTTGGTGTAGACGCGCAGCAGAAGCAGCAGCACGTCGCCGACGGTACACTGCAGCCGTGCGCCGCCGTGGGCCAGAAACGCCTTCTTGACCCAGTTGTACAGCGATAAGACCTCGGTTCGATCCTCGCCAGTCCACTTTTCGTCCGGCGCCTTGCCCAGTATTTTTTGCAGGCGGGCATAGCTGCCGGGCTTGGTGAAGGTCAGCAGATAGTTCTGCATGACCGGGTAAAAGTGCATGAACTCGTAGTACATCTGCACGGCGGGGTCGTCGCTGTACTGCGGCACCACGCGGGTGACATTGCCGGTGATGCTGCTGGCGTCAAAATACTTCAGCACGCTGACGCGCTTATTGCCCTCCTGCACGTAGAAGCGGCCCATGTACTCATAGCAGGTGATGGGGTCACGGATGCCCTCATCCACATGGGACACGCACAGGTTGATCCACTTGGTGGCAAACTCGGTCTTGAGACCGAGCAGCGGCATAAAGTTGGACGCAAACGCCGCTGTGCGGCCCGAGGTCTTGGTACCAACGAGCAGGTCCAGCGGGATCTCCACCTGGCCGAGCGGGATCTGGTTCTCCACAGGGACGTTTTGCAGAATATCGTCCAATACGGGCAAAAACGGCGACTGCCCAGCGTTCATCTTCTCGCGGTAATCGCGCTGGCCCTGTCGCAGGGCTTTCTGGTAGCAATCGATTCCATCTGCACGGTTCACGACCCATCGCCTCCTCAAAACTTATACATTAACTACAAAATTATTATAGCACATCTGTGCGGAATATACAAAGAATTTTAAAAGGCTTCCCCATCGGGGGAAGCTGTCACCGAAGGTGACTGATGAGGGCTGTACCTGCCGATATTGCCCATGAACGGGTTATGATGGCACACTCGCCCCTCATCCGGCCCTGCGGGGCCACCTTCAGTCTACGCGCTAAGAGCCGCCTCCGGCGGTTGCGCTCCGACACGCGCCTGCGGGCGCAGCCCCCCAGGGGGAAGGCTTTAGGACGTATGCACGGCCTTGGGGTAGACCTGATGCATCCGGTCATTGCCGTAGTGCCCGTCGAGATAGACCTCGACGCTGTTGGACGCAGGTACGCCGTTCAGGCGGTCATTGTACCGCACAAGCGCGGCGGAGCTGACGGCAATGTCCGCCGCCATAAAGATGCACAGTGCCCAGGTCAGCACTCTGCCGCCGCAGGGCGGCAGCTTCTCGATGCAGGAGGAGATCGGCGGGAACAGCACCTTGAACCAGGCAATCGCCGCAAAGCCCCAGAAGAAGCAGTACAGCAGGTTGATGCGCCCGCCCAGGTTGAACGGGATCGCGCTGTAGTCCCAGAACACCGCACCGAAAACGACCTCGGTGAAAACACTGCACAGGTACTCATACGCACCGCCCAGCAGCGTGCCCATGACGAACAGCCAGCTGGCGGGCTTGTCCTTGTAGCGGTAGAGCAGCTGGGTGACCATGGCGATGGCCAGGCCCCACACGATGGAGAACGGCCCCCACACGACGCTGGAGCGGCTCATCCACTCGCCGCCGGTGACGCGGCAGAAGATCGTCTCGGTGATGTCGCCGAGGAACGCGCCGATGAAGAACAGTAAAATAATTTTATAAGGGCTGCACCCGGCGGCAAACGTGTCGGTCTGCTGCCGTTTGGGGCGGACAAAGGTCAGTGCGGGATGGGCCTTCGCCATACGGCGCTCGACGTGGTCAAGGATCCACATGCCGCCGCGGACGGTCAGGTTTGCCAGACGGTTTTCTACAGCCGCGGCGGCGTGCCAGCGGTAGCGCAGACCGGCCATGGCCAGCAGCGTGCCGACCAGATCGACGCAGAACACGACGAGCGCGGCCAGCAGCACAACAACCCAGATGCCGCGCGGCACAAGGCTGTACAGCGCCAGCAGCAGCGGGTTGCCCCATTTGAGTACGATAACGCCGAGCGCACCCCAGGTCAGCGACGCGCCGAGGCAGACATAGCCGTCCAGATTGAACGGCATGGCGCTGTAATCCCACCACCGGGTATGGGTCGTGTACTCCAGAATGTGCCCGCCGATCCACTCGATGACCGTGGCATAGACGGCGCTGAATACAAGCAGGAAGAACCGGCCCTCACGGATGTCGCCGAGGGCAAAGGTGATGACCAGCCCGCCGACGCCGTACAGAAGGCAGAGCGGACCGCTCAGCACGCCGCGGTCCTGATATTTGCGGTGCACGACGGCGGTAAAGAGGACCTCCCCCACCCAGCCGAGGAACGAGTAGGCGAAGAAGAGAAAAACAATTTGATAGAAGGTCATAGGGGGCTCTCCTGTATGTGAAAAAAGTATCGGATGGAATGGCTTCCCCCAAGGGGGAAGCTGTCAGCGGCCCCGCCCGCTGACTGATGAGGGGAAAGCCTTGCGGATATTGCCCGTAAATGGGTGGCAGAGGCAGACTCGCCCCTCATCCGGCCCTGCGGGGCCACCTTCCCCCCCAGGGGGAAGGCTTTAAGAGTTTTGATTCTCCCTCTCCCGCTTGCTGAACACGCACCCGCAGTAATCCTGCCGGTACAGGCCGTACTCGGCGCTCAACTGTAAGCTGCGCTTGTAGCCGTCCTTTTTGCGGAACTCACTGGGCAGGAACGGCACGCCGTACTGCCTGCCCAGCTCGGTGCCAAGCTCGTTCAGCCGCACGGGGTCCTTCATCGGGGAGATCGAGAGCGTTGTGCAGTACCAGTCAAAGCCGTGGTCGGCGGCATAGCGGGCGGCCTGCTCCAGTCGCAGCCGATAGCAGACCGTGCAGCGCGCGCCCTTCTCCGGCTCGTTTTCCAACCCCTTCACGGCGGTATAGAACTCCTGCGGGTCGTAGGGCAGCTCCACCACGGGGTAGTGATACCCGGCCTGCTCGACAAAGCGTTCCAGCTCGGCCTCGCGGCGGTGGTATTCCTCCGGCGGGTAGATGTTGGGATTGTAATAAAGAATAGTCAGGTCAAAGTGCGCGGACAGGCGCTCCAGTGTCGCGCTCGAGCACGGCGCACAGCAGGCGTGCAGCAGCAGCTTCGGGCGGGTGCCGTCCAGCGTGCGCAGGACCTTTTCCATTTCAAGCTGATAGTTGATGCGGTTGGGCATGGGTGGTGACCTCGTTTACACAGTGGCAGGGGTGCGGCGCTTGCAGCGGGCAAAAGCGCCGCAGCCGATGACCCCCAGCAGGCTGACGGCGGAGAGTACCTCAAACGCGCGCCAATACCCGGGGGCGTGGTACCGGACATGGATCGTGCCGGTGTAGCCCGCGGGGATCGTCAGTACGATGCGCATATTCTCGCCGCTGGTGATGGCAAACGGCGCGCCGCTCTCGTCGGCGGCATAATAATTGCCGTAGTTGTAGATGGGCAGCGAGATGGCCGCCTCGCCGCCGTCGTTCTCGACGCTGACATAGGCGACGCCCTCCCGCTTTTCATAGCTGATAAGGTGCAGGTCGCCGCTGGCGGGCTTGGGCTGCGCCCAGATGGCCTCATAGGAGCTGGCACCGTCGATGAGGTATTCCGCCGTGCCGACGGAGTTGATGGTGGCGTTCTGGTTGTAGGTCGCGTAGGAGCTTTCGCCCTGGGCGCTCATGATGTTCGTCTCGGTGATGCTGGCGGTCAGCAGTGCGGCGCAGACAAGCCACGCGGCGGCCAGTGCGGCGCGGCGCTCCGGCAGCAGCTGCAGCGCAAACAGCGCAGCGGCGCAGAGCAGCAGCGTGCCCAGCGAGAGAAAGCGGAACGGGAACTGGAACATTCCCACGACCTTGCCGACGGCGGGGCCGAACCAGCCCTCGACAAAATCCCACGGGAAGGCGTGGAGCGAGAGCACGAGCGTCAGTACGGCAAAGCCGGTGGCAGTGTACAGGTGCTTTGCGGCGGGGCGTGTGTCCTCGCGGGCCTGGGCACGCCACAGGCAGTAAAACGCCAGCGCAAGCGCCAGCAGCAGCGGCAGACCGGGGGTCAGCGCCATGTCGTGGGTCGTGCCCTCGGCGGAGGAGCCGCCCGCCGTGCCGAAGAAGCTGAACAGCTGCACGGCGTACAGGCCGTGCTTTTGCAGCTTACCGACCAGATCACTGCGGTTGACAAGGAACGGGATGGAGCGGGTGGAAATAAAAAACGGGAAAAGATACCACGCGCTCAGTCCCACGGCCAACAGCGCGGCCTTGACCCAGGCCAGCAGCCGCGCGGGGCGGAGAGTCTCCCGCAGGCGCAAAAGGCAAAACAAAATCAGCAGCAGCGCCGTCAGCTCACAGGAGAGCAGATGGCTCTGCACCATGGCCGCCATACCCAGCGCCATCGGCAGCCAATCCCCGAAGCGGGGCCTGTCGCTGGTGTAGATGCCGTACAGACCCAGCAGCACGAGCGGGAAAAACGCCATAGCCGTGAACTCGCCGACGGCGGCGCGGGTGTAGACGCAGGTCAGCCGATAGGCGGACAGCGTGTAGAGCAGTGCCCCCAGCAGACCCAGCCGACGGCTGGCCGTGATTTTGGCAAAGCTGAAATAGGCGATCAGGCAGGTCGCCAGCGTGACCGCAAAGAGGTAGATCTGGTAGCAGGTGCGCAGCGGCAGCCACAGGTTGTAGAGCAGCGCGGGCAGCAGCAAAAACAGCTCACAGTAGCAAAGCGGGCTGGCGTAGCCATAACCGTTCAGCGTGGTCGTGGTCAGCCGCACCGGGAACTGCCCGTAAGACAGCTCCGCAGCCATGGCGGCGATGCGCTGCATGTGAAATTCCAGATCATGGCCGAAGTACAGATAGTTGCTGAACAGCGGCAGACAGGCCAGCAGCGTGATGCCCGCCAGCGCCAGCGGCAGACGCAGCGCACGGCGGCGGGCAGCGCCCCGCTCCCCCACATGGGCAAACAGGAGCAGCAGCGCGGCGTCCGCGGCGGCAAACAGCACAAGGAAGCAGAGCAGCCGCGCCGCGCGGTAGATGGGCTGCTCGGTCAGGGTGATGCTGTAAATGTACAGCTGGCCCTGGTCGTAGGTGACGGTGGCGGTCAGGTCCTGCATCCGCGCACCGAAGCCGACCCAAAGCCGGGTCGTCAGGCTGCGGTGGCAGTCGTCCAGCCGCAGCGCGTCAAAGGTCACGGCGGCGGGGCTGCGTTCACTGGCAAAGGTCAGCGATCCGGCAGCGTTGAGCATATTAAAGGTGGGCGCGTCGGGCGTCTGGCAGGAAAAATAACGGACTGTTACCTCATACGCACCGGAAGGCAAAGCAATATTGTCTGCCGAGAAGGTCATCGGGTCGTCGCTGTGATAGCCGATCTGGTTCCAGATTTTTAAGCCGTCGTCGTCCGCGGCGGCAATGTCGGGCAGGGTGTTCGTAAAGTCGCCGGGCGTCAGCGCCAGCTTATACGGTGCGCCGAACAGCCCGGCTGCCAGCGCGCAGACAACGGCCAGCTCGGCGGCCAGCAGCGCCGCAAACAGCCGGTTGCGGCGGCAAAAGGCAAAAAAGTGTTTCATCCGGGGCTCCCTCACAGTTTATCAGCCGTCCCAGATCATGAGCTTGGCGTTCACGATGGACGTGTCCTCAACAGTGGCCAGATAGTCGCCGTTCCGGTCCCGCGGGGTCTGGGTGCAGTCCAGCAGGCAGATGGCGCGGGCCTCCTCGGTGCCGTCGGCCAGACGGACCTTGTACTTGATGACAGCGTTGTCGGGCACATAGGCGCTCTGCACGTAGACCTGTACCCCGTCCATCAGGTCACTGTCGGCGCTTTGCAGTCTGCCGCACCACGCCAGATCGTAGCCGCCGTAATTGCGGTAGGTCTGGTAGGCGTAGGCGTCGCCGTCGGTGGCGGGGTTCTCGGTCCAAAGGACCTGTGCGTGCAGGGCACGCCCGGTGAACCGGCTGAAGAAGGCGGACTCGGCCTCCGCGTTGCTGTCCCAGACGTTCTCGTTGCAGAGAATCAGGTCGTCGGATTGTACGGCATCGGCAAGACCGGCCTCAATCGTGCGGACAAAGAACTGATAGGCAGCGAGGTTCTCGGCATGGTGGGTGCGCACGACACCGCGCAGGTAGCCGCCGTTCAGGCAGAGACCCGCCGCCAGCGCCGCCGTCAGGGCCAGTCGTGATACCACGGAGAGAACCTTCGGCAGCTTACAGCACAGCCCCGCCAGCAGTGCCAGCAGCGCCGCGGCGAGCAGCGTAAAGCCGATAGAGCTGGCCGCCGCGGGAATGTAGCCCCACTGCCAGGTAATGGCCTCGGGCTGCTGATAGCGGGCGGACAAAGCCAGCAGCAGCGCGGGCAGTGCCCAGACGGCCAGGCCGAACCCGGCCAGTGTGCCCAGCGTTCTGCCGCGCAGCTTTTTAAACGGCACGCCGAAGAAGATCAACAGTCCGGCCAGCACACCCAGCGCCAGCGGCCACAGCCGATCCCCGTTCGTGATGACCCCGGCGTCCTCCTGCAAAAGGCGGGAGTTCAGCCCAGGGAGCGACGCGGCCATCTGCTGCACGGTGACGCGCAGTACGGCGGGAATATCCAGAGAAAGCTCGTTGCCGGTGCCGCCGTTGCGCCCGCACAGAACGTGGAACACAAGCGCCGCGCCCATGCCGCCCAGCGCGGGAGCCGTGTCCAGCAGGGCGTTTTTGACGCTCCGTCGGCGCAGCAGCCAGACGACGAGCGCCAGCAGCGCAAAGACATAGCCGATCTCATAGGTGCCGCAGGCGATAAAGGACAGCACCGCGCCCAGCACAGCCCAGCGGCGGTGCCGTGTCCCCTGCCACGCAAACAGGCAGAGCCAGGCCATCATAGCCCAGAACAACGCCCGCTGCGGTACGGCGTAGTAGCTGTACATGCCTTCGTTCCAGATGGGGGCCGCGGCCAGCGCCAGCGCAAAGGCGCCCAGCGCCAGCGCATCCCCGCTGCCCAGTCTGGCCGCTACGCGGCTGACAGCGAAGGCCGCCGCGCCGGTCCAGGCGATGATGTAGAGCCGGTAGTGTGTCAGGCTGGTGTAAAACAGCAGGTCGACGGCGTTCGGGTAATGGAACGGGAAAAAACGGACCTCCTGCAGCGTAAAGTACCGCAGCCTCCCCTGCAGGTCCTGCAGAGCATACTGCCAGAACGGCATCCGCTGGAAGTCATACAGCCAGAGGTTCAGCGTCAGCTTATCGTCGCCCTCCGGCGGGATGTTGACCGTGACGCGCAGATACAGCACGCCCACGGCAAAAATAGCCAGATAGGCCGCAGCCAGCAGCAGCCGACGGTACCGCCGACAAAATGATTTGACCTGTTCCATAGGGACGGGGCCCTCCTCCACAAAAATCACATATATACTAAATTATAGCATAAAGCCCCGCTGTACGCAACGCACAGCGGGGTTTTATGTAAATGCAATTTGTATAAGACTGCCGGAAAATACGAAAAGTAAAGCGAAAATCAATGCTTCAGCGGCTTTTTCAGCATACCCAGCAGCAGGGCCGTGGTCAGGGTGCCGACAGCCAGCGCAATCAGAAAGCCCGGCGGGTTTTCCATGACCGGCAGCAAAAACAACCCGCCGTGCGGCGCGGGACACCCGCAGCCCAGCAAAATCGTTATGAACCCGGCCAGTGCACTGCCTGCGATGCAGGCGAGGCTGACCCGCAGCGGATCGCGCAGTGCAAACGGCAGCGCACCCTCGGTCACGAGGGTCGCGCCCATCAGCAGGGTCTGCGGCGCAGAGCAACGCTCGGTGCTGGTGAACCGCGTCGGGAACAGCAGGCAGGCCAGCCCAATGCCCAGCGGCGGAATCATGCCGCCCGCCATGACAGCGGCCATCAGGTCATACTGCTGGTCTACCAGTGCCAGCGTGCCGCTGACGTAGGCGGCCTTGTTGATCGGCCCGCCGTAGTCGGTAGCCATCATGCCGCCCAGCAGCGTGCCCAGCACCAGACGGCTGCCGCCCTGCATCCCATCCAGCTGGATGGAAAGCCAGGCATTGAAACGCCCGAGCGGCGGATTGATGGCCATGACCATCAGGGCACCGACAAACAGCAGACTCAACAGCGGGACCAGCAGCCCGGTTTTGATGTGATCCAGCTCCTGCGGAATGCGGCGGAACAGGTAATTCAGAAGCCGCACAGCCAGACCGGCAGCAAAGCCCGCGACAATGGCCCCCCAGAACCCGCTGGAGATCCAGCCTAACCGGGGGGCGGTGGTTGTGCCGAGCTGTGCCAGGTAGCCGCCCATCAGGCCGGGCATAAAGCCGGGGCGGTCCGCAATGCTGTAAGCGATGAACGCAGCCAGCACGGGGTACATCATCCTGAACGCAGCGTTGCCGACGTTCGTCATCATGGTGGTGATGTCGCTGCGGCCAAAAAGGTGCTGTAGCAGCAGGGAAAGCGCCAGCATCACGCCGCCCGCCACAACAAACGGCAGCATGTGGGAGATGCCGCTCATCAGGTGGCCGTAGTATTCGCGGCCCAGCTCCTTCCAGTCGCTGGTGCGGAAGGCGTGCCCGCCGCGGTAGACGGGAGCCTTGCCGGAAACGGCCTTTTCCAGCAGTCTGTCCGCGTCGCGCACGGCATCCCCCGCCGAGGCATAGACCAGCCGCTTGCCAACGAACCGCGCCAGCGGGATCGAGCGATCCACCGCCACGATCACGCACTCTGCGGCCTGGATCTCATCATCGGTCAGCTCGTCGTTGACACCGGCAGCGCCGTTCGTCTCGACCTTGAGCGTCAGGCCGCGGGCCTGCGCGGCCTGCTGGAGCGCCTCCGCCGCCAGATAGGTGTGCGCGATGCCGGTGGGGCAGGCCGTCACGGCCAGCAGCTGATAGCAGGGCTTGGCGGCGCCCGGCGCTGCGTCAGACGGGGCAGACGGCGGCTCCTGCGCGTCCTGCTCCTCCCGCGCGGAGATGGCGCGGCAGAATGCCTCGGGGGTCTCACTCTCCCGCAGGCGGGCGCAGAAATCGGTGTCCAGAAAGAGCGTCGCCAGCTCGGCCAGCACCTGTACGTGCAGGTCGTTGGCTTCGGCGGGGGCGGCGATCATCACCAGCAGGTCCAGCGGCTTGCCGTCCGGTGTGTCGCAGGGCAGCGGCGGGTCCAGCGTCAGCGCAGCCAGCTGCAGCTGCCTGACGGCGGTGCTTTTGGCGTGCGGGATGGCCAGGCCGTTGCCCACACAGACGCCGCCCAGCGCCAGCCGGGCGCGGACGTCCGCCGCAAACACAGCGGTGTCAGTCAGATTGTCAGTCCCGTCCAGCAGTGTAACCATCTGCTGCACTGCACCGGTGAGCGAGTCTGCCCGTTGGCGCAGTGCGACGCAGTCAGGCCGCAGGTAGTTGGCGATGCGCATGGTTTGAGCCTCCGTTTGGTGCCGCTGTGCTCCGTCAGCTGTCGATGCAGCGCGGCTTTTGCGGCGCAGTATTACTAAAAAAGCGGTTCCGCCGCAACGGAACCGCTATGAATGCTGTAAAAATTAGTTGAGCAGGGTCTTCTCCGTCTCGGGATCGAACAGGTGGATCTTGTTGGTATCCATAGCGACAGTGATCTTGTCGCCGCGGCGAGACTTGGAGGTGGGAGCAACGCGAGCCATCAGGTTCTGGCCCTGGTAGGTCAGGTACAGATAGATCTCAGCGCCCATCAGCTCGGAAACCTCAACCTCAGCGCTCAGGTGGCTGTTGGGATGCTTTTCCAGGAACTCCTCGTCGTCCTTGATGTCCTCGGGACGGATGCCGACCTTCAGGGTCTTGCCGACGTAAGCGTCCAGCTTGCCGTCAGCGGTCTTCTCCTTGGGCAGCGGAACCTCGGTGCCGGCCAGATCAACGATAAACTGATCGCCGGCCTTCTTCAGGGTGCCGTCCAGGAAGTTCATCTGCGGGCTGCCGATAAAGCCGGCAACAAAGATGTTGCAGGGATAATCGTACAGGTTCTGCGGGGTATCGACCTGCTGGATCATGCCGTCCTTCATAACGACGATACGATCGCCCATGGTCATAGCCTCGGTCTGGTCGTGGGTAACGTAGATGAAGGTGGTAGCCAGCTTCTTGTGCAGCTTGATGATCTCGGTACGCATGCTGGTACGCAGCTTAGCATCCAG
>ENA-ORIC01002615-ORIC01002615.1-human-gut-metagenome-genome-assembly--contig:-NODE-2615-length-14059-cov-3.389143_pt1 | contig 14059 bp, 10 predicted proteins | sample MGYA00243023_ERZ508732 | MGnify/ENA primary metagenome ERZ508732 (study PRJEB26277, sample SAMN04329767) | human gut metagenome | biome: human-associated habitat | host: Homo sapiens | place: USA...
AAAATCAAAAATTCTAATCAGCTGTCGTGTCTATCCAAAAAATAAAAAGAAATAGAAACACAATTTAATATGTTAAGATAAGACGCATTTTCTATTTTGTTTTATGAGAAAAATGATTGATTAGAAAGGCGTTCTATATTATAATGTAAAGGTTGCTTAGATTGTATAAACAAAGAAACAGGCTTGTCATAGGACAGCTTTACAGAGTGAGGAGGTACTTGTAGATGGATTATGATGTGATCATTATTGGAGCCGGACCGGGAGGAATTTTTGCGGCATATGAACTGACAAAAGAAAAAAGTGATCTGCGTATCGCAGTCTTAGAGGGCGGCCATGCATTGGAAAAGAGAAAATGTCCGATCGATGGAGATAAGATTAAATCATGCATTAATTGCAAGAGCTGTTCGATTATGAATGGTTTTGGCGGAGCAGGTGCATTCTCCGATGGAAAATACAATATTACCAATCAGTTCGGTGGCACGCTTTATGAATATATCGGGAAAGAAAAGGCCATGGAGCTGATGCATTATGTAGATGATCTGAATGTAAAATACGGTGGGGAAGGCACAAAGCTGTATTCCACAACCAATACGCACATTAAGAAACTTTGTTTACAAAACGGACTTCATCTTCTGGATGCGTCAGTACGTCATCTGGGAACAGATATCAATTATATCGTGTTACAGAATATGTACAAAGAATTAAGTTCAAAAGCAGACTTTTATTTTGATACTTATGTAGAAAGTGTTCAAAAGACAGAAGAGGGTTATGTAGTATCTACAGCAGATAAAAACTACAGCTGTAGTAAATGTATCGTTTCCGCAGGAAGAAGCGGAAGTAAATGGGCAGAAAAACTTTGCAGTGATCTGGAGATCAAAACAAAATCCAATCGTGTTGATATCGGTGTCCGTGTCGAACTTCCGGCAGAAGTATTTTCGCATCTGACCGATGAATTATATGAAAGCAAGATCGTATATCGCACGGAGAAGTTTGAAGATCTGGTTCGTACATTCTGTATGAATCCGCATGGCGTTGTGGTTAATGAGAACACGAACGGTATTGTAACGGTAAACGGACACAGTTATGAAGATCCGGCAAAGCACACGGCAAATACAAACTTTGCACTTTTGGTTGCCAAGCATTTTTCAGAGCCGTTCCGCGACAGTAATGGATATGGTGAGAGTATCGCCAGACTTTCCAATATGTTAGGTGGCGGTGTTTTAGTACAGCGTTTCGGCGATCTGATCCGTGGACGACGCAGCAATGCACGCCGAATCGAGGAAAGCTTTGTAACGCCGACATTAAAGGCAACACCGGGTGATTTAAGTCTTGTTATGCCAAAGCGTATCTTAGACGGAATTATCGAGATGATCTATGCACTTGATAAGATCGCACCGGGTACGGCAAATGACGATACGTTATTATATGGTGTCGAAGTTAAGTTCTATAATATGGAAGTAGAACTTGACCGTAACTTAGAGACAGCACATAAAGGTTTGTATATCATCGGTGATTGCAGTGGGGTGACGCATTCGCTTTCACATGCTTCGGCAAGTGGTGTGCATGTTGCAAGAGCTATCCTTGAAGAAAAATAATATCAGGAAAAACGATTGTCATGCAGAAAAAGAATGCGATCAGGTTAAAAAGTCAGCCGGACAATAGAAAGAATGCATTTGAACTAAAAGGTCAGCAGACAACGGAAAGAATGCATTCCGGGAAGAAACGGTCTTGACAAATGAAAAAGCAGGTTATATTATGAAATATATCTTGTGTTGATAAAAGCGTTGATGGAGACAGTAGCTTTTTGGGAAAAGGCAAAGTGAATCCGGGATAGTGAGAACCGGATGCAGAGTACCGGATCGTGAAGATCACTCCGAAGCTTCGGATGGAAAAAGAAATTGAGTACATTACGACGGTTCCCACCGTTATATGGGTTGTGTATCGAAGGTACATCAGAATAGGTGGTTTATGATTGTAACGGCTTTCATCCTGTTTTGGGATGGAAGCTTTTTTTGTTTTTTCTTCCCGATCTTTATTGGGAAATCATTTACATTGCAATCTTTTAAAGTTTTTTATCAGGCAAAATCATAAAAAGAAAGGAAAGAGTAACTATGTACGAGAAAGTTTCGACGAACTTAAACTTTGTTGACCGTGAGAAAAATGTCGGCAAGTTTTGGCGCAATCAGAAAATCTTTGAAAAATCAATGAAAGCAAGGGAGGGAAATCCTACTTACACATTCTATGATGGACCTCCTACTGCAAATGGTAAGCCGCATATCGGTCATGTCCTGACTCGTGTTATCAAGGATATGATCCCACGATATAAGACCATGAAAGGTTATATGGTTCCACGTAAAGCAGGATGGGATACCCATGGTCTTCCTGTAGAGCTTGAAGTAGAAAAGATGCTTGGTCTGGATGGCAAAGAGCAGATTGAAGAATATGGAATGGAGCCATTCATCAAGAAATGTAAAGAATCTGTATGGAAATACAAAGGAATGTGGGAAGACTTTTCCGGCACAGTTGGTTTCTGGGCAGATATGGATAATCCATATGTTACTTACGATGACAATTTCATTGAGTCAGAGTGGTGGGCATTAAAAGAGATCTGGAATAAGAATCTCTTATACAAAGGCTTTAAGATCGTACCTTACTGTCCAAGATGCGGAACACCTCTTTCTTCACAGGAAGTAGCACAGGGATACAAATTAGTCAAAGAACGTTCCGCTGTTGTACGTTTTAAAGTGGTTGGAGAAGATGCTTATTTCCTTGCATGGACGACAACTCCTTGGACACTTCCATCAAACGTTGCACTTTGTGTCAATCCGGATGAAATCTATTGTAAAGTAAAAGCTGCAGATGGCTATACTTACTATATGGCAAAAGCTCTTCTTGATACAGTGCTTGGTAAGCTTGCAAACAAAGAAGAAGATGTAGAAGCATATGAAGTATTAGAAACATTTACCGGTAAAGACTTAGAGTATAAAGAATATGAGCCATTATATGCATGTGCAAAAGAAGTAGCGGATAAGCAGCATAAGAAGGGATTCTTTGTAACCTGCGATACTTACGTTACGATGTCAGATGGTACCGGCATTGTTCATATCGCACCTGCATTCGGTGAAGATGATGCGAATGTCGGACGTAATTATGATCTCCCGTTTGTACAGTTTGTAAACGGTAAAGGTGAAATGACAGAAGAAACACCGTTTGCCGGCTTATTTGTAAAGAAAGCAGATCCTGAAGTGTTAAAGGATCTCGATAAAGATGGCAAATTATTTGATGCACCAAAATTCGAACATGATTACCCGCATTGCTGGAGATGTGATACACCGCTGATCTACTATGCACGTGAATCATGGTTTATCAAAATGACAGAAGTTAAGGATGATCTGGTACGCAACAACAATACCGTCAACTGGATTCCTGAATCCATCGGTAAAGGTCGTTTCGGTAACTGGTTAGAGAATATTCAGGACTGGGGTATCAGCCGTAACCGTTATTGGGGAACTCCTTTAAACGTATGGGAGTGTGAAGGCTGTGGCCATCAGGAATCGATTGGAAGCCGTGCAGAGCTTGCACAGCGCAGTGGTAATCCGGAAGATGCGAAAGTGGAATTACATCGTCCATATATTGATGAAGTGACATTTACCTGCCCGGATTGTGGCAAGACCATGCATCGTGTACCGGAAGTTATTGACTGCTGGTTCGATTCCGGAGCAATGCCGTTTGCACAGCATCATTATCCGTTTGAGAACAAAGATCTCTTTGAGAAGCAGTTCCCGGCACAGTTCATTTCAGAGGCAGTTGACCAGACAAGAGGATGGTTCTATTCATTGATGGCAGAGTCAACGCTTCTGTTTAACAAAGCTCCATACGAAAATGTTATCGTATTAGGTCATGTGCAGGATGAAAATGGCCAGAAGATGAGTAAATCAAAAGGAAATGCAGTAGATCCGTTTGATGCTCTTGAAAAATACGGTGCAGATGCAATCCGTTGGTACTTCTATGTAAACAGTGCTCCATGGCTTCCAAACCGTTTTCATGGCAAAGCCGTACAGGAAGGACAGCGTAAGTTTATGGGTACTTTATGGAATACTTATGCATTCTTCGTATTGTATGCTAATATTGATGAATTTGATGCAACAAAATACACATTGGATTATGACCAACTTCCTGTTATGGACAAATGGCTGCTTTCCCGCTTAAACAGTACCGTAAAAGCTGTTGATGAAAATCTTGCAGCCTATAAGATTCCTGAGACAGCAAGAGCATTACAGGATTTTGTCGATGAAATGAGTAACTGGTATGTAAGACGCTGCCGTGACCGTTTCTGGGCAAAGGGAATGGAACAGGATAAGATCAATGCGTATATGACATTGTATACTGCTCTTGTAACGATCTCAAAGGCAGCAGCACCAATGATCCCATTTATGACAGAAGACATTTATCGTAATCTGGTATGCTCTATTGATGCAAATGCACCGGAAAGTGTACATCTTTGTGACTTCCCTGAAGTCAAAGAAGACTGGATCGATTCAAAGTTAGAAGAAGATATGGAAGAAGTATTAGAGGCTGTTGTACTTGGACGTGCCTGCCGTAATACAGCAAATATCAAGAACCGTCAGCCGATTGGCAAGATGTATGTCAAAGCAGACAAAGAGCTTTCTGACTTCTATATGGATATCATCCGTGATGAGTTAAATGTAAAGGAAGCAGAATTTACCGGCGATGTCAGCAAACTGACCACATATAGCTTCAAGCCACAGTTAAAGACTCTGGGCCGCCGTTTCGGTAAGAACATCAATGCAGTCCGTGAGATCCTTGCTTCACTGGATGGTCAGGCTGCTATGGCAGAATTAAACGAAAAAGGAAATCTTACGATCACAGTAGACGGTAACGAAGAAGCTTTGGAAAAAGATGATCTTTTGATCGAAGCAGCCCAGATGGAAGGTTACATTTCAGATAGTGATCATGGTATCACGGTTGTTCTGGATACAAACCTGACACCGGAACTTTTAGAAGAAGGCTTTGTCCGTGAAGTGATCAGTAAAGTACAGACAATGCGTAAGGATGCAGGCTTTGAAGTTATGGATCATATCCGTGTGTCCATGCAGGATAATGATAAGGTCAAAGAAATCGTTCAGAAGAACGAAGCACAGATCAAGTCAGAAGTTATGGCAGACGAAATTACTTATGACAAGGCAGCAGGCTTTACAAAAGAGTGGAGCATCAATGGTGAGAAAGTAACACTTGGTGTAGAAAAACTTTCTTGATCAGAGGCATTGACAGATCGCTGGCACAGATTGAGAAAGAAGCATTGTCAAATAACTGTTCAATAATAGAGTTCTATGTCGAAAACTGAGTTTAAAACTAAAAACATAGTTCGCTTTGAAGAGCAGGTTCAAATCTAAAAATAAAAATGGAGAAATATCAGAAATGGTATTTCTCCATTTTTGCTGTATAGCAGGGACAATGTCCGTTTTGCAGTAGTGTTTTGACCGGAATTGTTCCGGCATTTCTTGAATTGTAAAATTCTTATTCAAGCTCTGCTCGCGACATTTACTCAAATAGTGTAAAATTAAGAAAAAAATGCATCACTTTGGCAAATCGTTGCGTTATATATAACAGAACGCCTGATAAAGCAAAAGAGCAAAGAAAGAAGGGAAATGTTTGGGGATTGGAAAAAAGAAGAGCTGGGAGGAACAAGAACGGCAAAAACTGGCGGATTTATATCGGTATCATCAAAAGAGTATGATGCAGATTGCCATGAGTATATTGCATCGGAAAGAAGATGCCGAAGACGCTGTACAAAACAGCATATTGGCAATATCGCGCCATATGGATAAGCTTGGAGATATTGAGGATTATCGGACGAAAGCCTATGTGCAGACAGTTGTTCGGAATGCAGCCATTGATCTGTACCGGAAGAACCAAAAGGCAGGAATCTCCTATGAAGAACTGATCGTCGAACCAATCGATGCATTTGATTTAGAAAAGGCTGTTTGTGACAGCGAAGAAGTAAAGAGGGTATTGTATGCAATCGATACGATGGATCACGATTACCGGGAAATTTTAACATTATATTACCTGAATGAAATGAAACCAAGAGAAATCGCGGATGTGCTAAACCGCTCATACAACACAGTGCGTTCACAAATTCATCGGGGCAGACAGCAGTTATTAAAAAGTTTGGAGGGGTTGCGATGAGAAGAAAAGACAAAGTGATCAAAGAGGCATTGCAAATTTATCAGCAGGAAAAGAAAGAGACATTACCTGTATATCAGGAAGAGGAGAGGGACTCTTTTGAGGATAGGATCTATGAAAAGATCAGAAAAATGGATATACCGAATCCACGCAGAAAAGCACATATGGTATCGTTAGCCATTATGGTCGTGTTTGTTGTTGCAATCGGTATATTCTTTATGCAATACCGAAATAAGAATCGTGTTAGCAATACAACCAAAATGATTGAAAAGCTCTATCAGGAGGGAAGCACGGATGGCAGTAAATATGGTATAGATGTATTGAGAGGGACGATCAGGCAGGAAAAGAAAGAATACATTTATCTGATACGCTATCTGAGCAGCACACAGAAAAATGCATTGCGTAAAGTGGCATACAAAAAAACTTCGTATACATTGGAACAAAAACAGGGTGGCAAAACAGGAACGGCAATTGTATGCTATGCGCGTGCACCTTATCATAACCAAAAAGAAAAGACATGGAAGGTATATCAGTTGTCAGACCGTAAGAGTCATTGCTATTATATATTAAAAGACAAAGATGAAAATATGGCGATTGCAAAATATGTATTTGCATGGCAGGGACTAAAAGGAAAAGACGTCTTAAAAGACAAATTTGCAATTCAAAAGGGAGAAGATATCCGTTCCGTTACACTGGAACGCTATAGGGCAAGAAGCAAAGAAAATACCGATCGGATCGTAGCAGTTTACACGAAAAAGCAGGAAAAAGCCAATATCCTGCAGGCGATTAAAAAAATCACCCAGAATAGTAAGGAACCAAAGGCGGGTGAAGAAGATGGATTCAATGCACATGAGGTAAGCTGGGATGAAATATCTTCTAAAAAACCGGCAGATTGTTATTATCTTACAATAGAGAACCGCCAGAAGGAAAAATGGATTCTTGGTGTATATTGCAGCAAAAAAGAATGCATATTTTATCAATATGGAAAATATAATACAGGAGATCACTTTGAAGTGGCAGAATCCGATCTGAAATGGGTTTGTAACTGGATCAAAAAGGCAGATAAAGAGTATTAAATGTTAAATGGCTAAAAAGTGTCAGGTTTGTGTCAGGCAAAAAAAGCAAAGACCGTATCTGCGATGTACAAGTATAGCACAATGGTGTAAACAATGGCTTGCTACATAAAAGTTATAAAAGCATAATAGGGGGATAATATGCAGCAAAAATCATATGGAATATCGGGAAAAGACAAGGAAGCAGGCAGACATTTATGGATGCCTGTCTGCTTTATCATGATCAGTTGTGTGATTCTTTTTGGGATTATCCGGTATGACCGTTTGAATCAGATGCCGGAAGATTTTTCGTTTTATTTTTCTTTTGGAACAGAAAATAATATGTTTTACGACAGTGCGAGCGAAATTCTGGTCAAAGACCAGAGAGCAAAGCACCCGGAGCGTTACACGACGAAATTAGCTGTATCAAAAGCACAGAGAAAGCAGATATGGGAGAAGATCCGACAGATGGATATGGATGCTTACCCGGATCGTTATGACCCGAATCCGGGTTCTATGTCGAGTCCGTCTTTGTCAATCGAACTTACGGTATCATATGGGGATTACAGTAAGACGATCCAATGCGATCAGATTGCCTATACATTTGAGGCAAAGGATCAAAAGGGCAGGCTGTTTCTGCAGACATGTAAAGATATCATGGAATTATTGCAAAACAGCAAAGAATGGAAGAAACTGCCGCAATATGAACGACTGTATCAATAAATGAAAAAAACGTAGTGCGTGTAAATGAAAAAAACGTAGTGCGTGTAAATGAAAAAAACGTAGTGTATGTAAACGAAAATCCGTAGCGGGAAAATTTGATTGTTTGAAAAAAAAATGCTATTCTAAATGATAGAGTGTCTTGTCCAAAAGCATACTTTGCAAAGCAGAGACAGACATGGAATAGAAAGTGAATCCAGAGAATAGAGTTTTCAAAGAGCAGGAAAGGATGATAACAAATGGATCGAATTACAAGTTTTACAATCAATCATGATGTATTAATGCCGGGATTTTATATTTCAAGAAAAGATGGTGATATCACAACCTATGATCTTCGTACAAGAAGACCAAACAAAGGGGATTATATGAGCAATGCCGATATGCATTCTGTAGAGCATATGTTTGCAACATATATCCGTAATTCAGAGATTGCAAATTCTGTGATCTATTTTGGACCAATGGGATGCCAGACAGGCTTTTATCTGTTAGTAAAGGATGTTGCACCTAAGAAAGTGTTTGAGATCACAAAGGATGTTCTTCGCAAGATCATTGCGCACGAAGGCGAAGTCTTTGGCGCATCTGCTGCAGAATGCGGACATTACGAGAATCTGGATCTGGACATTGCAAAGGAAGAATGCAAAACATATCTTGCCGTATTAGAAGCACAGACCAATACAGAATTTACTTATCCTGAGTAGGAAAGCACAGACCAATATAGAATTTATATATCCTGAGTAGGAAAGCACAGACTAATACAGAATTCATATATTCTGAGCAGGAAAGCACAGACCAATATAGAATTTATATATTCTGAGTAGGAGAGCAAAGCATAGCACATTCAAATACGGCACAGCACCTTGTCAGGGTAAAATATTTCGTTACAAAGCGTGTCAAGATAATACAGTAGTGTAACGTAAAGAATAATATGTAAAATAATGCAGTAATAGATACGGTAACAAACAAAGTTAAAGGAAGCATTAGTAAGTACAAGAAGAATAGGAGAAAAGATTGTGAGAATAGGTGTAATCGGAGCGATGCAAATGGAAATTGATAATCTGAAGAAATCGCTTGAAAATAGTAGTATAGAAGAAATCAGCAGTGTTAAATTTGTCAAAGGAACGATAGGTGATGTTGAGGTTGTTGCAGCAGTCTGTGGTGTTGGAAAAGTATTTGCCGCAATCTGTACGGAAGCCATGATTTTAACCTATCAGGTCGATCGTATTATCAATATTGGTGTAGCCGGTACTTTATGTTCCGATCTTGGTGTGATGGATGTTGCTCTTGCCAATCAGGTTGTACAGCATGATATGAATACATCGGCGCTTGGAGATCCGGTCGGACTGTTGTCCGGTATAGACCAGATTTATATTCCAAGCGACAAAAAGATGACAGCATTGCTTGCAAAATGTCTTGAAGAGAAACAGATTCATTATACGATTGGAACGATCGCAACCGGTGATCTTTTTATGCATGAACAAAAACAAAAGCAAAAACTTCATGAACGATTTGAAGCCGTTGCAGCAGAAATGGAAGGTGGCAGCATCGGACATGTATGTTATATGAATAAAGTTCCGTTTGCAGTGCTTCGTTCTATTTCCGATGGAGATGGTGGTGCAATGGATTATGCGGAGTTTGCACAGCAGGCAGCTAAAATCGGTATTGAGATCGTACTGGCATTCATTTCGAGATTAGATGAACTGGAATAAAAGCTTGCAAGTATAATATGTCAATTCGCAAAGAGGTAGCGAGAAATATAAAACGAAATGCCCCAAAATGAAAGAATATAGTTAGAAAAAAATAAAACGCCTATTTTTTAGGCGTTTTATTTTTTTAATGATTACATAAATAAAAGAGAAAAAACTCCTTAAAGGAGTAGCCGCTGGTAGAGGGAGCTACCAGCGGCCAAAATGAAAAAATGAAAAAGAATCTATCTCAATCATAAGTCAATAAGCAAATTAATAAGAAGTTGAACTCAATCAATTACTTCTTGTCTATTATCATACACAATATATATGAACAAAATATGAACAGAATACGAATAAAACGTTAATATTAGACAAGATGCCTAGTGGATGCGAACTTTTTTGCGAATTAAAGTCTTTGTATCCTGTGCTGTATCTTTGGCAGTTATCGTAAATGTATATGTTCCCTTCTTTTTATGTTTTAAAGAAATTTTAGAACCAAGTTTTGCAAGGGAATATTTTTTGGTATGCGGTTTTGCCGTAGCAGATACAATGGTTTTTCCTTTACTATTCGTAAATTGTGCGGTCACAGATTGTAAATTGTAATTTGACTGAACCGTTCCGTGTAATGCATAGCATTTTCGGAACCAAATATTCTTTACGGATTTAAAATTGTTTATTTTTAATTCCGATTGTGTTGTTGGAGTCAGATTCCAGACCTGTCCGCTGTTTTCTGCGACGGAAGCTGTATAAGCATAACTACCTGATGACTTGCTGTTACCAACTGATAAGAAATGGTTCGTTGCTGCATTTGTAATCGTATAACGCCGGCTGTTGACATAATGAAGTTTCCATTTCTGACGACTATCTGCTTTGTATTTTGACTGGATCACATTGCCGGCAACAGGGCGAATCGCACCAGCCTGTACCTTACCTGATAAAGAGGCTGGTGTAGACGCGCTGTTCTCGGATAATACATAACCGGAATGTAAAAGGGTGAATGTATAAATACCATTTCCGGTATATTTTACAGAGACTTTTCTGCTGTATTGTGCATTGCTTGGAAGAAGCGTGAGCGGCATCTTTTCCTGCTTAGAACTGTGATTGATGCCCAGCGTCATTTTCCGGTTGTTGGCAGTCTTAATATAATAAGTTCCTTCTTCTATTGTTTTCTGGATGTCTACAAAAGAAGCTGTTATATCACTGTTTATATTGTTTGCCATGATCGAAACTGCTTTGATAGTTGTATTTTTTGTTATAGTAAAAGGTCCCTGATATACAGAAGAGTTCTGGGTAGGTGTTGAACCATCTGTGGTATAATAAGTTGCTGCTGCATTAGCTGCGGGAGTGATTGTGATCCTTTTGCCGTTTTTGATAATATCCTGTTGTATCGTCGGTGTCTGTAACCCATTTTGCATAGAAATGACACAGGTTTTATATCCCATGGTCCAGTAGGAAAAGTGATAATGAGGATCATTATAGGCATTGACAAGCGGCTTTCCATCCTTGTTTTTACCTACACAGATGGCAACATGTCCCCAGCCTCCGTTGGTCCAGTAAAAGACAACATCGCCTTTTTGTACATCAGATGCCGATGGAGAGTAAGTGACTTTGTAGCCTGAATTTTTCAGATATGTAAATAAGCGTTTTGACAAACGCCATGCTTCGGTCGTTTTGTTAATCCCTTTCCAGCACCAGGTCTCATCCATGCTCATACCGCCTTCTTTCAGGCATTGCGATACATAACCGGCACATAATTCTTCCCCATATTTTTTGTTTGGATTCTTTTTGTGTTTGTTTCCTACTTTTTTAAAGCAAGAATCCGCATAGGCGGCAGCTTTATCGGAAGAATACGGATCTCCGGGTTTTGCTTGTGCCTGCATTGTACAACATCCGAGTACGCAAAAAAAGCCAAGTAAACTGCCAAGTGCTATCTGACATATTTTTTTCTTCATGTTCTTCTCCATTCTAAAGTGTTTGATGCAAAAATGCATATCCCCTTTGTACATTGTGTTTGCTTAAAATTTTCATAGCATTTTTAGATCAGAATACTAAAAACGCATCTACTTTTTAGTATATCTTCTTTCCTGTAAAAAAACAATCCATATTTGCCGATATATGTAAAAATGTCATAAATATGCAATGCCAGAGTGTTTGATTTCAGGTAGCGGGCACAAGAATGTAAAAGGGAAAATAGAGAGGGTACCATATCGTATATGTGATACAGGGATCGTTGTTTGAAAGGAATATCTGTATAAAAATTGCAAAAATAAAAACGTGGGAAATTGAATGTTCTCTCCCCACCGGTTTGTACGGTAAGGAATGATACTATCAATTTCCCATGTTATTTTAGGATATTTCGTTTTCCAAAAATTTTTTTAAGACTCGGATCTCTAGGAACCAAGCGTCTTTTTTCTATCTCTGACCATATTTTTTCAAAATATTCTGAATTCGTTCTGTTGGATTTAAAAGTTCACTGATTGACTGGTCGTGATTTAAGGTATCGATCAATAAAGCGATATATTTGCTCATATCAACACTGACATAATAATCACGTGAAAGAACATCCTCCGGCTGGTATACCAGATTGGTTGTAAGAACTTTGTCGATCAGTCCTTTTTCATGTGCTTCATCGAATTTAGACATTCCATTTGTGAACAGTCCGAAAGTGGCAGCAACAAAGATACGACCGGCTTTTCTTCTCTTTAATTCTGTGGCTACATCAATCATGCTTTCGCCGGAAGAAATCATATCATCAATAATGATAACATCTTTGCCTTCCAGGTTTGCTCCTAAGAATTCATGAGCGATAATAGGATTACGTCCATCTACAATGCGGCTGTAATCACGGCGTTTATAGAACATACCGATATCAATACCAAGAACATTAGCATAGTATACGGCACGACCTAATGCACCTTCATCCGGGCTGATCACCATTAAATGGTCAGCGTCAACGGTGAGGTTGTCTACATTCTTTAAAAGAGCCTTGATAAACTGGTAAGTAGGCTGAACGGTTTCAAAACTCTTTAATGGGATCGCATTCTGTACACGAGGATCGTGAGCATCAAATGTAATAATATTTTCTACACCCATCTGGGTTAATTCCTGTAATGCCAGTGCACAATCAAGTGATTCGCGGGCACTTCTTCTGTGCTGGCGGCTTTCATATAAGAAAGGCATGATCACAGTAATACGACGCGCTTTTCCACCTACAGCTGCGATGATTCTTTTTAAATCCTGATAATGGTCATCCGGGGACATATGATTGGTATAGCCGTGCATATTATAAGTAATACTGTGGTTGCAGACATCCACCAGTAAAAATAAATCCTTGCCGCGGATGGTTTCGCCAAAGACAGCCTTCGCCTCTCCGCTGCCGAAGCGGGGAGTGTCAATATTGACAAGATAATTGCTTTCGCTGTATCCGTGGAAAGCAGGGTCTTTTTTAACTTTGTCATTATGGACATTTTTTCTGAATTCTACAAGATAATCATTGATTCTGCGTCCCATTTTCTCCGCAGAGGGCAGAGCAACAATTTTTAAAGGGGCGACGGGCATTGCATTTTCCAGTTCTCTTAAGTCAGGCATGATTTCCTCCAAGTTGGTTCGTACAATCTTTACTTTAATTTTATAACATTCCGCTAGTGACACGTCAAGGAATTTCTTGTATACTAGAAGGACAGGCAGTAGAAAAAGCAGATTTGCAGAAGACAGAAAGGCATGAAATATTTATGCAGCAGCATATTGTAAAGAAGGTTTTTCCGGGCAGTATTGCGGAGGAACTGGGAATAGAGGCGGGGGATAAAATCCTTGCCATAGACAATACGGAAATAGAAGATATTTTTGACTATCAGTTTCTGGTACAGGATACCTATATAGAGGTTCTGGTGGAAAAGCCGGACGGGGAGCAGTGGCTTCTGGAAGTGGACAAGGAAATGGATGAGGACCTTGGCATCGAATTTGAAAACGGTCTGATGGACAATTACCGCCACTGCCATAACAAGTGTGCGTTCTGCTTTATTGACCAGATGCCGCCGGGAATGCGGGAAACCTTGTATTTTAAGGATGATGATTCCAGACTTTCCTTTTTACAGGGCAATTATGTGACCTTGACAAATATGTCAGAGCATGATATTGACAGAATCTGCCGTTATCATTTGTCCCCCATCAATATTTCCTTCCAGACCATGAACCCGCAGCTGCGATGTAAAATGCTAAACAACCGTTTTGCGGGAGAAGCTCTGAAAAAGGTAGACATTTTAAACGATGCAGGGATTCACATGAACGGACAGATTGTACTCTGCAAGGGGCTGAACGACGGAAAGGAACTGGAATTCAGCATCAGAGAGCTGATGAAATATATTCCGAATCTGGAGAGTGTTTCCGTTGTGCCCG
>ENA-ORIC01002621-ORIC01002621.1-human-gut-metagenome-genome-assembly--contig:-NODE-2621-length-14048-cov-2.411996_pt1 | contig 14048 bp, 8 predicted proteins | sample MGYA00243023_ERZ508732 | MGnify/ENA primary metagenome ERZ508732 (study PRJEB26277, sample SAMN04329767) | human gut metagenome | biome: human-associated habitat | host: Homo sapiens | place: USA...
GTCGATCGCGAGTTCCGCACGAGCCGGAGAGCACTTAATGTGCTCTCCGTGCGAGTCAGGACTGTCCGAGCAGGCGACCTTATATATTTGCCCTCCCCGGGGCTCCTCGCCCGAACCCCTCAGCTAGTTCTTCAGCGAGTTCAGCGGCGCCGGGAAGCGTCCGCCACGGTGGGCAAGCACGGTGCCGGCGTTGGGGTTCACCGGCATGATGGGCGCTCGGCCGAACAGGCCGCCGTACTCGACGCAGTCGCCCACGCCCTTGCCGATGGCGGGAATCACGCGGACGGCCGTGGTCTTGTTGTTGATGACGCCGATAGCCATCTCGTCGGCGATGATGCCGGCGATGGTCTCGACCGGGGTGTCACCGGGGATGGCGATCATGTCCAGGCCGACGGAGCACACGCAGGTCATGGCCTCGAGCTTCTCGAGCGAAAGCGCGCCGGCCTCGACGGCGGCGATCATGCCGGCATCCTCGGACACGGGGATAAAGGCGCCGGAGAGACCACCCACGCTGGAGCTGGCCATGACGCCGCCCTTCTTGACGGCATCGTTGAGCATGGCGAGTGCGCAGGTCGTGCCGGGGCCACCGCAGGTGCCAACACCGATGATCTCGAGGATGCGGGCAACGGAGTCGCCGATGGCAGGCGTGGGGGCCAGCGACAGGTCGACAATGCCCTTCTCGACACCCAGGCGATGGGCGGCCTCGCGGCTCATGAGCTCGCCGGCGCGGGTGATCTTAAAGGCGGTCTGCTTAATCTTTTCGGCGACTTCCATCATCGATGCAGAATCGGGCAGCGTCTCCAGGGCCGCGGCCATAACGCCGGGGCCCGAGACGCCTACGTTGATGACGGCGTCGGCTTCGCCACCGCCGTGGACGGCGCCCGCCATAAACGGGGAGTCCTCGACCATATTGGCAAAGCAGACAAACTTGGAAGCGCCGACGGAGTCCTGGTCGGCCGTGAGCTTAGCGGCGTCGATGATGGTCTGCGCAGCCATGAGCACGGCGTCCATGTTGATGCCGGCACGCAGACTGGCGACGTTGACGCTGGAGCAGACGCGGCTCGTGGTAGCGAGCGCCTGCGGGATGGACTGGATGACGCGGCGGTCGGCGTCGCCGATGCCCTTCTGAACGAGTGCGGAGAAGCCACCCAGGTAATCGATGCCGAGCGTCTCGGCCGCGCGGTCGAGGGCATGCGCGATGGGGGTGAGGTCCTCATCCTTGCAGCACGCAGCGATCTGCGCCACCGGGGTGACGGAGACGCGCTTGTTGACGATGGGGATACCGTACTCGCGCTCAAGGTTCTCGGCTGTCTCGACCAGGTGCTCAGCCGTGTGCGTTACGTGGTCGTAGATCTTCGTGCACATGCGGTCGAGGTTCTCGTCGCCGCAACCCATGAGCGAAACACCCATGGTGATGGTCCTGATGTCGAGGTTCTGCTCCTCAACCATGCCGCGGGTTTCCGCGATTTCTGCGGGCGTGATCGCCATCCTTGCGCTCCTATCTGCCAAAACGAGCATAGTCTTATCTATTCTAACGTGCCGCACGTGCCAAGTGGCGCATGCGGCACGTTTTGGTGCTCGGTTGTTTCCGTTGTGTTACTGCCCAAAGACCTCTTCGGCGATACGAGCGCTTTCGGCGGCGTCCTTGGCGTAGTAGTCCGCGCCGATCTGCTTGGCGTATTCGGGGGTGAGTACGGCGCCGCCTACGATGATCTTGACGCCCGGCACCTCGGCATGAAGCAGCTTGATGGTCTCCTCCATGGCGACGACGGTGGTGGTCATAAGCGCCGAGAGGCCGACGAGCTTGATGTCGCGCTCCTGTACGGTCTTGAGCACCTCCTGCGGATCGACGTCGCGACCCAGATCAAAGACGGTGTAGCCGTAGTTATCGAGCAGCATCTTAACGATGTTCTTACCGATGTCGTGGATATCGCCTTTAACGGTGGCCACGCAGATCTTACCCTTGTCGGCAATCTCGCCGGCGGGCATCAGGCGTTTGATGGTATCGAAGCCCACGCGCGCGGCCTCGGCAGAGGCCATGAGCTGCGGCAAGAAGAACTTGCCCTGGTCAAAGAGGACTCCGACCTCGTCGAGGGCGGGGATAAAGTGGTTGTTGATGAGGTCCATGGCGTCGTGATCTGCCAGCAGGCGCTCGGTCTCGGCCGCGATTTCGCCCTTGCGGCCCGAGACGACCATGTGGCGGATGGGGTCGTCATCGGCGCTTGCGGTGGTGCTTGCGGCAGGCGCGGCATCGCTCGATGCTGACTGAGCGGCTGCCGGGTTGGCGGCGATCTTGTACGGATCGGTCCAGCCGGCGTAGCGCTCGATGTATCCGGTCGAGCCCTCGTCCTCAACGCTCAGGACGCGATAGCTGTAGACGGTATCCATAAAGCGCTTGGAACCCGGGTTCATGATGGGGGCGTCCAGACCTGCACCAAAGGCGGCGGCCAAAAAGACCGAGCCCAGCAGCGGGCGGGCAGGCAGGCCAAAGCTGATGTTCGATACGCCGAGTGCGCACTTGACGCCCAGGCGTTCCTTGCACAGGGACATGGCGCGCAGAATCTGCTCGGCCTGGCGCTGGTTGGTCGAGGCGGTCATGACCAGGCAGTCGATGAGGATGCGGTCCGGGCCGATGCCATAGCGGGCGGCCTCGGCCACGATGCGCTCGGCGATGGCGAAGCGAGCCTCGGCGGTATCGGGGATGCCGCCTTCGTCGAGCGTGAGGCCGACGACGTTGGTGCCGTAGTGGGCGACCAGGGGGAAGATCTCGTCCATGATCTGCTGTTTGCCATTGACCGAGTTGATGATGGGCTTGCCGGCGTAGCGGCGCACGGCGGCCTCGACGGCTGCGGGGTCGGTAGAGTCGATCTGCAGCGGCAGCAGCGTGGAGCCCTGGAGCTGCTCGGTGGCCTGCTGGATGACCTTGACCTCGTCGATCTCGGGCAGGCCCACGTTGACGTCCAGGATGTCGGCGCCCTGCTCCTGCTGGCTGATGCCCTGGCTCACGACGTAGTCCAGGTCGCCGTCGCGCAGGGCCTGCTGCAGGCGCTTTTTGCCGGTGGGGTTGATGCGTTCGCCGATGACGGCGATCTTGTGGCCGTCGCAGGGGAGGTCCACGACCGTCTGGGCGCTCGTGACCGACATACTGGGCTTGCGGTGACGCGGGCTGGGCGTGTGGGTGTCGATGAGGGTGCGAAGTGCCGCCATGTGCGTGGGCGTGGTACCGCAGCAGCCACCCACGACGCTCACGCCGTCCTCAATCATGCCGGCGACGGCCTCGGCGTATTCGGGGGCCTGGATATCAAAGACGGTATTGCCGTCGTCGTCCACGCGGGGCAGTCCCGCGTTAGCCTGCACCATAACGGGCTTGTCGCTGACGGTGACCATACGCGCGGCGAGTCCTCGGAGCTCGGCCGGGCCCTGGCTGCAGTTGATGCCCAGGACGTCGGCGCCGATGGCGTCGAGGGTGATGGCGGCGACCTCGGGGCTCGTGCCCAAGAAGGTGCGGCCGTCTTCCTCAAAGGTCATGGTGGCAAAGACGGGCAGGTCGGAATTCTCGCGGCAGGCGAGGACTGCCGCCTTGATCTCGGCCAGGTCGGTCATAGTCTCGATAATAAAGAGGTCCACACCCGCATCGACGCCGGCGCGCACCTCCTCGGCAAAGAGGTCGTAGGCCTCGTCAAAGCTGAGGGTGCCCAGGGGACGCAGCAGGGCGCCGATGGGGCCGATGTCGCCGGCGACGTAGCGGGCGCCGGCCTCGCGGGCGCAGGTGACTGCCGCGGCAAAGACGTCTGCCACGGTGGCGGCGCCGTCGAGCTTGTGGGCGTTGGCGCCAAAGGTGTTGGCGGTGATCACGTCACAGCCAGCCTCGACGTACTGACGCTGAATATTGGTAATGACCTGGGGCTCCTCAAAGTTGAGCAGTTCGGGCAGCGCGCCTGCCTTCATGCCAGCCGCCTGCAGCATGGTGCCCATGCCGCCGTCAAGCAGCAGGTGCCCGGTGCCTTCGATGGCGGCACGCAGACGGTCATCCTTAATGTGCAGGTCGTCTATCGTGCGCGTCTTGTACGCGGCGCCGTTGCAGCGCGCAGCATTGACAGGTGCCGCCAGCGCGGCACCGTCCAGATCATGAGTGATAAGCGGAGTAAACATCGGGGGCTCCTAATGGCTGGAATAGCAGGTGGTGTGGGCAGCGCGGAAGCGGCAGCGCTCACGCATGCGGCAGATATTGCAGGTGGGGCGGCTCTGGGCGTCGTGGACTTCGCCGTCGAACAGACCAATCACCGCGGTCACGCTCTTGGTGGGCATGAGCAGGCTGGTGGGGGTGACGGTAAGTCCAATGAGGCGCGTGGCGTTGAGTGCATCCACGATCGGGCGCTGGGCAGAGAGCGGGCAGTCGCCATAGCCGGGACTGAAGCGCCAGTTGCCGGCGAGCCCGTGTGCAGCGGCCGCAGCCTTGACCTGCTGGTCCATCTGCTCGACGGCAGCTTCTACATAGGCAGAGCATGCGGCGTCGAGCACGGCGCCTTCCAGGGGTTGCTGGGTTCCGGTGGTTCGCAGACGGCGTTCGGCAGACATCCCGAGGGTACATGCCATGAGCGCCGCCAGGCGGGCGTCCTTAAGGTGGCGATAGATATCACGACCCCGCAGCTCAACATTGGTGCCAACCAAGCGGATGCAGGGCTCGCCCTGCTCGTCAACGCCCGTGGCATCGACGGCAAACACGCGTCGCACGCCGCGGGGCTCGATATCCAGCTCTAGGCGCTCGACCACAAGCTCAATTCGTCGTGACAGCTCGGGCTCAATCTGCTGGCCGCCGTAGCCCAGATACCGCAGCATCTCGGCACGGTCGACACGGGGATGGTGCGCAGCGTCGATACGGTAAAGCGCCGGCGACGCAAGGTCGGCCGGCACTTCAACAAGGGTTGTATCGACGTGCGGTTTTTCCATTACCCCAGGCGCTCCATAATGGTCGCGGCGATTGCAGGACGGTTCATAGTGTACAGGTGCAGGCCGTCGGCGCCGTGCTCCTTAAGGTCGCAAAGCTGACGAGCAGCATAATCTACACCGGCTGCCTGCAGGCTCTCGGGGTCGTTCTCGTACTTGGCGAGGATCTTGATGACGGGGGAGGGTAGCGATGCGCCGCACATAAAGACCATGCGGCTGATTTGCGACTTGCCCATAAACGGCATGATGCCCGCGGTGATAGGCACGGTGATGCCGGCTTTGTCGGCAAGCTCGCGGAAGCGATAGAAGCACTCGTTATCAAAGAAGAGCTGTGTCACAAAGAAGCTCGCGCCGGCGTCTTGCTTTTGCTTGAGGTGCTCGACCGAGAGGTTGAGATCCTCGCAGGCAATGTGGCCCTCGGGGTAGGCTGCGGCGCCCACGCAAAAGCCGGCGTCGACGAGCTCGGGGATGAGGTCGCGGGCGTAGGCGTAGTCCGAGGCGGGCTTGTCGTCCTCAGTCGCGCCAGCGGGAAGATCACCACGCAGGGCCAGGATGTTTTCAACGCCGGCGGTGCGATACTCGTCAATCTTGGCGGCGATGTCGGCGTGGGTGCGGCCCACGCAGGTGAGATGCGCTACCGAGGGTGTATCGAATTCGCTCGAAATCATATGCGCGATGGGGGCGGTGGTGGCACCGTTACCCGAGCCGCCGGCCGAGCAGGTGACCGAGACAAAGCTCGGTGAAAGCTTGCACAGATTGCCTGCCACCTCGCGAGCCGTGTCAAGGGTAAGCTCGCCCTTGGGCGGGAACATCTCAAACGAAACGGGTGCGGTGCCCTGGGATGCTGCCTGCTTAAAAACCTCGTCGACGCGCATATCGTGCTCCTTTAGATGCCTGGGTGCGATGTTTTGTTGCAAGGATTCTACAGCACCACTGCGCTAAGGTGGAGTTTCTCTCGCTATTTGGGATACCAATCGAAAATGCTTCGCTATTGGCATTTCCTATAACAGGGTAGTCAATCTAAGATGGGGCTATATTGAATGGTATTTGATGCGAAATACCAGTTAAGAAAGCCCCGTCCCAAATTGACTACCCTTAAATCGTGGGGAGAGGTCTGCAATTTATGCAGTTGATTGGCTGTTGAGGGTGGCAACGCCGCCTCGATAGGGTAACCTCAATGATTGGTTTCGCGACAGCAACATAACGGTAATGTCGCGGAAACACGGCGAGTCTAAGCTATGACTCGTTCGTTAGTAATCAACACCGCTTCTCACGCGGTGCCGATACGAAGGGAGTTCCGTATGGCCGAACTTATTGACCGCTTCGGGACCATGGTGTTCTCTGAGGAAGTCATGAAGGACTACCTCCCCAAGGACATTTGGAAGCGCCTTGCTGCAACCCTCGAGGGCGGTGAGCCGCTCGACCTGGATGTGGCCAACGCCGTCGCCCATGCCATGAAGGTCTGGGCCATCTCCAAGGGCGCGACGCACTACGCACACTGGTTCCAGCCGCTTTCGGGCATTACTTCCGAGAAGCACGACAGCTTCCTCGAGCCCAACCACGACGGCACCGCCATTACCAAGTTTACGGGCAAGAACCTCATCCAGGGCGAGCCCGATGCCTCCAGCTTCCCCAACGGCGGCCTGCGTGCCACCTTCGAGGCCCGTGGCTACACCGCCTGGGATCCCACCAGCCCCGCTTTTATCAAGGACGATGTCCTGTGCATCCCCACGGCTTTCTGCTCCTACACGGGCGAGGCCCTGGACAAGAAGACCCCGCTGCTGCGCTCCATGACCGCGCTCTCGCGTGAGTCCAAGCGCGTTTTGGCGCTGTTTGGCAAGACCCCCAAGAAGGTCGTTCCTTCCGTGGGCGATGAGCAGGAGTACTTCCTGATCAAGAAGGACGCTTACCGCAAGCGCAGGGACCTGGTCATCACCGGCCGCACCCTCTTTGGTGCTGCTCCCTGCAAGGGCCAGGAGCTCGAGGAGCACTACTTTGGCGCTATCCGCCCCACCGTCTCGGCCTATATGAAGGACCTGGACGATGAACTGTGGGCGCTTGGTATTCCCGCCAAGACCAAGCACAACGAGGTCGCTCCTTGCCAGCATGAGCTCGCCCCTGTCTATGGCGAGGTCAACGAGGCCATCGACCAGAATCTGGTCATGATGGAGAAGATGAAGCTCATCGCCTCCCGCCACGACTTGGTCTGCCTGCTGCACGAGAAGCCCTTCGAGGGCATCAACGGTTCGGGCAAGCACAACAACTGGTCGCTTGGCACCGAGTCCGAGAACCTGCTCGACCCGGGCGACACCCCGCTCGACAACCTGCAGTTCATCGTCTTCCTCACCGCGGTGATCGAGGCCGTCGATAACTATCAGGAGCTCTTGCGTGCCTCCGTTGCCTCGGCCGGCAACGATCACCGTCTGGGCGCCAACGAGGCTCCTCCGGCGATTATGTCCATCTTCCTGGGCGACCAGCTTACCGAGGTCGTCGAGAAGATCATCGATGGCAAGGCTTCCGTCCATGCCACGCGCGGCGTGCTCGACCTGGGCGCCGATACCCTGCCCAAGTTGATGCAGGACAACACCGACCGCAACCGCACCTCCCCGTTCGCCTTCACCGGCAACAAGTTCGAGTTCCGTGCCTGCGGCTCCGAGCAGAACGTCTCCGACTCCAACCTGGTGCTCGATGCCGCCGTGGCCAAGTCGCTCAAGTCCTTCGCCGACGCACTCGAGGGTACGCCCGAGGATAAGTTCCAGGACGCCGCGCTCGAGTACTGCAAGAAGGTGCTGACCGATCACCAGCGCATCCTGTTCTCCGGCGACGGTTACTCCGACGAGTGGCCCGTCGAGGCCGAGAAGCGCGGCCTTGCCAACAACAAGACCACGGCCGACGCCCTGCCCGCCTTTGTTTCCGATAAGGCCATCGCGCTCTTTGAGGAGACGGGTGTCCTGACCAAGGCCGAGGCCCAGTGTCGTTACGACTGCAAGCTCGAGAAGTACAACAAGCTCATGAACATCGAGGCTACCACGATGGTTCGCGAGGCGCGTCGTACCTATCGCCCGGTCATTACCGCCTACGCCACCAAGGTCGCTAAGGGCCTTGAGACTATTCGTGCCGCCGGTGCTGAGGCCGCCATGCAGTGCGAGCAGAACACGCTCAACAAGCTCTGCAACGGCATCACCGCCATCAACGACTCCATCAAGGCGCTCGACGCCGTGCATCAGAAGGCCGAGGCCCTCGATGGCCAGGAGCAGGCCAACGTGTATGCACACGAGGTCGTTCCCGCTATGGATACGCTGCGTGCCGCCGTGGATGCCATGGAGGAGATCGTGGCCGCCGACTACTGGCCGGTCCCGACCTACGACGACATTCTGTTCTACGTGTAGAGCGTAACTGACATATCGTCACGGTATTGAGCCGGGGTCCGCATCATGCGGGTCCCGGTTTTTGTTTGCGAAGGACGCTTTGAAGCCCGTTTTGCCGCCGATATGCCTAGGTATAAAGGGTTGTGGGCAAAAAACGTCAAATATGAGTACTGTCACAAGTCCTGTAGCATTATTTATTTGCAAAATATGCAGTGTTACGCAACATATGTCCAAGTACTTAGCCGATAAACGTCTGCAATTCTTCCGCCGTAGGACGCCTGACGTCTTAATCGTCTTCTGAAGGCATGAAATTGCTGTTACTAAAATAGTAACAGTACTCATATTTGCTATTTTTTGCCCACAGGCCTTGCGATGATGCCGGGATTCGCACCCTGTCGGGTTCGAATCCCGGCGTTGGGGTAGAAAAAAGCCCGTCACCGCGGGGGTAACGGGCTTCTCGTTTCAAATGGTGCCCCCAGCGGGATTCGAACCCGCGATATCCACCTTGAAAGGGTGGCGTCCTTGGCCGCTAGACGATGGGGACAGCGGGAAAGAGTATAGCAGACTTTTTTGCCGGCGCGTATATCGTTGGCAAACTGGAAAACCACCACAAAGGTGCCTGTCCCCTTTGTGGTGGTGGGGCGTTAGGAGAGGAGCTTCATGGCGGCGTCGTGGGCGGCGTGCTCGTAGGTGTCGTCGAGGGGCTTGAGCGGCAGCAGCGCGGCAGCCTGTGCATCGCCACGGCGCTCGAGGGCATGGGCGATCAACCAGTCGGCGAGCTCGGGGTTCTTGGGCAGCGCCGGGCCATGCAGGTACGTGCCGATGACGCCCTTGTAGATCAGACCCTCGAAGCCGTCGTCTCCGTTGTTGCCGGTGCCCGTGACGACGGACGTTCCAAGCGGCGTGGCATCTGCGTCGAGCAGAGTGCGGCCGCCGTGGTTCTCGAATCCCACAAAGGGCTCGGGCGCCAGGTCGGTCTTGACGGCGACGTTGCCGATCAGGCGGTCAGAACCGCGCACGGTTTCGGCGGCGATGATGCCCAAGCCTTCAATGCGATCTTCACCCATGTAGTATGAACGGCCGAGCAGCTGGTAGCTACCACAGATGGCAAGCAATGAGCCACCATCTTCAACATAGGCCGCGACCTTGTCTTTTTGAGCGAGCAGCTCGTGCGCCACGGCCAGCTGGTCGCGATCGGAGCCGCCGCCCATCATGACGATATCGGCATCGGTGAGATCGAGTGACTCGCCCATACGGACCTCGTCCACGCGAACGGGGATGCCGCGCCAGGCGCAGCGGCGCTCGAGGGCGATGACGTTGCCGCCGTCGCCATAGAGGTTGAGGGCATCGGGGTACAGATAGACGATGCGCAGGGGGCGCGAAAGCTCGACCGGCGCGACGCCGACGGGGACAGCGCTCCCATCGGCGCGTGTTACGGCGCAGGAGGCAACCGAGCTCGCATCGGTATCCTTAAGCCCGTCGAGCTCCTTGACCAGCGGCGGAAAGGCCGTGTAATTGGCGACGGCATAGAAAGTGTCGCCGGCGGCTTCATCCCCAACGGCGCCGATCGCCTGCTCGATATTCGAGATGATGACGGCGTCAATGCCGGCGTACTTGAGGCGCACCTGCATATCGTGCGCGCGCGTGCCGCCGGCAAAGGCGACAAGCCCCGTTGTATCGGCGATGCGCTCAAAGTCGACGTCGTAGATCCACGATACATCGTGGCCATCGGCATCGTTGTCGTTCAGGAAAAAGGCGCAGAGCCTGCCACCTGCCGTTTTAATGGACTGAATCTGGCGATCGAAGCCCACGGGATTCTTGGCCAGGTTTGCCTCGACGGTACGGCCGGCGATATTCCAACGGCCCATGCGACCACCTGCTGGCACGTAGGCGTCGAGCGTGGGCTGCAGGCGTGCGGCGTCTACGCCCAGCTCGCGCGCCGCAAAGAAGGCTGCGGCTACGTTGTAGACCATATACAGGCCGTTGTAGCGTGTGGCGATGTGCGCGGCAGCCGCGTCGGGCGTAGGTCCAAAGACCAGGTCAAAGCCGTAGCCGTCGCAGCCGAGCTCCACGCCCGTCACGCGACGGACAAGCCCAGGGCGGGCCCAGCCGCACGAGGGGCAATGGTATGCGCCAAGCTGTCCGTACTGCACATAGTCGTACTCCAACGGTGCGTTGCACTGTGAGCAAAAACGCGAGTCGCTAATGCGGTCGGACTCGGTGTTGGTGGCGCCGTCGATGCCAAAGGCGATGCTTGCATTGGGAACGCGCGCGGCGATCGCGGCACACAGCGGGTCGTCTGCGTTATAGATGAGCGTTGTTGCCGGAGAGAGCTCCAACGCATGGGCGATGACGTCTTGGGTATGGTCGATCTCGCCGTAGCGGTCTAGTTGGTCACGGAACAGGTTGAGCAGCACAAAGTAGGTCGGCTTGAGCTTGGGCAAGACGCGCACCGTGTAGAGCTCGTCGCACTCAAAAACGCCTACGCGCTTGCCGCTGTCGACACGCCTAAGATCGCTGCGGGCCTCGAGCAGAGCACCCACTACGCCAGGCTCCATATTGTTGCCGGCACGGTTGCACACCACGGTAGCACCGCTGGCGGCAACGGCGTCGGCGATGAGGTTGGAGGTGGTGGTCTTGCCATTGGTGCCGGTGATCACCACGCTGCGGTCGACCAGGCTCGCGAGGTCGCTTAGCAGCTCGGGGTCGATCTTCATGGCGATGCGGCCGGGAAGCACGCCGCCCTGGCGTTTGAGGACGGAGCGCAGCCCCCAGCGGGCGATATCGCTCGAGGTGCAGGCGAGAGATGAGCGGAGGTTCATGAAGCCGTTCCTAACATAGATGACATGGTCGGGGCGATCGCGTCGCTAAAAGCCGTAGCGGCGCGCAAATTCCTGGGCAAGCTGCGATACATCTTCGCAGGCGTTGGCCCAGGGGGCAAAGTCGGGGGTGTCCGAGATAATGCCGTCGGCTTCCCAAACCGCCTGGTGCGAGAGGTCCCAGGGGTCGCGTGGCTCGGGTCGGCAGGGAAGGTACGGCGTCTGGTACACCGGATTCAGCAAGAAGAACGCGCCGCCCTCGCAACGGTTAGCGAACTCACGCAGCGCGCGCGTCGCCGGGCGCATCTTGCTTGTTTTGAACAGCAGAATCGTGCGGGCGAGCAGGTACCAGGGGGAGTTCTCGAGTGCATTAGCTCCCACCTGCTCCTCGAGCTGGTGAGCCAGGGCAAAAAAGCCGTCCTGGTCTTCCAAGCGGGCGAGGGCGAGCAACACGGTGCCGGCAGCTCGGGTGGGATAACCTTCTGCCTTAAGGACGCGGCGGGCGTAGTTGGCAGCAGCACGGTAACGAGCGCTCGCCATGCACAGCTGCGAGATGGCCTCGAGCGTGTGAAGCCAGCCAATAAGCGCCGGCTCGCTCACGGTAAGGTCTGCTGCGGTGACACCGTCGGCCAAAACATTATTGGCCCAGTAGTGCGGGGCCTCCATGTCGAACCCGGGCACGCTCTGTTGCAGGTAGTCGGCCGTACTCGTCTCGAGCTTCATCAAGTCGCCCAGGCAGGCATCGACGGGCGTGTCCGCCAGGATGATGGCGAGCAGCTGCGCATCGACGGCAAGTGCATCGACGCGGACGATCTTGAGCAGCTCATCGCGCATATCGTCGAACAGACGGTTGCGCGTCTGCTCAAACTCCTCGTCGCTGCCCATGTCCTCGATGCGGCGAAGCTCGTCAAGCAAATGACGATGAACGCCGGCATAGGACAGCAGCGCTTGGGCATGCTCGGTCTGCGCATACTTGTGAGGGTTTGCGCTGATGTCGTTATGGACAAGCTCGCGTGCTGCATCGGTGAGTTCGGGGTGCGACGCCAGATAGGTGCGCTCCAGATAGGCGGGGATGTAGACGCTCGGATCCATTAGAGGTCTCCTCCCTTAAACGGCAATCCCTGTTCGGCCGCGCGCAGGATTCGTTCGTCGATCTGGGAGCGCACGATGTCGTTGGTGGCGACCCAGGCGGCAAAGCTGGCGTTGTCGGGCGCGCCTAGGCCCTCCTGCAGCACCGGCGTCGCCTCGGACAGGGCAAGGACAAGCTCGTCGGTGGAGCCCGGACCTACGTTGACGCGAGCATAGACGCCATCGGGAAATTCGGTTTGGAAGTAGAGTGCCTCGGCCGCGTGCGGACACGAGCGCGCAAGGATACGCAGGTAGTGCTCGGCGCCCTCGTAGTCCAGTTCGCGCCAAGCCGTGCTCATCAGCGCGATGAGCGTCCACGGGTCCAAGTCGCGCTCTGCGTCCTTGGGACGGCGGCGCAGCGGCGTGTTGGCAAGATAGGGTACGGAGTGGGCGGAACGAAAACGCTTGAGCTCCTCGGCAGGGTATTCGAGCTTTGCCATGGCAAGCATCGCGGTATGGCGGACGCCAGCGGGGTCGTTGGGCGCAAAGTCCAGGCTGCGATTCGCGGCATCCAGCGACATGCGGTAGCGGCCGCTAATGAGCGCGCGCGATGCCAAGGCGGCAAGCCAGCGCAGGTAGGGACGGCGGGTCAGGTCGCCTGCGGCCTCACGCTCGTAGGGGTCCTGTGCCGAGGCAATCTTGAGCGCCAGGTCGTGCTCCACCTCGTCGCACTTGGACACCAGATACTGTACGTATTCCTCGTTGGATTCGGCGGTGAGCGCCGTCAGCATGCGCTGGGCATCCCAGTTGGCCGGATCGAGCGCGGCTGCCTCGCGGAGCATGTTCTCGGCTGCGGCTTCTTCTTGCTCTGCCTGGGCGTCGTCGGGGATAAAGGGGATGCGGTAGTCGACAGCCTCGACGACCTTGGCAATCAGATGCCCAGCTCGGTCGCGGTCGTGCACGATGAGCGGCGCGGGGTTACGGGTGAACTGTTCCATCAGACGCTCTACGGCGGGGCCGTCGGTGAGTGGAATATTGTTGCGGCGCAAGGCCTCAAGAACGAGGCGATGGCAATCCTCTTGAATGGGATCGAATGCCATGGGGCCTCCTTTGCTGCGGTTAGGGTTCAAATGTCTCTATATAAGGTTCTAGTTTACCCGCATGTGGCACACCGGGGGTGCCGCACTTGGACTTGCACCTTTGCACCACGAAGACGGATGTCGCACAAATGTCGGCACCTCGGGTGCGCGGGTGGTATCACAGTGCCGTAAACGGTCGATTTTTGGCGGCGAACGGGGCACATTTTTGAGGGGCACAGCCCTGCCCGGGATATGTAGTCAACCTTGATAAAACGTTTGCCCAGCTTGGGGTACGAATGCCCCACAAGAGTCTTCAGGGATAGAAAAAACGTTTCATCATTGTCGGCTTTAGGTGAATAACTGACCAACCAGAACGGTAAAATAATGTTTGTCTGAGCGTTGAGACGTTTGGACATCGTGCATTGCCATCGCCGGCAACGCGCAAACCGGTCCTAACGGAGCCAATTGGGTGCTCCGTTATATACGCAAGTCTAAGAGGGGCTTGTTTAGGAGGCACAGTATGGGACGTTTTACCAATCCTGGCGTTCTGTACTTTGGTGAGGGCGCTCGCCACGAGGTGAAGAACCTCAAGGGCAAGAAGGCTATCATCGTTTCTGGCGGCAGCTCTATGCGCCGCGGCGGATTCCTGCAGGACGTCGAGAACGACCTTAAGGAAGGCGGTTTCGAGATCAAGCTGTTCGAGGGCGTCGAGTCCGACCCGTCCATCGAGACGGTCATGAAGGGCGCCGAGGCCATGCGCGAGTTCG
>ENA-ORIC01002622-ORIC01002622.1-human-gut-metagenome-genome-assembly--contig:-NODE-2622-length-14041-cov-17.312804_pt1 | contig 14041 bp, 9 predicted proteins | sample MGYA00243023_ERZ508732 | MGnify/ENA primary metagenome ERZ508732 (study PRJEB26277, sample SAMN04329767) | human gut metagenome | biome: human-associated habitat | host: Homo sapiens | place: USA...
TTTTTTGTGCAACTACATTTTACCACAAGGGTTCGCTATGGATTTTTAAGTGTTCAACTTAATTATACAATCCGCCTTTATTTTTCCTTCAAAAATAAAGGTATTGCAGAAATACCCTTATCCGATAAAGGTATTTTCACTTATTGAAACTCAAACAGACAATAACGCAGGAGATTATCCGAAATGAAAAAAGTCCTTTTTGTTGCTACTGTAGTTAAAAATCATATCATGGAATTTCATATTCCCTACCTGAAGATGTTTAAAGAGGCAGGCTGGGAGACAGCGGTGGCTGCAAGGAATGATTATGAGAATCCCGGGGACTGTCAGATTCCTTATTGTGATACATACTACGATATTCCTTTTGAAAGGAATCCGTTTAAGCCCGGAAATCTGGAAGCATATAGGAAATTAAAAGAAATCATTGATGCAGGTTATTATGATATCATTCACTGCCATACACCGGTAGGAGCGGCGCTGACGAGGCTGGCGGCCCGGGTGAGCCGCAAAAGAGGGACAAAGGTGATTTATACAGCTCACGGGTTCCATTTCTATAAAGGGGCACCATTGCTGAACTGGATGATTTTTTACCCGGTGGAGCGATGGCTGGCTCATTATACTGATACCTTGATTACCATTAACAAAGAAGACTATGAACGGGCCAAATCCTTTAAAGCTGGCAGAGTGTGTTACGTACCCGGCGTGGGCGTGGATTTGAATAAGTTTAATACCCAGTCCGTAAATAGAGAGGGAAAACGCAGAGAGCTTGGCTTTACGAAGGATGATTTTATACTTCTTTCTGTGGGGGAGCTCATTCCGAGAAAGAATCATCAGCTAGTGCTTCACGCCCTTGGCCTGCTGCAGAAGCAAGGGAAGCTGGGAAATATTCAATATGTCATCTGTGGACGGGGCGTTAAACTGGATGAGCTGAAAGCATTGGCTCAGGAGCTCCAGATAGCTGACCATGTTCATTTCCTTGGATATCGAAACGATATATCCGCCATCTGCCAGGCCAGTGATTTATTTGTCTTTATGTCAAAACAGGAAGGACTCCCTGTGGCTATGATGGAAGCCATGGCTTGCGGTGTTCCTGTGATATGTTCAGATATTAGAGGAAATACGGATTTAGTGGAAAACGGTATTTCCGGAATTATTTCGGAAAGTACAGCGGAGAAGCTGGCAGAGAATATTCTGCAGCTTGTTTCTAATCCATCGAAACTTCAGGAATTGTCCGCGCAGGCAGCTAAGATGATTCAGAAATTTGACTTATCCACGGTGGAGCCTGAGATGTTGAAAATTTATGGGGGGGGTAAGCTGATATGGCTGAGGGAATCCCAAAAATTGCGAAAATCTCTGGGTATATCTTTGGATGCATTCGTTGTCCTGTCTGTTGGTGAAGTCAATAAGAATAAGAACCATGAGCTGGGGATACGTGCCATAGCTCAGTTGAAGGATACGATTCCGCAATTATTCTATGTGATTGTTGGTCGAGGCAGCTTAATAGAAGCACTTAAGAAGTTATCTGCCGATCTTGGCGTAGAAAAGCAGGTTATTTTTACCGGTTATCGAAGTTATATACCATCTTTTTATCACATGGCAGATATGTTCTTTTTCCCCTCTCATCGGGAAGGCCTTTCTGTAGCACTCATGGAAGCCATGGCCTCTGGGCTCCCGGTGGTCTGTACCAAAATACGGGGAAATGAGGACTTGATTGTTCATGGGAAAGACGGGATTCTGATTGACGGGAGCGTCGGCAATGCAGTACAGGCTATAGCCTACATGGTTAATCATCCTTCCAAACGCTGTGAGTTTGCCGCATGTGCCGGCAGGGTGGTAAAATCATATGAGATAACGGCTGTACTAGGTCAGATGAAAAAGATTTACGGTGAAACTAAGCACTGATGATATTCATTACAAGGTGTATTGTTGTAATCATTTATTTACGTTTGTCTTTGAGTAACTGACTCATTTTATCTGGCAAACCCGGCAGAGGTGTAAAATGAAAATTCAAGAATTTATTTCTAAATTTCATAATCATCCGGTTCTTTTTATTGGTTCAGGGTTAAGTCTCCGATATTTGAAAAACTCCTATAATTGGGATGGTCTGCTAAGAAAAATAGCTGGTGAATTGAATCCGGATCCCAGGTATTATATTGACATAAAGGCAGATCATATGAATAAAACCGGCGGCTCTAAATATAAATTTGATGAGGTTGCTAGTCAGTTGGAAGTTGATTTTGATGCGGCTGTAAAATCCGGGAAATCAGATAAATTCGAAGATATTAATAAGCGCTTTTATCAAAATATGGAGGAAGATAAGTATATCAGCCGATTCAAGCTTTATATTGCTGATCTTCTTAAAGACACGGTCCTTAAGCCGGAGATGGCTGATGAAATTGCTGCGCTGAAAAGGGCTCGTAAAAATGTCGGTTCGATTATTACTACAAATTATGATACTCTGATAGAACAGCTCTTTGCTTTTCATCCACTCATTGGAAACGATATCATGCTGAGCAATCCTTATGGGTCTGTATATAAAATTCATGGCTGCGTGACACAACCGGAACAGATTATCATTACAGCAGAAGATTATGCAAGGTTTGATAAGAAATATGAACTAATCAGGGCCCAGCTATTATCACTATTTATTCATCATCCTATTATTTTTATGGGATACACTATTACCGATGAAAATATCAGGGCCATTCTTCAAACCATTTTTTCATATGTCAATTATGAATCGGATGAAGCGCAGAAAATACGTGACAATTTCTTGTTGATAGAACATGATAGCGGCTCCCAAAACCAAGAAGTCGTAGAACATGACATTGATATAGGGAATACTGTTATTCGAATTAATAAGCTCAAAACTGATGACTTTACAACTATTTATGACTGCATAGCAGGGTTAACACTGCCCATATCAGCCATGGATATACGCAAGGTTCAAACGGTTGTAAAAGAAATATGCGAAGGTGGAAGTATCAAGGTTTCTATTACAGAAAACCTTGACGAACTTGATAATTCAGATAAAGTTCTGGTTATTGGTTCTAAAAAGACCATTACCTATGAATATATGAATCGCTCAGAGATGATGGCAAATTATTTTCAAATTATAGAGGAAGAAAATGAACAGCTTTTAAGATTGTTAAATAAGCAGACTATTCAGTCATCCCAATATTTTCCAATTTTTGCATTTTCCAAAATTTGCAAGGATTTGGATAGAGTAGATGAGTTGAAGGAACAACAGATTTCCAAAATTCAACACATTGTAAGGGAGAAATGCTACAATAGCCAAGGAACTCATCATACTCCGGAATCTGTTCTCAGTGATGACAGCATTGCAAGAACATACAAAGTGATTGAAATGGTTCGCTCGATTATGTCAGGAAAGATGGACTTGGACTTAATGAGGGAATATCTTATTTCATATAAAGATAAGAAATCTACCGATTATAGAAAGCTTTTGTGCGCATATGATTTAAAAAGTAATATGGATAATGCTTATACAATACAGGAAAGATTAGATTCTTGAAATAGATATAGCTCATGAGAGAAAAAATAAATGTAGTACAAGCTGTATTACATTGATTCGGTATAGTGCAGCTGTAAAGGGAAAACAATATGAGTTTATGTTTGCCGAACCCGGACTTGCTATCGAATCATCCGGTCGGGTGATTTTGGAGTCGATTATTTGAGGTACTTTAAGCAGGCTCTTTGCGGGCTGACAGCAGAGGTGTAAACTGTTGTTATCTACTTGCTTTTTAGTAGATTTCCAATTGATAAAAATAAAAGGAAAAGGACGATTATGGGAGAAAAGAAGAGGATACTGCACATATTAAATTCAAATTCATATTCCGGTGCTGAGAATGTTGTCATTGCGATAATCGAAAATATGAAAGATAAATATGATTGTGCTTATTTTTCTCCGACTGGGCCTATTTCAAAAATTTTGGCAGAAAAGGATATCCCGTATATTGCTGCTGAAAAACTGTCTGTCAATTCCATTCGAAAAGCGATTGCTGATTTCCAGCCCGATTTGATTCATGCTCATGATTTTCGTGCGGGAATGTTATCTTGCCTGAGCGGAACACATATACCTATCATTAATCATTTACATAATAATTCGCCGTGGCTAAGGAGTTTTTCTATTTGGACCATTGCCTACGCATTGTGCTGCATGAAATTCGACAGGATTTTGTCAGTATCTGCCTCGGTAATGGATGAGTTTATTTTTGGCAAGTACTTTCGAAATAAAACGAAAGTCGTGGGAAATCCTGTGGACGTAAGGAAAATACAGCTCTTAGCAGATGAAAGTAAGTTAAAAGATAAATCAGATATTATTTTTTTAGGCAGACTGACCCCCCAAAAAAACCCATATTTCTTTCTAAGAGTTATGAATCGTATTGTAAAAAGAATCCCTAATGTTCAGATTGCAGTTGTTGGCGATGGGGAATTGCGAAGTCGGTTTGAGTCAAAGATTGAGGAATACCATCTTGAACATAATATCAAAATATATGGCTTTCAACCCAACCCATATGGTTTATTACAAAACAGTAAGGTTCTGTGTATGCCTTCATTGTGGGAAGGATTTGGTCTGTCTGCTGTAGAAGCCTTGTGCCTGGGAATACCGGTTGTATGCAGCGGTGCCGGAGGATTATCTGATTTTATTGATGACCAGTGTGGTATGATTTGTGGGCAGAATTTAAATCGATATGTGGATGAAATCGTTAAATTGTTATCTAATGAATCCTATCACAGTCGAAAATCTCATGCAAGCCAGATTCGGGCTGCGCAGATAACTAACATTAATGCATATATGCAAAACATATCAAATGAGTACGAATACTGTTTGAGACGAGGGGAAAAATAAATAATGGCAGGCGTTTTATATATTCTTACTTGAATTGCTTAGAATGGAAAATGTATTCTAGCGACTTGTTTGAAAGAGATTAAATCAATTAATTCCAATAAACTTTCAAAATTTATTGGGAGGCCTTTCTTAATCAAATATTTTAAATCCTGCGTAATATGTTTGAACTTTGGCATTTGCTGGTAAAGGAATAATCTAAAGTAATCAAGCTGCTTGAGTGGTTTAGGCGGTTTTATTTGTGAGACGGCTAATCTTTTTTTGGGGAAATTAGAATATGATGTTTTTAGTATTAGAGCTTAGGGGGAATCTTCCAATGAATATCTTATACATAGGAATGAGCAGCCATATAGGTGGCATTGAAAGCTTTATTTTCAATACATTTATCAGACTCAATGACCTAGGGCATAATGCCGATTTCATCGCATTTGAAGACCATATATGTTTTGAAAGTGAGATTTTAAGGAGAGGTGCCAACATCTATCATATTCCTTTTCGGAGAAATTCTCCATTAGGATACCTTTGGGGATTATTCAGATTTTTTTCTTCACATAAGGGAGAATACGATGTTGTTCATATCAATTTGAACAGTTGTAGTGCTATTGAACCTGTATTTTTTTCCTCGCTCTTTGGATTTAGAACGATTGTACACAGTCACAATGCTTATAAAAGCCACAGATTGATTACAAGTATTTTGAATAAGATTAATAAGAATTTACTTCCGTTAATGACTAAGAATTTTCTTGCTTGCTCTAGAGAAGCGGGTGCATCTATGTTTGGCAATCGTTCGTTTACTTTTATTCCAAATGGTATTAACATACTGAAATATAGATATTCACCGCAGCTGGCACATAATCTGAAAAATAAATATGGATTAGAAAATAAGTTGATTGTTGGTCATGTAGGTCGATTAAACTATCAAAAGAACCAGAAATTCCTTATTAAAATTTTTTACGAAATTCATAAAATAGACCCAGGTGCAAAGTTGGTGCTTGTTGGCGAGGGAAATGATAAAGCGGAATTAGAAAAAGAAGTTGCCAGTTTAAAATTAAAAAATGATGTACTATTTTACGGGAAGACAAACCACGTTGAAAAGATACTGAACTTATTCGATGTGGTGGTGTTTCCTTCTTTATTCGAAGGCCTACCTATTTCAGTTATTGAGTATCAGGCTAATGGGTTGAGATGCATTATTTCTGATCAGATAACTGATCAGGTTAAAGCGACCAATCTTATTTATAAGATGAGTTTAAATGAATCGCCTGCACATTGGGCTGAAAAAGCTATTGAATTAGCAGATCAGGGCAGAGAAGATATGACAGATAAACTTTTAAAATCCTCTTTTTCAATAGATCATGAATGTCAGGTCCTTCTAGAATATTATCGGTCCATTGTATAGCTTTAGTTATAAGCAAGGAAAGGAATTAGTATGGGTGTTCTTTTTAGAAAAGCATTTAACTTGCCTATTGGGTTGATCTTAATTCTTTTGGCTCTATTTTTTACTCTATATATAGCATTAGAGAATAATGAGGACAATTTTCTGGCACTCTTACCAGCCGCATTCGCTTTTGTATCTATACTATTTTTCAAAGTATACTCACGCATAAATTCTTCTGTATTATATTTATTTTATATATTTACTGCATTTATACGTTTTAATGTTGTCCCTTTTATCATGGTAGCTGCTGATTATCAGACGGATTATGCAGTTAAATCAGAAATTTATCAGAACCTTGATGGAGCTATTTTTCTGATGATTTATGAGCTGATTATTGTATTTGCTTTATTATATTTTTTCGCTGATAAAAATAAGAATATCACTTCTATGAATCTTCAGCCAGAATACCCTTTTCATGCAACTAATGTGATGATGTTAACTTTGTGCGGAATGTTTGTACTTTTTTTAGCACTACAGCCGGGGTTAGCTATTATGCTGCATAGTGATTCATCCGAATTGGAGACCCAGTGGAAAATTATCGAAATTATCAATAATCTGCATACATCGATGAGCCCGGTTATATTTTGGGGCTTCAAATTAGCTTTGGGGATTTTGCAGATTATTTTACCGATTTATATTTATAATTGGGCTTATTTAAAGTTATCAGGAAGAAAGTCAGCTTTTGTTGGTATGCTGATGGTTTTAATGTCTTTGGCAATTATGACTGATGCGCGAGCCATTTCTGTTTTTGTGGCTACCTGTCTTATTTTGGTTTTAGCAAAGAATCAAGGAAAATACATGCAAAAGATTTTGCCATTTCTAGGATTAGTCATTTTTGCAGTGATTTGCGCAGCACTGCTAAAAGACCAGGGATTTACTGGAAGTCAGATTGCACATATTTCTACAGCACTGCAGGGATATTTTGGTAGTCCTATATTTACGGCAGGCGTATTCGTTTTAACTGATGAGATTAGTTTTCAAGAGATTATAAAGGATATACTTACTCCGGTTCCGCTTCTGGGTATGTTTGTTGTTGACTTTGATAGTACGAATCAGCTTGTGAACAATGCTATGTTTGGGAGTACGATTTATGGAAGTATTTTTCCCATGATTGGAGAAGGCGCAAGATTTTTTACATGTGCATTGGCTCCAATCCTTAGTGCTCTTACTATCTATCTAGGAGCCTGGTTGGAGATACGATTTCAGAAACATTTATCTCAAAGCGGAAAGTTGAATTTATTGACTGTATATTTTATCTATTTCGTACTTATGATTATAGGAATTTCACCTAATATGTACGATTTTAGTATTCTAATAGGCTATTTCGCTAATTTTGCCATAATTTATGTCATTTTCTATGCACCGTTTCTTCGACACTTTAGTATTAGCAAAAAGACACACTAATTTGCTGCAAATACGTTATAAATATATTATGAATGTATGGTGATAGTATGAAAATTACTTTAATTATCCCATATTTTGGGAAAAAGCCTGAAATATTTTCTTTATGGATGAAGTCTGCAGGTTGTAATACAGACATTGACTTTCTTGTTTTTACTGATTTTGCCAATGAAATGGAAGAAATCAATAAATACAGAAATATCCGGATAGTTCAGACGGAATTTAATAGTTTTGCAAAGCTCATTCAGGATAAAATGAGAGGTGTTATAAATTGTAAAATCAGTATGCCATATAAACTATGCGATTATAGGCCGGCTTATGGATATTGTCTATCTGAATATATAAGAGATTGCGATTATTGGGGCTATTGTGATATGGACCTTGTTTTTGGGAGGATCTCTAAATTCATACAGGCACCCATTCTTTCTGGAATGGATAAGGTTTATCGGCATGGTCATTTAACTCTTTTCAGAAACAATCAAATAAATAACGAACTTTTTTTACAGAAAACACCTGGAATTATTCCCTTTGCCAAGGTTGCTAGCAGTAGTTGGTCATATCATTTTGATGAAAATGGGGGCATAAATAAGATTTGTAGTGATTTCCATCTCCCAATTTATGATTCCGATGATATGGCTGATATTGATTGGAGATATAACAATTTGATTAAAGGATCAGATGAGCATACAGACTGGTGTGATTCACCAAGTGATCGTCAAGTTTATGTTTGGAACCGGGGCACTTTATATGAGTGCAGAATGGCAGGGGAAGATGTTCAATGGACTGAAAAGGTTTATGTTCATTTACAAAAAAGAAAGCTAAAGATACAGAATGGACTTTGTACAGATCGGCCGGTTATTATAACACCTATGGGAATTTTTAATTATGAAGGGAAAATAAGTCCTGAATTTATTCAGCTTCATACTTTTTCTCAAGTAGAGTATACGGATACATATTTAGAATATCAAAAAAAGCAGAATCTGCGATTTTTTGATTTAAATTATATCATGTATAAGCTGCAATGCTTAAAATATAGATGATTGAAGTCTGAGACCAGGAGTATGTTTCATGCAGATCGCTTTAAATATTATAACCAATATACTTGTTATTCTACTGAGTATTGTTTTCAATTTTTTCATTACGCCTTTATATATACACGAACTCGGGCTTGAGGTTTATGGTTATATTGGCGTTATTACAAATTTCATTAGTTTCCTATCAGTTATTACTACGGTTTTGAATTCAATGGTAGGACGCTTCTATTCTATTTATATTAATCGAGAAAAACGTCTTATTGCAAACAGCTATATAAGTACAGCCTTTTATGTTGGTGTTGGGTTGGATGTCCTTATTCTTCCAATTATTTTATTTATAACATTTAACTTGGAAAATTTTATATCTATCGCGCCTGCTTACCTCAATGATGTTAAAATTGCGTTTTTGCTAACTGCTATAGCTTTTTTGATGACCGTTATATCCTTGGTAAATATGACCGGAGCTTATGCACTCAACCGTCTGGATATTAATAATAATATCCGGCTTGTCATGATCATGATAAGATTCGCTGTTATTATCGGGCTTTTCCATTTATTTAAAGCAAAAGTATATTTTCTTGGGATTTCTCTGATAGTAGAGAATCTTTTTTGCCTACTGGCTACCTATATCACATTTAAGAAGCTCGTTCCTGACCTAAAGTATAATATTCGTCAGTTCTCAAAAGACAAAATGGGGGAGTTGCTGGGGGCAGGATTTTTTAATTCTATTGTGCTGCTGGGAGATCTGCTCATGAGTCAAATCCTTATGATAGTTGCAAATCACACTATAACGGCAAAACAAGTTGGTGTTCTCGGGAGTATAGTCGTTATTATTAATGGAGTCAAAAGCATAGCAGCGGCAATTTCTTCTGCCTTTAGCCCGGAGACATTACGCCTTTATGCTGAGGATAGAATTGATGAACTTATTGAAAATACTATGACAGCACTTGCCATAATTGGCACAATTGTTGGATGGATTATTTCTATTTTCTGTATTATGGATACTAACTTCTTCTATTTATGGATTGGTAATGATTTTAGTCAGTATCATGTTGCGATTATTGCATTTTCAATTCCAATGATTTCAATATTATCAACGGCCCAGTTTCATGTTGTTCTGCAGGCATTAAACAAATTAATTGCTTACTCCTTAGTAACAATTATATGCGGAATACTCAGTATTTTTGCTATGCTTTTCTTTGGACGGTATTGCGATCTCGGCATGCTTGGTCTGATTATTGGATGTAATTTGATGGCATTTGTACAGCATGTAATAGTTCTTCCCAGCTTCGTTCATCGGTATCTAGCTAATTCGGTGTGGAGGATGTATCGTAATTTATCGTTGCCACAGATTTATGGCATTGTCTTTTATTTGATATTCAGACATATTAACTATTTTTTTCCAGAGAAAAGTTTATTTACTTTCATAAGTGAAGGAGCAATTTTAAGTATCATTTTCTGGGGGATAATTTGGGTTCTTTCTCCTGCAAAATATAAACGGATTGTATACTCTCTCCTTATGAAGTTTTTAAATAGAACTAGAAGTATATAAAATGCAATTTATTTTTTATGTGATTTATCAGGAGTGAAACTATGGATCGTTTAAAAAAGCTGATACAGGAAAATGATATTATATCGTTTGATGTATTTGATACTTTGATAAAAAGAGATGTTAAAGAGCCTAAGGATATCTTTTCAATTGTAGAATGGAATTTTAATAAAGGTAAAAGGAATGCTCTTTCATTCAGAAAACTGCGAATTGATTCGGAAGCGGAATCAAGAAAATCAGGATCTTTCCGTGAGGTAAATCTTGATGAGATTTATAATGCGGTTGCAGAAAAAATAGGAAAAACAGAAGCTAAAGAATTAGAATCGTTGGAAATATCAGTTGAGATGGCCTTTTGTCATGCAAATCCAATCATGGTGGAATATTTTAAGTATGCGGTTTCACTTGGTAAAAGAGTTTTTGTTATTTCTGATATGTATCTACCAGGTAAAATTATAGAAAAATTATTAAAGAAAAATAATATTGAGGGATTTGAAAAAGTATATTCATCATGCGATTTGCGTGTTACAAAATGGGATAACGGTCGACTGTACAAATCTATAATTCAAGAGAATCGCTTAGAACATAAGAGTATCCTTCACATCGGAAATGACTATAAAGCTGATTATCAGATGGCTTTAAAATGTGGTCTGCATGCCTTTTTATATAAATCTGCTCTTAAAAAGAGCGATTATTGTTCAAATATTAGGGAGAAGCAAAGTATATCCTATGCCTGTCTAAAGTCTTTTATCCGCAATCATATAGGAGAAAGCGAAAATCGTGATTTTGATATCGGATTTTCAGTATTTGGCCCAATACTGTATTCTTATTTAATGTGGCTGAAGAAACTGGCAAAAGAAAATGATGTCAATCAGATTCTTTTCGTTTCCCGGGATGGTTATATATTAAAAAGGGGATTTGATTTAGTTTGTAGTGATATTACAAGTAAGTATTTTTATGGTTCTCGTCGAGCCATTATATTACCTGTTTTGCAGTATGATAAAGATTTGTCAAAAATGTTGAGCCATTACAAATCCTGGGGAAAATATGTAACTATTAGGGAAGTGTTTAAAAGGATTGGGATCGATTTAAGTCATGAGGACTATCAGCAAATTACTGAAAGGTTGGGAATCTTGCCGGATAAGCTACTTCCCACAAAGAATATCCAAGAGAATCCTCAAGTTTGTCAACTATACTCAGCTGTAAAAGATCAAATTTATAGCAAATCTTTTAAACAATTTGAAGCCTTATTATATTATCTTAAAGAGGAAAATGTATCTGGTAAAACTGCAATATCTGATATTGGGGGCGGATGCACTATTGAATATGCTTTGCGTGAATTTCTGGAAAAAGCAAATCTGGATATTGAACTTTTCGGCTATTATCTTTTTACAAATCAAGATTGTAACAATCATCGTCAGTCATTTTTCAACTTAAATTCTTCCAGTGAACTCAGAGCACTTTTTCGCATTTGCTCACTTTTTCTTGAGGTTTTCTTAAGTGCACCTCATGGGACAGTGTTAGAGTATGATTATAAAAATGGGGGGGTGATTCCACAAATGGGTGAGTATATGTATTCAAATCGGAAAGAAGATCAAGAAAAAATACGGAATTTGCAAGAAGGAGCATTGGATTTTGTGCGGATTTTCCATCATTCTTTAGGAAATTTTATAAATTTGAGTTTCGAAGATGCAATCGCTAACTTTAAGAAGTTTGGAATTACTCCAACTTATAAAGATGCTGTTAATTGGGGCGATTTCATGTTTGATTCTGATACATTATCTCCTATGGCAAAACCACAACTAATTAATGTTTACTTATCTCATCCTAAACAGCTTATTCGTGATTTTCGCATTACTTTTTGGCCGGGGGGGTTTCTTGTTAGGCTATTCAGATCATCTGTACCGTCAGAAATATTATTTAGGATGTGGCCACTTATTGAAAAAGTTAAAAATATAATTCGAAAATAAAACATTAGTGAATACTATATGGAACTATTATTTTAAGAGGAGGATTGAATTTTATCTGGAGTCTCGCTTATAGGACATTCGATGCAGTGGGAGGATTGACGACGCTGACCGGTACAGAAGGTCTTTTAAGGCCTGATTTAGGGTACAAAAATAGCCTGATGATGTAAACGGGGCCCTAAAGACCGGCATTGACATCATCAGGCTATTTTTGTGTGGGCCATCCAGGCCTCAAAAGGACTACCTGACTGACGCTGCATTAGCTGGCTCCAAATAATAGTCGTAAAGCAGTCATTGCAGCAGCGGGATTCGGTACCCGTTTTTGCCGGCTACAAAGGCTATGCCGAAAGAGTTGCTGCCTATTGTGGACACGCCTACCATTCAGTATATTGTAGAGGAAATTCTTGCCAGCGGCATCGAGGAAATTCTGATTATTTCTGGTCATGCAAAGAGAGCAATCGAAGACCATTTTGATTCTTCTCCGGAGCTGGAGGTGCATTTATACGAATCAGGAAAGATGAGGGAACTCTGCCAGATTCGGAAGATTTCCGGTATTACTATCCACTATGTGCGGCAGAAGTATATGCGGGGTCTAGGGGATGCTATTCTTTATGCCAGAGAGTTTATTGACGGTGAACCTTTTGGCGTTATTCTTGGAGATGATGTGGTTTATACAGGGAATGGGGAACCTGCATTAAAGCAGTTGATGGACCAGTATTACAAAACCGGAGGCACCATCATCGGCTGTCAGACGGTCCCTGATGAAAAGGTTCCCTCTTACGGTATTATTGACGGTGAAAAGACTGATGATGAAAAGCTGCTGAAGGTGTGGAATATGATTGAAAAGCCATCCTTGCAGGAAGCACCCAGCCGCTTTGCTGCTTTGGGCAGGTATGTCATTACGCCGGAAGTCTTTGATATTCTGGAGCAGACAAAGCCTGGCAAGGGTGGAGAAATCCAACTCACCGATGCACTCCGAGTCATGGCCCGGTGCGGAAATGTATATGCCTATAATTTCACCGGCAAGAGGTACGATACGGGTAATAAGCTGGGATATCTGAAAGCGGTGGTGGAGTTTGCTCTCCGGCTGGAAGACCTGGGAGAAGGATTTCGGGAATATTTGAAATCGCTTCCTCTGTAATTTTGGAAACAGCAGAGTTCGAATACGAGAATAGCAGTATGAATATAGGAAATGAACTTTTGATTGATATCAAGCATCTTTGCGGAAACCGGTGGAGTGTGAAGCGTGAGGACTTAGACACCTATAGCAGGCAGATCAGAAGGGCAGCAGGAGACATATCAAAGCTGAGGCAGAGTGGGAAGGGACCGGATGGAAGTCAGGTCCTTTTTCCTCATTTGCCATATCTGCTCAAGGAAGAGGTGCTGATTTCTGAAGAGGAAAAGAATGCTCTTCTTTCTTTAAAAGAGAAAGCTAAATCCTATGATGCTGTCATTTCTATTGGTATTGGTGGATCTTATCTGGGAAACCAGGTGCTTTTTGATCTCTTCTGCGGTCCCTACTGGAACCAGCTCACTAAAGAAGAAAAACGTGGATATCCTCAGTTTTATTTCGCCGGACAAAATGTGGATCCAGTCAGCCTGGTAGAGCTTTCTTCCTGTATTTCCCGAGAGGCTGGGCACATACAGGGGCGCCGAATGCAGGTATTGTTTCTGGTAATTTCCAAATCCGGCACGACTATCGAAACAATTACTGCGGTAAGGGGATTAAAGAAACTGCTTGCCGACGTTTGTGATATTCATCTCATGGCGATTACCGATAAGGAAAAA
>ENA-ORIC01002624-ORIC01002624.1-human-gut-metagenome-genome-assembly--contig:-NODE-2624-length-14028-cov-2.389578_pt1 | contig 14028 bp, 13 predicted proteins | sample MGYA00243023_ERZ508732 | MGnify/ENA primary metagenome ERZ508732 (study PRJEB26277, sample SAMN04329767) | human gut metagenome | biome: human-associated habitat | host: Homo sapiens | place: USA...
GATGATGAGTAAATCGCTCGGCAACTGCATTTATCTGTCTGAGGAGCCGGAGGAGATCCGGAAGAAGGTCATGTCTATGTATACCGATCCGAACCATATCCGCGTAGAGGATCCGGGACAGATTGAGGGCAACACAGTATTTACTTATCTGGATGCGTTCTGTAAACCGGAATATTTTGAGGAATTTCTGCCGGACTACAGCAGTCTTGATGAGTTGAAGGAGCATTATTCCCGCGGTGGGCTCGGCGATGTCAAGGTGAAGAAGTTCCTGAACAACGTGATGCAGACGGAGCTGGCACCGATCCGTGAGCGTCGTCAGATGTGGGAGAAACGTCTGCCGGATGTTTATGATATCCTTAGGGAGGGCAGCAGAAAGGCAGAGGCTGTAGCTGCACAGACACTGGCTGATGTGCGTCATGCAATGCGTATTGACTACTTTGTTGATGATAACCTGCTGAAGTAATATAAGGGGCAAAACAGATAGCAATGAAGCAATCCGTTGTCTCATTTAGCAGCACAGAATTTTTTGTCTTGATATTAATGAAATATATACAATTGACGGATAATCTCATGTTTTACCGGAAGACAGACTCCTGCGACAGCGGGGGTCTGTTTTTTCTTTGGGGACTATGATAAACTGGAAATGACGAAGGTACGATCATAATAATGAAAAAAACGGAAAGATTTTCGTTCCGCAAATGTTTTATAATCAATGAAGTATGACATTATAAAACATTACATAAGAACAAGAAGATAAAAGTTGGTGAAATATGAAAGTAAATGGAAGAGAACGGTGTGTTGGATGTATGAAGCCGCTGACAGCAGAGGGACGCTGTGCTTATTGCGGGCTGCAGCAGGATAAATACCGGCCGATACCGCGTTGTCTGCGCCCCGGTATGTGTCTGCGTGACCGGTATGTTCTCGGCAGGGTGCTCGGGGAGGGCAGCTTTGGAATCAGTTATATAGCATGGGACTGTCTTCTGGATACGGTGGTAGCGATCAAGGAATATTTTCCGGCAAGTCTTGTCAGCCGCCATATCAGCGAGGAGGACGAGGATACCAATGTATACATATATGAGAAAAGGGAAAGCCAGAAGTATCAGGAAAGCTTAAAGAAATATCTGGGAGAGGCGAAAAGTCTGTCCGCCTATTATGATCTGGACGGAATCGTATCGGTGAGGGACTTTTTCTATGCCAATAATACTGCTTATATCGTGATGGGGTATGTGGATGGCATCAGTGTAAAGGAATATGTGGAAAAGAACGGTCCGATCGAGGGAGAGAAGTTTTTGCGGATGCTGGAGCCGGTGATTCAGTCTCTGGCAAAGGTACATCAGACCGGAGTTTTACACCGGGATATCAGCCCGGATAATATGCTGCTGACCCGTGATGAGAAGCTTGTGCTGATCGACTTTGGTGCCGCAAGAAAAGAAAATATCAATATGACGCGCAGTATGACGGTTGTGTTTAAGCGTGGCTTTTCGCCGGAGGAGCAGTATCGGACGAGAGGGCAGCAGGGTGCGTGGACCGATGTGTACGCACTTTGTGCCACGGCATATTATGCACTGACCGGCAAGGCTCCGGACGAATCGATCCAGCGTGTGCTGGAGGATGATATGCCATCGTTGACGGAGATGACGGACGTTGATCTGCCGATGCAGCAGAAGAGAGCGTTTATGAAGGGAATGACGGTGGATTTTCATCACCGTTACCAGACGATGGATGAGCTGTATCAGGGACTTTATCAGCAGGGAAGGGATAAGAAGCATCTCGGGGCGTGGCTTGCGGGAGCGGCAGCGGTGGTCTGCTGTGTGGCATTGCTTGGAACGGGGGCGGTGTATGGACTTCATAAGCACAGTCAGGCGAAGAAGGATGCGATACAGACAGAAGCGCCGCAGCAGACAGCACTTGCAGAGGTGACCACGACGCCATATGCGGCAGATGTGCAGGAATACCAGATGATCAGCTTCAAGAGCATGACGAAAAAGGAAGCATTAAAAGCACTAGCCGGGCAGGATACGGAGCTTTCCGTGCAGTGGAAGTACAGGTACAGCAGCCGGATCAAAAAGGGCAGGATCGTAACGCAGAGTATTCCGGCAAAGACAAGATACCGCGGGGAAACCTATTCCAAAATTGTGCTGACGATCAGCAAAGGCAAAAGAAAAACAGAAGTTCCAAAGCTGACCGGCGTGAGCAAAGAGCGTGCGCGCACCCTTCTGAAGGAAAGAAAGCTTCACTGGACATGGAAAGAGGTCGAACGGGAAGGAACGGAAGGAATTGTTGCTTCGCAGAGCAGGACGGCAGGAAGTAAGGTTCCGGTAGGGACAACGATCGTTGAGACCATTACCAGAAAGCCGAAGCAGCAGATCGTGGCAACAGCGCAGCCGAAGGCTACGGCAGCACCAAAGACAGGGACAAAGGCACAGAAGAAATCCGATTCGGGGCAGTTTGTAGGCGTGATTCCGTGATCATTATAAAACAGGGAGAGAGACAATGGGAACACATAGAAAAACTTTTACCATGGCATTGATGAACATCAAGCAGGAGGCGCATTTCCGGGATTTTTCAGAATTTATCATGGAGAAAATGGGAATGCTTCCGGAGGGCGAGATCACGGAGACGATGCGCAGGGAAGCATATAAAAGATTCCGGGAGCAGACGGGAAAGGAAGCCTTTGCAACGCTTCCGACGATCCGCAAGTGGTTTGGAATCGGCGGCAGTGCTGTTCCGGACAGGGAACAGGTTTACCGGATCTGTCTGGCGATGGGACTGAGCGTGGCGGACTGTCAGGAATATCTGATCTATGGGATTCATGAGCCGGCATTTCAGGTCAATGATTACCGGGAGGTGATCCTGGTATACGGTCTGGAGAATCACAAAAGCTACGAGCAGTGCCAGCAGATGATCCTTGACTTTGAACAGCGGCTGACCCATGTGATGAGCTTTGCACAGACCTGTGGAACACAGACGCTGATGGGCGAGTTTCAGGTACGAAAGACACTGGAGTGGCAGGAATTTCTGGAGTGGATGATGGAGAATGCATCCAGCTTCAAGGGCTACAGTAAGACAACCTTAGATTATTTCCGCAAATACAAAAAACTGATCCTGCAGTATGCCAAGAAGGATGCACAGGAGGAGTTAGAACGTCTTTTGTCGGAGACGGATTACTCTGTGTGGTGCCAGCATCGCCTATATGATCCGCGCAATTACCGCAGAAACATCCGTAAGTATGTAAATGCGCAGTCCAAGGGCAGAAAGAAAACGATTTCGGATGGATTAAAGGCAAGCATTACGGAGCTTTGTTCGTTGGCATATACTGAGAAGGAATCAAATGCAAGACTGTTATCGGAGGTGTTTCAGCCCAAGAAGGATGATAAGGAGAGTACGTCGGATTGTCAGTCGGTCAACAGCATGACGGAGAAGCATCTTTCGGATCTGCTTAACGTTCCGCTGCATAAGGAAAGATTCTTTCAGACAAGACAGGCGGAGCTTGAGCTGGAGAACATGGATGAGGAGAGCGAATGTCCGGTATGGATCTTAAAGCTTTCGCAGGAGTATGGGCGCGGAATGAACAGGAATGCAACGGTGGGAGAGGCAAAGGAATGGATCGCATCCTACCGGAAGGAGAATAAGCGCCGTTGTCTGCAGATTCAGAGACAGGATATTCTTCCTCTGATCCTTTATGTGGCGCAGCACCGTTATCTGGAGGAGATCGGGCAGGATATGTCCTCATATTGTCAGAAGGATGCCCTGGAGCTGTTTCGGACACTGGCGGACTCCACACTGGCAGCCTGCAACATGAGCCGGCTGAACGAAGCATACGAGCTTGATGCCGTTCTCTGTGCCTGCTATCAGGCGGAGGATATGTTTGGCTATGCGGAGCTTCTGGAGCTGAAACTGACAAAATAGGAATTACGTGTATAATGAATCTACAGGGGTGCGGCTTTGAACATACCTGTTTTCGAAGAAATCACGGCATACAAAAACGCATATGAATACATTCAATAAGACCTGGACCGGGAGTGATTGCTGCTCCCGGTTCAAGTCTTATTTTTCTCTAAATTGTGTGAAGAAGGAGTTGAAATCGGGCAGTCTACATGTTATGATGAAACATGGTTAAAGTCTCTGAAGTACGCAATTATGATGGGAAATGGGGATTCATATGGTAAACGAGGAAAAGCTTCGCATTATGGTAAATTTGGCAAGATATGAGCAGGAACCGCTGCACACGGAGCTGAAGGAAGCCGGTTATTACCGGATCGACTATATTCGTTCTCATCTGCTGGTGACACTTTGGAGTTATTCGGTGGCTTATGTACTGGTGCTTCTTCTGGTGGCACTGTACCATTTTGAATATATTTTCTCAAAGGTCAGACTTCCTGATATTGGCAGTCTTGCGATTGGAGCGCTTGCGGTCTATGTACTTATTTTGCTGGGATGTGCTTTTTTTACGGTACTTATTTCTTCGGCAAAGTATCACCGGATCCAGAGCAAACGCAGAGCTTATCTGACAGAGCTTAAGAAAATGGAATTATTTTATGAACAGAGCAGGGAGGTAGGAAACGAATGACGCATTTATTGGAGATCAGGGAACGATTGATCCGGTTTTACCAGAATCATGCCCGTATTGTAAATGTAGTTTTTCGTTTTCTACTTTCTTTTCTGACGTTTTTTTCGATTAATCAGCTGATCGGTTATAATCCGGCACTGAACTCCTGGTATGTGGTGCTGGCATTTTCGGTTGTCAATACGGTTCTTCCGATTTCGGTGCTTTTATTTCTGGCGGCGGCATATATTGTATTTCATGTGTATTATGTATCTGTTTCGCTGGCGTTAGTGACACTTCTTGTGCTTTTGACGGCATATCTGGTGTATCTGCGTTTTCTGCCGGAGCATGGCTATGTGATCCTGGCAGTTCCGATCATGTATGGTCTGCGTCTTCCTTATCTTATGCCGATCCTTCTGGGACTGATCGGTGCACCGGTGGCAGTGATCCCGATGAGCTGCGGGGTTATATGCTACTATGCACTGAAGTGTATTACCACGGTGATCGGAACTGCAACGGAGGACAGCATGGTGCTGTTTAACCAGACCTTTCAGATGATCTTTACGAATCAGGAGATGTATCTGACCATTGCGGTGTTTGCAATCGTGATGGTAGTTGTCAATATGATCTGCAGTCAGGAGTTTCATTATGTTTATGAGACGGCGATCGTTGTCGGTGTGATCGTCAATATTCTTCTGTTCCTCGCAGTCAGTTTTCCGTTTAATATTGAAGTTCATGTTCTGCCCCTGATGATCGAAACAGTGATCTGCGGTGTGTTGGCATGGATTGTTCAGTTTTTCCGGCTTGTGCTGAATTATACGGCAGTAGAGTATCTTCAGTTTGAGGATGACGAATACTACTATTATGTCAAGGCGGTGCCGAAAATGAATATCGCCGTAGGAGAGAAGCGGGTTAAGAGGTTTAATGCACATCTGCTGGGAGGCGGGCGCTTTGGCGGATCGGCAGGTAAGGATGAGCCGGAGCCGCCGGCAAAGGAAATGAGCCGGCCGAAGGATAGTGCAGAACAGGAAATATAGCAGGATAGACGAGATTAGGAGGAAGTATGAACTCTATTGTTACATCCTTAAAAAAATATATACATGTGTTTGATCTGCCGAAGGTATCAGTCATCGATGTGTTGGAGATCGTGATACTGGCATTTGTAATTTATCATGTGGCATTGTGGATCAAGAATACCCGGGCATGGACATTGCTCAAGGGAATCATTGTTCTGCTGGCATGCTATGTGATCGCTTATATTCTTGGTATGAACGTGATCGTATGGATCTTTGAAAGAACGATCTCTATCGGTATCACGGCATTGATGATTGTGTTCCAGCCGGAGCTTCGCCGGGCACTGGAGGAGCTTGGACAGAAAAATATCGTTTCCACCCTGATTCCGTTTGACGACACGCGCAATCAGAACGAGCGGTTCTCGGAACGCAGTATTAATGAGATCGTTAAGGCGACTGTTGAGATGGCAAAGGTGAAGACCGGTGCGCTGATCATTATTGAGAAGGACATTGATCTTTCCGAGTATGAGAGAACCGGCATTGAACTGGATTCTACGATCAGCAGTCAGCTTCTGATCAATATATTTGAGCATAATACACCGCTTCACGACGGTGCGGTGATCATTCGCGGTGACCGGATCGTATCAGCAACCTGTTATCTGCCGTTATCAGATAATATGGGGCTTTCCAAGGAGCTTGGAACAAGACACCGTGCCGGTGTTGGTATCAGTGAGGTGACAGACAGTCTGACGATCATTGTCTCTGAGGAGACGGGGCGCATCTCGGTTGCTGTCGGAGGAAAGCTTCTTCGAAATATTGACGGTGATCTTCTGAAAAAGAAACTGACAGAGATGCAGGGCAAGTCTGGTGATGAGGTGGAGAAGAAACGCTGGAAAGGGCTGAGAAGAAACTAAAAGACCCGGGGCACACAGATGATTGGAAAGGCATGGTAATGAATATGCAGCAAGGCAATTCTGGTGGAGAAACCAAAAAGGACTTTATTCAGAAATATGTTTTCAATAATATAGGGATTAAGTTGCTGGCACTTTTTTCTGCAATTGTAGTGTGGGTGGCAATTGTCAACATTGAGGATCCGTATAAAGAGAGAACCTTTAATGTTGAGGTTGAGACGATCAACGAGGATGCACTTTCCTCAGTGAATAAGGTATATGAGATCATTGAGGGAAGTACGGCACAGGTACGGGTCAGGGGCAAGAAGAGTGTGGTAGACCGTCTGAAAGCAGATGATATCCGTGCAACAGCGGATCTGTCGGATCTTTCGGCAGTCAATGCGGTCGCGATCGTGCCTGAGCTTAAGAAGAATGTTTCCGATGAGCCGACGCTGGAGTGTAGCACGGTTTTGAAGGTGTCACTGGAGGATAAGGCAAGCAAGCAGATCAAAGTCACGGTAGCAACGCAGGGGACACCGCAGAATGGCTATAGTGTCGGTGAATGCATGGCAAGTCCGAATATGCTGGAGGTGACCGGCGGCAAGACAGTCATTGACAAGATTGATTCCGTGCGTGTCACGGTCAATGTCAGTGGCGTCGGAGAGGATTTCCGTAAGAGGGTAACACCGGTGGCATATGATGTAGATGGTAAGGCAATCGAATCAAGCACTCTGGATTACGGCGTAAAGAGAGTCAGAGTCAGTGTTCATGTACTCCGGACGAAGACGATCCCGGTCAACATTAAGATTACCGGAAAGCCGGCGGCAGGCTATGAGTTTGTCGATGCGGAATGTCAGCCTGAGGCGATTCGGGTGGCCGGTGACAGAAAAGAGCTTGCCAATATCAGTGAGGTGAATGTACCGGTAGATATTACCGGCATGAGAAGTACAAGTGGTTCGGTAGAACAAAATATCAGTATTCAGGATTATCTTCCGGAGGGAGTTTTTGTGCTGACAGATTATGCACAGGTTTCTCTGCGGATCGGTATTGAGAAGCAGATGAGCAGAAAGGTTTCCATTCCGGTGGAGGATATCAAGTTTGCCTCTCTGGCGGATCATTTGTCGGCGAAGATACTTGGAGATAAGAGTGTGGTCAGCATCACGCTTCAGGGAATTTCTTCTGTGTTAGATGAGATCAATGCGGACGATTACAGTGCATATGTGGACTGCGAGGGACTCCACAAAGGAAAATATCGTCTGAAGGTTCATCTGGATCTGGGAGACAGCAGTGCAATTGTCAAGACAGAATTTGTGACGGTTAAGATCGACAGGGACGATGGAGGCAGTGACACTTCAAACGGCAGCACTGAGGCAACAGAGAAACCGAAGGCAACACCGGCTCCTTCTGCATCCGATGGAAGCAGCCAGGATGAGGGAGATAAGGAATGAGAGTGATCACCGGTACGAACACGGCAGAACAATTTCATACATGGATCGAAGAGCAAAGGGACAGTCATGTGGCTGTCCTTTTGCGTTCCGGGCAGAGAGCGGAAGATTTTTGGGAGAGCGGGGCTGTGACCGAACTACGTCTGCATTGTCAGGTGGAAAAGCTTGTCTGGAAGAATCCGGAGGAGCTTGCGGACAGGCTGCGGGCATGTAAATGGAGAGAACCTGCCGACAGAGTATATCAGAGTAAGCAGGTGGAATCTGCCAGAACGTGTCTGTGTGCAACGGATCGTCTGCTGGCATTTGGCGGCCTTTATGAACTGCAGGAAATCTGTGTGGCAAGAGCCCTGTGGTTAAAAGGTGGTAATGCGCTTATAGGGAATGAGGTGATGCCTCTTCTGTTCCTGGCGCAGAATATGATACCGGCATCCATGCTTCCGGAGGAATTGCTGTGGCACAGAAATCGGGAGGGTGAGACCTGTTATTTAGGATCATTTCCGGAAGGGACGGCGGATACTGTTATAATGCCGCCGGCTCGCGGACAGGAAAAGCGGTTTTACAGTCTGTTTGTGAAAATGGAAGCGGAAACGGGGAGCTCTCTGTGGAAGGAGCTGGCTAAACCCTTGTGGCTGTGGTACGGAATTCCGGAATATCTGGCAGGTATTCTGGCACTCCGCTTTGTTTACCGCACGATCAAGGGGAAAGATTTTTCGGCGATGGAGAAGTTTCTTACGCAGAAGGAGGTGGCGTTGCGGGATATGGTGTGGGTTGCAAGAGAGGATGTTTTACTGCTGGCAGAGATGGCAATGGCGGGAATAGAAATGCTGCCACGACAGGAACGTCTGTCATGGCAGCAGATCAAAGCGTTTTATATTTTATTGTGTCGATAGCGCAGTACCGAAAAGGTATGCGTCTTAGTTATTCTGTGCGTTCTTTTTGCTGCGGAAGCGGAGAGTGGAATCCAGAATCTTCTTACGGATACGCAGACTTTTTGGTGTGATCTCCAAAAGCTCGTCTGTGTCGATGAACTCCAGTGCCTCTTCGAGACTTAACTTCTTCGGCGGAACCAGCTTTAATGCGTCATCTGCGGAGGAAGAACGTGTATTGGTAAGATGTTTTGTCTTGCAGACATTTAACTCAATATCCTCTGCCTTACCGTTCTGACCGATGACCATTCCGCTGTATACCTTTTCGCCGGGTCCTACAAACAGTGTTCCGCGGTCCTGTGCATTAAACAGTCCGTATGCAACGGTCTCGCCGGTTTCAAAGGCGATCAGGGAACCCTGTTTTCTATAATTCATATCGCCCTTATATGGACCATACTCCTCGAATGTCGTGTTGATGATACCATTTCCCTTGGTGTCTGTCATGAACTCACCACGATAACCGATCAGACCACGGGATGGGATCAGGAACTCGAGACGGGTATATCCGCCGCCGATGGAACCCATGCCCTGCAGCTCGCCCTTACGGTTGCTGAGCTTCTCGATAACGCTGCCGGAGAATTCATCCGGTACATCGATAAAGGCACGCTCCATTGGCTCGAGCTTCTTGCCGCGTTCGTCCGTATGATAGAGAACCTCTGCCTTGCTGACTGCGAACTCATAGCCCTCACGGCGCATATTCTCGATCAGAACGGAAAGGTGAAGTTCACCGCGTCCGGATACCTTGAAGCTGTCCATGTTGTCGGTTTCCTCGACACGGAGGCTGACATCGGAGTTAAGCTCGCTGAACAGACGGTCACGTAAGTGGCGGGAGGTGACGAATTTACCCTCCTGGCCGGCAAGCGGACTGTCGTTGACCATGAAATGCATGGCGATCGTCGGTTCGGAGATCTTCTGGAATGGGATGGCAACCGGATTTTCCGGTGAGCAGATAGTATCACCGATGTGGATGTCTGTAATACCGGAGATTGCAACGATCGATCCGATTGTTGCTTCCTGTACCTCAACCTTCTGGAGACCGTCAAACTCATAAAGCTTTGTGATGCGGACTCTCTGGGACTTGGAATCATCGTGATGGTTGACGATAACAACATCCTGATTTACACGGACGGAACCGTTATCGATCTTGCCGATTCCGATACGTCCGACATATTCATTGTAATCAATTGTGCTGATCAGCACCTGTGTGCCGGCATCCGGATCGCCCTCCGGAGCAGGAATATAATCGAGGATCGTATCAAACAGAGGAACCATGTCCTTGCCCGGCTCGTCTGCACTGTAGGAAGCGATACCTTCCTTTGCGGATGCATAAATAAACGGGCAGTCGAGCTGCTCCTCGTTGGCATCCAGATCAATGAAAAGCTCCAAGACTTAATCGACAACCTCCTCCGGACGCGCCTCCGGACGGTCGATCTTGTTGATGCAGACGATAACAGGAAGCTCCAGTTCCAATGCCTTTTTCAGTACGAACTTCGTCTGAGGCATTGCTCCCTCGAAGGCATCAACAACAAGAACAACACCGTTTACCATTTTAAGGACACGTTCTACCTCGCCACCGAAATCGGCGTGGCCCGGTGTGTCGATAATATTGATCTTTGTATCTTTATAAGTGATAGCGGTATTCTTGGATAAGATCGTAATACCGCGTTCCCGCTCGATATCGCCGGAATCCATGACACGCTCAGCGACCTCCTGATTGGAACGAAATACACCGCTCTGCTTCAAGAGCTCGTCCACCAGAGTTGTTTTGCCGTGGTCTACGTGTGCAATAATTGCAATATTTCTGACGTCTTCACGTTTCTGCATCATAATTATTCAAGTCCTTTCTCATATAAGGCGATATTCATCGCGTTTCTACAATTTACAAAATAAATCACCAATACACTAGTATACCGATTATTGTGTCAATATACAAGTAAGAAAAAGTAACAAAAATGAACCTGTGGAATGGGAAAGATATGATGACATTGTCAAGAAAAAACGGTTTTTTTGGGGCGAAGGAGATCGGATGACTTGATCTTATCGTGGGAAGCGTCGTGATTTGTCGCAAAAATCAGTGTTTAAAACAGGAAATTTGTGGCATAATGATTATAGCACGAAAATATAGATGTATTAACTAAGTTACTGCGAACACAGCCGGGAGACTGTGAAAGGAAAAGGGAGGAAAAAATATGTTGGATAAAGTCTTTACAAATAACCAGGTCACCATTGCGGGAAAAGTGGTCAGCGAATTTGCGTACAGCCACACGGTATACGGTGAGGATTTCTATACGGTGGATATTGAGGTCAGCCGTCTGAGTAATTCGAACGATATCATACCGGTTATGGTGTCGGAGCGGATTCTGGATGTTCATGAGGATTACCGTGGATATGTTCTGCATGCGAACGGACAGTTCCGTTCCTACAACCGTCATGAGGAGACGAGAAACCGTCTTGTTCTCTCTGTATTTGCCAGAGAGGTTGCGGTTATGGAGCCGGAGGAGGATGAACAGGATCCAAACCATATCTTTCTGGACGGGTATGTCTGCAAGAAGCCGGTATACCGCAAAACCCCGCTTGGCAGGGAGATTGCCGATGTGCTGCTGGCAGTGAACCGCCCGTATGGCAAGTCGGATTATATTCCGTGTATCTGCTGGGGAAGGAATGCCCGTTATGCCGATCAGTTTGAGGTTGGTACGCATGTGCAGATCTGGGGCAGGATCCAGAGCAGAGAGTATCAGAAAAAGATTGGTGAGGACGAATATGAGAAGCGGACCGCCTATGAGGTTTCCGTCAGCAAGCTGGAATACCGGTCTGACGATGAGGAAATCTAAAAGAGTGGATTTTTCATTATAAATATGATAGAATGACTGGAGTTAAAGAGGAAGTTCTTTATCTCCGGTCATTTTTTTCAGAGGAGTATTTCACGGAATGACCGGACATTATACAGGAAAGTACAGAGGTGAATTATGGACAGGCGTATTGTTCAGGTTTTTTACGGACCGGGAAAGGGAAAGACCTCGGCAGCCGTGGGTCAGTGTATCCGGGCGGCAAGTCTTGGTCAGTCCGTGATCATTATCCAGTTTCTGAAGGGAAATGATGCGGAGGAATTTAACTTTTTGGAGAAGCTGGAGCCGGATATCAAGTTGTTCCGCTTCGAGAAAGAGAGGGAGTCATTTTCTGAGCTTCTGGCATCCCAGAAGAAGGAGGAGAAGCAGAATATCATCAATGGTGTCAATTTTGCCCGTAAGGTGATCGACACCGGCGGCTGTGATGTTCTGGTGCTTGATGAGATCCTTGGATTGATCGATCTGGAGATCATTACGGTGGATGACATTATTCACCTGATCGAGCTGCGGGATGATTATACCAGACTGGTGCTTACCGGACAGAATCTGCCGCCACAGCTGGCAGAATATGCAGATGTAATTTCCAAAATAGAACTGGAGAAGGATGACATGATCAATTGATGATCACAGACAGAATAAGGAGGATAAAATGACAGATATTATTATGGTAGGCTGTAACGGCCGTATGGGACAGATGATCACAGGACTGGTAAATGAGGATGCGGATTGCAGGATCGTGGCAGGCATCGATATTGTGGACAACAGAGACAATGATTATCCGGTGTTTACGGATATTGATACATGTGATATCAAGGCAGATGTCATCATTGATTTTTCTTCTGCAAACGGATTTGAGAAGCGCATGGATTATGCAGCAAAGACAGGAACACCGATCGTGCAGTGCTCGACCGGTATGAGCGAGGAGCAGCTTGCATATCTGCGTGAGACCAGTGAGAAGGTAGCAGTGCTTAAGTCTGCCAATATGTCACTCGGCATCAATCTTTTGATGAAGCTTTTGCAGGAGGCAGCACAGAAGCTTTGTGCGGAGGGCTTTGATGTGGAGATTGTTGAACAGCATCACAATAAGAAGTTAGATGCCCCGTCCGGTACAGCACTTGCATTGGCAGATTCCATCAATGAAGCGATGGACAATCAGTTTGAATATGTCTATGACCGTTCAGGGGTCAGAAAGCAGAGAGATAAGAAGGAGCTTGGTATTTCTGCGGTTCGTGGCGGGACGATTGTTGGCGACCATGAGGTGATCTTTGCCGGAACAGACGAGGTCATCACCTTCAAGCATACCGCATATTCGCGTGCGGTCTTTGCAAAGGGATCCATCGCAGCAGCTAAGTTTCTGAAGGGTAAGGGAGCCGGTCTGTATGATATGGCGGATGTGCTTCTGTAATCAGAATAAAGAGGGAATCATATGAGTATTACATCATATACAGACATTGTGATCGCCATTTGTATTCTGGTGTCTGTTCTAGTGGGATATCATAGAGGTTTTTTGGTGACCATTGCCCGGATCGTGGCAATGGTTGCTTCATATATTGGAGCTATTCTTGCGGCAGAGATGCTCAAAAAGACGCTGGCGCAGACTCTGTTTGTCCCTATGATCCGGCAGGGACTCGGGAACGGTGCATTTGCGGATCTGGCGCAGGAAGCACTTTTACAGACGGCGGAGGGCATTGCGTACTCGGTAGTGTTTTTTGTGGTATTTGCGCTGCTTCAGTTTGTTTTGCTGCGTGCGATCCACGTCCTGAAGCTTGTGGATCATATTCCGGTGCTCGGTACGATGAATAAGTTAGCCGGGGGTGTGCTTGGATTTTTCTGGGTATTCATTCTCTGTATCCTGCTTGGCAGAGTGTTTTTTACATATGTGCCGGATTCGCTGCGCAGCCAGTGGGGCTTTACCGGCAAGGCGGTGCAGCAGACTGTATTATTAAATGCTTTTGTGCCGGACGAGGCCGGTAAAGATAAGCCATAAGCAGATGATTGCAGGCTGGTATTTCATCGGAAAGGGCGGATATATGATTCGCCAGATTGATGATCAGAAAGAACGGGATATGCTATGAATAAGATAAATTATCAGAAAGAGCTGGATAAGGTGATTGAAATGCTGCAGCGGGAGGACAGGGTTCCGAAGCTGTTAATGCACAGCTGCTGTGCTCCGTGCAGCAGCTATTGCCTGTCTTATCTGGCGCAGTATTTTCATATTACGGTTTATTACTATAATCCGAATATCACAGAGAGCGCGGAATATCAAAAGCGGGTGGCAGAGCAGCAGAGACTGTTAAAAGAGCTTCCTGTTCGTTATCCGGTCTCTTTTGTGGAGGGAGAGTATGAACCGGAGGTGTTTCTT
>ENA-ORIC01002627-ORIC01002627.1-human-gut-metagenome-genome-assembly--contig:-NODE-2627-length-14012-cov-2.993470_pt1 | contig 14012 bp, 16 predicted proteins | sample MGYA00243023_ERZ508732 | MGnify/ENA primary metagenome ERZ508732 (study PRJEB26277, sample SAMN04329767) | human gut metagenome | biome: human-associated habitat | host: Homo sapiens | place: USA...
AATCACCCTTGAGCCTTCCTGAATGCAACGGTGGTCGCAGCCGCCAAATCTTCACGCTGGCCGTCCAGCTCGTGGCGGTAAACCCCTGCGGTATCCATGTTCTTGCTGTGGCCTACCAGCATTTTCAGTTGGCTGTCGGTCAGCACGCCGGACTCGACACTGACGAACGTATGCCGCATCTCATACAGCGTAACCTGTGGCTCAATTCCGTTATCCTTCTGGTACTTCTTCCAGCGCTTGAATAAAGCCCTCTGGTTCGGGATCTGGAACAAAGGGGTGGTATAGTTCAGCGGGATATCGGAAGCCTTCAGCAAGGCCACCTGCGCTTCGTATGCCTCACGGGCTTCCTTCCCCATGTCGAACGAACGAATAGCGTTTTCATTCTTTCCGGTGGTTTCTTCATCCATCCGGTTGATGCTGCGGCGCAGATTGACCGTGTTCCCTTTGACGTCACCATACCAGAGCCCCACAAGCTCCCCCGGGCGTACACCTGTAGCCACCGCAAAACGATAGGCATAAATATATTCGTCAAAGACTCGCTTTCCATAGTAAAGGCGGCTATCCACGTCAAACGGCTGTAAGATATTATTCTTCCCCATCCGGGCATTCTTCGGGATCGACAGCTCAGGAAACAGGGCGCTGTACTTGTTCCGGCGGCACCATTTCACAAAGCTGATTTCTGTTGAGCGGATCGTCATAAGGGTTTTGCGGCTCAGAGGTTTGTCACTCGTGCGCTTCCCCCCTTTTTTGAGGCAGCGCTTTTTGAAAGACATGTCAATTGCCTTTTGCAGATCGCCCTCGGTCAGCTCGTCGATGCGGATGTTCCCACACACCGGGAGAATGTAGTATTCGCCGTATTTGTTGCACTGGATCACATAGGACGTGCCGCAGGTCAGCTTCAGCTCTTCCACCCACTCGGCATAGAGCGTGGCCACCTTCTTCCTGCCGTCCCGGATGCTGTCATCAAGCCATGCATCCGCTTTTGCGTTTGCTTCACGCTGGCCGGTGCGGCCGGGTGTGCTGCTATAAAACCGCTTGCGGGTACCGTCCTTCTGCACCGCGATGCACCAGCGTTTTTCCTTTTCCACCCAAAATGCCGTGTTGACTCGTTTTTTCATAAAATCCACCTCCATACACAAGGGTACACTTTGACAAGCCTGCCCGGAGGTGGTATCATAAATCTGTACGGTTCCCCAACTGTACGATCTGTGATGCCATCCGGCAAGCAGATTCACTCTCCCGGCGTTGGCGCGCCGGGGGAGTTTTTTATTTTGCCTTTTTCTTTGCTTCTTTTTCCAGTGCCTTGATGGTATGCAGATAATCTTCTTCTACCGGAGACAATGTTTTGATGCGGTACTTCTTGTATTCTTCCCGCGCCTTCTCCAATGCCTGGGTATGGGACACGCTGCCAGAGCCAACCAGTTTCTTTTCGCTCATGGAGGAAAGAATATTATCCAGCTGTTGGATGTAATCCTTCATATACATCGGGATGTGCCGGATCGCCTGAATCTCTGCAAAGTCGAAGTAACCGGATACAAGATTGTTCAGCACTTTCAACTCTTCCTCAGTCAGGTAGTTCTTTGCAATACCCGCCTCCTGCAAAGTAGGGTGGTCGCCTTTGAAACTGGTCATGCCCATGAACGGCTTATCGGCATCCGCCCGCTGGTAGATCACCTCAGCTGCGGTGTGTCCATGAGCTGCATAATGCAGTTTGTTCTGCACGATCTTGAAGAACCGCAGTGTTTCCGGGCTGTTCGGCGTGTAATACACTCTGGTGGCATACAGGTCAAGCACCTGCCGGGACATCACCTTTTCCGAAGAACGGATATCCCGGATGCGGTCGAGCAGTTCTTTCCAGTAGTTTCCGCCGCCTAAGTTCTTCAGGCGCGCATCGTCCATGGCAAAGCCCTTCTTCAGATATTCTTTCAGAATACCATTGGCCCAGATACGGAACTGGGTGCCGCGAAGAGACTTGACACGGTAGCCAACGGAGATGATAACATCCAGACTATAGAACTCAACCAATTTGTCAGAATTTGGAATGTGCAAATTTTGCACATTGCTCCAACTGCCGAGGATTCCTCGGTAGCTGAATAAAACAAAAAACGCCCCCGGTGCTACCAACACCGAGAGCGTTTGCAGAATGGCTTGCCCACAAGGGTACAAGACAACCCAACCAATTGTTATTGTACTCCAAAAGGGCAGGCTTGTCAAAGTGTACCCTTCTGGAGGTGAAAAGAATGTTTGAATGCCCGAAATGCCACAAGGAGCTGCCGGACGGTGCAGCATGGTGCTGCTGGTGCGGCGCAAAGCTGGCGACCACACGGAAGCCTCGTGCCCGGTCGAACGGGGAGGGGAGCGTCTACCAGTATGGCAATGCCGGCAAGTGGCGTGCCGAGATCAACATCTACAAGGACGGTGTGCGTTACCACAAGATCCGCAGCGGATTCAAGACCAAGCGGGATGCCGTGCAGGCCCTGCCGGAGATGCGGGAGCTGGTGCTGAACGGGCAGGAATTTGCCCAGGATGCCACCCTGCAGGAGCTGTGGGAGATGATCTGTGCGCAGACATTGCCCAAGCTGAGCAAGGACAAGGCCAGCCACTACCGAACAGCCTGGGCGGCGCTGGAGCCGCTGAAGAACGCCAAGATCCGGAACCTGCGCTATGCGCACCTGCAGCCGATCGTGGACGCCCGAGAGGGCGGGTACTACCCCAAGCGGGATATCAAGGCCCTGCTGGGCAAGATGTACACGCTGGCCCTCAAGTACGAGTATGCCGATAAGGATTACTCAAAACTGCTGGATCTGCCGCCGATCAGCGCCAGCACACGCACCGCCCTGACCGAGGACGAGGTGCAGCGGATCTGGCAGGACTACGATGCCGGCCACGAGTTCAGCCGGTACTGGCTCATCATGGCCTACACCGGAATGCGCACCGGCGAGATGCTGACCATCCTGAAAGCAAACACCCATCTGGCCGAGCAGTACTGCACCGGCGGCATCAAAACGGACGCCGGCAAGGCCCGGCAGATCATTTTCCCGGACAAGATCATGCCGCTTGTGCGGGAGGCCTACCGCAGCGGCACCAAGAGACTGTGTGAAGTGGACGAGAAAACCTTCTATTCCGAGTGGCACGACATGGCCCAGCGTGTAGGCCTGCAGCCAGACATGACGCCATATTGCCTGCGCCATACCACGGCCACGCTGCTGGCTGTGGAGAAGGTAGCCCCGGCCATTATAAAGGAAGTGCTTGGCCACACGGACTATGCGGTCACGCTGGGCTACACCCACATCCCGCTGGAAGAAAAGCTGGACGCGATGAACAAGTTGAAGTGATCAGCCGCGTGCAAGATCGTTGTACAGCATTTCGAGGAACTGTACAGCACTGGGGCAGCCGTCCAACGGGTAGCCCGCCAGTTCCTGCACACGGGAAGGATTGGTGTGCCATGCGGTCTGCGCGGCACGCCGGATGGTGCTTTGAATGGCCGTCCAGTCACTGCAGTGCTTTTCGGCGACAGGTTCATAGATTTCTTTCTGGACGGCTTCCAGCCGGTCCTCCTGTTCCCAGATGAGCTGAAGGCAGTCGGCAAGGATGGAGTAAGAGCGCATACTGCGAATAATGCCCAGAGGCCGGAGCGTTTGAGCAACACGCAGCGAGAGCGTGGACGAATCAGTGATGGGCACTTTTAAACACATCCTTTCCGGTTTGTGGAATATCCAAGAAAGAGTGTAAACGAAAAGTGTCGAATTGCGCCAAAAACGCCGAAAAGCGTTGCAAAAGGTCGAGATTTGCCGAAATATGACGGGGCATAAAATGAGGGATTTGCAACGGATGGTGAGAAAATGCACTTCCAAAACATTACATGAGCACTCCTTTTTTGTGCGGCAGTTCGTTTGAAAGTGCTTGATTTTTCTCCCCTGCTAAGGGCGTAGGTCGTCTAAACAACGGCGCGAGGGTTCAAATCCCTCCTACTCCGCCAAGAAAATCCCTCGTAGTTTCGTGAAAACTGCGGGGGATTTTCCATTTGTACAGAATGACCCCGTGCGAAAGAAAACGGATAAAATAGAAGAACTTCCAAACTACTACCATATTTTACTACCAAACCATTATAACTACCAATGCAGGAAAATGCAACACTTTCCGACACATAGCAGCGCAAACAAAAACAGCCCCGAGGGCCAGATGGCTCCCGGGGCTGTTGCTATGTATGGTTATACGGTTTTCAGGTAGAGCAGGCGGAAGGTCTCACGGCCCTTGGGCGTCACAAGGGTCTGGGTGCCGCTCCACTGGGTCTTTTCGTTGAAGCACTCCTTCACCTCAAACAGACCGTTGTTCTTCTCGGCGTAGGGCATCAGCTTGCCCTTCTTGTCGCGGTAGATGTACTTTTTATCAAGCAGGAACTGAATAAAGCTCTTCTCGCCAATTTCCAGCTGCTTGGCCGTCTCCCGGAAGCTGGTGAGCAGATTGCGGTCAACCAGTTCGTCAAAATAATCCGCTTTGGGCTGCATGATCTGCTTGTCCACGGTCAGCTGGCTGTTGGCAGCGGTTAGGGCGGCGTTCTTGTCCTGCTCGGCCTTGATCTGCTGACACAGCTGAATCAGGGTGTCCGGGTTCAGGATGGCGGCCTGCAGGGTCTCCGGCGTCATATAAGCCCCGTGCTTGCGGATAGAGGGGAGAACCTCGGAGGTGACCCACTTGCGGAAAGGCTTTGCCTCCGGCTTGTCGCTGCGCAGAATGACGTTGTACAAGCCGGACTCGTTGATGACGTAGGTGGACTGCTTGCGCCCCATGCTGTCGGTGACCTCGGTCTGACCGACCTCATCCTCATCCATGCGCTTGGCGGTGTCCGTGATGTGGGAAATGCCCAGCACCTCGCACACATCCTTCAGGACGAACCACGGTTCGCCGTTCATCTCCACGGTGCGGACTTCGTTGGAATTGTAAGTGAAAGTCTGCATATCATTCATGGTCTTTTACCTCTTCATAAATTTCATCGGAAAATTTGTCGATCAGGTTCCAGAAGCTAATCAGGACACCAAACAGGGCATCCGTATAGTTTTCGGCTTTGTCCGGCCCTTCCACCATTGCAACGTGGACTGCTTTGAGCATATCGCTGTCACAGCGAAATTCCAGCATCAGGCTATCCAGAGTGGCAGGGTTGACATTCTTGCGAAGAGTTCCGTGCGGTTTCATTTTTGAAGATACCTCCATTTTTCTTGACAAAACGAACAAAATAAAATAAAATGGAGGTGCAAGGGGCTGGTTGAACTCGGTAGCCTTGCTTTTAGCTTAGCGGTTCAGTGTGTGAGACTGAGCCGCTTTTTTGTATGCCTCAAAGCGTGCGACCTGCTCGGCTCTGGTGAGCTTCGCAAACTCCTTGCTGGTCATGAGCATCACCTCCCGGTGTTTGCTCCCTTGCACCTCTGACCTCCTTTCCATGTATTTATTATACTACGATTTTCGTAATTAGTCAATACGTTTTTCGTAATTTCTTGCAGAAAAATTTCGCATTTCGTATTGACCACAAACGAATTTCGTAGTATTATAGATGTAGGAAAAGAGGTGGAAGAAATGTCAATTCGCTATCATCTGAAGGCTTTATTGGCTGACAAATGCATGACACAAAAAGAACTTGCTGAAGCCACTGGAATCCGACCTCCCACCATTTCAGCTATCTGCGTGGGAAGCGTCAAACAGCTTCCTGTTGGAGTCCTTGACAAAATCTGCGCTGTACTCGATTGCCAGCCCGGCGACATTCTGGAGTATGTGCCAGAGGAGTAAGTATGAGAACCTCAAATCAAATCCCAAATAGTAAAACTCGGTTATACCGAATCTGGAACGGAATGAAATCTCGTTGCCGAAACTCTAACAGCAGGGTTTACAAGTGGTACGGAGCCAAAGGAATATATGTGTGTGATGAATGGTTGGGGAAAGATGGATTTCTTCATTTTAAGGAATGGGCTTTGTCACATGGTTATCGGGAGGATTTAACCATTGATCGTATAGATTCCGCCCTTCCATATACACCACAAAACTGCCAGTGGCTACCGTCTTCTCTCAATAGTTCAAAAGCCGCTTTAGAACGGAGAGGATTCGATTGGGAGAGGTATCATTCTCGTCGTTCTCTCTAACGGCGAAAAAGTCACAGACTAATATGTACGTCCCGGATGATGAAACCGAACAATAAATACAAGAGCCGCAGCTCCTTTTTGTGGGAACTGCGGCTCTTGTCATGTATGGGCGTTAGTGCACGCTGTTTTTCTTCTGCTCGTAGACCTCATCGGCAGCGAGGGCGGCCTGGGTGAAGCTGTTGTTGTACCACCAGTTGACGAGTGCCGCCACGGTGGTGCAGCCCGCGGTGACCAGCTGCTCCAGCTCGGCGCTGTCGATGGGCAGGATGGGCTTACCCATGGCAGACAGCACCTGGTTGGTCAGCGCCAGCAGGAGCACGGCGGTGCGGGCCACGGTGCCAGCGGAGACGTTGCGGTTGGTGTTGGTAGTGATGTGTGCGTTCATAGTCATTCACCTTTCTGCTCTTCCGAGCGCTGCTTTAAAATATCCACGGCCTTGGTGAGCGCTGCCGGAATCGGCAGGCCCATCAGGCCAGCGTTCTCGATGATGCTCAGGGTCTCGTTGCAGATGAAGCCGATCACCACGGCGTCCCGCACAAAGCTGGTCGCCATCACGGCATCCAGCTGGCAGGCCACCAGTACAATCAGCAGCGTCTCACCCTTGCGGATCAGGCCCTTCCAACCGGCGCGGCTTTCCAGTGCGCCGGTCTGGGATTTAGGCGACGCATGGAACACGCCCGCGACCAGAATCCCTGTCACATAGTCCACGGCCATGAAGATGATGAGCGTCTGCAACGCAGCGTCCCAGCCGCCGTACAGACTTGCAATGGCAGACCCCAAGGCCCCCACCGCGATGCAAAACCAGTCTTTCAAAGCGTATCCTCCTCATCGTCTGCGGCATCTGCTTCCCAGGCCTGCCGGATGCGCTGTCCATTGGCGCAGATGGCGTCCATAGTGGCGTCAGCCTGGATGTTCGTGGCGATCAAGGCCTTGTCCATCATGTCCATGCCGAAATAACCGGTGAACACCTCACCGGTGGGCAGCGGCGCTGCTACAGCGATGCGGCTGATTTTGTGCTCTTCCAGTGTGGCAAGCACATCTGCGAGCCAGGATGCATAGGGCGCATCAGAGATCAAACAACTTCCCATTGGTATCACCCCCTCAGCCCGTCCACCGGGACTTGTTGGCCCGGGTGTCCACGTGGACCCAGCCCTTTGCCCGGCCTGCCTTGACCGGGTAGCGGCCCACGCCGCCCCAGGTGGGCATCAGGCTTTCGGCGTAAGCCGCCACGACCAGCGGGTCGGTGTCGGCCACCTGGATGTCCGCCGCCCGGCCCAGCAGGTGCTGGCTGGACTTGCTGCCGCCCACGGCAGTGTTGTGTGCCGCCGTGCGGTAGCCGCTGGTGATGGTCACCGCTTTGCCGAAGTGCTCCCGGATGCACTGCAGCAGCACCACAAGGCCCTCATCGATCATGATGGTGTCGGTGCCGTCCCGGCAGCGGAACTCCCGCACCGTAAAGCTTGGGGACAGTTTGCGGGAACCGTCCTTGGCAAGGCTGTATTGTTTGATTGCCATTATTTAACCTCCGATCACATTGTTGTTGTCATCCGTCAGAGCGGTCTTGGGCAGGATGAGGCAGGGGCGCACGCCGTCTTTGGATGTTGCCCCGTACCAAGACAGAGTGCCACTGGTGTTGATATCGCAAGCACTGCCTGTTGACATTGTATAATAGGTGGTGGGAGAACGAAGCCACCAAGATGCTGTTTTAGCGTTAAGCGTTGCCTTACGTTTTGCCTTCGCCGCTGTACTGGTCCCGGATAGAAAATACGAAAGCTTTGCGCCTTCGGTGTTGATATAGTTATCCGTCAAGCCGACCTCCGTACCGGACAGCAAAAACACCTTAGACAGGATGCCGTTCACACCGGTCTTCACGGTGCCATCTTCTCCCGAACCGCTGGTATAGGGAAGCTTTGCCTGCTGGACTAAACTTCGTACATCCGATTCAAACAGCGCCAGAAATGCGTTGCTCAGATACGAGTAAATCGTGCTGCTGGCATAAGAGTTGAAGGTCGAGCTATGCCACGCACGGTTTTCGTAGATGTTCTTCATCAGCAGCCAGGTGCCGTCACAGCTGCTGTCGTACTTGGATGTATCCGGATTGCCCTGCTGCACCACCAGCCACTGGGTGCGCACGCTGTTCACTTTGAAATATACGCTGCTGCCCACTGCGTAATTGCTCAGCGGTTTTCCGCGCTGATACCACAGCCGGGCTTTGCCGCTGGCATCGCCCACATAGGCTTTCTGCACGGTGCGCGCCACGCCGTTCACGCCCACATACAGGCCCTTGATCTTCCGCGCGGTGTTGCCCACGCCGATGTAACCGCTCATGCCTGCACCTCCTCATCTGCTTCGGCGGGTTCGCCGTCCTGTGCGGACTCGTCTTCCGGCATATGGATGTCGGTATCGTCCACCGCTTCGTCCGAGGTGCTGGCGTCATACTGCACATAGATCGTGCCGGTGGCCAGGTAGGAGCTGCCGGCGGTCAGATCGTAGGTGCCCGCGGTCACCTGGGCGGGAGTGTAGCCCAGCGCGTTGATCACGCCGCGCTTTTCCAGCGCCAGCGTGCCGTCCGCGTACACGGTCAGGTTGCTGCCTGCCTTTACGCCGCCCAGGGTGGACGTGGTAGCCGCCGGCAGGGCGTAGGGCGCGGCTCCGGACAGCCTGCCGGATGCGTCAATGCTGAGGTTGTCGCCCACCTTTACACCGCCCAGGGTGGTGGTCGTGGCGGCAGGCAGGGTGTAGGGCCTGACGAGGGCGTCCACCTCGGCCTTGGTATAAAAGCTGCCGCTCTCCACATTGTCGATGGCGGTTTTCAGGTCATCTGCCTGCTGCTGCAGGCTGTCCAGCTGGGCGGTGATCCGCTCCTGTGCGGCCCGCAGCATCTCAGCGGCGGCCTGCCGGGCTTCGGCGTCCTGCTGCGCCTGCGCTGCCTGCCACTGCGCCAGCAGGGTCTCGGTGGGGATGCCGGTGACGCCGTCCCGCATGATGCCGCACACGTCCTCGTCCGTGCGGGTGTCGGTGAGGTTTGCCGCCGTGATGGACGCCGTTCCGGCAGGCACGGCCAAGGTTGCAAGGCCCAGCTCATACTGCCGGTGATTCTGCTGGATGGCGGGCGGTTCCGGCGCTGCCGAGGGGATTCCGGGCTTGAGCTTGACCGCAGATGCGTTGGCGTCCACGTCAAACTGCAGGACGATGCGGTCCACCCGGGGCAGGGTGGTATCTGCGGCGGGTACGTCCAGAGTGACGGCTTCCCGGCTGCAGACGGACACCCCTTTGAAATCCTCGTAGTTGATCCAGGCAAGGCCCGGGGCTACGGTCAGCTCCCGGGCACCGGTGATGCTGACGGCATAGTTGGTGTCCTTGGCGTACACGCCGGAGGTGCGGGTGCAGAGATAAGTGCCCACGTCCTCGGCATCGTAGGTGATGCCGTTCAGCGGGTAAGTGATGATGTTCATGTTCTCCTCCTGAGGATGGGTGTCCCGATCTCGGTACTGACCGAGTTTTCCCCTTTCTGGGAATTCAGGGTCACGGAGGTGATGCGGGCAGCGGCCTGGATGTCGGTGCCGGGCAGGCTGGCCGCGACCACCTTGCCGACCATTACGCTGCCGGTTGGGGTGAAGCGGAAGTTTTCCAGCCGGGTGTGCTTGGCAAGTTCCTGCTCGCCCAGGGTGCGCAGTCCGGCCAGATAGTCTTCCTGGGACTGGTCGTCTTCCCTCTTGCGTCCGGAAGCGTCCAGCAGCATTTCCCGCCGGGCGGCACCGATGGCCTGCGCAGCCCCTACGGTCACCGTGCCGTCCGCTCCCACCACCGTGCACACGTTCTTGTAGTCGGCGGTGCTCTCGGTGTAGGTCAGGCCGGTCAGGTTGCCGTACTGGGGCGCATAGCGGGCGTTGGGGTCCAGCTTGGGCCGGTACAGCTCAAACAGCAGCTGCTTTTCCCCCGGCACGAACCGCACCCGGAAGCCGATGTCCAGTTCCTGGCACACCTGTTCGGCCACGGTCAGCAGGTCGCCGGGCTTGACTTCTCCCGCGTAGGTGTCGGCCAGACCGGCGGCACTGCCCAGCGCCAGGTGCGGCCAGGGCTGCATGGCAGAGACCAGCTCCCGCAGGGTGGTCTCCGCCGCAAATCCGGTCAGCGTCCGGGCGCACACCCGCTCGGCCAGGATGCAGGCCGCGTCTTTGCAGGAGATCACCAGCTTGTGGTCCGCTTTCTGTGCCGACACAATCCGCATGATGCGGTCGCTGCCGGTGAGCCAGAGATACCGGTCCGGGCGGCAGAGCGCCTGCAGGCGGGTGCTGGCCTGCAGCTCCAGCTGTGCCCCCTGCACGCCGCTGTAGACGTTGTAGCGTTCCGGCCAGACCAGGGACACCCAGGTCTCAATGCGGCCCAGCAATTGCAGGTCGGCGCTGTAGACGCAGAGACTTTTGTGCCCGCCGGCGGTCAGGACAGAGGTTCGTTCGGTCATGTGGCTGCCTCCGTAAGGACGATGGTGGAAAAGGCTGCGCTGCAGGTCAGGGTCAGGTACAGCTTTTCCGCGCCGGACGCGGCAGTGCGCTGCCAGGCCTGCACGCCGTGGCGCAGGGTGTACAGGGTGGACTGCTCGTCCAGCAGCGAGAAGCCGTTGACGGCTGTGCCGCCGATGATCCGCTCAATGCGAAGCTCGCCGTCTTCCCGGTAGATGCGCAGCTGGTCGGTGTCCTCCAGGGTCACGGTGAACCGCAGGAATTCGCCGGTCTCCGGATCCTGCACGCCGGGGTTGACCACCTGTCCGTGGGCCGTGAAGGTCAGCACGAAGTTCTGGGTCGCCAGACCGGCATTGTGGATGCGCAGGTATTCCGCCTGCTCCCGGGTGCCGTAGGTGTGCGTGGTGTAGCACACCGGCAGACGGAACGCCGGGGTCACCTGCAGGGTGGCGGCGGATGTTTCGGACACGCTGTGCCAGAAGGGATTCGGACAGTAAAGCTGCAGGGAAAAGGTGGGCCAGAGTGCTGCCGCCGAAATGGCCGGGCAGCGCTGCACCTCGGCGTCGCACCAGTATTTCCCGGCCACGGTGAGCCGTCCGGTAACGTAGGGCGCGAACACGTCCCGCAGCTGACGCTTGCAGTAATCCGTGTTGCGCAGGATGCGCCCGGTGACGGTGCGGGTCACACCGGAGATGCTGCGGCCCTCCACGGTGGCGCCCTCCTGCTGGTAGCCCTGGCTGGTCTCCAGATCCACGGGCAGGTCGCCCAGCGGGGCACAGCTCCACAGCACGCCTGCGGCATAGCCGAAGGAAAAGGTCTGGCCGTCCCTGGCCTTGAAGATGGCATCAAACACCCTGCAGCACCGCCCTTTCCTGTTCGTACTGTGCTTCGCGCATCAGGTCTGCCGCCGTCTGCGCCTTGGAGTAAATGTACTGGTTGACCTCGATGTTGGGCCGCTGGGTGCGCTGGTGCAGGCGGCCGGGATGTTCGTAGTCTCAGTGGGTGCCTGTGGACCCGATGGTGCTGCCGCTGGTGCTGCCGCCGGAACCGGTGCCCGCGCTGTGGTGCTTTTTGTAGAACGCAATGCCCAGCCCTGCGGTGATGGCCGCAATGGCGGCCACCAGCGCAGCGCCGGCGGCGATCATGGCGATGCCCTGGGGCGTGCCGATGCCGGTGGGCAGCAGGGCCGCGCCGATGGCCTGCAGCATTCCCACAAAGGCGGAACCGATGGTGGAGATCAAAGTGCCCAGTGCGCCGTAGATGGTCGGGAACGCACTGAGCAGACCGCCGGACAGCGCCGTGCTGATGCTGGCGGCAGCAGCGCCAAGCGGGGCCTTCAGGCCGCTGAAGATGCCGGTGAGGGTCTGGGCCAGGGTGCCCGCCTGCGCGGCGATGCTGCCGAAGTCGCTGGTGATGCCCTTGGCAAGCTGACTGCCCAGGTTCCAGGCCCCCTGCGAGACGCCCTGCACGCCCTTGAGCAGCACGCCGTTGACCTGCTGGATGAGCTGGATGCCCAGGTCATAGATCCACTGTTTGGCTTCCGGCGCAAGGCCGGTGTAGAGGGTGGACAGCACCCACTCGCCGACGGACTGCCAATCCTTTTTCTTGACCGCCGTCACCAGGGTGTCGAAGGTGCCCAGGATGCCCTTGTCGAGTTCCTCCTGCCACCCCTTCGTCAGGCCGGAGAAGGTGTTGGCGCTGGCTTCCTTGATGGTCTCGGTGGTGGTCCGGGCTCCGTCTGCGGCGATGGTCTCCACCTGCTCCTTCGTCACCAGCATTCCGTTGACGATGTCGGTGCAGGTCCTGGTGATGATCTGCTTCTGCCGGGTCGTTTCATCGGTCAGGGTCTCGGTGACGGTCTGGGTCGTGGTCTTGACGCCGTTCTCCACCGTGTCAAAAGTGGAAGTGACCGTATCCCGCACCGTGGCGGCGATCTCTTCATAAGTTTTCTGGGTCTGGGCCGTGGTCTTGCCGTGGTCGGTGATGTACTTGGTGACCGTCTTGTAGTTCTTTACGACGCCGTTCACCATCTCCTTGCCGGACTCGGTGACGGTGCGGGTCAGTCGGTCGTACTCCTCACTGCCCTTGCGCAGGTGCTCGGTCAGCTCGGAGGTCTGGATGGTCACCTTGCCCAGGGCGTTGGTTGTCTCGCTGTGCCCGGCATCCTGCAAAGACCACAGCAGGGTCTCGGTGGCCGCAGCGGCTGTTTTGGCGGCAGTGCCGGCCTGTTTGCCTGCCGTGGATGCCGCGTTGCCGGACTTGGTGTATGCCGGAATGGCCACATCTGCCAGCGTCTGGGCGCTGGCGGCGATGTCGGTGTTGGCATCCACCCAGGCAGAAGACCAGTCCACGTCATCCGCGCTGGCTGTCTTGGCGATGGTAAAGCCAGCGGTGGCGGCGCTGGCGGCATTGCCCACCGCAGAGCCTTTGCCGGTCAGACCATTGATAAAGCTCTGGATCAGGTTCTTGCCCCACTGCACCGCCTGCGCGGGCAGGCTTTTGATCCAGGCAAGTGCGCTGGAAAAGCCGCCCTTGAACGCGTTCAACAGGCTGGACCCCATGCTCTTGACGCCGTTGGCAATGCCGGTCAGGATGTTTTTGCCGATGTTCAGCCAGTTGATGGCCGAGATGACCGCCAGCACGGCCTGCAGAATCTTCTTCCAGTTGGCCAGCAGGCTGGGCACTGCCTTGACAAGGCCCGCGATCAGCTGGACGATGATGGACACGCCCTGCGCCAGGATCTTGGGCAGATTGTCGTTGATGACGCCGCAGAGGTTGATGATGATGTCCGGCGCGTAGGCGATGAGGTCCGGCAGGCCTGCGATCAGGCCGTTCAGCAGCTGGGTGATGAGGTTCAGGCCCGCGTCCACGAACTGGCCCGCGTTGGCCCGCAGCTGCTCGGTGAACTGCAGCAGCTGCGGCAGGGCGGTTGCCAGAAAAACAGGGATGCCCTGTGCAAAGCCCTCGGCCAGCGAGGTGACCAGCTGGGTGCCGGACTGCAGAATCGCCGGGACCAGCGTATACACCAGTTCCGGGATGCCTGCCAGCACGTTGCCGATCATGGGCAGCAGGTTGCCCACCAGGAAGGTCTGGGCCGTTTCCACCAGCGCGGTCAGCGGTTCGGTCAGGATTTCGCCGGTGGACCAGCTGGCCAGCACGTTTTCGGCAGCGGCTTTCATGGACGCAAAGCTGCCGGTCAGGGTGGTGGCGGCTTCCTTGACCGTGGTGCCGGTGATGTCCATCTCCGTCTGGATGACGTGGATGGCGCTGTACATATCGGCCAGGTTGCCCAGGTCGTAGTGCACGCCGGAGAGCTTCTCCGCGTCCTGCAGCAGACGCTGCATTTCGGCCTGGGTACCGCCGTAGCCAAGCTTCAGGTTGTCCAGCATGGTGTAATTCTGCTTGGCAAACCCCTGAT
>ENA-ORIC01002628-ORIC01002628.1-human-gut-metagenome-genome-assembly--contig:-NODE-2628-length-14011-cov-9.959165_pt1 | contig 14011 bp, 30 predicted proteins | sample MGYA00243023_ERZ508732 | MGnify/ENA primary metagenome ERZ508732 (study PRJEB26277, sample SAMN04329767) | human gut metagenome | biome: human-associated habitat | host: Homo sapiens | place: USA...
GTTGTCACCTCCGTCCATCTTCGCGCCGTTCTCCACAAAGTTGCAGACTCTGGCCGCGCAGGAGAGGCACAGTTGTTTCTCCGCAGAAAATGGTGTCTTAAAATTCACAACGCCATAGTGATTGAAATCCAGATTCACGCCGTCAACCTCGTAGTCGATCTCGCGCCCACACATATCACAGAACACTTTAACCATCAACTATTCCCTCCGTCCATCTTCGCCAGCTCCACAAACCCAAGAACCGTGTCCACAATCGCCTTGTCAATTCGCGCCTGCAAATTGCATCTGTTTTCGCAAACAACAGGCATTTCAGATAGAGACTTGTTGTAATAGGCTGTCTTACTGACGACCCACTTACCGTCCCAAAAATCAATAGAATAGCCGCTGGATTTCGCCGCCTCCATCTTTGCTGACCTTGCAGTACCAGTTTTCACAAAGTAGCTTTCTCGCGTCACCCACGGATTTTTGTAGATTTTCATTCCACACCGTCCATCTTCGCTCCACAGTGATAGCAGTACAAGTCAATTCCCTCTGGGTTGTCATTCATACCTTTACCACATCGGCCACACCTCCAAATGTGAAAACCACCTTCCGTTTCTTCGTGCATCCACCGCCCATGCACCACCGGGGCGACATCAGCGGCGGGGATTGCGCTTACTCGTTTTGCTGCCTTTTCAAGACGTTTTTTAATGCACTCACAGTCGGCGCTTCTGCTCATGGCCTCCAAAATGCCAACGGTGGCGTTTTTATCAATGTATTCAGCCATTGTCGTTCTCCTCCCCATTAAACCACTTCCGCAGTTTGTGCGCGCACGAAGCACACAGTTCGTAGTCGTTGTCGTTTATGTCGTTCTTAATCCGCCGCATACCGGCATAGGTGACGGAGTTGAACGGGCTAATTTCCGCACCACAGCGGTCACACACTCTCTTTGTCGCCATTGTCAGCCCTCCTGTTCCATGCTTCGATTGCTAATAGATGATTAAGAAACCAATGTGTTTTCGGTTCGATTGGGCAGTCTTTATTTGGGCAGTATACCCGAAAGCAGTGGCCGTTTCTCTGCATAATGCCCTTGTACCCGCAGAATGGGCAAGGTTTTAGTTCGGCCATCATTCCACCTCCTGCATCCAGAACTCGCGGCGACAATCGTCGTGTCTTTCGCGGGTGTACAGCAGCCCATTCTTCGGTGTTCTTCACAATTTGCGCCGCATCAACGCCCCACATTTCACTCATGGTGCCGCACATTCTGTTCCGCTCCTCGATAAACTTCACAGCATCCATTTACTCTTCCTCCGTGTTTGAGCACGTCACTTCGTTGTGTGTCACCCGCTGCATGGGGCACGGCTTTTCCATCATCAGGCACAGTCCACATGGCAGGCGGTATCCGCAAATGTCTGCGGAGCTATATCCGCTGGTCTCCACCGTGTTCCCCTTCGGCGGTGCATAACCCTGCGTGGCCACATATCCCGTGCTTCCCACAGCAGTTTCAGTAAAACGGCTCATTCATCATCCCTCCATTCCTTCGCTTTTACGATGGAAAAAATCACCACAGCCAGCAGCCACAGCGCAAATCCGATCCACATGGGTGACAGCACCCACAGCCACGACCAGTTGATAACACCGCATAGCTTCAGTACAATAAATGCGATTTGCAGCAGCGTTCCACCAAGACCGCCCAGTGCGTTAGAATTGTTGTTCATCACATATCCCTCCATCTGCACCCGTAACAGGCGCCCTCGTGTGCGTGTTTGTACTTCCCGCAGTATTGGCATAGCTCGTTGTTCATGGCGTGCAGTTCACTCTGCTCCTCCTTCACCGCCACAGCCTTTGCCAGCTGTGCCATGCCCTGCTTCATGTCCTCTATCTGCTTATCCCGCCGTGCAATGGCGTCCTTCAGGCTGTCGTTGGCTTTCATCAGTGCCTCGATGTGCCGCTGCTGGTTCTCGATCAGGTCAGCGGCGGCCGGAGCCAATACTTCACGACACGGTTCACGGCTTATCTCGTTCATTGGGCAATCTTCTTCGCAGTCTCGCCCCGGTTCTGCACAGCACCGCAGCGCGGTCACGATCTCATCTCTTGTCATGTTATCCCTCCCCTACAAGTTTCATAAAACATCCCCAAAATGTCTGTGATTTCTTTCCGCTGTGGTGTCCAAACAGAGGACGTTCTCCGATTGCTTCCCACACATCTGCGGCTGGTATCTGAGTTTCAGCCCATTTGAAAATCAGTACACCGTCAGGCTTCAATACGCGCATACACTCTTGAAATCCGTCATGCAGCATTTCGCGCCAGTTCTCGCCGAGCTGTCCGTACTTCTTCCGCATCCACGCATTTTCTCCAACGCGGCGAAGGTGCGGCGGGTCAAAAACGACAAGAGAAAATGTGTTGTCCAAAAACGGAAGATCCGTAAAATCACACTGTATGTCTGGATGCACGACGCAAGTTCGTTCAGAAGCGCGGTTTGTGCTCTTCCACACACCCGTATATTCCTCGTCCCGCGCATCGCAGTAGATTGCGGCAGGATGGTTTTTGTTAAACCATATCGTCCGAGACCCACAGGTGGCATCAAGAATTTTCTTTGTCATGTCATTTCTCCTAATCTCCAAACACCACGCCGCACTCGTCCTTCAGCAAGTCCTTGATGTGCTTCCGCTTGATGCGGCCCTCGTTTATCTCCTCCGCCAACTTCTCAAGGCACTCGTACAGGTACGCAATGCTCTGCGTGTCCCGGCTGTCCGATGTCTCCTCTTGGACGTGCCAGCCGCACTTGTCCATCAGCACCATTGCCACCATGTCCATGTTCTCCCGTGTGCCTTGCAGCTTGCCACGCATAAAGATGCGGTCGTCCCTGCTCAAATACTGTTTACCCATTTGTCACCACATCCTTACCTGTGCCGTGTGGGCCGCAAATCGTTCCTCCTGCTTTTCGTAGTATTCCCGATCAATCTCGCAGCCCACGAAGTCAAAGCCGAGGTTATACGCGGCAATACGGCTTGAGCCGCTGCCGAGGTGCGTGTCGAGGATTTTGTCCCCCTCCTTGGCGAAGCTCGTCAATATCCACTCGTACAGCTCCACGGGCTTTTGCGTTGGGTGAAATCGTCCCGGCTGTATCGCCATATTGAAGTCAAACACCTTGGCGTTTCCGTTGAAGCTCGTCCACGCATATTCGTACATCGCCATAGAAAAATTTTCTGGAATGTTTGTCTTTCGCAGGATCAGAAAACAGCGCGTCGGCGGCAAAGAAAAATAGTTTCCGCCCCAAATGATCTGGTCGCGTGAGATGCGGAAAATTTCTTGAAAATACTCCTCCTTTGGGGCAACATCCCACGCCACGATTTTTTTCCGAACTTTGCCGCCCATGTCCCGCCCGTTCTGGCTACTCTTGTACTTATCGAATATTCCGCCGAATCGGTTATACTGCGGTGCGCCATCTCTCTCGTGGGCATCGGCGACATGAGCGCGGGTGTTCTCGCCGTACACAGCGCCAAACATACCTCCGAAGCGTTTTGCGCTGCCGCCATTTCCATCGCCGTAGGGCGGGTCTACCACCGCGAGGTCAAACGCCTTATCCGGTAGCGTCCGCATATACTCCATGCAGTCTACGTTCAATGCAATTTGTTGTTTCACGCTTCACACCTCCCGTATAGCAAACCCGTACCTACTACGGAACAGCTTTGCTTTCATGGAAAACACCCTATACGCAGCGCTACTCGGATCTTTATACCCCTTCACGTCCTCCACCACCGGCAACCAGTACCGCTGGCCGTAGCTGTCAGGAGCCGTTCTGCGCTCGTACACGAAGTCCGCGATGTAGTCGATACTTTTCACCGGGTCGCCCTCAAACGTTATGTACGCCTCTTGCAAGCAGTACCGCACCTGTAATTTGAGGCCCCGTATCTCCCCGGCCTTTTGCAGCAGCATCAGCGCGTCGTAGCGCTCCGCCTCCTTCTTGCTGTCGAAGGTCAGCTTCCCGCGCTTCGTCTTCTGCGCCTTGTACTTCCCCGGTTTCCGCATCTTCTCCATGATCTGCTTCTGCGCCGCCGGGGACAGCCGCGCCAGATCGTCACTTTTCAAGCCCATTCTCCAGTCCTCTTTTCTCCAGCCCTCGTTTGTTCATCGTGTACTGCACCTCATGGACGATGCGCATCTCTCCGCAGCGTTCGCATTTTCCGCCCAGCGTCCGCCGCCACATGGGGGAAAAGATGTACTCGCCCTCCATGTCCCGGATGCACTGTCCGCACAGCTTCGCCGTGGCAATTTTCCAGATGCCCGCGTTCATGGATTAGCCCCCTTGATGTACTTTCCCATCCAGGCATCACGTGCACCGTCGGTTTTGCCGACAGGTGCAGCAGGGGCATGTCCCCACCGTTCCCACTTCTCAGCATTTCGGCAAGCCGCTTTCCAGTCTTTCATGGGGGTCTTGCCAACCATCCAGCCCTTCGCTTCGTAGAAGTCGATAAAGCCTTGCGGGTCTACCGCCGAATGGCGTTCAGCCACGTAGGACTGAACCTCTGCCAGTGTGGGTGGGGTAAAGCGCTTCGCGCGCGTACTCCCACCGTCAGGTGGGAATAAGTCTTTGTCTTTGTCTTTGTCTTTGTCTTCTTTCTTTGTCTTAGTAGGCTTGGGGTCATTTGCGTTTGCTTCGGTTTGCTTGATTTTGCTTAAACTTGCTTGCGTTTGCTTGCCGCCTTTCGCCCCGTTCCTTGACCGTTCAGCGGAAAGCTCATCGTCCCTGTCCAGCATCGTCCGGAACACCGGAAACAGTATGCTTTCCGCACCATCCAACTCTGGAGGGATGCCTGTTCTTGCGTACTCCAGAATGGCGATAAACAAACGTCCACGCTCTGCATCTGTCAACGCCGCTGTCTGCTCTATCCAGTCATAGTAGGCTTTCACGTAGCACTTGCCCATCGACCCCACTCCTCCTGCATCTTGCCCATTCACGTCACCCCCTTAGAAAGGCAGATCGCTGTCATCCTCGTCCAGCTCCACGAACTGGCTCTTGCCGTCCGCCCGGGAAGGAATGCCCTGCGTGTCCGTGTCCTTCCGGCTGTCGCCAAAATACATATTGTCCGCCACGATCTCGGCGCTTCTGCGGTTGTTGCCGTTCTTGTCCTGCCAGTCGCGCATCTGAAGCCGGCCCTCCACCACCGCCATGCGGCCTTTGGTAAAATACTTGGAAGCGAACTCCGCCGTACCGCGCCACGCCACAATGTCGATGAAATCCGTGTCCTTGGTCCCGTCTGCGTTCTTAAAGTCCCGGTCTACCGCCAGTGCAAAGCTGGAAACGGCTGTACCGTTATTGGTGCGCCGCAGCTCGGGGTCCTTGGTCAATCTACCCATGACAAAAATCTTGTTCAGCATATCAAATCTCCTTATAAGTAACTTTTTCCAAATTCTCGCCGGAAGTCCTCTTCCGTCCATCCCTGCTCATGCATGGCCTTGAGCTGGCCGTACCGCCGCAGCCTGCGCATTTGTTCGCCGCTGCGGTGTACGGCTGTCTTTCCGTTCCTGTGGCACCTGTTGCCGCACAGGTACACCACAAGGCCGTATTTTTCGCTTTTCTTGCGGTTGGCGCCGCCCAGCAGATGGTGCTTCTCTAACGGATCGCTTGGGTCATTTCTGCCGCACAAAAAGCATCTCTTACTCTCCATGTGCTTCCTCCGTCCCGTCCCACTCGTACTCCGGGCAGCTGTGAATGGCGTAGCTGTGCATGATGCCCGCCTTGCGGTCTCCTTTTTTCTTCACCGTAGGCGTAGCGTCCCATCCGGGCACCGGCTCCGGTCCTTTCCTCGACCAGCTGCAATCGCCATAGCACTTCTTGCACGTCCAGCAGGGCTGTATGTGCAGCTTGTTCATGCGCTCACCTCTCCCCACCGGCTCACCAGCGCGTCCAGCTCTGCCGGAGTCATCGTCTCAATACCTACCGCCTTACAATCCTCCACGACGGCATCTATCAGCCGCGACATCTGCTCCGTGTCGTAGGTGCTGCTGCCGTACCATACCGTCACGTTCACGCAGCCCTTGAGCTTGCTTACGCCCTTGTCGGCCATCCAGCCCAGACCGTTACGCTCCCAGCCCTTGCAGAACGCATCCGCGGCCTTTTCCTGCAGGCACAGCACCTCGCTCACGCCGCCGATGTTCCGTATTTCCTGCCGGTAAACCTCTTGCTTGGAGATGCCGTAGTGTGCCGCCAGTCTGTCCAGCAGCACCCAGCAATAGGCGTTGGCATCCAGGCTCCGGCCTTTGCCCTTGATGGTCACGTTGTACTCCTTGCCAGGCTTCAGTGCGTCGCACACGTCCATCGCGGTCTGCTGTGACTTCACCCGCAGCGCCAGCCATGTGCCCTCGCTGTCTTGCTGCCACCGTGCGCCATCGACTGTCACCTGCTGCATAATTCTTCCTCCTGCGGCCAATGCCCTGTTCGTAGGCATTTTGCCAAATACCTAAGACGAGGTAGGTAACACCCCTCGACCCAATCCGCGTCATAATCAACCTTGTGCTGTGTCAACCTGTTTTCGTCTATTGGCAGAAAAAAATTAAACAATTCGTCTTCTGTAACGCGGTATGCCACAATCCTGCAAAACTTTCTCTTTCGGAACAACCCGCATCCGCTGGCAAACATCTCCACCTGGCACTGCTGCCAATACGCTTTCGTAACTTTGAATACAGGTTTGCTATGCGTTTTCACTTCGGTAATGAGTTGTCTGCTTTCCCCGTCATAGTTCACGCGCAAACGTAGCAAACGAATGCGTATCTGCCTGTCTCGTGTCTTTACATGCAGCGCATCAAGTATCTTGTGCTCGTAAGCCGTGCCACACTGCATTGCCGGCGTAATAAACCTGTCCTTCCCGACCCCCAGCTTCACCAGCCACCATCTTCGAAACGTATCTGTATTCCAGTTACCCATGATGGTGGCGGTGTCGCTTGCGCCAAACCACCCGCTTCTGTCGTGGTTTCGTATCATAGCTTACTCACAGCCTTTTCAAGCGCGTCCAGCTTTGAAAAATATCCCATCAACTGAACAAGCTGTTTTTCGTTGATCCCAAGTCCCCGAAGCAGGTCGTTGTGGTCAAGCCCATTTCGTTCTTTCATGGTGATTAGCCTTTCAAGTCTCTCCTTTATGGCAAAGATACTGTGACGGCTCAAATCGTCCTCACCATCGTCTCCGTCACCTTCTGCCCAAAGGTCAAACCCAAGGCCGGTACGCACGGCAACACCCTTAACGAAAGCTCTCGCAAGCGCGTTGTTTATGCGGAGTTGGTTCAGCGTGTCCTCATATACCACAAGAGATCCGTTCAAGAGGGGCATGTCGTAGGAAAACTCCAAATCGTCAATGTGGATTTCAACAGACACAAACCAGCATTCTGTAGTTCTTCCTTTACTGGTAGTAATTTTGGCCTGCGGCCACAGGTATGTATTCGTTTCCGGGCACCTCCGAGGAGCATACCACACGCTGGATGCTCCGTTTTCGTGGAGCAACTTGGCGCACTTTGCCCAACTCAAATAAGGGACCTTGATAACATTACCTTTCTCGTCCTTTGCGTCGCGCAAATCGCAAAACGGCTTTACATCCACCTGTATTAACTCGTCAAAAGATTTCAGCATTATTCTTCCGCCTTTCCCACATACTCACTGCCGCAATACGGGCATTGGTATTCTGTCATTTCCTCACCGAACTCGCCATCCGGGGAATGTTTGTAGGTACACATGGCCGGGTCTTCAAACTCCGCACCACAATCATCGCAGATGTACAAAACGCCGGTGTCTATGCGCTCCCACCTTTTCTTTTTAACTCGCATCATACCGGCCTCCCAGCCGCTTTCAGCACTTCCCGCATAGGCTTCCGCGCCTTGAGGATAGACATAGCCCGCGCCGTCTCCCGCCTGTATTGCCGCCACAGGTCGCTCAGCTCGTCGCTCTGGTAGTACCCGTCCCCGTCGTTGCAGATCATCAGGCCCTGCTTCTTGGCTTCCGCCACGGCCTTTCGCATCTTCCGGTCGGTGGTGTGCAGCGCCGCCGCCAGGTCTTCCCGGCTGATGGCGTTCCTGCGTCCCTTGGGGATCAGACCGGCGATGCGCTCTGTCTCTGCCGTACGCATGGGCATCTCCGCTTTCTCGTCCTCGCCGAACAGATACGCCCTGCTGGCCCGCAGCGCCGCCTCCAGCGCCTCCGTGACTTCCTCCGTGGGCAGGCACACGCCGTTTTCAAAACGGCTTACCATGCTCACGTCCATCCGCGGGTCTGCCAGCTTCAGAATGCCGCTGACCGCCTCCTGCGTCAGACCCAGCTCCAGCCGCCGTTCCTTCAGTCGGTTCATCTCTGTACCTCCACCCATTGGCCGTTCTTAACGGTGTACCACACGCCGGGTTTCAGCGTTTCACCATCCACGATGCCAGCAAGGATGGAGGCGATCTCTCCATTATCCCTACGCTCTACGCAGACAATAGCGTTGCCGATATCACCCATAACGCGGCCCACAAAGCCGGTTGTCATAGCCACACAGTGTTTGCCGGTGGCGGATGCTGCGCCCCTCTCGCCGGTGGCGGATGCTGCGCCACTCCAGCCGGTGGCGGATGCTGCGCCACTCCAGCCGGTGGCGGATGCTGCGCCACTCTCGCCGGTGGCGGATGCTGCGCCACTCTCGCCGGTGGCGTGGTTTTTATTTTCGGCGTCCGCTTTATTGATGGCGTTGTCAAAGTCACACTGCGCTTTTACGTACTCCACTTGCGCCTTGACCAACCCCGGAATACCGATCTCCGCGCTTAATGTCAGCTTCTTGCCGACGCGCTCTGTATCGTTGCCTTTCTCGTCGCTGACATCCTCCAGCTCCGCCTCAAAGTACCGAGAACCGTCACCTGGCGCGTAGTAGCCCAGCACATCCAATGGCATTTCGCAGGCATGCAGACCCTTTTCACACAATTCAATATCGCCCTCGACCTCCGCCGTCTTGCCCAGCTCATACTGAAAGCCGCGGCACTTCATATCCTTATCCGTAGCCTTATAGACCTTCATCTTCCATCCCTCTTTCTTATCGCCTTTTTGGCCTTCTCGCGCCTTGCGCTGTTCATGCTGTAAAAATCAGCCTCGCTGTACGATGCGTACCGCTTCGCCTTGTCGGCCTCAACATCCCGCCGGAACGCTTTGTAGTCCTCGCACTCCCCGTGGCACCTCGCGTGTCTGCGCTGGCAGCCCTGGCAGGGTGGATCCGTCCGGTTCACCAGCCCGATCATTCCCACTTCACCATCGCTTTCACCACACCGGCCTGCGCCGCGTCCTCATGGCACATCAGCACGTCCACTGTGTAGCCGTACACACCGGTGTCCGCCGCGATGTAGGTCTTGCCGCCCAGCGTCACAGTGCTGCCCAGCGGGATAACGTCCGGGTCTACCGCCACCGCCTCGCCGATGCTCACCCACCGCCCGGAGGCCGTCAGCACCTTGCCGTCCTTCTGGTTCATGTGGGCGTAGGGGGTGCAGCAGGCACAGTACCCGGTGATGTCGCATACCAGCAGGTTCTCTGCCTCCGGCTCCGCGATCTCCGCCGTGGTCGGTGACTGCACCACGTCCTCCTGCACCGGCGGCAGCGTCAGGCACCACGCCACCAGCACCAGCAGCATCGCCCACAGGACGATTGCCACCACCCACATACGCCTGCACCATCGTCTGGTACGGCATAGCCGGGAGTATTCCCGCGCACGCCTGTTCCGCTCCCTCATCGCCCCAGCGCCTCCACGCCCTTGACGATAGCCCAGCTCAGCCACGCCGCGCCGATAAACGCCAGCGTCCATGCAAACCAACTCATGCCGTTTCCTCCTGTCGAATGTACTCGACCTCGATAATTTCCATTCCGTTCTGCCGCGCCCATAACATCACGGCAATTTCAGCACACGTCATAATTTCTTGCCTTTCCTCTGCGGGTGTGATATACTATCCGCAGAACATTTTGGTAGATGTTTCGGAGACACCCTGTCCAGTGCCGCAACCACTGGGCGGGGCTTTTTCTTACCCCTGCTGGCGGTCACACATCATGTCCTTAACTGTCACGCCGTAGTGCTTCGCTACCAGCTTCGCGTGCTTCGGGTGTGGCTTAATGCCGTTCTTCCAGTTCGTAATGGACGTCTGATGTACGCCGATAGCCTTTGCCAGTCGGTAACTCGTCTCGCCGTGTTCCTCCTGCAACCGTGCGAGATTTTCACCAAATCCCAAAATATCACCTCCAAAGTTAGATTATTTTCTTGACAAATTAGAGTATTTGTGATAGTTTGGTTTTGCTACAAACTTTTCTATCACGCCAGCCCTATTTATCGGGGTGGTGCAGGTTTTTGTTGCCTGTCCACGATGACAATTATACCCTAACTTAGGGCATCTGTCAACCGAATTTAGGGTGTCGAAATGCACTAAATTAGGGTTCTGTTTTTATGAGTTTTACCAATAATTTTAACTACGCTTTAGAGCAGCGCGAATATTCTGCGTACAGATTTGCAAAAATTATAGGAGTAAACGGTCAATCTGTCGCAAACTGGAAAGCGGGCACTGTAATTCCGCACCCTAAAACGCGCCAAAAGATAGCCGAGCATTTCGGCATCACGCTTGCGGAGCTGGACGGGGATGAACTGCCCGTTCTGCCGCCGGAGGGCGCAAAAAAAGCCCCCGCCGCAAAGGGCGAGGACGAAGCAAAGCTTGCACAATTTGTAGACGGCTTTATGCGCCTTACTCCTCAACAAAAGGATACTGTGCTTGCTCTAATAAAAGGCTTTCTACAAGATTAAGCATAACGTCTTTTTGCTCCGGGGTTAGCATCATAAAAAGTGCGGCGGCCATTTTTACCTGGTTGTCCATTTCTTTCCCCTTTCTTAATTTGACATATTATTTTCTCGGTGTACAACTAAGTTAGTACACTTATGGTTACGCACAAGCTGTTTGTTGCCCACAAATGGGCAACACATTAAAAATTTTTTGGGGGGCTAAAATGAAAAGGCATCGTAAACTAAAGGCTGTAGCTATTTTTGTTCTCACTTTGTTTTTTACCATTATAGCGTTGTTGCTTATTCCTTCCGCAAGTGTGCCACAAGCAGACGGAACGGCAATGCTTACTTATGGCGCGACCGTAGCTCTTATTATTGTCCCGTCCGCGTTTACAGCATTGTTTGTGTGGCTTGATAAGCGCGTTGAAAAAGCAAGCTTGCCGCAAGAGCCTTTTATTACTGCCAATGGCGAAGACCACGATCCGCTTATACCGGATGCAATAAAAGTGGTCATGGAAACCGGGCAAGCGTCCGTTTCTATGCTGCAGCGTAGGCTCAATCTTGGGTATTCTCAAGCCTTACGATTGATTGACGCGATGGAAACGCTGGGTATTGTCGGCCCGTTCGAAGGTTCTCGGCCTCGGCAAATATTGCTTACGCGGTCACAATGCGAAGCGCTTATCCCAACGCTTAAGATTGCCCGCGCAAATTCATGTTTTGCGCCTTGTGAAGCAATCAGTCCGGAAGCGGAGCTATGCAAAGTAGATGGAATGGAAGGGCACGATTTTGAGTACTGGTGTGCAGATCTTCTAAAGAAAAACGGTTTCTCCAATGTTGAAGTCACACGCGGCAGCGGAGATCAGGGCGTTGACGTCCTTGCTAAATTTGGCGATGCCAAATATGCCATTCAATGTAAGTGCTATTCTTTCGATTTAGGAAACAAGCCGGTGCAGGAAGTAAATGCTGGAAAAGCATTTTACCATTGTCATATTGGGGTTGTAATGACAAATAGGTATTTTACAGCAGGCGCGAAAGAAATTGCGGAAGCAACCGGCGTTTTGCTGTGGGATAGGGACACGCTTAAGCGCTTGATTAAAAATGGGGGGGCGTAATGATAATTAAAGTAAGCAAATAGCCCCGCTGCTCCCGCAACGGACAGCGGGGCTATTCTCGCCGGTGGCCTCCCGGCTTTCCGGCTGCACGTCCACACTAACAAATCAGGGTTTGGAAGGTCAATACCAGATTAGGATAATTGCTGTTTTCGGCACAACAGAATTAGGATTTTCCTACCCAAAAAGGGAAAAGGGGAGAAAATGGGAAAAACATTACAGGATTTGTGCAAAGATGCAAAAGACCGACAAAACTTAACTATACAAGATCTTTCCGACATGACGGACATTTCGACATCGACAATAAGCAATTTTTTCTCCGTATCATCAAAGGAACCGAGCGTGTACAAAATGGGCTCTATTTGTGCCGCTCTTGGCGTTTCGATGGATGAATATTTTGGGATTGAAAAAGAAGTGACGACAGAAGATGAGTTAGCACAAGCCAACGAAAAGCTGGCGCACCAAAAGCAGCTGCATGATGCCGATGTACAGATAGCCCATCTTGAGGGCGGCATGGAGCAGATGGCAAAAACCATTAACTACCACCGCAAGAAATCGCGGGACACAAAATTTGCTATTTATGGCCTTACGTTTTTGTGCGCCATATTTATGGCTGTTATCGTGGGATATATCTTTTTTGACTACCGTATCCCACACCAGGGGCTTATTCAGGGCGGAGAGGCCAGCATATTCGCATGGATCGTCTTTTTGCTGCTTGCAGTCGGTATTGGCTTTTTTGCCGCTATTTTGATGATGTATTTTCGCTATGCAAAAAAGTATACATTGTCGCCAGATAAGGGAGGAGATGAACAATGAATGTAGTATTGCGGGCAGCATTATACCCGCGTGTGTCCACGGAAGAACAGAAAAAGTTTGGCTTGTCTATTCACGATCAGCAGAACGACCTCGAAGAATACGCCAAAGCCCACAATATGAAGGTGGTAGGCGTTTTCCAGGATGCCGGGTTTTCCGCCAGAAAGAAGATTGAAAAGCGTCCCGCCATGCTTCAACTGCTGGAAGCCGTCAAGCGTGATGAGGTAGACATTATTCTTGTCACAAAGCTGGACCGGTGGTTTCGCAACATCGGCGAGTATTACAAAGTGCAGGAAATCCTTGAAGCCCACAACGTGTCGTGGAAAACGATTTATGAGGACTACGACACGTCTACAGCCGCAGGACGGTTGAAGATTAACATTATGCTTTCCGTAGCACAGGACGAAGCTGACCGCGCCAGTGAACGCATAAAAAAAGTGCTTGATGCAAAAAAAGATCGAAATGAGGTTTGCACCGGTCATCTGCCGAAAGGCTACAAAATTGAAAAGAAATTTGCTGTTATAGACAAAGAGACAGAACCGGTTATACGCAGATATTTTTCTACATTTTTGGAAACCGGCTCCATAACAAAAGCGATGGACGCAGTACCGGAATTAAAACTTAAATACCAAACGGCCAGCCAAATGTTGGACAACCCCGGATACATGGGCGACTGGCACGGGATAAAATTGCCCCCGTATTTAACACCGCAGGAATTCCAGCGTGTGCAAGGCTTACGAACGAGAGTGACACGAAAATCCCCTTACAATCGAACGTATATTTTTTCGGGGCTGATAGTCTGTGGAGAATGTGGACGCAGAATGACCGGGCATCCATCTCCACGGCCAAGCGGGGCGTGCTCTTACTCTTACTATTGTCAAGGGTCTGCCCAGAGGAAAGGATGCAACAACGGTAATTTTACTGTTGAATGGAAAATCGAAGATTATCTGCTGTCGACAATAGACGAACAGATACAGATCAAATTGCAAGCCAAGCCGCGGCAAGAACCCAAAGCAAACCAAGATGTGCAATTAAAGGCTTTACAAAAAAAACTATCCAAGTTGTCAGAGTTATATATAGACGACATGATTTCAAAGGCGGACTACTCAAAAAAGTATGCAGAACTGACATCACAAATGGATGAGCTTACACAAGTAAAATCACAAAGCCGCGCACCAGAAGAAATTGCAACCTTATTTTCCGCAGGATGGCAAGAAATATACAAACAACTTAACAAAGAAAATAAACAAGCATTTTGGAAACTCAAAATAAAAGAAATCCGGCTATACAAAGACCGCCGGATTGAATTTGATTTTCTGTAAGTACTTAGTTTATATAAACCTTT
>ENA-ORIC01002643-ORIC01002643.1-human-gut-metagenome-genome-assembly--contig:-NODE-2643-length-13940-cov-3.825579_pt1 | contig 13940 bp, 5 predicted proteins | sample MGYA00243023_ERZ508732 | MGnify/ENA primary metagenome ERZ508732 (study PRJEB26277, sample SAMN04329767) | human gut metagenome | biome: human-associated habitat | host: Homo sapiens | place: USA...
GCTCCCCCTGTTGGGCTCGAACCAACGACATCGTGATTAACAGTCACGCGCTCTACCGACTGAGCTAAGGAGGAATAGCCGATCCGTTCGGACCGACAGGCTATATTATAGCAAGCCGATGCCCCCTTGTCAAGATGATTTTTGAAATTTTTCCGCATCTTTGCACGAATCTGCGCAGATTTCCGCGTCGGGCGCGTAAGCACGGGAAACATCATCGAAACTCGGAAAAAAGCGCGCATTTTCCGCCTTCTTTCGGTGCTTTGCAGCCGAAAAACGAAAATGCGCACGAAAGCCGCATTGACAATCCGACCCGCACGGGGTATGCTGAACACGAAAACGGAGGCGTAGAGCGATGATCTGGAACCACTTTGAAGCCGACCGCGCGGTACTCGGTACACAGTATACGGAACACCACTGGGATGCGGCAAGCGGACTTGCGCCCGAGGCGCTGCGCACCGCGCTGCTCAAAATTGAGCAGGATATGTCCGGGCAGCCTGCCATCGCCGTGAAAACGCGGCTCTATGAAAAGGTATTGGCGTCTGCGCAGCTGGATGTGGACAGCCGCGATTTCTTCCCCGAAAAGCTGAATCACGATTTTCTGCTTTCGCGCATTCGCGGGCGCTGGATCGTGGATTTCCGCGCACGGGAAATGGCGGATCTGCTCGCCGGGACGAATGCTGCCACGGAGGGGCTCTGCTACACGGGCGATGCCGACTTTGGGCACACTTCGCCGGACTGGCAGGCGCTTCTGACCCTCGGTATCCCCGGGCTGCGCGCCCGCTTGCTTGCCGCCCGCGATGCAAAAACGACGCTCACTGAGGAACAGCGCCTGTTTTACGCCTGCGCGGCGGATACGCTGACGGCGACGATCGGCTTTATCGCGCGGCTCGCCGATGCCACCGATCGGCTCGCGGCGGCGGGTGACGACAAAATGCGGCTGGTCTCGTCCTCGCTGCGGCAGTTGACCGTCGGCGCACCCGAAACCCTGCTTGAGGCAATGCAGCTTTCGGTGATTTTCTACAACCTGCAATGCAACGTGGAGCGGGATGCGGTGCGCTCGCTCGGCGGGCTGGACCGCCAGTTCTACCCGTTTTACCGGCGGGACATCGCGTGCGGCAGGCTGACCGAGCCGCAGGCGCGCGAACTCTTTCGCTATTATTTCTTCAAATTTTATTCTATGCACGTCACGGCAAACGTGCCGTTCTACATCGGCGGCAGACTGGCGGACGGCAGCGATGCGACCAATCCGCTGACCACGCTCATCGTCGAGGAATACATCGGGCTGAATATCAACGACCCGAAGATTCACGTTCGCTGGCATAAGGATTTGCCGAAGCCGCTTGTTCGGCTGATCCTCGGCTCGATTCGGGACGGCAGAAACAGCTTTGTCTTCCTGAATGACGAGGTGGTCGAGGGCGCGCTCACCGCGCTCGGCGAGGACCCTGCCGACGCGCGCAACTATGTGGTCATCGGCTGCTATGAGCCGGCGGCGCTCGGCAAAGAGGTGCCCTGCACCTGCGCGGCGCGTGTCAACCTGCCGAAGGCGGTGCTTGTCGCGATGAACGGCGGAATCGACCCCGATACCGGCGCCGCGGTCGGCGTGCCTGCCGACCCCGACAGCTACCCTGACTTTGACGCCTTCTATGCCGCCGTACTGGCGCAGATCGAGACGTTTGCCGATCGGGCGGCGGCGCTCACGGTTGCCTACGAACGGGCGTATCCGTCGCTCAATCCCGCGCCGCTGTTTTCGTCCACGCTTGCCGACTGCGTGGCGCGCGGAAAAGATGCTTACAGCGGCGGCGCAAAGTACAACAATTCCGCGATCAATGCCATTTGCATCGCCAGCACGGTGGACGCACTGACCGCCGTGCGCCGTTTTGTGTATGAAGAAAAGAAGCTGAAGCTGTCCGAATTTGCCGCCATTCTGCGCGGCAACTGGCGGGGGTATGAGGAACTGCGGCAGACGGCGCTCCGGCGTCTGCCGAAGTACGGCAACGGCGACCCGACGGTCGATGCGCTCGCGGCAAGGGTCGTGCACGATACGGCTGCCTGCATCAACGGAAAGCCGAACGGGCGCGGCGGCATCTTCCGCTGCGGCTTTTTCTCCATTGACTATCGCCTGACCTTCGGCGAGAAGACCGGCGCGACGGCGGACGGCCGCCTTGCGGGCGAGCCGCTCTCCAAGAACATGTGCGCCGTGACCGCAATGGATCGCGAGGGCGTGACGGCGCTGATCCGCTCGGCGACTGCCGTAGATTATACCGACACGCCGAACGGCACGGTGCTGGACATCGTGCTGTACGCAGGCGCGGTCGAGGGCGAGAGCGGTCTCTGCGCCATGGAGACGTTGCTCGATACCTACATGGAGAAACGCGGATTTGCCATGCAGATCAATGTCCTGTCGCCTGAGGTGCTGCGTGCGGCACAGGCACATCCGGAGAACTATGCGACGCTCCAGGTGCGCCTGTGCGGTTGGAACGTCTACTTCACCTCGCTTTCCCGCGTGGAGCAGGACGAATTTATCCGTCAGACCGAAAACGCGGCAAGTCATTGAAACGGAGAACCATATGACCAAGGGAACCTACATCAATATCAAACGCTTTGAAATTCACGACGGCGACGGTATGCGCACCACGCTTTTTCTCAAGGGTTGCCCGCTGCGCTGCAAGTGGTGCCATAACCCCGAGGGGCTGTCCGTAAAGCCGGAGCTCGGCTTCTACGCGCACAAATGCACCGCCTGCGGGCGGTGCGCCGCAGCCTGCCCGACCGGCGCGCACAGAATTGCCGACGGCGTGCACCGCTTTGACCGCGCCAAGTGCATTGCTTGCGGCAAATGCGAGAGCGTCTGCTTTGCCGACGCGCTGATCTTCTACGGCAAGCGCGCGACGGCGGCGGAGCTGCTGCCGAAGCTGCTGGAAGACAAGGCGTTTTACGACCATTCGGGCGGCGGCGTCACGCTGTCGGGCGGCGAGCCGCTCCTACAGGCGGATTTCTGCCGCGAGCTGCTCACAGCACTGCACGATGCGGGCGTGAACACGGCGGTGGACACCTGTCTTGCCGTGCCCGAGGCAAATCTGCGCAAGGTCGTCGGTCTTGCCGACACCTTTCTCGTCGATGTCAAGGCGATCGACAGCAACCTGCACCGCAGCCTCTGCGGGCTGCCGAACGAGCGGATCCTGCAAAATCTGCGCCTGCTCGATGCGCTGCATCAGCGGGTTGAGATCCGCATTCCGTTTGTGCCGGGGCAGAATGCGGGCGAGATCGGGAAGATCGCCGATTTTCTCGCCGCGCTCACCTGCGTCGTCGGTGTGCGCGTCCTGCCGTATCACAACCTGTCCGGCACCAAATATGAATCGCTCGACCTGCGCTATCCGCTTGCCACCGTCGATACGCCGATCCCCACTGCGGCGGAGACGGAGGCTGCGCGCGACGTCCTCGCCGCCCGCGGCATCCGCGTCCTGCGCTGATCGGGTCGATCCTGCATACCGTCCTGCGCCGTCCGTCTCTCGCCGCATCTCAGCCTTCCCAAATGAAAGCACGAAAAAGTCCCGTCCCCGCCTCGCGTTCCCTGCCCCCGAACGGGGGCTTTTTGCTGCAATTTTCGCATCGAAAACCGACAGGATGTCCCGTATCGTGCGGCACAATTCCGGACTGTCCGTCGTTGTTCCCTTTGCTTGAAAAACAAGTTAAAAATACCCAAAATCGCTTGACAACCCCAAATTTGCATGCTATAATTGCAACGCAAGGTGAAACGCGTGTTGACAACATGGCTGAAGCACCCGAAATGTATAAAAGCAAGAATGAGACTTGTACCTATATTTTAAATCACAACGCACCGCACAGAGGCTTTCCTGCAACCGCAAAAGCCGGGTGCGCGGTCTCCGTACAGCAAGATTTCCGGATCTTGCGTTTTTTCGCGTCATTTTGCAAGGGCATCCGTGTATGATTCTTTTGCCCCGCCGTTCGACGGGCTGGAATAAATTTTCAGAAGGAGATCAAACAATGAAGACAAACAAGCTTTTGTCTGTCGTGCTCACGCTCTGTGTGCTGCTGGCTGCGTTCTCGCTGACGGCGCTTGCGGCGGACGGAGAGACCTATCCCATTGCCGTCGCGTATTGCGTGGAAGGCAATGAAAACGGCGTCGTCGAAGAGTATGCGGCAGAGAACCTGCAGAATGCAATCAACGAGATTGCGAAGACTGCGGCGATGTTTGAGGCGACAGCCGTCAAAATGACGCTGCAGGCGGATGTGACGGGCGTGGCATCCACGCTGACGGTTCCCGCAGGCACGGAATTTACGCTGGACCTCGCCGGTCATACGCTGGAGGGGAACAACCAGGGCAAAGACCAGGCGTTTCTGCTGGTCAACGGCAAACTGACGCTGACCGACTCGGTCGGCACCGGCAAGGTCTGCTCCGACTACACCGGCAGGTCCGGTCTCGTGGTTTCGGTTGTCGGCGGTGAGCTGACCGTTGCGGGCGGCACCATTACCACCGAGGGCATGGCACAGGCGGGCAACGCCGTCAATGTCGGCAAGGGCGGCGTGCTCAAAATGACCGGCGGCAAGGTCTATGCCGATGCCAAGCGCGGCAACTATGCCATCAGAATCGGCGGTTCGGACGCTGTCTTTGAGATGACCGGCGGCGTCGCCGAGGCAGACAGCAGCACGACGGAGACCTACATCACCGCCATCGGCGTTTCGTCTACCGGCACGGTGACCATCGGCGGCGACAGCGTTGTCCGCGGTCCGAAGGCACTTACCACAACATCCTCGACGGCGCTGACGGTCACCGGCGGCAGCTTCACCGGCGAGGTTTCCGCACCGAAGAACAGCATCACCGGCGGCACGTTCACGACGGATGTCACCGATTACCTCGCGGATGAGCACGTAAAAATCTGCAAGAAGCAGGCGGACGGCACTTATCAGGTGCTCACGGCAGCTTATGCGGCGGCAAAAATCATCGCGGCGGACGGCACCGCGACTCGCTACGGCTCTTTTGCGGATGCGGTCGCTGCGCTGAAGGACGGCGACACGCTGGTCATGCTGGATGATATCGGCACGGCGGCAGAACCTCTGCCTTACGGCATCGTGGTCACCGACGGCGACGTAAAGGTCAACCTCAATGCAAAAACGCTGATCATCGGTTATGACGCGGCGGCTGCTGCGGCCGCAGGCGTACCCGGTTATGCGGCGGGTGTCGGCATCGTCAACGGCGGCAGCGGTACGGTAACGGTTTCGGGCAACGGTACGCTCGATGTCTCGAACTACACCGGCACCGACGGTATTGCCGTCTGGGCGCGCACCGGCAGCATCACGGTGCAGAGCGGTACCTTTATCAACAAGTCCAATGAGGAAGCGACGGTCTATGTCGGCACGAATGACGGCAGTTCGCCCGTGCTGAAGATCGCAGGCGGCACGTACAAGAACATTGCCGAGGGCAATTACAAGTACGACGAAAGCAGAACGCCGCTCACCTTCAACATCTATAACGGCAAGACGGCGGACGCGCTGAAGATCAGCGCGGGCAGCTTCTACGGCAACAATGACCCCTATCTCGGCGACGATCAGGTAAAGGGCAGAATTCTGGCGACCGAGATGACCGGCGTCAGAAAGAATGACGGCTATTATGTCGTTGCGGGCGGGCAGGTCATCCAGCTTTTGGATGCCAACGGCGGCGCAAAGAATTTCTATACCGACGTGACGAAAGCATTCGCCGGAGCGGCTGACGGGGATACGCTGATTCTGTTGAAGAACACCTCCGTCTCCAAACAGCTCAACGTGACTAAGGCAGTCACGATCGACCTCGGCGACCACACGCTGACCAACAGCTATGCCCCCTCAAACGGCGGCTATACGCTGCTGACGCGTGCCGCGGTCACGATGAAGAACGGCACCTATAAGAGCACGAAAGGCTCTGCGCGCGGCATCGGCGCCGTCGCAGACTTTACGCTGGAGAATGCCACGCTGAGCGCGGCCGGCCTCGTCGGTCTCGGCTGCTCGGCTGCGGATGCGACCTACACGGTCAAAAATTCGACGGTCATCGGCAACTATGCAATCGCAAACTTCGTAAACAACGCGACGATCAACATCGAAAACAGCACGATCACCGGCTCGGGTGTCGGCATTTACCACAACGGCTCGAATTCCGGTCTGCAGCTGACGGCGACCGGCTCGACGATCACTGCGGCGGCGACGGGCGCGACGAACGGCATCTATGTTTCCGGCTCGACCGATACCATGGCGGCGGCAGGCGCTCAGCAGGTGAAGCTCACAAACTGCACGGTTTCGGGCGGCACGGCGGTCGAGGTCAAGTACACCGACCTCACGCTCACCGACTGCACGGTGACGGCAACGACCGAAACACCCAGCTACACGCAGGACGATAACGGCGCAGCCACGACGGGCTTTGCGGTCGTTTCCACCGACAATACAACCGGCGCGGCAACGCCTGCACCCAAGGGCAAAATCACGATTCAGGGCGCAAACGGCAGCTACAAGGGACAGGTCGGTCTCGCATCGCTGGAGACCGTCAAGACCGAATATGCCGACTTTAAGGATACGACCTACGCCGTCTCCGGCGGCAGCTTCACGAAGGCAGTGTTGCCCGAATACTGCGCAGAGGGCTTTATACCCGCTGCGAACGCGGACGGCACGTACGGCGTCAAGGTGGCGCCGGTTGCAAAAATCGGCACGGTCGAGTATGCAACCCTTGCAGAAGCCATCGCGGCTGCAAACGACGGCGAGACCGTCACGCTGATCGATAACCTTGACATCAGCACAACCGGTTTGACAGTCGCTGCGACCAAGACGGTCACCCTCGATCTGAACGGTCACGCCTTGAAAGCGGCAAATACGAATACGGGCAACATCAAGGTTCTCGGCAAGCTGACTCTGTGCGACAGCACCGATACCGCGAAGAACGGCACGGGCACGGGCAAAGTCTGGACGGATACGCCTTATATTTACAACAAGCAGGACAAAGTCCTGATTGCTGCAATGGATGGCGGTACGTTTACGATGGAAAGCGGTCTGATTGATACAGCAAGCTCCATCGCAGACAACGCCAATGACGGTCAGTTCGCAGTCAGCGTGCAGAACGAACATGCTGATGCAACCGTGATTATCAACGGCGGCCACATCAAGGCCGGCTGGTATGCAGTTGCGGGCAACGGCACCGACATTACCTATAACGGCAATATCACGGTCAACGGCGGCATTCTGGAATCCGTTGCGGACTACGCGATCTACCATCCGCATACCGGTACGACTACCGTCAACGGCGGCGTCATTTTCGGTGCAGCGGGCGGCATTTCCCTCAACAGAGGCAAGCTGATTGTCAATGACGGTACGATCACCTCCAAGGGCACCGGCACGACCGGCAACTGGGGCGACGGCACCGGCAATCAGCAGGCGGCCGCAATCAATGTGAATGCAGCGTATGAGACGACCGCCGTGGAGATCAAGGGCGGCAAGATCACGGCAGAAAAGGATGCTATCCTTCTGACCAACGGCCGTAACGGTACGGTTGCCGTCTCCGGCGGTAGCTTCTCGAGCGAAATCAAGTCCGAATACTGCGCAGCGGGCTTTGAGCCTGTTACGAACGCAGACGGTACCTACGGCGTCAAGGCGGCGTCGGTTGCAAAAATCGGCACGGTCGAGTATGCAACCCTTGCAGACGCCATCGCGGCTGCCAAGGACGGCGACACGGTTACGCTGACGGCGGACATCAACACGCCCGAAACGAGTTATTATATCCAAAAGAGCCTGACGATTGATCTCGGCGGCAAGACGCTGACCGGCAGCGGCTATGACGGCGTATTCAACATCGTGGGCGAGAACGCTGCGGTGCGCATCAAGAACGGCAAGATCGTTGCTGTTGAGCAGACCGGCACTGCGGGCAAATACACGATGGCTGTCTGGGCTTGCGCTGCGGGCTGTGAGGTTACACTCGAAGATCTCGATGTCAGCCAGCAAATTACCCATACGGATGACAAACAGATGGATATGATCTATACCTCTAAGGGCACGATCATCATCAACAGTGGGCGCTTTGAGAGCGGCACCTCCGCGTGGACGCTGAACTGCAAAGATTCGGCGTACAAGGCAGGCACGGCGAAGATCATCGTCAACGGCGGTACTTTCGTCGGCTATGACCCGCGCAACAATACGGCAGAGGGCGCTGGTACGAGCTTTGTCGCACCCGGCGTCGGCGTGGATGCTGTTGACGGCAGCTTCACGGCAAAGGCAGGTATGACCGCACAGATCGTGGACGCTGACGGCAACTCTGTTGCGGCGTATGCCGGTCACTATGACGCCATCGCGGCTGCCAAGGACGGCGAGAAGGTAATTCTGCTGAGTGACCGCAAAAATTTTGTGACCAATACGATCGGTGCGAACATTACCATCGACCTGAACGGCAAGACCCTGTCGCTTGGCAATAATAACCCGTTCTTCCGCACGAATGGTGAAGTCACGATCCAAAACGGCACGATCGATAGCAATGTTGCCTGTGTCATCGTAAATGCCTATAACAAGCTGACACTGAAAAATGTCAAGATCACCGGCGTAACGGGCAACAACGGCAAGAATCTGGTGAATGTATGCAGCAATGCGGAGGTCACCATTGATAAGGACACTGTATTAACAGCCAGTGGCAGCAACGGCGCTGCTGTCTTTATCGGTCAGGACGCGGACGCGAAGTATACGCTGAATGTTTACGGCAAGGTTATTCAGGAAAGCAAGTCGTTTGCTATTTCCGGCAACGGCTCTTACAAGGGCACTACGACCATCAACATCTATGATGGCGCGGAAGTGAAATCCGCGAGTGTTGCTATCTATCATCCGCAGGCTGGCGTAATAAATGTCAACGGCGGTCTGGTCGAGGGCTATTGCGCGATTGGCATCAAATCCGGAACGCTGAATATCAACGGCGGCACGGTTCGCGGCACAGCAGATGATCATGTGCTCGATGATAGCAATTCTACCAGCGGCACTATTATATATGACGGCTCGGCAATCGTTGTTGACTCCCGTGCGGCTGGCTATGCCGGCAATGTGAATATCAACGTCACCGGCGGTACGGTCGAAAGCTGCTACTCCACGGCTATCCGTGAGATTGGTGAGCAGGATAAGCCCAACATGACCCAGTTGACTAAACTGAATATCACCGGAGGCAGTGTGCTCGGCGCAAGCCAGGAGCTTGGCAATGTCACGAATGATATGCTCGTCCGCGACATCTCCTCGAGCAACGTCTCCGTTTCCGGCGGTACGTTCAACCACGCTGTTCCGGAAACATACTGCGCAGACGGCTTCGTTCCGACGAAGAATGCGGACGGCACATACGGCGTCAAGGAAAGCCGGTATGTTGCATCGGTCGGCGATGCGAAGTATGAGACCCTTGCAGAAGCCATCGCGGCTGCTGCGAAGGGCAGCACCGTCACGCTGCTTGCGGATACGCGCGAGAATGTGACCATTGATAAGGCGTTGACGCTCGATCTGAACGGCTTTACGCTGAACGGCGGTACGGTGGAGGCAAAGCCTGCTCTGACGATTACCGCACGCACCGTGACGATCAAAGACTCCAGCGAGGCACAGACCGGCACGATCATGCGTGAGGACACCGCAGAGAACTCCGGCGTTTCCTCCCACTATGTCATTGATATTCAGGGTAACGCTTGGGTCATGTTCGAGAGCGGCAAGGTCACGAACAACAGCGGCTCCGCCGCAGGCAAGGGCGCATCTCTGGTGCGCATCGGCGACGACAGAGTTGCAAAGCAGCCCGGTCTCGTCATCAAGGGCGGTACCTTCACGCAGGATAACTTCATTGTTATCAAGGTAGGCCGCGGCTACCTCACCCTGAACGGCGGTACGCTGAATTCTGCCAACAGTTATGCGATTGAAAACTGGTTCAGAGCCACGATTAAGGGCGGCACGGTCAACGGTACTGCGGCTGCATGGACCTACAGCGGCGGCTTCAACAGCACGCTGACCGTCGAGGGCGGCACCATCAACGGCAATGTCTTTTCCGTGAACTATGGCAGCGCCGAGAGCAAAGTTGCCAAGGTTGAAATTACCGGCGGCACGGTCAACGGCGCGCTGGGCACCTACACCTACAGCAACGGCCTGACGGCGACCGAAGATGCCACCAAGGCGACCATCGGTATCACCGGCGGCACGTTTGCAAACGACCCGACTAAGTATGTGGTCGAGGGTGCCACTGTCACGAAGAACAGTGAAGGCAAGTTCGGCGTAGAGAAGGCTTACCTTGCCAAGGTCGGCAACACAAGCTATTACACCATGGAGGAAGCCTTCAAGGCGCAGACGGCAAGCGGCGAACCCGTCGTTCTGCTCCGCGACTACACCACCAGAGGAACCTTTAATTCCGGCAGCAGCAACCGCACGGTGGACCTGAACGGTTACACCTGGACCTACACCGGCACCAATGTCAATGATGCGGCGTTTGAGATCAATTATCCCGATGTGACGCTGACCGTGAAGAACGGTACGGTCGTCAGCGGCTCGATGGTGGGTCTGATCCCCTCCGCTATGGGCGGCACCATCAAGTACGACAATTCCGGCCTGGTGCTCGATGGCGTTACGGCGACGGCAAACGGCAACAGCGGCATCGAGACCAACGGCAACAACACAAACGATACCGTTACGCTGAAGAACAGCACACTCAATGTTCCGAACGGCTTCGGCATCTACTTCCCCAGCAGCGGTACGCTGACCCTGGATAACAGCACCGTCAATGCCAAGACCATGGGCGTTCAGGTCTGCGCAGGCAGCCTGAGCATCAATGAAGGCAGCGCGGTCACGGTCACCGGTGATGCGGTGCCCAAGGCTGAGGACGACGGCGCTATCCAGGACGGCGCGGCGATCTCTGTTGTGAACCGCACCGGTTATAAGGGTTTGGGTACTGTGACCGTCTCCGGCGGCAAATTCACTGCCAAGGAAGGCAACAGCGCGATCAAGGCATACGACTGGGCGAACAAGACCGAGAGCGACTTCACCGCAGACAAGGGTACGGTCGCCGTCTCCGGCGGTACGTTCTCGAGCGAAATCAAGTCCGAATACTGCGCAGAGGGCTTTGAGCCTGTTGCAAACACGGACGGCACTTACACGGTCGGCGCAAAGAAAGCGGTCGAGGTCTGGACGGGTTACACCGGCACTTCGGTTGCCGCTTATGCAACCGTCGCAGAGGCCGCTGCAAATCTCGGCGAAAACAAGTGGATCGTCCTCACCGGCGACTACACGCTGACCGCCGACTTCACCATCCCGGCGGACGTGCGTCTCGACGTGGCGGACGGTGCCGTGCTGACGGTGGCAAACGGCGTGACCCTCACGGTCGCGGCCGACGCGAAGCGCCTTGCGGCGCGCACCGGCGCGGCGATCGTCAACAACGGCACGATTCTGGTCTGCGGCACGAGCTATTCAAACGGCTATGTCATGGTTCAGGAGGGCGGTACGCTGGATCTGGGTACGCTGACCGTTCCCGAGGGCTGCTTCCTCGACAACAATGGCACGAATTACTTTGCAGCTGTGGCAACCTACTCGATCACATATGCAGACGGCACGACCAAGCAGGCGGGTAGCCTCAACAATCTGTCCGGCGCAGTGCGTGTCACGCTGCTCAAGAATGTAACGGACTTTGGACGTTCTTTCAGCTCGACAGATGCACTGGCGGACAACTTTGTCTTTGACCTCGGCGGCCACACGCTGAGCGGTAAGGCGAATGCGTCTTCGCAGGTTATGACGATCGCCGCGCCGATGACGGTCACGAACGGCACGATCGTGTATGCATCGAGCAACGAGCATTACGGTGCGATCCAGACGAACGATAATGTAACCTTTGATGCAAGCGTCACCGTTGACGGCGGCGTCGGCTATGCACTCCGGACGAATGGCTACGGCAAGACGGTCGTCTTCAACGGCACGGCAGTCACAAACGGCGAATACGCCATCACCGGCAACGGTGCGGAAAGCGGCGGCCTTGTGGTGGATTGCAGCCTGGTTGTCGGCGAGAGCGCAAACATCTCGGCGGCAAACGGCATCGCGATTTACCATCCGATGCTCGGTACGGTTTCCGTTACCGGCGGTAAGATTTCGGGTCACACCGGTATCGAGATGTGCGCGGGCAAGCTGGTCGTGAGCGGCGGCGAGATCACCTCCACCGGTGCAAACCACGACGAGACGGGCAGCACAGATACCATCAAGGACGGCGCGGCCATCTCGATCATCAACCGCAACTATCCCGGCGGCGTTCCCACGCTGGAAGTGACCGGCGGTACAGTCAAGGCGACCGGCGAGGGCGCTCTGGCTGTCAAGGCGTATGACTACACCGCAGACAAGGTTGCAGAGTGGACAACCGCAGGGGAGTCCGTCAATATTTCCGGCGGTACCTTCTCGAGCGAAATCAAGTCCGAATACTGCGCAGAGGGCTTTGAGCCTGTTGCAAACACGGACGGCACCTACGGTGTGGCGGAAAAAGCAAGGGTTGGTCTTTCGGATAACATGATGATCATCCCGAGAGGTCTAGCGGACGGCAAGTACACGATGCTGATTCTCGCTGCTATCGATTCGCTGGATTATGCCGAGGTTGGTTTCAAGGTCATGGTCTACAACGACGGCAAGGCCGTTTCCGATGAAACGATGTATTCGACGACGACGGTATATACCAGCGTCAAGGACGGCGCAGGCAAGGTATGGAAGCCGGACGACAGCGAACTCGGCGACACGGCATGCAAGTATCTGTTTGCTTCTACGATGAAGATTGATGTGTCTGATAAGGATGCCTTCACTTTGGATGCATATGTCAGAGTAGTGCCGTATGCAATGGACTATGACGGCAATGTGCTTGTGAAGAACACCTTTAATATTCCAATCACTTATTTCTTCAATTAAGTAAGGAGAGTATGCAAAATGAAAATGTACGAGAGCCCGAAGTGCGAGCTGTTGGAAGTGCAGACCACGGAGAATCTGCTCCTGGAGTCTAACGGGTCGCTGGATGTCAGCGACGGCGGCAGCAGCAGCGGCGCAATTATCATCACGCCGCGCAGCAACAGTGATGCAAACATGATTGACTTATTCCATTAAATCCTGTATAATCAAAGCGGTGGATTTTCCACCGCTTTGATTTTTTGTTTTGCGGAGGTTGCCATGCAATTTTTCAAGGCGTTCTTCATTCGCTTTGCCGAGCTGCTTGTGCTCAACTGCATTCTGTCGGCGATCGTCACGGCGGCGTTTTCGGCGGGCTCGTTGCTCAGCACGCAGTTGATCCCCGTGCTGCTGGTCCTCACCGCCGACGCGGTGTTTCTTTCTGTGCAGTGGGCGCGGCTGCGCGTGCTCTGCTTTGAGGTGCAGGACATCGGACTGTATATGAAGATTGCGCTGTCCTCCTTTGCGCTCTTTGCGGCGACCCATTTTGCGACTTACGCGGTGTGTGCCGCCCATGACAACATGCGGCTGTACACCTGGCTGTTCGTCACGGCAAAACTGCTCTCCATCGGGACAAATTATGCCATCGGCAATTTGGTTGCGGCGATCTTTTTTGAGCTGCTGATTTTAGGAATTATTTTCTTAGCGCCGATTCATCGCCGCGAACCGGATGAAAATGAACGCATTCCGCTGGACCGTGATCCGGAGGAATCCAAACAGTAAAGAAACAGCAAAGAAGCTGTAAAAAAGCAGTAAAAGCGGGGAAACCCCCGCTTTTTTGCAAGTTGACTATTGCTTTTTGCAGACGAATGTGCTAAAATGTCCTCGAATGATCCGAAAATGAGAATAAGTCTCAAATTCGGGGGGGGGGGGGGGGGGGGTGGAAAAAAAAGAAAAAAAAAAAAAAAAAAGAGGGGAAAAAAAAAAAAAAAGACATGGGATGAGGTGATTAGTTGGTTTAATAATCGTTTGTTTATTTTTTTTTTAAATTTTATAAAATATGT
>ENA-ORIC01002644-ORIC01002644.1-human-gut-metagenome-genome-assembly--contig:-NODE-2644-length-13937-cov-2.775397_pt1 | contig 13937 bp, 14 predicted proteins | sample MGYA00243023_ERZ508732 | MGnify/ENA primary metagenome ERZ508732 (study PRJEB26277, sample SAMN04329767) | human gut metagenome | biome: human-associated habitat | host: Homo sapiens | place: USA...
CGCGGGCGGGCTTCTGCCTGAGATCATCTCGAACGCGCTCGGAATCGCCCTCTACGGAATGTTCGTCGCGATAGTCGTCCCGGTCGCCAAGAAGAGACCGAGGCTGCTTGTCGTCGTCGGAATCGCGGCGGGGCTGTCCTGCGTCATAAAGTTCGTTCCGGCGCTCTCGTTCATCTCGAGCGGGTTCTCGGTCATAATCTGCACCATTGCCGCGGCAACGGCGGGAGCCTTGCTCTTCCCGGTCGAAACGGAGGACGCTGACGATGAATAATTACCTCATCTACATACTCGTGATGGCGGGCGTCACATATCTCATCCGCATGATCCCGCTCGCGCTCGTCAAGGGCAAGATCAGCTCGACTTTTGTCAAGAGCTTCATATTCTACGTACCCTACGCGGTTCTGTCCGCCATGACCATTCCGTCGGTGTTCTTCTCGACGGCGTCGACCGTCAGTGCCGGCGGGCTGCTTTCGGCGGGGGTCGGGTTCATTATCGCGGTTCTGCTCGCTTACTTTGAGAAGTCGCTGCTGACAGTCGCTCTGTCGGCGTGCGGCGGGGTGCTCATTGTCGAGCTCATATCCGGATTATTCTGAAATATATATTTTAAGGAAGGTTTTATCATGACCACAAACGAGATACTCGAAAAATTCGCTCTCCCTGCGGGCTGCACCGTGACAGAGACAAAGCAGCTGAACGCCGGGAACATCAACCGCACCTACCGCGTAACGATGGCGGACGGCACACGCTACATCCTCCAGAACATCAACACGAATGTCTTCCGCGACCCGGACGGGCTTATGAACAACATCTTCGGCGTCTGCGACCACCTGAAAAAGAAACTCCCCGCCGGAGCCGATCCTCTCCGCGAGACAATGACGTTCATAAAGACCGCGGACGGCGGGCATTATTTCCGCGACGACGAGGACAGATGCTGGAGAATGTACGTCTACATCGACGCCGACAGCTATGACAGCCCGACGAAACCCGGACTCTTCGGCAAGGCGGGAAAGGCTTTCGGTGACTTCCAGAAAACGCTCGCCGACTACCCGGCGGACACCCTGTGCGAGACCATCCCGAACTTCCACAACACACCGTCGAGATACCGCGATTTCCTGAACGCCGTCGAGCACTGCGCGCTTCCCGAGAGGCTGAACGAAGCCGAGAAGGAGATATCGTTCCTTCTTGAGCGCCGTGACCTCGCTTCCCTCGCGACCGACCGCCTGAAGACCGGCGAAATACCGCTCCGCGTCACGCACAACGACACGAAGCTCAACAACATCCTGATGGACAAACAGACCGGCGAGGGTCTCTGCGTCATCGACCTTGACACCGTCATGCCCGGAAGCCTGCTCTACGACTTCGGCGACGCGATAAGGTTCGGCGCGAACACCGCGGCTGAGGACGAGCCGGACACCTCGAAGGTTTCGCTCTCGACCGAAAAATACTCCGAGTTCCTGAACGGTTTCCTCGAGGGCATCGGCGACAGCATAACAGACACCGAGAAGAAGCTGCTCCCGTCCGGCGCCGCTCTTCTGACATATGAACAGGCGATGCGCTTCCTCGGCGACTACCTGAACGGCGACACCTATTTCAAGGTCAACTACGACAAACACAACCTCGTCAGAGCGAAAGCCCAGATCGCCCTCCTCGCCGACATTGAGAAGAAAATGCCAGAGCTTGAAGCGCTCGGTTGATCCCTATTTTTGTGAATTGTTTGTAAATGTGTGAGGATCGCCGGAACTTTTATATAATTATCACGTCAGACATCATGTCGGGCAAAAAAGCGTATAAAAACCACGCGCCGGCAGAAACTATCAACGTTCGCAAAACAAGAAACCCATCCATAAAGGAGAAAAGAAAATGAAAAAGATAATATCAATAATGCTCATCCTCGCGTCCCTCGCGTCCTTCGCGTCCTGCGGGAACAACAATAACGGCTCCGACAGCACCGATACCTCGACCGGCGACACCTCGACCGCCGACACCTCAACCACCGGCGACACCACAGCCGCCGACACCACCAAAGCCGACGAGTCCGCCTCCACAACCACAGTCTCCGCCGCCGACATAGGCAAGGCTGTCGCCGACGAATTCGGAGACGACTATATCCCGGACATGGACATCCCCGCCGACTACCTCGACTCCACCTACGGAGTAAAGCCCGAGTGGTACGATGATTTCTTCGGTCAGATGCCGATGATAAACGTCAACGTCGACACCTTCATCGCCGTCAAGGCAAAGGCAGACAAGGTCTCCGACGTCGAAAAAGCCCTGAACGACTACGCCGACTACTACAAGAACGACGCCCAGAAATACCCGAAGGACATCGCCAAAGTCGACGCCTGCCGCGTCTACACCAAAGGCAACTACGTCTTCTTCATAATGCTCGGCTACCCCACCGATGAAGTCGAAAACATGGACGACGCCGCTCAGGTCAAGTTCTACACCGAACAGAACGACAGAGCCGTCAAAGTCATCGACTCACTCTTAGGCTGAAGTAAAGCGGGGGAGAAGGAGACCTTGAAAGGTCTCCTCCTCCCCCGCACCCCCTCCACCTCCTAACTTTATACAAATTATTTATTATGGTTTTCAGCAGCTTACTATTCCTTTTCCGGTACCTGCCGTTTGTGCTCGTACTCTACTTTATCTGCCCGAAAAAACTGCGCAACCTTCTGCTCTTCGTCGTCAGCCTCATATTCTACGCGTGGGGCGAGCCCGTATATGTCGTACTCATGATATTCTCGACGCTTGTCGATTACACGCACGGACTGCTCGTGGCACACTACAAGGCTGCCGGAAACACGCGCGCGGCTAAGCTGGTCGTCGCGTCCTCGATGATCATCAATCTGGCGCTCCTCGGGTTCTTCAAATACTACGACTTCCTCGCGGGAACCGTCAACTCGCTCATCGGAACCACCCTGCCCCTCACCGGCGTCGCGCTCCCGATCGGCATCTCATTCTACACATTTCAGACCATGTCCTACACGATAGACGTCTACCGCGGCGACGCCGAACCACAGAAAAACATCATCTCCTTCGGCGCATACGTAGCGCTCTTCCCGCAGCTCATCGCCGGACCCATCGTCGCCTACAAGACGGTCGCCGACCAGCTGAACTGCCGACATGAGGACACCGACAAGTTCGCCTACGGCATCAAGCGCTTCACCGCCGGGCTCGGAAAGAAAGTCCTCCTCGCCAACAGCGCGGGCGTCATCTGGGACACGATAAAAGTAATGGATATGTCCTCCCTCCCCGTCCTCACGGCTTGGATAGGCATACTCGCCTACACTTTCCAGATCTACTTCGACTTCTCCGGCTACTCAGACATGGCGATCGGGCTCGGAAACATGCTCGGGTTCAGGTTCCTCGAAAACTTCGACTACCCCTATATGTCAAAAAGCATCACCGAATTCTGGCGCAGGTGGCACATCTCTCTCGGCTCGTGGTTCCGCGACTACGTCTACATCCCCCTCGGCGGCAACCGCAAAGGCTTCGCGAAGCAGATACGCAACATCTGTGTCGTCTGGCTCCTGACCGGTCTCTGGCACGGCGCGAACTGGACCTTCGTCCTCTGGGGCGCGTATTTCGGCGTTCTCCTGATAATCGAGAAGATGTTCTTACTGAAGGCGCTGAAAAAAGCCCCCGCCATCGTCGGGCATATCTACACGATGTTCTTCGTCATCATAAGCTGGGTGATCTTCGCGCTCGACGACATGAAGTCGGTCACAGGATACATCGGCGCAATGTTCGGCGCGGGCGGCGCGCTTTATGACAAGACTTCGCTCTATCTGCTCTCGACAAATATAATACTTCTCGTGATACTGGCGCTCGCGTCGACTGACATCCCGGCAAAACTGGGTAACTCGCTTGTTGACAGGCTCGGTGAGAAGCCGTTATCGGCGGTCGTTCAGAATGTCGTCTTCGCGGCGGTCATACTCATCTCGACGGCATACCTTGTGGACGCGACCTACAATCCGTTCCTGTATTTCAGATTTTAGGAGGGCGGCATGAAGACAAACAAAATAACAACGATAGTTTTCTGCGCCCTGATCGGCTCGCTGACAATCGCCAGCATGGTGAATCCCGTGAAAAAATCCTCCGAGACCGAAAACCGAGAGCTCGCGCAGATGCCTGAGATATCGGTGAAAACCATCTTCGACGGCACGTTTGAGAAGGGCTACGAGACTTTCATCACCGACCAGTTCGTCGCGCGGGACAGGTGGATCGCCGTCAAGACCGACATCGAAAGGCTCATCGGCAAGCGCGAATCGAACGGCGTCTATTTCGCGGACGACCACTACTACATCGAAAACGTCTCCCCCGACAAAGAGGTGTCCGAACGCAACATCGGGTATCTCTCGCAGTTCGCGGAGAATATGAAGGGAACGCACAACGTCCGCGTCCTGATAGCCCCGACCGCTCTCTCGATAATGGCGGACAAACTCCCGAAGAACGCGCCGGTCTGGGACGAAAACGGCTATATCGACCGGCTGAAAGCGGCGTCCGACGGGAATTTCGTCGACGTCAGGGACGTTCTCTCGGCGCACGAGAATGACTACGTCTACTACAGAACCGACCATCACTGGACCACCTACGGCGCGTATCTCGCTTACACTTCGCTTGCCGAATCGCTCGGCTTTGAGCCTCTGGGCGAGGACGAAATCGTGAGAACAACGCTTTCCGACGAGTTTTACGGCACAATAATCGCGAAGGTCGGTCTCTCGGACACCCGCGACACACTCGAGAAGTTTGAGTCGAAGAATCAGCCGGCAGTCTCGCTCACCTACAATCTCGGCGAGAAGGAGACCGAAACGCTCTACGCCGACGAAAAGCTTCAGACGCGCGACAAGTACGGATATTTCCTCGGCGGAAACGACGCGATAGTCGATGTCACGACAAGTGTAAAGAATGGCAGAACGCTCCTCCTCGTCAAGGACTCCTATTCGCACTGCATGCTCCCGCTCCTCGCGAACCATTACGAGCGGATAATCCTGCTCGACCTGCGCAGCTTCAACATGGGTGTGGGGACCTTCGTTGACACCTACCTCGCGAAACAGGGCGTCAGCGTCGACGATATTGTGGTGCTCTACAACGCGAGCGGCTTCGCGGACGACAGGTATCTTATCAAGCTCACAAAATAAAGAAAAGAGGATGTCATATGGTTGGCGTCCTCTCTTTTTGCTTATATCTCGTTTTTTTGGTCCTCTCCGCTGGTGGGGGCCCCTATTGGGCGCCCGTTTCAAAAATTTAGGTTGGCGTTTTTTTTGTGCGCCGCCACCGACGGGGGGCCACAATTGGGCGCCCCTACGGGGTTTGTACATCCGGTGATGTTTTGCGGGTATTTGTTTGGTGGTGTTATATGTTCGTTCGCGTGGTATTATTCGATTTTGTGCGACACCAACAAAAGCGTTTGTACGTCCGGATAACGTTATATGTTTCCCATTACCCTCGCATCGCCAATTGTAACATTTTTGTAATATTGTCGTTTTATCGCTTGTATTATTTCGGAATATGTGTTATAATTGAATAAATTGAATGCGCGTTATTGCCTTTATCCCAACATTCCGAACGACACGGATACTATCTCATTCTGAAAGGCTGGTAAATCCCATGTATCGTGAAATCCTTTTGAAGTATCAGAAAGACAACCCCTGGATGAACATCGCCCCTCCCGCGCCTATCGGGCGTGTCATGTCGACCGCGAACGACCTCGGCGCCGATTTCCCGGAAGAGGAAAGACAGCTGCTCCTCGAGATGGAAGGCGACGGAGTCTTCCTTCTGAACCTGAACCTGCTTGTCCGCGCGAACCGCCTCGCCCGAAGCAACGACGAACCTCCGGACGCGAAGAATATCCTCATAATCGCCAAAAGCGACTTCCCGAAGAAATACTACGGGTATATAGCCGCCGATGAACAGCCGGACAACAGCGTCGTATGCTACCGCCCCGGAATCTATGTCCTCACCCCCGAGCGCTCGCCGGAGCCCGTCGCGCAGGATATCGGGACGCTCATTGACCTCTATTATCAGGGGCTCGTTTAACCGCATATCAAAAGGACCGCGGATTTCTCCACGGTCCGGTTTTTTAGTTGTTCTCAGCCTTCGCGAGCTCCGCGTTTCTGCGGTCGACGAAGTTGTGGATTCTCGTCACGGGGTTCAGCAGGTCGCTGATCGACGTGTCCTTGTTGAGGGTGTCTATGATGTAGGAGATGTACTTGCACATATTGACCTCGGCGTACCACGGGCGCTTCTTCAGCTCCTCGGGGCGGTAGATGAGGTTTGTCGTGAAGATCTTGTCGAAGGTGCCCTTCTCGTACTCCTTGTCGAACTTATCGAGGCCGTTGCAGAAGAGACCGAAGGTGGCGAACACGAAGATTCTCTCCGCTCCGCGGGACTTCAGCTGGTTCGCGACGTCGATTATCGAGCCGCCGGAGGAAATCATGTCGTCGACGACGATTGCGTCCTTGCCGTGCAGGTCGCGTCCGAGATACTCGTGCGCCTCGATCGGGTTGGTTCCGTCAACGACGACGGCGTAGTTGCGACGCTTGTAGAACATACCGAGATCAAGCCCCAGCACCGACGAATAGTACATGCAGCGGCCCATTCCGCCCTCATCCGGGCTGACGACTGCGAGATGGTCACGGTCGAGCTTTATGTCCGGAACGTTGCGGCAGAGCGACTTTATCATCTGGTAAGTGCACCTGACGTTATCAAAGCCGGCGAGCGGGATCGCGTTCTGGACTCTCGAGTCATGCGCGTCAAAGGTGATTATGTTCGCGACCCCCATGTTGACAAGCTCCTGGGGAGCCAGCGCGCAGTCGAGCGACTCACGCGCGGTGCGCTTGTGCTGTCTGCCCTCGTAGAGCATCGGCATTATGACCGAGATTCTTCTCGCTTTGCCGCCTATAGCGCCTATAACGCGCTTCAGGTCCTGGAAGTGATCGTCCGGGCTCATCGGCACCTGCATGCCGTACATATTGTAGGTTACACCGTAATTGAAGCAATCGCTGATGATATAGACGTCATGTCCGCGCATCGACTGAAGTATATGCCCCTTCGCCTCGCCCGAACCGAATCTCGGGAGATCGACCTCCGCCCTGAAGGTCTCGGTCGTCTCGTGCCAATCCTTCAGGTAATAGTCGATCTGATCGACCATATCCTCGCATCCGCGCATGGCTATGACTCTTAAATCGCTCTGGTGTGTATCGTTCATTACTACTCTTTCCTCCGGTAAACTCGCCGCGCACGACCACGGCGTCCTTTTGGCGGTATACTTATCGGCGCGCCCCCGCCTCCGGCGCGCGGATTTCCATCACATCTATTATAGCACACTTTTCCCGGATTTGAAACACCTTTCGCAAAGATTTTAAGATTTCATGAATACTGCACAACCACACGGCGGCAAAACACGGCATGATTCTTCGTTTTGTACGACGAAAAAGCGCGGATTTCAGGGGATTGTGAATCCTGTCCGAACGGCGCGTCGATTTTGACATATAAACTGAACGTATCTACAAAAATTTACCTGTAGTTCAAAAATCCTTTACCGGGTGCTTGACAGGACGGGAAAACTGTGTTATAATGTGTTCGTTATCAAATCTCGCGGGGGGTAAAACTCTCCGCTTATGAATTTTAAGGAGAAACACCATGAAAAGAATCATCGCGGCGACTATCGCCATCCTGATGCTCGCTCTCGTATGCTTCACCGGCTGCGGCAGTCAGAGCGGAAGCCTTCAGGCGATCAAGAAGGAAGACCTCAAGGTCGCGTTCCTCTATGTCGGAACCATCGGAGACCTCGGCTATTCCTACGCGCACGACCAGGGCAGAAAGGCTCTCGAGGAAATGGGCATCGAAACCACCTATGTCGAGAACGTCCCCGAAAGCGCCGAATGCGAAGCAACCCTCCGCCAGCTCTGCGACGAAGGCTACAACGTAATCTACGCGACCTCCTTCGGTCACGGCGAATGGGTCGAAAAGGTAGCGAAGGATTACCCGAACGTCTACTTCGGCCACGCCACCGGCTACATCCAGTCCGAAAACACCGAAAACTACATGGGTAGAGCATACGAGGCAAGATACCTCGCGGGCATCGTCGCCGCAATGAACTCCCCCACAGGCAAAATCGGCTACGTCGCCGCAATGCAGATCCCCGAAGTCATCCGCGGAATCAACGCCTTCACCCTCGGCGTCAGAAGCGTCAACCCGAACGCCACCGTCACCGTCAAGTGGACCAACACCTGGTTCGACGTGACCATCGAAAAGGCAACCGCCCTCGAACTCATCAACTCCGGCTGCGACCTCATAGCTCAGCACGCCGACTCCACCGCTCCCCAGATCGCCGCTGAAGAAAAAGGCGTGAAGGCAATCGGCTACAACAGCTCCACCCCGGACGCAGCTCCGACCGCGTACCTCACCGCTCCCCTCTTCCACTGGGACGTCTTCTACAAGAACGACGTCGAATCCATCATGAACGGCACCTGGCAGCCCAAATCCTACTGGGGCGGACTCAAGGACGGCATGGTCTCCCTCGACACCCTCACCTCCAACAATGTAGCAGGCACGCAGGAGGCCGTTGACGCAGCTAAAGCGAAGATCGAAGACGGCTCCCTCGTCATCTTCTCCGGAGAACTCAAAGACAACGAAGGCAAAGTCAGAGTCGAAGCAGGCAAGAGCATGTCCGACGCCGAACTCCAGGCTTTCGACTGGTTCGTTGATGGCGTTATCGGTACTATAGGCTAAGAGAACGTGGGGGAAACTTTTTTGAAAAAAAGTTTTCCCCACACCCCTTTCATAAAACTTTATACATTCAGTTTTGCGCTCCATTTTTTGATGGTGCGTTTTTTGTTTACAATAAGTTTGTACGGGGTTCATAGTATGATGATATAATAACAATAGACGTCCTGTAATTCTTTGTATCGGAGTTCTCACTATGGAAAAGATCATCGGGTTCCACGCGACCGACAAAGCCCTCGCGGACAGCATAATCACAAACGGATTCAGCTTCTCGAGAAGCGAAGAACACTGGCTCGGCAACGGCGTATACTTCTTCACGGACCCAGACCTCGCCGTTTGGTGGGGCAACAACCCAACAAACAAATTCGGAGTGAAAATCGAAAATCCATGTATTCTCTTTTCGGAAATCGAATCTGAGAATCTTCTGGATATGCGGCGGCTGAAAGACTACAACTATGTCGCCGGACTCTATTACCGTTTCATCAACAGCTCTGACCGGAAAATATTCGAAGCCGCATTCCCCAAAAACAAATACATCGCCAATCTTCGCTGCACCTTCTTCGATTGGCTCCACGTCAACGCAAACATTGATGTTCTTGTCGCGCCATTCAGCAACCCACGCGCGTCATTTCTCGAAAACGGACCATTGCCTGACGAATTCAACATTCCCTTCGTCCACTCACAAATATGCGTTTTCAAGAACGATTGCATCAAATCCACCATTATTTTTCAGGAGGTATCACCACATGATAGGATTAAGACCAGACATAGATTTCGATAAATCCGTAGTAGAAGCCCTCCGTGACCACGGCTTCATCTGCTCCGACGAACCCCTCGAACACCCAGACCCCGAAATCCAGAAAATGCTCTCCGAATTCAAGCTCTTCGACCCGCCGCTCACCAACGAACTCTACGAAAAGTGGCTCCGCGAACAGGAAGAAGAACGCCGGAATCGCGCTGACTCAAAACCAATCGCCAGACGAATCGTCATAAAAAAGCGCCGCTCAAACGGCGGAAAAGCGTAAGTATATACAAAAAGACCGTCCCTCGGGCGGTCTCTTTTCGTTCGCGATCGGATTTGCGGTCAAAATGCTGAAAAACCCTCCTCTCTTTCACTTCGACTTCGTTCGATAATTCCCCTCAAAATCCGGCCGAAACCATTGACTATTACCCCCTTTTTGTGGTATAATATATTTATCTATTTTCTGAAGATTGCGGGTAAACGATATGGACGATATATGTGTCAGGCTGCGCGGGATTTGCAAGTCCTTCGGCAGCATAAACGCCAACAAGGACATAAACTTCGAGGTGAAAACCGGTGAGATCCACGCCCTCCTCGGCGAAAACGGCTCCGGCAAATCAACACTCATGAACATCCTCTCCGGAATCTACAGCCCCGACGCCGGATCAATCGAGCTCTTCGGCAAACCGGTCACTTTCTCCTCCCCAAAGGATTCCATCCGCGCCGGTATCGGCATGGTCCACCAACACTTCAAACTCGTCGACGTCCTCACCGCCAAGGAGAACATCATCGCGAACGGCACAGACAAGCTCTCGGACGGCTTCTTCACCAGCGGCAGGAAAATGACCGCCAGAATCCGCGAAATCGAGGACAGATACGGGCTTAACCTCGATCCCGACAAAAAGGTCTACAATATGTCCGTCTCCGAAAAGCAGACCTGCGAAATCCTCAAGGTTCTCTGCCGCGGCGCGAAAATACTCATTCTCGACGAGCCGACCGCCGTCCTCACTCCTCAGGAAATCCGCGTGCTGTTCGACATCCTTCGCGGTATGAAGAAACAGGGCTGCTCTATCATCATCATCACTCACAAACTCGCCGAGGTACTGGAAATATCTGACAGGTGTACCATCCTGCGCAAAGGTCGCTCGGTCGGGACTATAAACACCGCCGACACAAACGCGCGCGAGCTCACCGAACTCATGGTGGGAAGACCGATATCCCTCGACATCGAACGCGACGAACCTCTCCCGGCGGACGGCAAGCCGCTCCTTGACGTGAAGAATCTCACAGTCCTCGACGGTCAGCGGCTCAAGGCTCTCGACGACGTCTCGTTCAGTCTCTCAGGCGGGGAAATCCTCGGCGTTGCCGGTATCGCGGGAAGCGGACAGAAGGAGCTCTGCGAGACTATCGCCGGGCTTGACAGAGCCGTTTCGGGCGACATCATATTCAAGGGCGAAAGCATACGCTCACTCACTCCGCGCGACATCATAAAGCGCGGCATAACAATGTCCTTCGTCCCAGAGGACCGGCTCGGAATGGGTCTTGTCGGCGAAATGTCAATCATCGACAACGTCATGCTCAAGTCCTACCAGAACCTCCCCGGCGTCATGATGGACAGAACCGAAGGACGCAAGGTCGCCGACGATATCATCGAGAAGCTCGAGGTCGCGACACCTTCTCCGTACCACATCGTCAAGAAATTGTCAGGCGGCAACATTCAGAAGGTTCTCCTCGGAAGAGAGATAAACCTCAACCCTGACCTTCTCATCACGGCGTACCCGGTGCGCGGGCTCGACATCGGCGCTTCCTACCTCATCTACGACATACTGAACGAACAGAAGAAAAAGGGCGTCGGCGTGCTGTTCATCGGTGAAGACCTCGACGTGCTGTTAGGTCTCTGCGACCGGATAATGGTCTTACACGCAGGCAGGATAATGGACATACTCGATGCACGTAAAGCTACCAAGGAACAGCTCGGAATGCTCATGCTCGGGCACAAATCGCAGGAAACGGAGGCGTCTCTCTGATGCTCAGAATACAGAAACAACAGGGGCTCACGAAAAAGCAGGAGATTCTTCTCCGGGTCGGGACAATCGTCCTCGCTCTCGTCGCGTCGGGGGTCATGATGGCGGCGCTCGGGTACAACCCCTTCACCGTTTATTTCAAGATGATAAAGGGCGCGCTCGGCTCGAGGTACAACATAACAGCCACCGTCTCGAAATGTATCCCGCTTCTTATAATGTCGCTCGGCGTGTCGGTCGCGTTCAGGATGAAGTTCTGGAACATCGGCGCTGAGGGGCAGTTCTACATGGGCGCGTTCGCGGCGACATTCGTATGGCTTAAGTTCCCGGACAGCACTCCCGGTATTGTGATGATTCCCGTTATGATGCTCGCGGCGATTGTCGGCGGCGGTATCTGGGCGCTGATTCCGGCTCTTCTGAAGTCGAAGCTCGAGACCTCCGAGACGCTTGTCACGCTGATGATGAACTATATCGCCGTCAAGTGGATAACCTACCTCCAGTACGGTCCGTGGAAGGACCCCGCTGAGCGCAATATGCCGAAGATTTACAAGTTCACGTCGAACTCCTCCCTTCCGAAGGTCTTCGGGGTGCATATCGGCTGGATTATCGCGCTCGTGCTTGTCGTTCTGGTGTTTGTGCTGATGAAGTACACGAAGTTCGGCTTCGAGATACAGGTGCTCGGCGAAAACCCGCAGACCGCGAAATACGCCGGGATGAACGTCACGAAGATTCTCATTCTCGCCGTGCTGATAAGCGGCGGCATATGCGGACTTGCCGGCATGATTCAGGCGACCGGCAACGAAGGACGTCTCGCTAACGATATCTCCGCCGGGCTCGGGTTCACGGCTATCATAACGGCTTGGCTCGCGAAATTGTCCGCTCCGATGATACTTGTTTCGAGCTTTCTGTTCGCGGTGCTGCTTCAGGGCGGCTCGTATTTGCAGGTCGCGATGTCGGTTCCGGCTTCGGTGTCCGAGGTCATTCAGGGCGTGATACTGTTCTTCGTCCTGGCGAGCGAATTCTTCACAAGCTATCGTATTGTGCGTGTAAAGCGCGGAAAGGAGAACGTCTGATGGACTTCACAAATCAGCTCTCACTGTTTCTACAGACGTCGGTGCAGATGGGCACGCCGATACTTTTCGGCACTCTCGGCGGGATTCTCAACGAGAAGGTCGGACACACGAACCTCGGCGTCGAGGGAATGATGCTTATGGGCGCGTGCATGGGCTTCACCGCCGGAGTTAAAACCGGGAATCCTGTGCTCGCCATTCTCGCGGCTGGGCTCGCGGGAGCGCTTCTGGCGCTCATTTACGCTGTCATAACCGTCACGTTCATGGGCAATCATGTCGTCACCGGACTTGTGCTGACAATATTCGGAACCGGTCTCTCGAGCTTTCTCGGGCAGGAGATGACGCAGGCGAACCTTCCGGCAAGTGTGTCGAAGCCGCTCGCGAGCGTCAAAATTCCGGTGCTCGGCGACATTCCGGTCGTCGGCAATATGCTGTTCAACCAGAGCGTTTACGTCTATATTTCGATTGTGCTCGCGGTGATTCTGTTCGTCTACCTGCGCTTCACGAAGCCGGGTCTGTGCATGAGGATGATCGGCGAGAACCCCGGCGCGGCGGACGCTTCGGGCATCAACATCACGGCTTACAAGTACGTCCACATTCTGGCTGGCGGCTTCCTGTGCGGCATGGGCGGCGCTTATCTGTCGCTTGTCTTCGTGCCGAGGTGGCAGGAGGAGATGACCGCCGGTTCGGGATGGATAGCCGTCGCGCTTGTCATCTTCGCGACTTGGGACCCGCTCAAGGCGATATTCGGCGCGTACTTCTTCGGCGCAATGCGCGCGCTGGGGCTCAAGATTCAGAACCTCTCCTTCCCGCTGTTCGGGCATAAAATCACCATCGCCTCGCAGTTTCTCGATATGATGCCGTATATTATGACGATTGTCGTGCTGATTGTCATAACGGCGAGAAAGAAGAAGGAGTATCAGGCTCCGGCGGGGCTCGGGAAATCTTATTTCAGGGAGGACAGATAACATGACGAACTTCAATGATTATCTCGCGGAACTGATGAAAAATCCGGACTTCAAAAAGGAATACGACGCCCTCGCCCCTGAATTTCTCCCGCTATTGGGAGGGCAACCGGATGCCGAAACGCTCGCCGCGATGGAGGAAACTGAGGCGCTTATTCGCGACCCTGACACCAAACGATACACCGTGAAAGAAGCATTGAAGGAATTGAACCGCGAGGATTGACGCCGATATCCGGGCATTCGCGAGACCGTTCACCGTTCACACAACCTTCCCATGCGCACAATCTTCCCCGTTCGCACCGCACCCCGTAGGGGGGCCCCATTGTGGGCCCCCCCAAAACGGAAAATGTGGCCTAACCCCCAATTTTTTTGGGATTGGGAGGCGCCGGGGCCCCAAGGGGGGCCCCAA
>ENA-ORIC01002650-ORIC01002650.1-human-gut-metagenome-genome-assembly--contig:-NODE-2650-length-13916-cov-2.717104_pt1 | contig 13916 bp, 9 predicted proteins | sample MGYA00243023_ERZ508732 | MGnify/ENA primary metagenome ERZ508732 (study PRJEB26277, sample SAMN04329767) | human gut metagenome | biome: human-associated habitat | host: Homo sapiens | place: USA...
TGATAACAGATTTGCCTGCTGCAACCAGATCGTTGATAATACAGTAAATTTCGTACTTCGCACCTACGTCGATACCACGGGTAGGCTCATCCAGGATCAGAATATCCGGCTCTGTAGTAAGAAATTCCCAGGATACATAAGGAAGACCTTTTTTTAATATATATCCGATCAGGCCTGCTGCCAGTCCTGCCACGGCCACGGTCAAAAGGATCACCAGTGCCCGGAACAAGATAAACCGGATGCGGATTTTACTTTTTAATTCCATTGTGGCGCCTCCTTTCCTAATGCTTTCCAATGGCTGTCCGTTTGATCAGTACATAGAACAAACCATTGATCACAACAATAAATACAAACAATACCAAGCCAATTCCCATCAGTACGCCGGATGTTTCCTGGCTGGCGTAGGCCATTTCCGTTACAATGGCTGTGGTCAGAAAACGGACCGGTTCCAGAAGTTTTGGCATCTGTGCCACATTTCCTGCTACCATGATCACCGCCATAGTTTCTCCTACGGCTCGTCCCAGACCCAAAAGGATGGCCGATAAAATGCCTGATTTTGCTGCCGGAATAATAATATGCAGGATGGTATAATCTTTGTTCACTCCCAGTGCTAAAGACGCCTCCATATAGTCCTTGGGAACCGCAGTGATGCTGGATTCACTAACCGATATAATGGTAGGCAGCGTCATAACCACCAGCACGACAATAGCGGATAAAAGCGTCAGCCCCGCCGGCAGTTTGAACAGTTCCTGCACAAAAGGGACTAGCAAAATCATTCCCAGAAAGCCATAAATAACCGATGGTATACCTGCCAGCATACTGATCACGGTCCTAAGCACCGAAGCAATGGGTCTTGGTATAAAATGGCTCATACCCACCGCCGCCAGAATTGACACCGGCACCGTTACAATAACCGTTCCCAGCATAGAAATAACCGAGGCAGACAGGAATGAAAAAATCCCGTATTTTGCTGGTTCTACAGATGTATCCCATGTTTTCCCAAACAGGAAATTTTTAATACCAACTTTGGCAATACTTGGTCCCCCGGACCGGAACATATACACACCGATCATAATAACCGCAATGACGGTCACAATGGTAAAAAGGAACACAATATATCGAAATACCAGGTCTGATAATTTTTTTCGTGCTTTCATGTATCTCTCCTTCTTCTCCTGAATCATGAAATAAAAAGGTGCCGCCTTTTCCGAGATCCCTCCAGGATTCGCAAAGCACAGCACCTTGTCTTTGTATATCACCGCAGTGATGACTCTCGTCCCTTATTTCTTCTTAGAACTCTTCTTTACAGTAACTTTGATCTTAGCTTTCACATTTCCCTCAACCGTTGTGATGGTGATGGTTGCTTTACCTTTTTTCTTTGCTTTGATCACACCTTTAGAAGAAACAGTGGCTACTTTTTTATTAGAAGATTTGAATTTTACTTTTTTGTTTACAGCATTTGCAGGGTAAACAGTATATTTGATTGTTTTTTTCTTGCCTTTTTTCAAAGTGATTTTCTTTTTCACTTTCAAAGTGATTTTTCTAGGAACGATTTTTACTTCTGCAAGATTTACAAATCCCATCTTGGAGATGATCTTCTTTGCGTTGGCACTTGTCTTGATCCAGTTGATGAAAGAAGCAGTTGCTCCGGTTGCCTGGCCTTTGGTAGCAAGTACGAATGGACGGCTCATTTTGTATGTACCGTTTGCTACATTGGCTGTGGAAGCAGCGACACCGTTAAACTTAACAGCTTTTACCTGGGATTCGTCCAGGTCACCCAAAGACATGTAACCGATGGCACCCGGGTTTGTTTTTACAGAAGTCTGCATAGCACCGGTAGTAGAGATCTCTGCATCCAGTTTGCCGTAGTTCTTAGCAATATCTTTTGAGAAATCATTTTTCAATACATCTTCAAAACAACTTCTTGTGCCGGATCCGGACTCTCTTCCGTATACAGCAACTGCTCTGTTATAAGAAGATACAATGTCTTTCCAGTTTGTTGTTTTCTTTGCATACAGATCAAATAACTGCTCCGGTGAGATATTTGATACCGGATTGCTCTTATTTACTACGATAGCGATTCCGTCGTTACAGATCACATTGGCATTTAACACCTTTGCCTCATCTGCTTTCAGTGCACGAGAAGACATTCCGATATCTACTTTGCCGTTCATGGCGTCTGCGATTCCTGAGCCGGATCCTGTAATATTAGTAAAGTTGATTTTTACTCCTTTTGTCTCTTTTGCATACTGTTTTGCCAGCTGCTGAGCCAGTGGTGATACGGATGTAGATCCGGATAATGTAATGGTTGCGGTTGCGGCTTTCGCCTGATTTGGTACGGTAACAGGTGCTACCGAAAATGCCATAGCAGTGGCAATAGTTGCTGCAATTAATTTCTTAAGTTTCATAATGATTCTTCCTCCTTGATGGTTTGACTTGGTTTTAAATACAAGGAACCGATAAACGATACGAATGGCACCGCCAGGATAATTCCTATGGTTCCCGATATACCTCTTAAAATTTCTATTCCCAATGAATACATGTTGATCATCTGATTATATGGATAAGCATAAGCATAAATCATAATCATTGTGTTTAAGGAACTGCCGGTAAAGGCAAGAATCAATGTGTTGGACATGGTACCCATCATATCTTTTCCTACATGGATGCCGGATCGGAACAACTTCTTTTTGCTGATTCCAGGGTTCTGATCCTGGATCTCCTGCAGTGTACTGGATATAGACATTGCCACATCCATCACCGCTCCTAAAGATGCGATCAAAATTCCGGCATACAAAAGATCTCCTATCTGAAGCTTACAGTTTTGCGCTACATATACCAGGTTTTCAATGTCCTCTGTGTTGTAGCCGGAAATATGTGTGATCTTTCCGAATACCATGGCGATACATCCGGATACGGCTACTCCCATAATGGTTCCTGCTGCCGCACATACCGTTTTTCTTGTATATCCTCCGATCAAAAGCAAGGATACAATGGTAATCAGGCACACCGTCAGCACCGTTACCGGAAAAGGACTGGCCCCTTTGTAGAGAAGTGGCAGGTACAGGCCGATGATACATATAAATGTAAATATCAATGCGATGGCTGAGTAAATCCCCCGCCGGCCTCCAATGAGGCACAGCACAATGAGAAACAATCCGATCAGTGCATACAGTCCATATTCACGATCATAGTTGTACACATTGGCTGTCAGGTTTCCTTCATAAGCACTGACTTGAAGGATCACCCTGGTTCCTACCTGACAGTTGGCACCATACAGATAGCCGTTTAAGTTGTTGGCTTCCACAATCTTTCCTTTATAGGATCCCGATGTGATCTTCACCTTAACATCCTGGCTTCCTGCCATACCGGCTGCCGAACTGCTGCCATTTCCTTTGTTGCATTGACATATTCCATGCCATCTTCACTGAGCAGAGGTGTTTTCTTGACGGAACCGCTGATGTACCAGATGATTGCCATCAAGATCACGAATCCTGCTGCCGTAAACACTACTTCTCTGACTCTTCTTCCCTTATTCTTATCCATGTCTGATCCGTCCTTACTTGATCACTTTCACTGAAAATGTTTTCTTCACAGTTCCCACTTTTACAGTGATGGTCACTTTCTTCTTAGCATATTTCAGCACGGTTACTTTACCGCTTGTACTGACTTTTACTGCTTTTTTGTTGGATGACTTGTAAGTGATCTTCTTGGTTGTGTTTTTCTTAGTGGCCTTGATCTTGAATCCTTTGCCCTTCTTCAGTTTGATTGTTTTGCCGGCCAGCGCTTTTTTGCCCTTCTTAATTGTCAGAGTTACCTTTTTCGCTGCGGTTTTCTTAACAACCGTAGTCGGTGTTGTGTCATCACTGAGATCCAGATCATCTCCTTCAAAGGAACTGACTACCTTGTACTGTACATTGGCGATAGCTGTCTTCAAAGCGTTGTAAGCTGCATCGTATTTTGCTGCCTGGATTGTTGTGGTCAGATCCGGCAGTGAAGTGCGGTCAAGGAGACTTGAGAATCCCGGACGCAGTGTGGTTGTCTTTGTTTCGCCAAGGCGGGATGCATATTCACCCTGTGCATATCCATAGTAGTTCAGTGGATCTTTGTCGTTGTCACCGTTGTTTGTCTTGTCATAGATGGCAGACAATTTAGCGGCTCCTTTATCCTGTGATGTACTTGCGATAATAGCATTCAGTGCATCTACCGCTTCCTGTACTTTTTTCAATGACTCCTCAGAATATACGCTGCTGCTAAGTCCCTTTGCCTTTTTAATCAGATCCGCCGCTGTCTCTTTACCATTCTTTTTGATGCTGAAAGGTTTTGCATACTCGTTTCCTTCATAATCATATGTTTTGATGGTAAACTGTGAATCTGTAAAATCAATGGTGGAGTAGGTTGGCAGCTGGTTGTTGGAACGCTCTGCAATGTAGTACTGCTTCTGTGTTGCCAGGTTGTAGAACTTGGAACCACTGGCGGAACCAGCCGCAATATACAAAGTTCCTTCCGGATCTACTGCTTCTTTTTCACCATAATCAATGGCTGTTCCATCGATGATCTGGTAAGTTCTTGCATAACTGTGGTCATGACCGGTAAGACATACATCAATGTCATATTTGTCCATCAATGGTGCAAAGATCGTACGAAGGTTTGCTCCGTCAAAATCCGAGTGAGGCTGTCCGGAACCGTAAATGTCGTGGTGGAATGCTACCACTTTCCATTTTGCATCCGGATGGCTCTTAATAGCCTTTTCCATCAGCTGGCTGTGCTCTGCTGCATTTCGGTTGTTGCTGTTCAGGATAATGTAGAGTACATTTCCGTAAGAGAAATAATAATCACTTCCTGACTGGGTTGCTCCCAGGTTATCCTCTGTGTTTGGATTGTTGTAGTGGAATTTATAATCCGTTCCTTTGCTCTCGTGGTTACCAATGGATGTTGCCAGTGGCAGGTTACGGAGAATGGACGGATATAAAAATCCTGCATACTCACTTTCTCGTACATTTTTTGTATCTTTACTGTCTTCGGATGAATAATCGATCTGGTCACCAACGGACAGAATGAAACTAGCATCGCCGTCTTTTTCTTCGGCTTTCTCCAGTGTCTTATTCCAGTTATATGTATCTACCGCAATGTTGACATCGTCGATGGTTCCCTGTCCTTCGGATCCGGAAGCACCTACCTGTGGATCTCCTACCAGGAGAATCTTGTATTTTGAAACATCTTTTGTCTCATATTTTGCCGGTGTGCTCCATGTTTTTCCGTCGATCGTGTAACTGTAATAGTAAGTTGAGTTCTTCTCAAAAATTCCTTTGATAGATACTTTATTGGATGCTTTGTAACTTGTACTGCTGTTGGAGCGATTAATGTCCGTTACAGTTCCCGTATACACTTTTCCGTCTGAAAGATCTGCTTTCTTTCCCACTTTGATCTGTGGTGTTCCTTTGTCTGTGGAATACCAGCAGAAATTTAAGTCCTTCTCTGTTGCACCTGGTGTCAGGGCAATCTTTCCTGAATCAATGGACTGCTTGCCGGTCCATGTGTTTTCTTTCCATGTCTGGTAGTCCGCCACACCTTTTGTGTCTGCGGTCAATGTGCTTTTTTCTGTGGTCTCGCCATAGGCTCCTGCCTGAATGGAATTTGCTCCTAAAGTCAAGGCTGCCAGTGCAGAAAAAGCAATTACTTTGTTCATTCTTTTCATGTTTACCTCCATTTTCTCCTGCCACGGATGTGACAATTATTCTTATGCCTTTTTCTTGACTACAGACCCTATCTTAAATTTTTCATGTAAAATCTACTACCGTCTCTATGTAAAATCGGAAAGAAATTTTTGTATTTTTTGTTTTTAAATTATTCGCCCGGAAAAGTTTGCGATTCGTGGTTCTTCGTTCCACTTCGGTCCGCGCAGAACAGAGGTTCACTGAACCTCTTACGCCGCTCTCGCTACGACAACTGCGAAATAAAAAAGGAAGTTTATCCGTATGGAGACGAGATAACGCTTCGCGTTATAAGTCTCATACGAATGAAACTTCCTTTTTGTTTAAACTCTGTAAGCCAGCAAGTGCCACAATTGACTTGCACAGATTTTTCTATCACCACTGACATACTAATGTAACCAAACCGCCCGTGAGACGGTGACAAGGATTTTAATTTTCTATGTGAATTACGCAAACTATAATCCCCTTGTCCCCCTCACCTGCGCCTCTTTTTACTTCCACCGCCCCGACTTTTTGAGCCGGAACTTCTCTGGCGGCTCTGGTGATTCTTATGCTCCTGCCGGTCCTTCTTCTCCATCTTCCGTGGCGGGATGAGGCAGTGGGCATCAAAACCGATCAGGTCTTTCCTCCCTGCCTTTAGAAGTGCTTCCTTTACCAGGTCGTAGTTTTTCGGATCCCGGTACTGGATCAGTGCCCGCTGCATTGCCTTTTCATGAGGGCTCTTTGGCACATAGATTTTCTTGCCTGTGCGGGGATCCACGCCGGTATAATACATACAGGTAGAAATCGTAGCCGGTGTCGGGTAAAAGTCCTGCACCTGCTCCGGCATATACCCCAGATCCCGGATGTATTCTGCCAGCTCCACCGCTTCTTTCAAGGTTGAACCGGGATGAGAGGACATAAGATACGGCACCACATACTGTTTCTTTCCGGTAAGTTTATTTACCCGCTCGTAGCGTTTCAAAAACTTTTCATAAACAGCATTTTCCGGTTTTCCCATGGCCTGAAGCACTGCATCCGACACATGTTCCGGTGCCACCCGCAGCTGGCCGCTGATATGGTCTTTACAAAGTTCCTTCAAAAAAGTATCATCTGCATCTGCCATTACATAATCAAAACGGATCCCAGATCGGACAAATACCTTTTTGACTCCCGGCAGTTTTTTCAATTTCCGCAGCAGTGCCACATAATCACTGTGGTCTGCTTTTACATTGGGGCAGACCTTCGGAAACAGACACTGCTTATTCTGGCACACCCCTTTGGTCATCTGCTTTTTGCAGGCCGGTCCACGAAAGTTGCCGGTAGGACCGCCTACATCATGAATGTATCCTTTATAATTCGATTTTTCCGTGATCTCTTTTGCCTCCCGCAGAATGGACTCATGGCTCCGCACCTGCACGATTCGTCCCTGATGAAAAGTCAAGGCGCAGAAACTGCAGCCGCCGTAACATCCCCGGCAGCTGGTAAGGCTAAACTGGATCTCCTGAATAGCCGGTACTCCTCCCAGTTTTTCATAACTTGGATGATAAGTTCCTACATAAGGATAATCATAAATATCATCCATCTCCTGGGTCGTCAGCGGCATAGACGGTGGATTTTGCACCACCGCCATTTTGTTTGGATACACCTCAACCAGCGGTTTTGCCGTAAAAGGATCCGTATTTTCATACTGCTTCATGAAACTCTCTGCGTACTTTTCCTTACTTTCGCAGATTTCTTCATAAGAAGGAAGCCAGATCGGTTCATAACAGGACACCTTCTCCATCCTGCACTTGTACACCGTTCCCGGTATAAATACAATGTCTTCCACCGCCAGTCCGCTGTCCAACGCCTCTGCCACTGCTAAGATACTGTGTTCTCCCATTCCATAGGACAAAAGATCTGCCCCGGAGTCCATCAGTATGGATCGTTTTACTTTATCCGACCAGTAGTCATAGTGGGCCATGCGCCGCAGGCTGGCCTCGATCCCTCCTATGATGATCGGTGTCTTTTTGTAAGTCCGTCGGATCAAGTTACAATAGACTACCGTAGCATAATCCGGTCTTTTTCCCATGACGCCCCCCGGCGTATAGGCATCTTTTTTTCTGTGTTTCTTCGCCACGGTATAATGGTTTACCATGGAATCCATGTTGCCGGCACACACCAAAAATCCCAGTCTTGGCTCTCCCAGTTTCTGGATGCTGGTATCATCTTTCCAGTCCGGCTGGGATATGATCCCCACCTTATAACCATTGGCCTCCAGATGGCGGCTGATCACCGCCGGGCCAAAGGATGCATGATCCACATAGGCATCTCCGATGACAAACACAAAATCACACTGCTGCCAGCCTCTTTGTTTCATATCTTCCTTTGAAATGGGAAGAAACTCTCTCTTATCCTGCATATATTTATTTCCTTTTTTCAAAAAATTCAATAACGGACCGTGCCGCTTTTTCGTTCATTCCCGGTACTGCCCGCAAAGCAGACAGGTCAGCTTTTTTTATATCTTCCAGTGACTGAAATTGCCGCATCAAAGCCTTGCGTCTTGCCGGTCCGATCCCCGGTATATCATCCAAAATAGAATGAACTTGGTTTTTACTCCGTATCTGCTTGTGGTACTCTATAGCAAAGCGGTGGGTTTCATCCTGTATCCTGGTGATCAGACGAAATGCCTGGCCGTGGGTGTCAATGGGAATCTCCTCGTCGTTAAAATACAATCCTCTGGTACGGTGATGGTCGTCTTTTACCATACCGCACACCGGAATATGCATATCCAGCCTGGCAAGTACTTGCTGAGCTACATGGATCTGCCCTTTTCCACCATCCATAAACAAAATGTCCGGCAGGATCCGGAAGGCATCATTTTCCTCCAACCCTTCCCGTCTGCTATGTTCAAACCTTCTGGTAAGCATTTCCTCCATGGCACCATAATCATCCGGGCCGCTGACTTCCCGGATACGGAATTTACGGTAGTCATTCTTTTTGGGTTTTCCATCTTCAAACACCACCATGGATCCCACTGTTTCAAACCCGTTAATATTGGATATATCGTAGGACTCTACCCGGCGGATGGGTGGCATTTGCAGCAATTCCCGGATCTCTTCCATGGCTCCAATAGTCTTTGCCCGCTGCTCTTTCAGTTTCTCTGCATCTTTGGTCAGAACCATAAAGGCATTCCGCTTGGCAAGTTCCAGAAGTTTTTCCTTTTGCCCCCGCTTCGGCGTGCGAAAATACACCCGCCTGCCTCTCTTTTCCGACAGCCATTCCAGGATACTCTCTCCATCTTCTACTTCCTCTTCCAGCCAGATTTCCTTGGGAATATAAGGCGTTCCGGCATACATCTGTTTAATAAAAGCACTCAACACAGAGGCATCCGGCTCTCCTTCTACACCTGTAAGATAATAGTGTTCCCGGCCAATGATCTTGCCGCCACGGATAAAAAACACCTGAACCACCGCTTCGTCGCCGCCTCTGGCCATGGCAACCAAATCCCTGTCCTGCTGGTCATCGGAAGTAATCTTCTGCTTCTGGGTCACCGCCTGGACACTGTTCATAAGATCCCGGTACATGGCTGCCTCTTCAAAGTTCATGGCTGCCGAGGCCTCCAGCATTTTTTCTTCCAGTTCTTTTAACACACCTTTGGTATCCCCCTGGAGAAATTTCAGTGCCTTGGTAAAATTTTCTCCATAGGCTTCCTGACTGATATACCCCTGGCATGGTGCCGGGCACTGGCCGATCTGATGATACAGGCAGGGCCGCTCTTTCCCGGTGTCCCTTGGCAGGACCCGGTGGCAGTTCCGTAAATGATATATTTTATTTACCAATTCGATGGTATCCCGGATTGCTTTACCACTGGTAAAAGGTCCAAAATATTTGTTGCCATCCCGTTTCATCTGACGCGCAAAAAGAAGCCTTGGATAGGCTTCTTGGATATTTGCTTTCAGATATGGGTAGGACTTACCATCTTTGAGCATGGTATTGTACCGTGGACTGTGCTCTTTGATGAGGTTACTTTCCAGCACCAGTGCTTCCAGTTCTGAATCCGTCACAATATACTCAAACCAGGCAATCCGGTCGATCATCCTCTGGATCTTAGGCGTCACACGGCGGCTCTTTTGAAAGTACTGCCGTACTCTGTTTTTCAGACTGATTGCCTTTCCTACATAGATGATCTCATCTTTTGCATCGTGCATTAAATAAACGCCTGGTCTTGCTGGTAATTTTTTTAATTCTTCTTCCAGATTAAACACCCATATTCTCCTTTCACCAGTCTTTGATAAACCGCTGGATCACATCTACTACACCATCCTCATCACAGGTTGGTGCAACATAATCTGCTTTGGCCCGGATGTCTTCGTGAGCATTTCCCATAGCCACTCCCAAGCCTGCATACTCGATCATGGAAAGGTCATTGAAACCGTCTCCGCAGCATACCATCTGGTTGCGGGAAAATCCCAGTCTTCCCAGCAGTTTGGATATACCATATGCTTTATCCACGCCCAAAGGCATCATTTCCAGATAAAACTCCTCCGACCGGTATACCGACAGCACACCTTCATATTTTTCAGCGGCCTCCGGCTCCAGTTTCCGAAGCAGCTCCGGCTCTCCGGTAAGGATGCATTTGTTCACTTCAAAATGAACATCTTTGTGAAAATCTTCCGGCACATAAATCGGAATATCACAAGCTTTTGCATCCATGAGAATATAGGGATCATCTGCCCGGTCTGCCACGATAGAGCCATGATAATAACTTAACAATCCTGTATGCTTTTCCATGGCATAATCATATAATTCATGGATCATGCCGGAAGGAAGGGTAATATCGTACACAACCTCTCCGGTAGCAAAATTGGTGATCTTGCCTCCGTTATAAGAAAGAATATAGCCGCCATAATTTTGAAGTTCCAGTTCCTCTGCCTGATGTCGTATTCCCTCTGTACATCTTCCCGAGGCGATTACTACTTTAATGCCGTTTTGCTGGCACTGTATAACCGCCTCTTTGGTAGCTTTTGTTATTTCTTTTTTGGAATTTACCAATGTTCCATCTACATCCAGCACCAATACTTCATATGCCATAAGTTATTCATTCTCCTCCACTGTTACACTGTCTTCCGCATCTATTTCTGCTGCCGGCGTCTCTGTTTCAGTCTCCTGCGCCGGTTCTTCTATGATCTTGCCTTCCGCATCTTTTTTCTTTAATTTGATGCCTGTTTCATTTTCAAAAATCTCTACAAATTCTTTACCCGTAATGGTTTCTTTTTCAATCAAATGGGCTGCCAGTTTTTTCAGCACTTCCTGGTGTTCCCGTATGATCTTCTTAGCTTCTTCATAGCAATGATCCAGGATCTTCATTACCTCACCGTCAATCTGGCTCTCGGTCTCTTCGCCACAGTTCAAAACTGCTCTTCCGTCCAGATAACGGTTCTGAATGGTCTCCAGTCCCATCAATCCAAACTTCGCGCTCATTCCGTACTGTGTCACCATGGATCTGGCAATGGATGTTGCCTTTTCAATATCATTAGAAGCTCCGGTTGTCACATCATCAAAACTGATCTCTTCTGCTGCACGGCCTCCTAACAGGGTAGTGATCTCCGAGATCAACTCTCCCTTTTTCATCAGATACTTTTCTTCTTCCGGCACCTGCATTACATAACCAAGGGCACCCATAGTACGGGGAACGATAGTAATCTTCTGCACCGGTTCTGTATTTTTCAAAAGAGTAGCCACCAGAGCATGTCCGATTTCATGATAGGAAACAATTTCTTTTTCTTCCTGTCCCAGGATCCGGTCTTTTTTCTCTTTTCCGGCCAGCACAACCTCTACCGCCTCAAACAGATCTTTCTGGCTCACAACCTGTCTGCCGTCTTTGACTGCCATGATCGCTGCTTCATTTACCATATTGGCAAGGTCCGCACCTACGGCACCGGAAGTCGCCAGCGCGATCTCTTCCAAATCCACCGTCTCATCCATCAGCACATCATGAGAGTGTACCCGAAGCACATCCACACGGCCTTTCAGATCCGGTTTCTCTACGATGATACGGCGGTCAAAACGTCCCGGACGAAGCAGTGCCTTATCAAGTACCTCCGGACGGTTGGTAGCTCCCAGGATAATAATACCTTTGGAAGAATCAAATCCATCCATCTCGGACAAAAGCTGGTTCAAAGTCTGCTCTCTTTCATCGTTGCCACCGCCATACTGGCTGTCACGGCTTTTACCAATGGCATCGATCTCATCAATAAATATAATACATGGTGCCATAGAAGTAGCCTGTTTGAACAGATCTCTTACACGAGAGGCACCTACACCTACAAACATTTCCACAAAATCAGAGCCAGACAAAGAGAAAAACGGCACTCCTGCCTCTCCCGCCAAAGCCTTGGCAAGCAGGGTTTTACCTGTTCCCGGAGGTCCTACTAACAGAGCACCTTTGGGCAGTCTGGCACCGATTTTTTTATACTTGTCAGGATTTTTCAAAAAGTCTACCAACTCTGTCAGCGATTCTTTGGCCTCTTCTTCTCCTGCTACATCTGCAAAAGTAACACCGGTTTTCTTCTCTACATACATCTTGGCGTTAGACTTGCCGACACTGCCCATAAGGCCACCGCCTTTGGTGGCTGAACGCATCAAAAACCAGAACAGCCCCCACAGCACAACGATCGGCAGCACATAAGTCAAAAGAATATCTAAAATACCCGAACTGGTATCCTCAATCTCTGCGCTAAATTCTACATTATATTTCTCCAGCATATTCTGGACCAGAGAAGTATCATTTACATAACCTGTATAGTAAGTCACCTTAAACATAGCCGCTTTCTGCTCTGTTTTTGGCTCGATGACGATCATATTGCTCTTAAAAGTAACTTTTTTTACCTTTCCCTCTTTCATCATATCAATGAACTTGGTATAGGTAATTTCTTTTTGTGTATTTCTCTGTATCTCAGCATTCAGGAACATGATCATACTCATGGCAAAAACGGCTGCCACAATGCAGATAATGATATTGATCCGGTTCCTCTTTTTGCGGTTCGGATCCTGATTGGAGAGATTATTATTTTCGTTCATATTCATCTGCAATACCTCTCATTCGCTTAGTGTATTTATAATATTATTAGTATAAAAGATTTCCCTCCATAAATCAATGGAAAGAATGTGAATAGTTTGTGATAATTTGGGGCAAAAATCACTTGAAACAATCGTGTAAAACGGTTATACTTATACCATATGTTTATTTTTTACTATGCTACTTAAATATGCAAATGGAGGATAAAAAATGGCTGTAAAATATGTATTTGTTACAGGCGGTGTTGTTTCCGGTCTTGGAAAAGGAATTACTGCCGCCTCTCTGGGTCGTCTTTTGAAAATGCGCGGTTACAAAGTGACCATGCAGAAATTTGACCCTTATATTAATATCGATCCGGGTACGATGAACCCAATCCAGCACGGTGAGGTCTTCGTTACAGATGACGGAGCCGAAACAGACCTTGACCTTGGACACTATGAACGTTTCATCGACGAAAGCCTGACAAAGCAGAGCAATGTGACCACCGGAAAAGTATACTGGTCTGTTCTTTCCAAAGAACGCCGTGGCGATTATGGTGGAGGAACCGTTCAGGTTATCCCTCATATCACAAATGAACTTAAGAGCCGTTTTTACCGCAATGATGGATGCAAGGAAACCCAGATTGCCATCATCGAGGTAGGTGGAACCGTCGGAGATATTGAAAGCCAGCCATTTTTGGAGGCAATCCGTCAGTTCCAGCTGGATGTCGGACATGAAAATGCGATTTTGATCCATGTTACACTGGTTCCTTATCTGAAAGCATCCCAGGAATTAAAATCCAAACCAACTCAGGCCAGCGTAAAAGAGCTGCAGGGAATGGGTATTCAGCCGGATATTGTTGTATGCCGTACTGAAATACCTCTGGACAAGGCTATCCGGGACAAGATTTCCCTGTTCTGTAATGTTCCAAACAGCCAGGTAATCCAGAATCTGGATGTTGAAACTTTATACGAAGTTCCTCTTGCCATGGAAAAGGAAAATCTTGCACAGACTGTGTGTAAATGTCTGCGGTTAGACTGTCCTGAACCGGATATCAAAGGCTGGGAAGACATGGTTGAATCTATCAAGCACCTGGACAAAGAAGTGACCGTTGCGTTAGTTGGTAAATTTACAGCTCTTCATGATGCTTATATCAGTGGCGTCGAGTCTTTGAACCATGG
>ENA-ORIC01002654-ORIC01002654.1-human-gut-metagenome-genome-assembly--contig:-NODE-2654-length-13910-cov-3.213258_pt1 | contig 13910 bp, 10 predicted proteins | sample MGYA00243023_ERZ508732 | MGnify/ENA primary metagenome ERZ508732 (study PRJEB26277, sample SAMN04329767) | human gut metagenome | biome: human-associated habitat | host: Homo sapiens | place: USA...
CCTTATTGGGCTGCTTACCAAGTCTTGACGCTGCTGTATGTGTTATGCGTTTACACGGTTTATTTTTCGGAACTTAAATTTCCGGATGATTCTTTCTGCTCTTGACAGCAGCCAGAGCGCATTGAACCAATAACGGTTTAATGTAAGCACCGGCACGGCTGATACAAGTTGTCTTCTTTTTCCCGGCGCTCTGGTTGTTTTGAGGAGTCAATCCAGCCCAGGAGCAAAGATGCTTGGATGTTGGAAATACTGACATATCCGTACCAATCTCGCCAATTACAGAAATAGCGGAGAATGCAGCCAATCCCGGAACAGTACAGATAAGTTCGATTTCCAGCGTATATTTCTCTGCTATGGACAGAATGAGCGATTGCAGATTCAACTCTTTTCGCCTGTGGTATAATTCGCGAGTTTTGTATGATAACGAACCAAATCCCGAAGCTGACGGATACCCGCGGGGGGAATAAAGCTGCCTGAAGCAAGATCATACTTAAAGAGATCCGCTATCCATTTGGCGTCTTTCTTGTCGGTTTTCTTGCCGCGAATTGCTTTGACGTATTTGTGGTGTGTCAAAACAATTTTGCAATCGGCTTCGAGGATATTGTAAACGGGGATCAAATGCTTTCCCGTGGATTCCATACAAATGTCCTTACAGTTGTTTGCCAAAAGCCAGGATAACAGCTCACGGAGACCTTTTGTATAGGTTGAAAAGCGATGGTTTTTGTAGGTGGTAACCCCGTTTTTAGTTGCGCAAACAAAGTCTTTGTGTACATCCCAACCGCAACATATGGGGTAAAAGATTTTGAGCATAATACCGTCCTCTCATATGTATTTGAGAAAACAGACATTGACTGACGGCTCACTGAAAAACGAATAGTTAGTCTCTCCAAAGATAAGTCTACGGGATTCACAGTCCCACAAATTTGTGCTTGAAAGAGCAGTCGGTAAACATAAAAATGCGGTTCAGCTTTTGCTGTGCCCACTCACCTCCACGTACTCTGTGGTGTATCTGTTTCCTCAAGCAATATTTTAACACGTTTTTTAATGTTGTGTGAAGGTACAAATTTTTTCATTCCCTTTTGTACCTTGTAGCACAGCGGAAAGGTATGGTCATAAAAAATGATAACCAGCAACATCAGGAACGCTGACAGGTACTTCAGCGTTCAAAATAATCTCGGATCTGCGTTTGAGTTTTTGAGAACACTGAATAAAAATACGCAACCACACGATTTTGAGTTTGAAGGATTCAAAGGCAGTATTGTCGAGATTGACACCAATATAAGCAACGATGAGACAGTTCTTGAGGCTCACAGGGATTATCTTGATATTCACTATGTGATTTGCGGAGAGGAAGGATTCGGATATGCAGATACGAGTACGTTGTCTCCGGTCACGGTATATGACCATGAAAAAGACTATATACTGCTGAGCGGCAATATGAACAGATTTGTTTTATCCGAGGGTGAGTTCTGTGTTGTGTTTCCGGAGGACGCCCATCTGCCTGCTTTATATGGAAGAAGTACGTCTTTATTAAAGAAGGCAATTATAAAAATCAGAATTGATTAGGAAAACACTGAATAGCTGGAGTTTTCACGCGAAAAAGTACATTTCATGAAGCGCCTGACAGACGTCGATCTCAGTAACGCTGAGATCGTCTGACGGCGATATGCTATAGTGAACCCCAACTCCCAACCACAACTCAAAAAATCATCGTGAAAAATGGAATTTGATGAAATCCAAGAAAGCCGGAGGATCAGGAAGTGGAAAGTGGGGTTTGGGGAGGAAACCGAAACCTCAGGCTATGTCGATACCGGCATAAATATCCTCATCGCGGTTGTAATCGGCGCGCTCCCGCTCGCCGACTCTATACGCTCTTCAACACGACGATCATGCCGACCGTGACAGCTAAGGTGACGGAACTCTTTATCTACAACGGCTGATCTAACTTTGCGGGGCGGTCATTGACCGTCCCGCATTTTGCCGAAATGTGGATAATTAAAAATACAATTCTTCTGGCATTGTTATTGTGCGCCAGTGTCATGTTTACTGCTGACTCTTTATGCCGGCGATGGATTCGCTGATCCTGGCGTTGATATTATCATACTTCTTTTCAAGGCGTGACATGATGATATCGCTCTTTCCGGCGTCACCGATATCATACCAGAATCTGTTGGCGCCCCATTCGTAGACGAGTCCCGGATCAAAGACCTTGCTCTTGAATATCAGCTCAAGCATTTCTCCGGTCTCCTCATCGCGTGTCGCCTTGCCGATGATCGACTTCTCAATGACCGCTTTGGTTACCGTTTCCGGAGAATAATACCCCATAGTTTCGAGCACATATCCGATTCTGTCTGTATCCTTGCAGTTCAGCGGAACGCTCACACAGGACGCCCAGTATTGGTTTACCGCCGAGTAGTAATTATCCTGAGACTCATCATATTTAGGTATCGGAAGCACCCCGAACGGGTCTTCCATTGTCTGACGATATTTAAGCATCTGTCCCATAGGCGCGAGGTACATTCTTGTCTGACCGTTCGGGAAAAGCGCGTCGCCTTTTTCATAGCCCATCTTTCTTTCCTCGATAATTACCGAGTTGTTATCCCTTTTTGCGGCTTTGTCAACAACCTCAATAGCCTGCTCGATGATCTTCTGCGACCTGTTCATGACCACTTCATCATTATCGCGGATAACGACCTTGTTTCCGAAACCGACGAGCATCTGGACAACATAAAGATTGGAGGAGACCATGCCGTACTCATCATTTTCATCATACTTTCCGTCGCCGTTCAGGTCCACAGCCGCGTCATTCTGCATTTCGAGCAGCTTGTCGAACGTCCACGTTCCGTCCCTGACGAGCTGGTAGGGTTCCTCTATGCCATACGCCTCAAACAGCTTCTTGTTGAAGAAGATGACATTGATCGAATAGTCGTCGCAGTAATTTATGTCACCGGAAGCGATATTCTGCACGCCGCCGAAATCCATACAGTCGTTTACATTCGGGTCCCACCATTGGTTCGAGAGGTCGAGCGTTTTTATGTTCTTCAGGTTCAAGAGATGACCGTTAGAGGACGCTGTTACCATGACCTGAAGTCTGCCGACTACAGCGTCGAAGCGATTGTCGTCCGCCATGATGCTCTGTTCGATGACTTTTGGAAGGGTTCCGTAATCCTTAAGGTGCTCGCTCGTGATTTTAACGCCGAGCTTTTCCTCCGCCATAGTCGTGCGTTTATATACAGCGTCCGAGATGATGTCGCCGTCGAGCTCGTCCGGAGTGTACGTGACCTCGTTCTCCGAATCGCTCATCAGCACGTGGGCGTACATGATCTTTACCTCTTCGCCGTTGTAGTTCGTTCCTTCCGGAATGAACGAGAGTCCATCCGCCGGCGCGGTCGTCACGGAGCCGTCATCGGACGAGATGCCGTCCGTATTTATCGGCGCGGAACCATTTCCGCACGCGGCAATGGTCATTGACAGCGCGGTGATAAGTGCCATCGACAGGATTGTTTTTCTTGTTTTCATTTTTCACCATACCTTTCATTTTTTATGGTTATCGATACTCTTTTCCTGTGCCGAGTACCGAGTTACCGATTTTTTTCAGCCCGTCGTTCCGGGTATAGGCGCGTAAACCTGAAAAATTCCCATTTTCGTTTTTCACGCCAAGCTCGTCTCCAGCGCTCATATCAGTAATGAACAGTTCGCCGTTATGCCTTACCCGGATTGGACATCCGTTAAGAGTGAAAGCCGGCACGGAGTCCACGTTGTCAATCGCGAGCCTGAGACACCCGCCGCGTGTGGCTCGTATTCTGACGTCGCATGAGCCATCCGAATATTCAGCGTCAATCATGAATCCTCCCGCCGCGGCGAGCGAGAAATTATATCTTTCCTCCCGTCGCACCGCGGGGAAGAGCCGCACCGTGCCGTCATGGCTCTGTACGAGCATTTCATTGACTGCCGTCGCGATTATCGGGAGCGTCTCGTAGTCGAAGTGCCTGAAATTCCACTGAAACGCCTCGCTCTTCTCGCCTGTCGCGAGATTTGTCAGGGTGTTCTTCGCCCATCTCGAGCGTATGCCTATGACGCCGGTCCCGACGTCCTCATATGGACCGTAGTTCCCGAAGCCGTTCGGGTAGACGATCCACGTTGACGCCGTGTCGTCGAGCACTGTCTTCAGAAGACCGCTCATCCCCATCCGCGCGAGATATATCGGGAGCATACACCAGCCCATGCAGATGCCGTCCGGATTATCCCGTCCGTCGCTCCCGTCCGGCGGGATGACCGGGTGATGAAGACAGAGACTGTTGTATATCATATCGAAGACATCGCTGCCGCTGTCCTTTATGCCGACATTCCCGGAAGGAAACAGCGGAGCCATCTCCGTGTCCGGAAAACCGTAGTAGTCGTTCGCAGGGTCTCCGAAGGTTCTGCGGAATTTCACGCCGTCCTTCAGACCGACCGAGAGCACCTTGTTCCCACGCGCAGGCAGTCCTTTTCCGATTCCACGTGTGAAGACGCCGTCTTTTGTCTCATCGTCATACATATCCGTCACCATATAAGGCGCGATATTGTCGAGCACCTCACGGTAAGGGCGGTATTCTTCCTCTTCCATGACTTCCCCGAGCGCCGTGAAGAGCGCGCGCAGCATAGCGTGGTCGGTTATGCTGTCGTCAAACAGCGGCGAGCCCTCGTAGCACTGTGTTCCGTGGATATGATACTTCCCGTCCTCCTCCTTCACGAATTTATCGAGATAGAAGAGCGCCGTCTCTCGCATGACGGGCAGAGCTTTTTCGCGGAGAAATTCTTCGTCGCCTGTGAACTGATAATGTCTGTAAAGCATCATCGCGATCTGCGACCCGCAGGTGCAGTTGTCCCTCGTGTTATCTGAGTTCCGTCCGAAGCAGTCGCAGACGTCGGTTTAGAACGCTCCGCGGGTGTGTTTGTGCTTTTCCGCGTATTCCTTCGCGACCGGAAGCTGACGAGACCTGAAATCACAGTATGTGTTCATGAGTTCCGGGTGATTCGCCACGTCAAGAGGAAATGCCGCAAGCTGCATATTGTAATGAAAATAGCTGTTCCACGGGACAAAATCGTGGTAAAAGCTCCATATCCCGTTGCAGAAGTGTGCCGGATACGTTCCCCTCATCGAGCAGTTGGCGTAGTAAAGATTAAGATACCACAGATTCTCAATATAATCCTGATCCTCCGGCAGGCTGACGTATGACTTCTCCCAGAAGCCGCGCCACTCTTCCGCGTGCTTGTCGTATATTGCTTCGAAGCCCTTCGCCACGGCGTCTGACAGGAGTCTGACCGCGGCGTTTTCGCTCTCATCCGCGTCCTTCCCGACCGTGACAGTCATGTACAGTGTGAGTCTCAGCCGGGAAGCGGCGGAAAAATCACAGCCGACAGCGTGTGAACCCCTGACGGACAATATATGTTCCGCACCGCACACGGGCAGTAACGCCGCCGTGAAGCATCCGCCGTTCATTCTCTGCGTGACGAGCGCGCATCCGTCCCTGATATCAGTGCCGGTTCCGGTGAGCCCGGTCGGCGTTCCGGAGCAGAACCGCGAATACCAGTATGAAAACGTCCTGCTGCCCCAACGCTCGAGCTTTATCGCCGCCGGGATATCCTCGTTATATGAGATATCCGCCTCGACCACAGTCACACGGTTCTCTCTGGATGAGAAGATCTTCATGTCAGTGCCGCAGAACGGTGTCCTGCTCCTTATGCTCGCAATCGCGTCGTGAAGCCTCAGTCTCGCCTCAAAGTCATCCTGATATATATTCCCGAAAGCAGGACAACCGAGGTCGAGCGTCAGCCTGGCACCCCCACGGCAGGTCGTGAGATCCTCGCCAGACTCGGTTATCACCGTTCCGGAGCACTCCGACGCGTTGTCCCAGAGATCGGTCTTTCCGAGCTCGATCACGAGCCGATCCTCGAGAAACCACACGAGCGCTCCCGCGTCGCCGTCGCCGAGCGGCAGTCCGTATGTCGGGTCGCACACCGGCGACGCGAAAACGAGGTCATGATGTGAAAGCAGCTGCTCCATATCCAGTTTATCTGACATCACTCACACTCCAGAAAAACCGTCTCGAACGGGTCTATCCTGTCGATGTCGAACATTCTGTACGCCCCGTCGGCGTAAACGCTCCGGTGCGTCACCGGACTTCCGTCGGTACCATAGAACACCGCTGTGTCAGATTCCGTTCGGATCGCGACACGGACGTCTGTCTCTGCGTCGTTTGTCGTGTTGCAGATTGTCGGAACGACGCGCTTTCCGTCGGTGAAGACTATGCACCGCAATTTTGTATAACTGTCGACATAAGCGGGCAGTGTGTCGCGTGAGAGATATCTGAATATGCGTTTCAGCTGCACTGTTTTAGGATAGTCGGAAACCCAGTCAAATGGGTAATATGTCGAGACGCACACGCGCCCGCCGAGCTCGTTCTCATAAAGTCCGGTGCACGCCCCGGCGAGCACCCTGTCGTGATAATCGACAAGCCGACTCAGAATTTCGCACTTATCGTCAAGCGGTATGAGCTCATGACTCTCGCCATGGTTGAACGCCTGACGGCAGTTGCGCCGACAGCCTGTGATGCCGCGGTTCATCTCATGATTGACATATTCCTCTCTCGCGTCGACCGGAATGTCTCTCCCGGTGTCAAAGCCGAGATACTTCCCGAACCCGCGCCCGGTCAGGTACGCGGCGGCGGAAGCGCCGACATACACCCCGCCGGACAGGATTTTCTTCAATTCGTCATCCGTATACCCCTCGGCGGAGTTTTCGGTCAGCAGGAACACCTCGGCGCAGTCTGGTCTGAAGCACTCGGGAAGACCCGCCGAAAGAAGCTCACGGCCATACTGGCAGAACTTTGTGCTGTGCCATCCGCGCATATTTCCCCAGTCGCCAGCCGGAGTATACAGGAAATTGTCCGGTCTCCACGATGAGTGGATGCCGTGTACGCTGAGTCCGCGCGTGTGCTCCTCAAGCGCGTTGTAAATCGGGATATGCCTGTCGATTTCTTTGAGGTGGGGCAGAATATTCGTTATCGGCTCGCCGGTCTCGGACGGCAGCATATTGAACGCCGCGCCGGAGCAGCCGCTCTGGATGTACATAAGTCCCTCGCAGGCGGTCGAGAGCGGGGTTTTCTTGAGAAGCTGGTACGGGAAGTTCTCGACTTCCGAGTGTATGAGCTTCACGTAAGGCGGCAGCAGCGAGACCTGACCGGCGATTTCCCACGCCTTGTAGAGAATATCCTGATAGTTGGCGTCCGAGTAAGCGCCGCCTCCGGGTCTGAAGAATATCTCATATTTTCCGTTTTCAGAGAGCGCGTCGTTCAGAGCGTAAACGTTTATGCCCTCCATATAGTTGTCACCGATCATATGCCCGAGCTGAATTCCCGGATTCAGCGATCTCACCGTACGCGCGATGTGTCCGACGAGTCTTACCATCGAGTCGCTGTTGTGTTTCAGCCAGCGTCGCCTGATGTCCATATTCCGACCGTCGAGTTCCTTTTTCAGGCTCTCGCGGTCGAATGAGGTGCCGTTCTCACGGTTGAACAGGTCAACACAGCCGTCGCAGAAGCAGCCGTATCCGCTTCCCATGTGACCGGACCTCACGTCGTCGTCGATCCAGATGAAATCCGGTTCTGCCGCGACGAGCGTCTGATACGCCGGGTCTATGTATCCCGAGATGTATTTTCCGTCGTTCATGCAGTAGCAGCCTTCGCAGACGCTTCCGTCCATACCGGTCATGTTGCGGTATCCGAGACCGAGAGGGGAGTGAGCGAGATCCTCAGAGTGATGTCCGATTGTCGCAAGAATGTTTATCCCGGCGGAGAATCCGGCGGCTCTCGCGGACATCATCCGCTCCCGCATTATCTCCGCGCGGCGGCTCAGCTCATCGAGGGTCAGGGGAGAGTGAACCGCCGATGTGAACAGCGCGATCATTGTTATGCCGCACCGGTGTTTTCCGAGCATTCCGAGCAGCTCGTCGAACCGCTCACGCGGCATCCAGTTTTCATAAGCGACACGTATTGAGTTTTCCACGGTATCTGGTTTCCTTTCAGGATTAATAAATCAGTGCTTCCTTGATTGCTGATATATTGCTTATCAGACAATCTTTTGAAAATCAATAATTTACCATTTATTAAGATTGTTTGCAACTGTCTGACATTTATTGTTGCTATACTAATTATACCATACCAAAAACCCTGATTCAATATTGATGATCTGCACAAAACAATCAATTTCTGTAATAATCCATCAAAACAAACGGAGGTATCCGGATGAAGCTGTTTCAGACCAGCGTCGCGTATCTTAATGGAAGGAGTGTGTCATGCGATTTTTCAAAATGGTTTCCGAATGACGATTACCCGAACTCGGATACATATTGTTATCATGACTTCTTTGAGATAGAGATTTTCATGAACGGCTCCGGACTGCATTATATCGATTCGGTCCCGTACAAGGTCGACCGGAGGTATTTCTTCATTATGAAACCGGGCGAGTACCATAAATACGCGCTTGATCCATTGATTCAGTTCGAGATCTACAATATAAAATTCCGCCCGGAGCTGCCGGACGGAGTGATAATCGATGCACTGAACAGGTTCAGCGCGCCGTATTCAGGATTTCTCACAGAAGAGGACGCGGAGATCTGCGTGAATGAGGTGAGGCGGCTCGGTGAGATACAGGGCGCGGAGGATGAGTTTAGCGGGCTTATGTCGAAGAATATTGTTGAGCGGATACTTCTGACCATGATCTCCGCGCTTGACCGCGGCGGGGCTGGCGGTGAGCGCCCGGACGCGAAATATCTGAATATCATCACCGATTATATAGAGCGGCACTATGGCGAGAAGATAACGAAAGCGAGTCTCGCGAAGGTTGTCGGTCTGTCGGAGAATTATATCGGGACATATTTTGAGAGGCGCGTCGGAATGCACTTCGGAGAGTATATACAGAGGCTGCGCCTGAACCATGCCGTGGTTTTCCTGAAGACCACCGATATGTCGATAAAGGAAATAGCCGCCCGCTGCGGATTCTCCTCACAGGAGTACTTTTCGAGGGTTTTCAGGGAAAGGTACTCGGTCTCGCCGAACAGATACCGGTATGAATATGAAAATGAAAAAAACGGACGCTGAGCTGATTCACTGAAATCGATTCAGTATGCCACCCCGCGCGGCAGGGCAGCAATCTCAGAGATCGGCTGACCATAATTAAGGAAACGCTGATTTAAGGTTGTTTTCACGCGAAAAAGCCCATAAATTCAAGCCTTTTTCGCGTGAAAACTCCAATTATCCAGCTCATCCCTAAGATATATCATCCATATCGTGTCTGAATTGTAGGCACGATAGTATTTTTTCGCTTCAAAAGCGACGGTGAGCTTTCAGCTCCTGGATTTCTTTGAATATCAACACCAAAAACGGTTGAAAATATAATAAATCATTAAATACATCGGGAAATCAGAAAGTTTTTATGTTCTGACAAGAAAAATCTCTTGACATTCAGAAATCTTTATGGTATAATCTCAAAGAGAGGAGATGATAACATGATAAATCGTCCCGATTATATCGGGGAGATAACTCCATTTATCGACAAACCGCTTGTCAAAATCCTGTCCGGCGTCAGACGGTGCGGAAAGTCGACTATCTTCGAAATGCTCCATGATGAGCTGATCCGCGTCGGCGTTCCAGCTGATAGTATAATTGCAAAGCGGTACACCGAAATGGACATTCCGGAAGACCTGAGCGCAAAGCAGATGTATGACGAGCTGATCGCGGCTATGGGCGACCGTCCGCGCTGCTATCTGCTGCTCGATGAGATACAGGAGATAGACGGCTGGGAAAAAGCGGTCAACAGTCTGCTTGAATCCGGACGCGCCGATATATACGTAACCGGTTCAAACTCGAAGCTGATGTCAAGCGAAATCTCGACCTACCTTACCGGACGTTATGTGCAGATTTCGGTCTTCACGCTCTCGTTCAGGGAATATCTCGATTTCAAGGCAGGAAGTAATCTATCACAGAACGAGCTTTTGGACGAATACATCCGCTTCGGCGGCTTTCCGATAATCGCGCTCAGCGACTTCGACGAGCAGTCGGCGTATCAGATCGTGAACGGAATCTATCACACCGTGATCTCGCGCGATATTGTGAAGCGTCACCGGATAAACCGTCAGGATCTTTTCGACCGCGTCGTGAAGTATATCATTGAGAATATGGGCAAAACCTTTTCGGCGAATTCAATCTCAAGCTTCCTTAAAAGCGAGAAGCGAAAAGTCTCGGTCGAGAGCATCTACAACTATATCCGCTGGCTTGAGCAGGCGTTCATAATCTATCCATGCGAACGCTACGACCTTCAGGGCAAGAGCGTACTCAAGACGCAGGAAAAATATTATCTTTCCGACGTTTCCCTGAAATACGCGCTGCTCGGATACAACCGTAAGATGCTTGACGGCGCGATCGAGAATATCGTGTTTCTCGAACTGAAACGCCGCGGATATAATGTTTATATCGGAAAGAACGACACTAAAGAGATTGATTTCGTCGCTATACGCCGCGATGAGCGGATCTATGTTCAGGTCTGTGTGCAGATTCCAGCGGGTTCGGACCGTGAGGTCGGGAATCTGATGGAGGTCAGGGATCACTATCCGAAGTATGTCGTCACGCTGAACGAAATGGACACCGGAATCGAGAACGGGATTCGGATTGTACATCTGAGGGAGTTCTTGCTGGCTGAGAAGTGGTAAAGTTCTGATAAGTTCACCTAAATATTGTCTTTTTTGCCGCGCGTCGGACTGTTGTCCGACGCGTGGTTTTATTGTCACAAGCGTAATCTTACCTGCGAAATGATCGTGGCTGAGCCGCTTTGTTTTTTATATTCTGATGAGACGGGTTCGGTCGCCATTCCGGCCGTAAGCGCGCGGATCAGACCTGCCGCGGACGATATTACCGTTACACGGACGATTTTACGCTTACATTTGACGGTCTCATATGCTATAATTGATATAACGACGCTGACTCAATCCGTGTCGGGTCATTCACTCTTCGTATCTTCTGTACGGATAAGATGTTCCATACGGTACGTGTATGTCGAAGTTCCGACCTTTGTACTGAAAACTCTCTTGAAGTAATTGACATCATAATACCCGATCATGTAAGATATCTCACTGGCGGAATACTCGGTGTGCCACAAAAGATATTTCGCGCGCTCGATGCGCTTATTCATGACATGATCCGCGATACCGCCCGATATATAGGGAGACAGTATTTTGTACAGATTCGAACGCGATACCGAAAAGGCGTCACACAGCGCGCTGCTCGAAAGATCCTTATCAAGATTGTTATCTATGTATTCGAGTATACGGAACGCAATCCCATCCTTCTTGCTGGAGACGATATTTTCAAGGTAAACATATTTGGCGAACACATAGATGATCTCGGAGATGCCGGTTATTTCATCATCGTCCTTATACTGAACAAATTCAAGACTCCGCGCGAAATCATCCGTCGGGATGCCGGACTTTACTCCGTTTCCGGTCACCGTTTTCAGAAGCGCGTTACGATCTCTTTGATTTGTGAACTGTCCATACATCAGATACCCGATGATCGCCCCGTTCTCAAATATCGGCGCGACCGCCTCCGTAAGACCCATATGACAGGTATCGACTATCAGACTGCCGCGGGCGGCGCATTTGCGGCACATCATCTCGGCGCAGTGATCGCATGCCTCGCGCATTTTCGGAACGCCGTTGATCGATTCACATAACGCTCCGTATTTCCGCGGTATGGCGAACACCTCATGGAAATTCTCATCGAACACAACGATCCTTACATGGACGAGATTATAAAGTGACATGATGAGCTTTGTGAGCTTTTCGTTATCAATCGTCAGCGACATACCAGCGGTTCCTTTCATTTTCGTCAATCGGCGCGATCATCCGGATTGTCAAATCGGCATAATGGATAGTATATATTTACAAGTATATACATAATATATGAATTTTCTACACTATATAATTACAATTCCTTTCGCACATAACAAATCCGGTAAAAGGAGACAAACTCATGATAACAAAAAAACTGATGAACGAATTCTGGACACGGCACTGTTACGATTTCTTCGAAGTAAGGTGCCCCGGAAACGGCGGCTTCGAATGGATACAGGATGATTCCGTGTTCTCGTTCGGATCGGATAAGCTGAGGCTCGTGTCCGAAACACGGGTGAATGGCGACGGCGTGTATACACGAAAGGATTCCGTCCGCAATATCTCGAAGAAACCCGTAAGCCTTTCCGCGGCAAAATCAAAATTCATCCTCCCGGACGGTGATTATGGGGTCTACACACAGTTCAACAACTGGTTGCACGAGAGTTCCGGCGTGTGGCAGCCGCTCGTGACCGGAGTATATTCAAAGGTCAGCGGCGTCAGAACAATTGAAGGTGCCTCCCCATTATCGCGCTATGGAACACTCAGAGCAGCCGCGGAATCGTTTTTCATCTTACGGCGGTCCTTTCGTGGGAAATAAGCGTAAGACGCCGCAACATCGGCGGCGGAAAAAGCGAGGTGGAAGTCGTTATCGGATCTGACGCGGACAATTTCAATCTGAGTCTCGCTCCGGGCGAGAATGCCGGACTCTCTGAGATAATCTATTTCGGATTCCGGAACAAAACCGATCTCGACTGCCACAAGCTGCACAGATACATGGATGACATCGCGCCGAGACGGACAATGCCGGTCATATACAACACGTGGCTCTCAAATTTCGACTCGTTCACATTCGATTCTCTGCGTGATAAGGCGGTCATCGCGTCGAGGATCGGCGCGGAGTATTTCGTGGTTGACGCCGGATGGTTTGCCGACGCGATGAGCTGGTGGAACAGTGTCGGCGACTGGAAGGAGAATCAAAGCGGCGGTTTCTCCGGACGCATGAGGGAATTCTCCGATATCATCCACTCGCTCGGGATGAAATTCGGACTGTGGTTTGAGATCGAGCGCGCCACAAAGGCGTCAGAGTCAGTAAACCTTAACAGGGATTACTACATCGGATACGGAGGACAGTATTTCGTGGACTTCTCGAAGCCTGAGGCACGCGAGCATATCCTTGATCTTCTGAACGACCGTATAAAGCGATACATGATAGATTTCATCAAGTTCGATTTCAACGCGGATATCTCTGACGACCCGTATTGTGACGCGTTTATCAGCTATTACCGCGGGTATGAGAAATTCATAAAAGAGCTGAGAAGCGCGCACCCTGACATCTACCTTGAAAACTGCGCATCAGGCGGAATGAGAATGCAGCTGGCAAACGGATTCCTTTTTGACAGCTTCTGGCTCTCAGACAATCAGTCAGCGTTCGACGGGATCAGGATATACAAGGACACAATGCTGAGGATGCCTCCGCAGTGGATTGAAAAATGGGCGACGATCCGCTCCCTGACCGATTTCAGCCCCGTTTACGGAGGGAACAAGACGGATAAGCTCCTCACGACCTGCGACGCGGTATGGGGAAACGTCGCGAGCCTCGCTTATTCATGGATCAAGGGATTCCTCAGCGCAAGTCCGCTTGGAATAAGCTGCGACATGACAAAGCTGACAGATGGGGTTCTGGACCGCCTCGCGAAGCATATCTCGGAGTACAAGCGCGACCGCGGATTCTTCCTGAACGCCGATTGCATGATCATTACCGACACAAAGGAGATCACCTCGTTTGAATATTGCGACCGGGATATGTCCGCCATAAAGATACTGACTTTCATAAAAACTCCGCCGCAGAACGCGCTTGTGATATATCCGGCGGTCGACACCGCGAAAAATTACAACATCAACGGTCAGATCATAAGCGGAGCGGAGATTGACCGCTTCGGAATCAGACTTGAGATCGGCGAGAGCTTCGGGTTCATCAGAACGG
>ENA-ORIC01002655-ORIC01002655.1-human-gut-metagenome-genome-assembly--contig:-NODE-2655-length-13909-cov-3.340587_pt1 | contig 13909 bp, 17 predicted proteins | sample MGYA00243023_ERZ508732 | MGnify/ENA primary metagenome ERZ508732 (study PRJEB26277, sample SAMN04329767) | human gut metagenome | biome: human-associated habitat | host: Homo sapiens | place: USA...
ACTCCGAACATGAAAAAAATCTGTATCGACATAGGGCACGCCGCCGGAACGGGAGCCACCGGGAACGGACTGGAAGAACATGGCGTAGCCGTGCAAATAGCGGCGCATCTTGCCCGCTATTTGAGGGAACGCGGCCACGCCGTGAGCGTCATTGACTATCCGCACCTAAGCAACGCCGCCGACCTGTCCGCCACCGTCCGCGCCGTCAACGCCGGGAACTACGATCTGTCCGTGTCCCTCCATTGCGACAGCTCCAAAAATCCTGACGCCTGCGGGGCGCATGTATGCCATCACCGGACCTACCACAAGGACGGCACGTTTAGAGACAGCGTCCAGGGCAAGGCTCTCGCCTCCGCCATTGCCGGGCCGCTTTGCAAGCTCCTTCCGGGCCGCGCCGACCCTGTCCAGGCGCGGCCGGACAGGAAGAAAAAGCTCTCCGGCCTGCAAGTCCTGCGGGCCACGCGCCCGCCCGCGGTCCTCTGCGAGTGCAGTTTCATCAGCAACGCCAACGACGCGGAAATGATGAAAAACCGCCCGGAACTTATCGCCCAGGCCATAGGGGCCGGAATCCTCGACTATATAGACAATGGACATTGACCACATCGACAGCGTCCTCTTTTTGAGCTTGGCGGGAATCGCGTACTTTATCGCCAGAATGATTTTGGTAATAAAGCAAATCCGGCAGCTGGGACAGCCTCAAAAATTCGATGTAGAGAAACAGCCGCTCGAAGTCGTTGAGGGGCGGAAACTCGCCACAATGGACAATATCAAAGTGGCGCATCACCGGATTAGCGAACTGGAAGACCGCCTGGATAAAATAGAGGCGGAAGCTAAAAAGGAAAGGTCTGACATCGTCGCGGAAATCATCACCATGCGAAAAGAGAGCCACACGCAGTTTGAAGCCTTGTCCCGCGCCATAGGCCGCCTGGAAGGTGCGAGGCTGGCGGGCAATAATTAGCATTCAGGCCGCGGCATGAAAGCCGCGGCCTTTTTTGTGCCATCATGCCCCCATGACCGAAGCGCAGAAAGTTAGACAGCTGATACTGGAATACCTCGCCACTCAAGGGTGCATCCCCTCCGGGGAATACAAACTAAAAACAGAGGTGAGGCTTGCCGGGTTTGACGCCTCCCAAGTGGAGGCGGAACTGGAAACCCTGGAAATGATGGGGTGCGTCCACCGCCTCCCCTCCCTGACCGGGGCGCGCTGGATTATCCTTGAAAAGGGAAAGGAGGCCCTGAACGCATGAGCGCGGCCCGCACCGCATCCGCCGCCATTTCCCGCATGCCCGCCAAGGTCCAGGACGAGGTGAGCCGATGCCTGGAAAACGGCGGGACGTGGCGGGACGCGGCGGCTATCTGCGAGCGCGCCGGGTATTCCGGCGTCAACGCGCAGAACGTCACCAATTACCGAAAGGGGGCGCACCGGGAATGGCTGGCGCGTCAGGAGCGGCTGGAAACGGCCCGCGCCCAGTATGCGTGGAAAGTGGACCTCGTCCGCAAATACGCGGACGAAGGAGGCCCGGCGGAAGCGGGCCTTGCCGCCGCCCTGGAAATGCTGGAATCCGCCCTTTCCGGCGTCAACGCCGGGGACATTAAAAGCCTGATTGCCGACAAGCCGGAAAAAATATTTACCGTCATTAAGACCCTGTCCGACCTCCGCCGCGACTTGGCGGACATGCGGCGGGAAGCACGCGAGGACGCCGCGTCTGTGGAAGATGGGAAGCCAGCCCAGACCGGACTGACCGACGAAGACCTCGCCCGTATCGAAGAAGCTATGAATCTGCTTTAACCTATGAAACCCCGCATCATCAGGCGCAAGGCGAAACTGCCGCGCAGCATGGTCTATCAGGCAAAATTCCTGGAAGATGCCGCCGACAATATCCTTGTGGAAAAAGGCCGCCAAATCGGCCTGTCTGAATACGCCGCCCTGAAAGCCGTCCGGGCCAGCGTCAAGCAAGGAGCAACCCTTGACTGGTGGGTCTGCTCCCGCGACCTGGGAGCGGCCAAGCAATTTATTGACGACTGCAAAAAATGGGCGGAGATTTACAACCTGGGGGCCGGGAAGCTGGGGCAGGAAATCATTGAGGGGGAAACCGTCTTCACCATCACCTTTGCCACGGGCGTTACTATCCATGCCTTGTCCAGCAACCCGGACGTGCTGGCGGGCAAACGCGGCAACGTCATCCTGGATGAATTCGCTCTTCACAAGGACCAGCAGAAACTGCTGAAAGTCTCGTCCGCCGTGACGCAATGGGGAGGCCAGCGCATCGTCATCTCTACGCACCGCGGCAAGGGGTCCGTGTTTGCCCAGCTGGTCAACGACTGCGTCAACAATGGCAATCCGATGAGGTGGAGCCATCACCGCGTCACCATTCAGGACGCCGTGGACGCGGGCATCGTCGAGCGCATCAACGCCAAGACGGGCAAAAAGATGACCCGCGAGGAATTTTTAGCGTCCTGCCGGGCAAAATGCCTGACGGAATCCGACTACCTGGAAGAATACATGTGCGTGCCCCAGGACACGGCGGGCCAGCTTGTCTCCTGGGACACCATCAACGCCTGCACCAACGACCGCTACGCCTCTTCCGCGGGCAACATTGCCGCGGAAGAGGGGGAATTCGGAGTGGGCGTGGACGTGGCGCGCCTGTCGGACAAGCATTGCTATATTGCCCTCAAGCCCTGGCACGACCGCTACGTGGTCCGGCTGGTGTACTACCACGAGGACAACTCCTGGGAGAGCCGCGACCGGAAACTCGACGAGATGACCGGGGCCGCGGGCGTCAAGCTCGTCGTCATCGACCAGACGGGCCTGGGGGACAAATACGTGGAGGACGCCAAAAGGAGGCGGAACGGCCACAAGGTCCGCGGCGTCATCTTTAATAACAGTTCCAAGGAAGAACTGGCGTCCAACCTCGCCCGCGCCCTAGAAGCCGGGAAAATCATCATTCCCAGCCACGATTTACTGAAATCCCACATTGCCGCCATCGAAAAGGGCTACACCAAGACCGGGCTGGTCTGCTACAGCGCGGACCGGACGGAAAGCGGCCACGCCGACCTGTTCTGGGCCTTGGCAATGGCCTACCACGCCCTGACCCTGAAAGCCGCCGACGGCGTCTGGACCAGAGAGCGGGCGGAGGGCGTGGTCATGGGGGCCAGCCGGGGCCGCTACCGCCACCAAAGGAGAATTTTAACCCGCACCAGAAAATGACAATCCCACCGAAAACGAAAACATCCTCCGCGGCGCACCGCGGACCCTCTAGCGCGTCGTTGAACGCCGGAGCGGCATCATTGACCGTCAAACAGATTTTAGAGGCTAAAAACGGCCTTAAAAACAATCGCCAAAATTCCGGCATACAGCGCATCATCATTCCGGCGGCGCGCTCCCGCTGGATGATGCCGGACCTGGAGTGGGTCACGCCGGATTATATCTCCCGCGTCCTGGCCACCGCCCTTTCCGGGGACTGCCCGGCGGAAGAGCATGAATTATACGACCTCATGTGCCGGACCTGGCCCCGCCTCGTCAAAAATGTCGCGGAACTGAAAAATGCCGTATGCGACCTGGTGTGGACCGTCCAGGACCCGGAAGGGCGGGAAGACCTGAAACACCTTGCCGAACGGGCCAGGGACGGCATGAGGGGCAACTATAAGGAGGACGGCCAGGGATGGCGCGGCACAATTAACGGCTTGCTGGACGGCTGGTTTTGCGGCGTGTCCGTCCGGGAAATTGACTGGGAGGTCCGAGGGTGCGCCCACATGCCCCAGGCATGGCTTCCGCGCCAGACGCGGCGCATCCATCCGCGCTGGTACGGCTGGGACGCGGAAAGCGGCCTGTTCGGCATGCGCTCCCCAGAAAGCGACGCCCTGGCCGACTTTGCCGCCGACAAATTCCTGGTGGCGATTAACAACGTGTCGTTCGGGCATCCGTGCGGGGGCGCGCTCCTGCGCTCCCTGGCCTGGTACTGGTGCGCCGCCAACTTTTCCGCGGACTGGCTCCTGAGTTTCGCACAGATTTTCGGGCAGCCCATCCGCTGGGGGAACTACGACAACAGCGACCCCGGCCTCCGGGACATCATGGCCGACATGCTGGAAAACATGGGGTCCGCCGCCTGGGCCGCCGCTCCTAACGGCTGCACGCTGGAGCTTAAAGAGCCGAGCAACAAGGGCAGCGACAATCCGCAACGCCAGCTCATCGACCTTGCGGACACGGCCTGCGACCTGCTTATCCTGGGGCAAATCCTCACGGGGACCCCTGGGGACGCGGGAAGCCGCGCCCTGGGGGAGGTCCACTACAACGTGCGCAGCGACATCATCAACGCCGCCGCGGGCTGGCTGGCGGAGGTCCTCAATGAACAGCTGCTGGCCGCCGTCTATCGCTTCAACGCCGCCGCCGCGGAGGAAGAAGCGGCGTGGCCCTACTACGACCCCTCGTCCAAGGCCGTCAATGACCCCACCAAGGCCGCCGAGCGGGTAAGAATCCTGCTCGAAAGCGGCATCCCGCTTGTTAAAAACTGGGTGCACGAAGTCACGGAGACGCCCCAGCCGGGGGACGACGATGAGGTGTACACGCGCCCGGACCCCTCCGGCCAACTGTCCCCGGCCCTGGTTGCCAAGGCCCTTGACGGGATGCCCGCCGCCTCCCGCGACTACTTCCTGGCCGCCATCCAATCCGCGGCATCCACACTATGACTGACGACGAGCAAATGACCTACTTGCGCGAGGCCATGAGGGACGGCCTGCAGGACATGCTGGACGCGTGGCTCGGCAAGGCCCGCCCCCTGCTGGAAACCCTCACCCGCGCCGCCTGCGACCCGGCCGTCAGCGACGAGGATCTCCGCTCCCTCGTGTCCGCCTTCCTCGCCTCCGGCCAACTGCTCAAGGCCCTGAACCCCGCCGCCCTGGCGGAATACCTGGAGGACGGCATGGGGACCGCCGCCGCGATTGGCAAATGTCAAGCCCCTCACGTCAGTAAATCAACACATGAGCGTTAATCTGACCCTGAAAGCGGATTCCGTCACGCCGGACCTCGCCCGGCTGGCGTCCCGGTCCCCGGCCCTGAAAAAAGTAATGGGCGTGGCCATGCGGAACGCCCTGATTAGTCATTTCCGCTTCAAAAATGCCACGCCGAACCGACTAGGGGGTACGCGGACCAATTTCTGGTTGGCCGTCGCCAACTCGTGTTCCGCTCCCGTCGTCAACGGGTCCGGCGTCCTGGTCCGCATCAACCATCCCCACGCGGCGATTCACGTGTACGGCGGGCATGTCACGCCCAAAAAGGCCCGGATGCTCGCTATCCCGGTGGCGGCGGAGGCCCACGGCAAAAGCCCCCGCGTCTTTTCGGACCTCCGGCCCGTGTGGAGCGGAGGACGCCCGGTGGGGCTGGCCCTGGGGGAAAAAATGTACTACGTCCTGAAAAAGGGCGTCCGCATCCCCAGGGACCCGCAAGCCCTGCCCCAGGAGGACCGGGTCCGGCAAGCCGTCACCAGGGCGGCGCGCATCTTTTTGCGGCGGCAAGGCTCTTAGTTCGCATCCTGGCCGCGGCAAGAAAGCCGCGGCCTGTTTTGTGCCATCATGCGGGCATGATATTACTTGCCAGTTTTGCCGGGTCCGCCCTGACGGACGAGGACGGGGACGACATCCAATGGATGCCGCCCGGCGTTCACGAGATTGAACCCTCCGCCCCGGACGGAGAGGTTAAAAAGATAACCGTCCTGGTGGACGAGGCCGCCGCCGAGGCCGTCGAGGAAGCGCGGGCGCGGTATCAGGCGGAATTTGACGCCGGGCGCGGCGACGCGCCGTACACGGATTTTTGCCACGCCGACCAGGAGGCGTCCTCCTGGGTGTTGCGGGTGTACTGGGGCGGGGACGACCCCAAGAAAGGAGGCATCCGGGCCGTCGTGGACTGGACGGACGAGGGCCGCGCCAAGAAGGGCAAATCCCTCAAGCGTTTTTCTCCCGGTTTTTACGTTTCGGACGAGCCGGACGCCGAGGGCCGCTACCACATCACGGGCGCGCCCGCCAACATGGGCGGCCTGGTCAACCGGGCCGCCTTCCGCTCAATTCAACACCTTTCCGCCTCCGCCAAGACGGAGGGAGGCGAAAAACAACACAATAATCAAGACCAAAACACCATGACAGAAGAAGAAATTAAAGCCCTGCAAGAAGAAAACGCGGCCCTGAAAAAGCAGTTGGAAGACTTGCAAAAAACCGTGGCGGCCATGCAGGAAAAGGACGCGGACGCCGCCGTGGAGGCCGCCTGCGCCGCCGGGAAAATCGCCCCGGACCTTAAAGCCTCCTGGAAAGAAAACCTCCTGAAAAACCCGGCGGCGAAGGAACTGCTCGCCTCCCTGCCTGTCAATCCCGCATTCCAGCAGGCCTACACGGCCCAGGACAACAAGGGGGACGGGGCGAAAACCGGGAAAGCCCTGCTTGCCCAGCATGCCGCCATCACCGACCCGGCGGAACGCCTCGCCTTTTTCCGCAAACACGAAAAAGAGCTGATTGCCGCCCGCGGCTAATCCCTCCCGCCAATCATCAACCCACACACTATATATAATAGACATGGCAACATCCATTGATTCAAAACTGAACGACGACATTATCGTCTCCAAGGGATTGGAGGCGTTCAAGAATTCCCTTGCTCCCCTGGGGAAATTCTCCACCGACTACTCCAAGGAGGCCGTCAACAAGGGGGCAAGCCTGAAAGTCCCCTTGATCGGTTCCTTGACGGCTTCCGACGAGGAAAATGCCTATGAAAAGGAGACCGGGACCCTGGGGGCCGTGACGGTCACGATGGACGGCTACGCCAAAGCGACGGTAGGCTTGACCGACCGCCAGTTCATGGAATCGTCTTCCGCCAGCCTGAACATTTTTGCCGGGCAAATGGGCCACGCCGTCGCGACAAAAGTTATTGAAGGCGTATTTGCGAAAATCACCAAGGCGAACTATCCCGCCACGCTGGCGGCGACGGCGGGCATGTCCATGATGCAGCTGCTTGCCCTGGCGCGCGCCAAATTCGGGGACCTGAAAGTTCCGCTGACTAACCGCGTCTATTTTCCCTCGCCTTCCGCTTATATGGCCCTGGCCGAGGATTCCTCCGTGCAGGTGGCGTCCGCGCTGGCCTACGGCGGGACGGAGTACGTCCGCGACGGCGTCATTCCCCGCCTGCTGGGGTTTGATTTGGTGGAATCAACCGTTCTTCCGGCCAGTTCCGCCGCTCCCAACGGCTTTATCGTCCATCCCGCCGCGCTGGCCGTCGCGACGCGGGCGGTGGTCCCGTCCGACCCCAAGGGGTATTTGGACCAGCGCACCGTCACGGACCCGGACACGGGCATCACCATGTCTTACCGCCGCCATTACGCTTCCGGCGCGGGCAAGCATTTTCTGACGTTTGAATGCTACTACGGAGCCGCGGTCGGCCTCAAGGACGCCCTGGTCCTGATGCCCGCCATCCCGGCGGCCTCCGGGTCTTAACCCTCACCTGCCACCACCATTCCCGGCGCGGTTAGCCGCCGCGCCGGGCTTAGAAAAAAATGAACTGCATCCTCACAGAATCCGCCCTCCTGGGGGCATTGACGGCCTCCCAGCTTGAGGACATCCGCAGGCAGGCCCCCGCGGGGGAAGACCCGGTAACGGAAGCCATCCTGACCTCCTGCGCCAGGGTCGACGCCTATTGCCGGGGCCGCGCCGTTCCGGGTCCGCTCATGAGCAGCTGGGCGCGGGACATTTGCGTTTTTTATTTGGCAAAAATCCTGCACAAGACGACGGACGACCAGCGGACCGCCTACGACCAGTCCCTGAAAGAATTGCAGGACGTGAGGGGCGGCACGTTCCGTTTCTCTTCCGATGCCGAACAATCGACCCGTGGACCGCTGGCCTACGGCTCCAGGAAAAAAATCAGATGATCACCGACACTCAATGGCTCATGCGCGCCCTCGTCGCGGAGTTGGACCAGGCAGGCATTGCGGACGACGTCGCGGCTCCCAATGTGACCACTTATGACGCCGCCCTGGACTCCCTCCGGGAATACCCTCAACGGGTCATTTTCATTCTGCCCGGAGCCGTCAATATGGAGCATGACGTGCAGGGGGGCCATCCCGTCAAGGCCATCCTGACGAGGGAAGTAACCCTGTTCATTTCCGCGGCGGCTCCCGGCCAACCGGGGGGCGACATGGACACGGCCAACCGCATGACGGACGACGTCCTGCGGGTGCTGACCTGGTCCTCCCTGGGGTACGCCGGGCGGATTATCTGCAAGCCGCGCCAGGCGGCCCCCCTGCCTATTGTCTGGGAGGACGCGCCGGGCCGCGCGGTCTGGTCAATGACCGTTGACGTGACCAGCCTTGAAAACGAATTCTAACAACAAAAAAACATGACGACGCAAAACAAGTACATCATCAAGGGCAACGACATCGACTACGGCATCCCCTCCGGCGCGACCGTGCCGTGGGGCGTGCTCACGTCCATCAAGACCAAGCCCAGCCAGACCATCGCCGAATTCACCGACCAGGACGGGGAAATCGGCACTATCGTATTGAGCCAGCGGAAAGAAGTGCTGACGCTGGAAGTCCTGCGCGCCGCCCCGAAAGGCCAGAAGGTGGCGACCCTGCCCAGGCCGGACATGGGGGACGCGGTCCAGTATCAGGGGAAATATTACCTGGTGACTTCCGCGGAGGAAACCGCCTCCCTGAACGACGCCGCGAAATTCTCCATTGAATTGACGTGGTGGCCCCATATCGACCTGGCCCCGGCGGAAGAATCCCTGTCCGAATAACCCCATCGAATAACCCCATGAAACCCGCCGTTATCAATGTTGACCTGGCCTGGGGCGCGGCCTGCGACCTGGTCCTCTTGGTGCAGGATGCCGCGGGCGTCCCGCTGGACCTGTCCGGGGCCTCCCTGGATTTTGCCCTGAAAGCCGGCGACGCGTCCGTGCCGCTGGTCGTGGACGCCGCGGACGCGGCGGAAGGGCTTGTCCGGGTCCGCGTGCCGGGGCAGGACCTGGGCATGTACCCCTGGGAAGGCTGGTTGCAGACCTCCCCGGAAACGCCAAGAGAGCGCATCCTCCGCGGCCTGATGACCGTGACCGACAAAGTTGACCCCAGGGCGGAGGGCAACCCGTCCACGCACCGCTATTTTGTCCGCTTGAGCGACGCCGTGACCGTGAGCGTGGATTCCGTTGACCTGGCGTGGTGGGCCTATGCTCACGCCCTCAAGGCCCAGGAGAGCATGGAGTCGCTGGCCGATTCCTGGCCGGAAACGGTCAGCGAGGCAAAACAGGACGTCCACGCGGTCAAAGAGGACGCTCTGGCCGCTATCCGGGACAAACAGGCCGATGCCGTTCTTGCCGTAGGCAGGGCGCAAAAAACCGCTACGGACAAGATTGCCGGAGCGCAGGCGGATGCCGTTTCCGCCGTCCAGGCGGCGGGGGAGGAAGCGCAAGGAACAATCACGCCGCTTGTCCAGCAAGCGGAAACCGCCAAGGATGATATTGACCAGGCGGAGAGGCGCATCAATACGGCGGCGACGGATGCCGCGACCTCCGCCACCAGCGCGGCCAATTCCGCGACGGCGGCCCAGCAAGCTTTGGCAGCCATGCCTCAAGTAGATGAATCAGGCAACATGACGCTGGCCGGAGGTCTGACGGCAGCGGGGGCCGTCAACGCCAACGGCGGCGTCAACATTCCGCTTGCCGTAGGCGCGCCGACGGACACGGGGGCGGTCAACCGTCTGTATGCCGCGGGCATGGCTGGCGTGACGGGCCTTTTTACCCTGCCTGCTTATTTGGACACGGAAGCAATAACGGCGACTGGGACGGCGGCAACTACCGTTCTCATTCCCGGCCAGTATGCGCAGACGAACGTTCCGTCCGGGACGCACAGCACGATTGTTCATTACTTTGCAGGTCCTAAAGGCCAGTGGAATTATTCCAGTTTCGCAGGTTTTGCCGTCCCCTGGCAATTAACGTCCGCGGGCAAATTGACCGTGGGCCTGGGACGGGGGAGCAAGACGACGCGGAAAGATTTAACGCTGGATTCTTTCAGCATTATTCCCGGCAACAATCTTGCTTACAATACCGGGGAAATGCTGGACATTACATTTTCCAATGTCCGGGACACAACCCGGAACGGATACGTCATCCGCGTGCGTGAAATCTACGCCGCCGAGACCTCCCGGAGTTGGAAGGTAAAGACCACAACCAGCTTTATCCCCGCAACCAATAACGAACCTATCCCCTATCTTGTCAACAGGGTCATTTATCAGCAATTTGCGCCGCGGTCCTACAATGCAGGAGATTATGGTGAGGCTTACGGCTCTTTGTATTTACTGACCGGGGGCGGGAGTAGCCAGAATCTCTGGAAGATTGCCGCGGTGCGCGGAGTGACTACTTTTGAAACGGGCACGGGATTTTCCGCCATTGTGACGGATATACCGGGAATTTCCGGTGGATCTGTCAACGTTTTTGTCGGCTCTGCGGAACGCACCAATTACCAGCCCGGCAACGTCAACCCGGTGTATTATGCCCTGGAAGCGATAGCGGCAAACGCCATCAAAACGGAAGAAACGGCGGATTTTGTGGACATTAACACCCCCATCGAAGAATCATGAATGCGGAAATACAAATACAGTTCCCCCAGCCCGGCAACTGGCAGGAATTCACCCTGACGCCCATTTACCAGGACGCGGGCGGTTATCGACCTCCGGCCCGCTATACGGCGGACGAAATACCAGCGGAACAGACCCCGGCAATGGCCGCCGTCGTGTCCGCTCTGGTGGGCATGGGTGAGGACTGGCAGGCGGTGCAGGTGTGGGCGCATCTGATGACGGCGACGATCTACAGTGAGGATGACCCGTATACCCCCGTTGGACAGCGGGACGAGGTTGCGCTTGATGTCGAGGCCGTCAATCCGCAGGGCGGGCGGAGGGTGTTCACGCCTTATGACTACCCGGCTTTTATCATCACGGACCCCGCCGCCGTGGCTTTTTTCAAATACTTCATCCGGCTTTAGTTTGCATCCTGGCCGCGGCATGAAAGCCGCGGCCTGTTTTGTGCCATAGTCCGGGGCATGGCTAAATCTGATATTGCAAACACAACCGCCGCGCTCATCCCTGACGTTGTCCGGGAAGCTTTTTCTTCTTCCAAGTCTCTTTCCCTCCGCGATATTCTCTTATTGGAGCAGGCGGGAGTTACATTTTTCGCCACCGGAGAAAAACCCTCGTTCCGCGATATGAGCGTGGTTTGCTGGCTGGTTGCCGAGAGGGAGTCCTTCCTTGCCGCCCTGGATTCCGGCGATTTTGACAAGGCGTTTTCCGCGTGGGCAGATACTTTCCCGCCCGCTCACCTCGTCAAGTGCCTGGCGGGCATTGCCGACATGCTCAAGCGGACATTTTTGCCGATGGAGGACGCCGCCGAAAAAAAGTCGGGAACGGAGACGCCGCAGCGTCCGTGACTTGCAAGGGGTGCGGCTGGTGGCTTTCCCTCGTCGATTTGCTCTGCTCCGAGTACGGATGGACACTTGACGCCGTCCTGGCTCTCCCCGTGGCCCGCGCCCTGTGTTTGAGGGCCGCTATTGCCGAGCGCAACGGCGTGGAGAGCGGCGGCCTGTCTTTTTTGGAAATTCAGCTCCTGAAAAATCTACATGGCTAACGGCATATCTTACCAGCTGGACCTGGACAACGCCGGATTCCAGCGCGGACTTGGTGAGGCCCAGTCCGCCGTGTCCGGGTTTTCCTCCCTGGTCCGGCCCCAGATGATGATGGTTGCCGCCTCCGTCGCCGGGGCGGCTCTGGCCGTCAAGGGCATCAGCACGGCGTTCCGTGAGGCGCGGGGCGCCGTGGGAGAGGCCGCCAACCGGGAAACGATGGAGACGGCCTTCGTCCCGCTTCTTGGTTCGGCTAAGGCCGCCAGGGAACGCATGGCGGAATTGGCCGATTTTGCCGCGCACACGCCTTTCCAGCTTCCGGGGATTGCCGCGGCGTCCCGGACGCTGGAATCCCTCACCGATGGGGCCTTGTCCACCGGGGACGGCCTCCGCCTGGTGGGCGACGCCGCCTCCGCCCAAAACACCCCCATCGAGGAAATGGCCGTCACGATAGGCCGCCTTTATTCCGGGCTGGACAGCGGGCGGCCCGTGGGGGAGGCCATGCAGCGTTTGCAGGAGCTGGGGGCCATCTCTCCTGACGTCCGCGCCAAGCTCGAAAAGCTACAGGCCGAGGGGAAAAAAGGCTCGGAAGTCTGGCAGGTGGCGGCGGAGGAATTGGCCCGGTTTTCCGGCGGCATGGAGCTACAGTCCCAGACCTGGAACGGGAAAATTTCAACGTTAAGCGACAACTGGGCGCAAGTCCGGGCCGAATTCGGCAAGCCCATCATGGACGCCCTCAAGCCCCTGCTGGACGAGGGAATCGGCTCTCTTGAGAGCATGGCCGCCAAGGCGCGGGAAATAGGTGAAACGATCGCCTATGCCATGCGGTTTATGATTGAGGCTTTCCGGCAGGGGGAAGCTTGGAACCTGGCTAAACTGGGTTTGACCCTGGCGTTCCAGGAGAGCGTGAATTTCCTGTGGCGGGTGCTGATGGGGGTTTTTGAAGCTATCCCTCAATACCTTGTTCAGGCGTTCAAGCAGGGGATTATGATTCTGGATATTTTGACGGACGCCGCTTTTTGGCGCATGGTTGGCAATGCCTTTGTTGGCGTCATGCGAATGGCCGTCAATGGACTGCTGGCTTTACTGTCCCAAGGTATCGCCAGCTTGCTTGACAGCATTCCCGGACTGGGTGATGAGGCTAATTGGATGCGGGGCTTATCCCGCGAATTCGAGCGTGACGCCAACAAGGGCAAGGGGCAGGCTATCGGAGCCGGACGGGCATTTATTGATTCTTACGGAGACCGGATTCTCAATCAAATATCCGACAATTTTTCCGCCCTTCAAGACGCCTTTTCTTCCGGGTTTTCGGAAGCGGCGGACGTGTTGGACACGTCCGGTGTGCGCGCCGAAATCTCCGCCGCCTCTGAAAAAATTACGGCATCCCTGGCCGCCCAGGACAAAGAGCGCGCCGCGAAGGAAAAAGAGGACGCCTCCAAGAGTAAGCCCAGGCGGCAAAAGACCGAGGACGACGCGCCGAAAATCAAGGTCAACTGGGAAACCGTGCTGGCCGGGTCCCTGGCTAAGGTGGGCGGCGGCGGATATGGCCGCATGATGCTTTCCGCCGAAAACGTCCCGCAAAAACAGCTGGCCGAACAGAAGAAAACAAACGAACTGCTCAATAAACTACTGCAAAAACAGAACGGCTCCCTGGCCGTGTTAGGATAAAATGGATAAGGATATTTTAGGCAATCTCCCGTCAGGCGTGCTGACCTGGTGGAAACCCTCCCAATACCGGGAAACGTACAGCAACAAGACGCTTACCTTGTTTTTCATGTGCCCCCAGGGGGAGGGCCGCGGCCTGGTCCCTAAAATTCACTCTACCGAGTACGGCTTCCCCTTAACGGAAATCAGCATTGAAACTCATGAGAGTAACAAGGTTGACCTCATCACCCTGACCTGTTCCAAAGATAGGGACGAGGATGACGACGACCCGGACAACCCCGAAGACCCCGAAGGCCCCACCTATGAATTTGACGGGCGGGAGTGCGAAATAACCGTTTCCCTGGTGGACGAGCCGATCACGCAATGCAAGCTTTACAAATCCCAGGTGGACGCCCTGGACAATGCCACCCTGAAAGACCTGTGCGCCCTAATGGGAGGGCAGCTCGCCGACGAGCAGGGCGTTTCCTTAACTGACAAGCTCAACGGCAAAGTGCCGCCCTCCCTGCTTTCTAAAATTCTGCGCGGCCAGACCCATTACAAGGCAGCCTATACCCAATGCCGCCTGACTATCCCCGGCAAGGTGGATATTTACCGCGAAGTCGGCA
>ENA-ORIC01002659-ORIC01002659.1-human-gut-metagenome-genome-assembly--contig:-NODE-2659-length-13878-cov-3.093689_pt1 | contig 13878 bp, 7 predicted proteins | sample MGYA00243023_ERZ508732 | MGnify/ENA primary metagenome ERZ508732 (study PRJEB26277, sample SAMN04329767) | human gut metagenome | biome: human-associated habitat | host: Homo sapiens | place: USA...
GTTCGCACGTTTCACGACCGCTTACGCTTCGTCGCTGGTCGAAGCCCGCTTCGAGACGAATCCCGACGAGACCTTCACCTTCACGGGCAAGATCACGCCGAACGCTTACACGGTCTCCTACCGCTACATTTTCGACAGCGACCACAACGAAGCCACCGAGGCCGAGCTCAGGGCGCTGCTCGAAGCCGGCGGCAGCGGCGTGAAGACCGACAAGGGCGTCAAGGAGCTGGAACTCGTCAAGTCGGACAAGGCGGGCGTCACGCTGGCCGTTCTCTCTTATGACGATGCGAACCGTCCGGGCGAATTCACCAGTACGTTCGTTTCGACCGAGGACATGGCGTCGGTGATCGTCGACGGCAAGGAGACGCAGCTGGCCCGTCCGACCGAGGGCGTCGACATCTTCGAAGGAAAGGTCGCCGTGCCGGCCAAGTCCGGGTTTACGGTCGAAATCAACAAGGTCGCCTACGGATTCGCACCTTACAGCGGCAACGGCGGCGTGGGCAAGGTCGAGAACATGATGTCGGCCGCACCCTATTACAGCAGCAGTACGATCGCCGATTCGCGCGGTTACGACTGCAAGATGGCCGTAGGTCGGATGGCCGCGACGGCCGACGGCGGCAATGATTTCTGGACGAATCTTTCGGAGGATGCACATATCCTCGTCCGCGTCGATCTGACTTATGCCGACGGCACGCCGCGCTATTGGTTGGAACTGGTCGAGGCCGACGACCCGAATCTGCTGCTCGAACAGAATTTCGATCTCTTCGTCTGGGGCGGCGACTATACGTTGGCCTCCGGCGGCAAGGGAACCGCGCCCGTTGCCGACAGCGAATCGGCGGCCGACCTCGACGGTACGGAAGAGGGTACCAAGGGCGGTGCGACCTACACGACTCCCAAACCCGATATTTGGAGCACGGCGGACGGTGCCGCCGACGGCGATGTGATCGCCGGCGATCTCTATCTGAAAAACCGGAATATGACGGGGTGGGAAGTCCGCCGCATCGCCGAGCATCCCGGGACGGTGCGTCTGAACAAGTCTGCATCGGGCTCTCATAAGTACAGCGGTTATCTCAAAACGCCGAAACTGGCTGCCCTGACCGCCCCGACGAACATCACGCTCGAATTCGATATTTGCCGTTTCGCGGGCGACGGCGATATTTACATCACCGTCGAGGGCGCCGGAACGTATACCGCCGCTGCGGTCAATATCGACGGCGCTGCCGCCGCGACGACCGTCGCCGCTTCGGGAACGGATTTCGTAGTGACGAACGACTTGTGCTCGAAGCAGGCCAATACCGTAATAAACAAGCCGTGGTCGCATGTCGAGTTGTCGATCGCCGGTGCGACGGCCGAGACGCAGATCAAGTTCGACGGTTCGAGAGGCAAGGACTCCGCGTCGGATCGCTGTCTGTTGGATAACATCAAAATCACGAAGTAATCCGTCTACTTAACAAGACCTATCATGAATAAAATCAAGCATATAATCGTCCGTAGCGTACTCATCGTCCTGCTCGTAGCAGTAGGGGGGGGGAATTTGTACGCGCAGAAATCGCAGCTTAGCGGTACTGTAAGCGATGCAGAGAATATCCCGCTCGTAGGCGCCTCGATCATCGTCGAGGGAACGCATGTCGGTACTACGACCGACGCCGACGGAGCCTTCCGCCTTCCTGCCGCTCCGGGGCAGCGACTCACCGTCTCCTATCTGGGTTACAAGTCCAAAACCGTAACCGTCGGCAACCGGACCTCTCTGGACATCATACTCGAAAGCGACAATTCACTCATCAACGAAGTCGTGGTCGTCGGCTACGACACGCAGAAAAAGGTCAATCTGACCGGTTCCGTCGCGTCGGTCTCGGCCGAAGACCTCGCCAACCGTCCCATCGTATCCTCGTCGACCGCACTCCAAGGCATCGCCCCCGGCGTGACCGTTACCACGCAGAGCGGAGCTCCGGGCGGCGACGGCGGCATGATCCGCGTGCGCGGTATCGGAACCTTCGGCGGTTCGAGCGCCGCGCCGCTGGTGCTCATCGACGGGGTGGAGGGCAGCCTCGATGCCGTCGACGCCACGCAGATCGACCAGATTTCGGTGTTGAAGGACGCCGCCTCGTCGGCCATCTACGGTTCACGTGCGGCCAACGGCGTCATCCTCGTGACGACCAAGCGCGGCAAGAAGGGGCAGACGTCGGTCACCTACCGCGGTTACGTCGGCTGGCAGTCGCCCACCGACACGCCCGAAACGGTCAGCGCCGAGGAGTACATGATCCTCAGCCGCGAAACGTCGTTCAACGACGGCAAGGAGTCGATCTATACCGACGACTACATTGCCCGCTACCGCGAGAACAACCGTATCGATCCCGCCAACAATCCGCTCACCGACTGGCAGGACCAGATTCTCACCGGATCGGGATTCACCCACAACCACAATCTCTCGCTGACGGCCAGCACCGAACGCGTGCGCGTCATGACCTCGTTCGGCTACCTCGACCAGAAGGGCATCATCAAGCGCACCGACTACCAGCGGTACAACGTGCGCAACAACATGAACATCGACTTCTCGGACAAGCTCTCGATGCGCTTCGACGTTTCGTTCGTCAACGGCGACCGCCGCCGCATCCCGCAGCAGAATACGCTGTTCAACTACATGAACACGCGCGACCCGCTGATCCTGTCGCGCTGGTCGACGGGCTACTGGGCCGGTCTGTCGGGCGGCAGCACCAACGTCCTGCCGACGCTCGAAGGCGAGGGAGGCAACGTGAAGAACAACACGATCCGCCTGAACGGAGCCGTGACGCTCACCTTCAAGCCCGTCAAGTGGCTGACGCTCGAAGGCATGGTCGCCCCGCGCTACGTGACGACCAACAACCATACCTTCGTCAAGAAGATGAAATTCTACTCCGACGCCTTCGGCACGGTGTCGAACAGCTCCAATGTCGCGTTCAACTACCTCGACGAGTCGGCCAACCGCTCGTTCTACGGCAACTACCAGTTCACGGCCGCCTTGCAGCATACCTTCGCGCAGAACCACAATTTCAAACTGTTGCTGGGCGCTTCGCGCGAGACCTACGACAACAAGACCCTTTCGGCGCACCGCGAGGACTTCGCCTATCCCGATTACGAGGTGATCGGCGCCGGTGCCGACAACGAGACGAAGGACAACGGCGGCGGTCATGCGCAGTGGGCGTTGCAGTCCTTCTTCGGCCGTCTGAACTACAACTTCAAGGAGCGTTACCTTTTCGAGGCGAACGTCCGTTTCGACGGTTCGTCGCGTTTCGCCAAGGGGAATCGCTGGGGTATCTTCCCCTCGTTCTCCGGAGCGTGGCGTCTGACCGAGGAGCCTTTCATGCAGGATGTACGCCGGACGCTGAGCGAATTCAAGATCCGCGCCTCCTACGGCCAGTTGGGCAACCAGAACATCGGCTCGAACTATCCCACGATCCAACAGCTGGACGTCAGCTCGATTTCGGTCAACGACGTCATCACCCCGATCGTCACGCAGACGACGCTGGCCAATCCCGACATTACCTGGGAATCGACCGAAATGTACGACGTGGGTATCGACGCCACGCTTTTCGACAAGCTGAGCGTCACGGCCGACTGGTATTACAAAAAGACCCACGATATTCTGCTTACGCTCGATATCCCGTCGATCATCGGTCTCGGCGCCCCCTATCAGAATGCCGGAACGGTGCGCAACGTGGGTTGGGAGGTCGCCGTCGGGTATCATAACAAGTGGCGCGATTTCTCGTTCGGCGTCGAGGCCAACCTGTCGGACGTGGTCAACAAGATCATCGACATGAAGGGCACCACGGGCGGCAGCGGCGCGATCCGCAATCAGGAGGGATCGGCCATCAACTCGATCTACGGGCTCAAATGCGTGGGAATGGCCCGCACGCAGGAGGAGGCCGACTGGGTGAACGAGAACTGTCCGCAGTACGGCGTGACGACCAAGCCCGGCGATCTGATCTATGCCGATATGGATGACAGCGGTACGATCGACGACAAGGACATGACGATCATCGGCAGCACGGTGCCGCGCTATACCTACGGCGTGAATCTCAGCTTCGGATGGAAAGGACTGAATCTGAGTGCCTTCTTCCAGGGTGTCGGCAAGGTCGACGGCTATCTGAGCTCCTATTACGTGCAGCCCTGCCAGCAGGGCGGAACCTTCCGCAAGGAGCATCTCGACCGCTGGAACGAGACGAATCCCAACGGCAAGTATCCCCGTCTGACGATGACCGACGCCAACAACTGGAAGCAGTCGTCGTTCTGGATGCGCAGCGCGGCCTATTGCCGTCTGAAAAATATCCAGCTGAGCTATACGCTTCCCAGAACATGGCTGAAAAAACTGCGCATGAAGTCGGCGATGGTCTTCGTCAATGCGCAGAACCTTTTCACGATCACCGATTTCTATCAGGGCTTCGATCCCGAGGTGGCCTATTCGGGATCGGGCGACGGCGTGGAACTGGGCGCCGTGGCCTACAACTATCCGCAGGTGAAAGTAGTTACGATGGGTGTCGAACTGAAATTCTAAAAAAGCAGAATCATGTTAAAGAAAATAATCTATCTGATCGTATCGGGCGGCCTGCTGCTGTCGGGCTGCTCGCTGGATTACGAACCGCTCAACGGCCCCTCGTCGGGATCGTTCCCCGCGAGCGAGGAGGAGGCGATGGCAGGGCTCTACGCCGCCTACAAGGGGTTGGCGAACATGACGGTCAAGGAGACCCCCTTTCCCATGCGGATCAACGACTGCATCAGCGACATCGGCACCTACCGTACGGGTGCGGGCAATCAGATCAAGGCGATGAGCTCGACGCTGACGGCCGACAACACGATGTGCGAGAAGGTATACAAGACGGTCTACAAAATCGCCGGCCGCGTGCATCTGGTGCTGGACAATCTGGACAGACTGCGGGGCGTCATCCCCGAAGATAGGTTCAACCAGATCAAAGCCGAACTGCTCTGTATCCGCGCCTATTACTACGACTTGGGGTGCCAGTTCTACGGCGACATCCCCTTCATCGACCACCAGCTCGATCTGGACGATTACTCCGACTATCCGCGTATCCCGCGCGAGCAGGTGACCGCGCGGCTGTTGCAGGATCTCGACGACGACCTGCTCGATTACCTGCCCGTGCAGTGGAATCCGGGTACCTACGGTACGACGCGCATCGGCCGTGTGGCCGCCTACGCCCTCAAAGCGCGCATCGCGCTGAACTGGGGGTTGTGGGAGGAGGCCGCACGCTGTTCGAAGATCGCCACGACGCTCGCCGAGGGCGTCTACGATCTCGAACCGCTCGACTGCACCTACTACGCTACCCACGCCGACGGCGAACCTTCGGCGGCGAACCTATTCGGATTCGCCGGCCAGACCAGCCGCGAATGGTTGTGGGCGATTCAGTATAACCGTCTGATCAACTACACGTCTGCCACCTACTATGAAGCGCCTCGTATCCACGGCGGTTGCAGCTGGCTCGGCCCGTCGCAGGCGATGGTCGACACCTTCCAGTGCACCGACGGCAAGCCGATCACCGAATCGCCGCTCTACGACTGGCAGAATCCGTGGGCGAACCGCGATCCGCGTCTCGATCTGTTCTGTCTGCGTCCCGACACCCGCTTGTGGGGAGTCCAGTACGACACCGACGTGCGTGTCGAAAAGGTGAAGGACTACAACCAGTCGACGGCGGGCAAAGAGGTGCTCATCAGCAACGCCGACGCCGTGGGCAACAAGAGCGAGTATGCGGCCAACGGCAGCAAGGGGCCCGGCGGTTATCTGTGGCGCAAGTACTCCGACAAGGGGATGATGGGACTGGTCAACGGTACGAAGACGGAGGACGACATCAATGCGGGAATCATCCGTTTCGCCGAACTGCTGCTCATCGAGGCCGAGGCCAACATCGAGTGGGACGGCGGCGATCTGGCGATCGCCGAGGCGAACATCAACCGGGTGCGCGCCCGTGTGAACATGCCTCCCGTGACCGACCGTTCGCGCGAGGGCTTGCGCAAGGCGCTGCGCTACGAGCGCAAGGCCGAACTGTGCAACGAAGGGTTCCGCTGGTTCGACATCCGCCGCTGGAAGATCGCTTCCAAGGCGGTCAACGGCCCGATGTACGCTCCGGGGTATTCGACGGTGCAGAATCCGGGAAACTACATCTCCAACGTCAGGCCTTCGTTCGACGACGACTGGGTGGTGACTTACGATCTTTCCGATACGTGGGACGGCAAGACGGGCAACCTGCGCGTGTTCCAGACGATGGTCTTCAATCCCGAAAAGGATTACCTCTGGCCGATCCCCTACACCGAGCTGGTGACGAATCCGGCGATCGGCGTCGAAAACCAGAATCCCGGTTATTGACGGCGTTCCACCGGTGCGGAGTCCGCTTTCGGGCGCTCTCCCGCACCGGTTTTTACCGATGAACAGTATAAATTTCAATAAACATGTATATGAGAACCAGATATTTCATTGGGGGCATTCTGCTTCTGGCGCTCTTCGCGGGATGTTTGTCGGATTCCGGCGAAGGCGACGCGCCCGGCGGCGGTTCGGGCGATCTCTACGGCTACGTTCGGGACGCTTCGGGGAGTGCGATCGAGGGGGTCGTCGTCTCCGACGGCTACACCTGTACGGTCACCGGCGCCGACGGACGCTATGCGATGCAGCGGCATCCGAACGCCTATTACGTCTACTATTCGACGCCGGCCGACTGCAAGGTCGAGGTCGACCCCTCGACGGGACTGCCGCTGTTCTACCAGAAGATCAGGAAATCGCAGCCGCAGTACGATTTCACTCTTACCCGTCAGGCCGAGGAGACGAAATTCCGCATGCTGGCCATCGGCGACCCGCAGGTGACCACCACGGCGCAGGTCTACCGTTTCGAGACGGAGACCGTCGCCGACATCAACTCCTACGTGGCGGCCCAGACGGACGGACTGCCCACCTATGCGATCACGCTGGGCGACATCGTGGGCAACAAATGGGAACTCTATCCCGATATGGTCAAGGCGATGGCGCGGAGCAAGACGTCGGTTCCCGTCTTCCAGACGATCGGCAACCACGACCACGAGTTTCCGCAGGTGACCGACCTCTCGGCGCAGCGTAGATACGAAGCCTCGTTCGGGCCGGTCAACTACTCCTTCACGCGGGGCGACGTCCACTTCGTCTCGATGGACGACATTATCCACAAGGCGACGGGCAGCGATGCCTACACGAGCGGTTTTCTCGACTGGCAGTTCGAGTGGCTGAAACAAGATCTGAGCTACGTGCCCAGGACGTGCGCCGTGGTGCTGTGCGTCCACATTCCGTTCCGCGGCGGATTCAACGGCGCGGGCGAGACCTATTTCGACGAGGTGCTGGAGCTGCTGGCGCAGTTCGACCGGGCGTGGATCTTCTCGGCGCATACGCACAACAACAAGACGAACTACACGCACGCGGTCGGTTCGAAAAAGATCCGCGAGTATATCCTCGGGACGTCGTGCGGCGCGTGGTGGCACGGTACGGTCTGCACCGACGGAGCGCCCAACGGCTACGGCGTCTTCGAGTACGACGGCACGTCGCTCACGAACATGATCTACAAGCCGACACGCTACGACGAGACCTTCCAGATCCGTCTCTACAACGGCGAAGACGTCTTTACGGGCGGTACGGCCAAGTCGTGGAAGTTCGATCTGCAACAGCCGAAGAACCGGCTGATGGCCAACGTCTGGAACGCCGACGATACGTGGACGATCGAGGTCTACGAGAACGGCGTGAAGACGGGCGACATGGCGAAGAAATCGATGATCGATCCGTGGTCGTCGGCCTATTTCTGCGGCTTCTGCGGTTTGAAGGAGAGCTACGCCAGCAAGAACGACCATATCTTTTATTATACGGTCAAGAGTCCCGGTGCCGCGCTGCGCGTCGTGGCGCGCGACGGTTACGGCAACGTCTTCGAGCAGACCGAGATCACGACGCCGCTCGAAGCGGACTATCCCGACGCCTATTGACCGCTCGCTACGGTCGGTAGTATTTAGTTCCAGCGAAGGAGGCCCGGCGATCCGCCGGGCCTCTGGCGTAGTTGGGCGGGATGCTGTGCTCCTCCTGTTTCCTCGCTGGATGAGGCATTATTGTTCGAATGCTACGACCTTCGCCCGTATCGCCGTGAGGGTGATCCCTCCGGCGAGCGCCGTGATGCGCAGGGCAGGTGCGGCGTCGTGGAGCAGCACCTGGTGCGTGACGGTGCGCTTGTCGGGGACGTCGAGCGTGAAGGTTTGGCCGCCCAGCTCGATGCGGGCGCTGCCTTCGGCTTCCAGTTCCAGGTAGAGGGCGCCGAAGGGTACGGCGGGCAGCTGCCGTTTCGGGACGATGCTCTGCCCCTCGCCGAGGCGGATCGCGCCCTCGTCGGCCGATGCGGGGAGCACGAACCCGTCGGCCCGTGCGTACTCGGCGAGCAGCCGGCCCTGCCCGTGGTAGTCGGGCGCCAGGAAATCGGTCGAGACGAAATCGATGTCGTGGCGGTTGATCCGGTCGAAATGCACGAACTTGTCGGCGTGCGATTCGCACATCAGCCCCGCTGCCTTGACCCGTGCGACCTGACGGGAGTAGTCCGCTTCGTCGAAGCGGGTGGCGCTGACGGCCACGATGACGTCGCCCAGCGCCTCGATCCGTTCGAACGTAGTCTGGTAGAGAATGCCCATCAGCCGCACGTCGTCGATGCCGGTGCGGCGGATGACGTCGTTCGCGCGGTTGTTGGAGGTGACGACGTAGCGGTCGCGTCCCAGTGCGGCGTCGGCCGCGGCGACGATGTCGCGGTAATGCCGTCCCGTCGGGTCGTAGAGTTTCGGCTCGATGAAGGTGTAGAGTCCGTTGCGGGCGCACTCGGCCAGATACTCTTCGAGCGTGGGGATGCGCGTCCGGCGGGCGGGGTCGGCGGCTTTGAGGATGTAGTCCGTCGGCATGCAGGCAGGTGCGGTTGAGCGGGCTGTCGTGCATGACCACCAGCGCCCCGTCGGCCGAAAGCCGCACGTCGGTCTCGATGGCGCCGAATCCCGCCGCCTTTGCCAGCCGGATGGCTTCCAGCGAGTTTTCGCCCGCTACGGTGCTGCGCATGTTCACGCCGCGGTGGGCGATGAACACCCGTTTGCGGGGGCGTGCCGCGGAGTCGGCGGGGGTTTGGCACAGGGCCGTCGCACTCCATGCGAGTGCGGCGAAAAGGAACAGGAGCATATTTTTCATGGTCGGAAATTTGTCGCCGGTGGCGGGTTGTCGTCGGTTTTCTCTCTTCGTTTTCTCGCTTCGGCACAGCCTGAACAAGTTCGGCTCTGCGCTCGGCTTAACGAAAACGTTCACAAAGATAATACGAAGCGGGTTCAGAGACAAATATATTTGTCTCTGTCGCGGGGGCGTTCCATCGGGTCGGACGCGTGCTTCGGCGGAGTTGCCGCAAAGGAGGTTCGGATTCTGTCCCGAGCTTTTGTCCGGAGAGGGCTGCAATCCGGAGAAAAAGGTAACATCGAATGAAAAAAAAGTTATCTTTGTAGTATGGACGGTTCGGAAAATAGGGATTGCGGTCTTTTTACTGTTCTTTTCGAACAGTACAGGGAGCCCTTTACGCGCTTCGCCAACTCGTTCGTCAGGGATCGCGCCGTTTCGGAGAACCTCTTCGTGGACGCGCTGGTCGATTACTGGCAGCGGCGCGGTTCGCTGCCCGAAGATACGAACGTCCCGGCCTATCTGCTCACGTCGGTGCGCAACAAGGCGCTCAATCACCTGCGCCATCAGCGTATCCGCGAACGGTCGTCCGACGAGCTGATGCGCCGTGCCCGCAGCGAACTGGACTTCCGTATCTCCTCGCTCGAAGATTTCACCACGCAGTCGCTCTTTTCGTCCGAGATTCATGAAATCGTCCGGCAGACACTTGCCGAGATGCCGGCCCAAACGCGCCGCATCTTCGAGATGAGCCGCTTCGAGAACCGCCGCAATGCCGAAATCGCCGCCGAACTGAACCTTTCGATCAAGACCGTCGAATTCCATATCGGCAAGGTACTCAAAGTACTGCGCGTGCGACTGAAAGACTATCTGCTTTTCTTTTTCGTATTTATTTTGCGTTGAGGCGGATTTCCCGTTAGGGTATTTCCCGCCGTGCGTGTTATTACAAATAGAAGCGCCCGCCTCCGGTGCGGCGCCATAGTGAAGATGTGTATGGAACGTGACCTGTTATATCGCTATTTCGACGGCGACACGACCCCCGACGAGGAGCGGCGGATCATGGAGTGGGCGGAGGCTTCGCCCGAAAATTACCGCCTCTACCTCGAAGAGCGGCGGTTGTGGTGCGCATTGTTGCTCCATGCCGGACGACGGACGGCGCGCCGTCCCGCGCTCTGGCGACGGTTGGCGGCATGGCGCGTGAGCGGTGCGGCGGCCTGCATCCTGCTGCTGGTCGGCCTCGCGGGAATCTTCTTCGCGGGCCGCATGGTTCCCGACGGGCGGATGCAGCAGGTGGTCGTTCCCGCCGGACAGCGTGTCGAGCTGCGGCTCGCCGACGGTACGAAGGTGTGGCTCAATTCGAAGAGCCGGTTGGAGTATCCGTCGTCGTTCGGACGGCGTTCGCGTCGGGTGACGCTCTGCGGCGAGGGCTATTTCGAGGTGGCGCACGATGAGCGCAAACCGTTTGTCGTCGAGACCGGGCAGTACGACGTGCGGGTGCTCGGTACGACCTTCAACGTCTATGCCTACGACAACGACCGTGCGGCGTTCGAGACGGCGCTGATGGAGGGGTCGGTCGAGGTTTCGTCGCGCAGCGACGCTTCGCAGCGGCTCGTGCTGCAACCCAACGAGGCGGCCGTCATGGCCGCCGACGGCCGCCTCGTGCGGACGCGCCTGACCGATATGGGGCGTTTCCGCTGGACCGAAGGGCTGATCTGTCTCAACGACGTTCCCTTCGGCGAGCTGCTCGAACGTTTCAGCGACTACTACGACATCCGCATCCTGCTGAAAAATCCCAAACTCTACGACGTGCGCTGTACGGGCAAGTTCCGACAGAGCGACGGCATCGACTACTCGCTGCATGTGTTGCAGCGCTTCGTCAACTTCCGTTACACGCACGACGAAGAGCGGCATACGATCGAAATCCGATAAACGCCGTCTGCCGGACGGCGGAACATGAAACCGATTGAAAAACCAACGTTTTCGTTAAGCCGAGCGCAGAGCCGAACTTGTTCAGGCTATGCCGAGGCGAGAAAACGAAGAGAGAAAATCAACGTTTTCGTTAAGCCGAGCGCAGAGCCGAACTTGTTCAAGCTATGCCGAGGCGAGAAAACGAAGAATGAAATTCAACCTGAACTCCCGATAGCCTATGAAGTAGAACGATCCCGAAAAAAAGAGACGGAGCGATGCGCCAACACCGCCCCGTCCGGCAGACTAACACCTGCGACTTACCTATCCAAGTATTAATCTTTTATTCTGCAAAAGTATGAATAAAAACGCCAGTGTCGGCATCCCGATGAAAAAAATATGCGGGCGCCTGACCAGAATCCTGTGTACCTGTGCGGTTTTCGTGTCGCTGACAGGTGCGGCCTACGCCCAGAGCGCTCCGGTGACGCTCGACAGGAAAAAAGCTCCCGTCAGGGAGATTCTCAACGAAATCGAACGGCAGACCGACTACCTGTTCGTATACAGCAGCGAACAGGTCGATTTCAGCGTCTCGGTAACCGCGCACGACGAACCCGTGCAGACGGTGCTCCGACGTATCTTCGAGGGCACGCCGATCCGTTTCACGCTCGAAGGAAAACATATCGTGCTGCGCAGGCAGCCTCAAACGGCCGCGAACGCCGCCGCGGCTTCGCCTGCGAAACAGACCGTCACGGGTACGGTGACCGATACGGCCGGCAAACCCGTCGTCGGCGCCACGGTGCTCGTCAAGGGCGGCACCGTCGGTACGACGACCGATGTCGACGGACGCTTCTCGCTCACGATCCCCGCCGGCAGTCCGCTCGAAGTGTCGTTCCTGGGCTATGCCCGGCAGGAGATCGCCACGGCCGGCCGCACGTCGCTCGATATCCGTCTGGAAGAGGACGCCGCGACGCTCGACGAAGTGGTGGTCGTGGGCTACGGTACGATGAAGCGGCGCAATTTGGTCGGAGCCGTGGATCAGGTCGACAGCCGGGTGATCGGAGACCGCTCGAACGGCAATCTGGCGCGCTCGCTTCAAGGCGAGCTGCCGGGCCTGAACATCTCCTTCTCCGACAGCAAGCCGTCGCGTTCGGCGTCGTTCAACGTCCGCGGCGAGACTTCGATCGGAGCGGGCGGCAATGCGCTGGTGCTCATCGACGGCGTGGAGGGCAGCATGGATGCGATCAACCCGCAGGACGTGGAGTCGGTCTCGGTGCTCAAAGATGCCTCGTCGACGGCCGTATACGGTGCGCGCGGCGCCTTCGGCGTGGTGCTGGTCACGACCAAGAGCCCCAAGCGGGGTGCCCCCGAGATCAACTACAACGGTTCGGTCACCTTCAACCGCCGTACGGTGATTCCCGACGTCATCACCGACGGCCTGACGTGGGTCAACTGGTGGAAGGATTCGGTGCCCTATTCGGAGGCGATCTATCAGGAGTTGATCCGGCGGCAGGCCGACCCGTCGCTTTCGCGGACCACGACGTTGGAGGGCGATTCGATGTTCGGATGGGCCTACATGGAGTCGACCGACTGGCTGGACCTGTTCTACAAGGACTGGAACCTCTCGCACGAGCACAACCTCTCGATTTCGGGCGGCAACGAGAATGCCGATTATTATGTGTCGGGCCGTTTCTACGACATGGACGGTATCTACCGCGTCGGCGACGAATCCTACAAGAAATACGATCTGCGTGCCAAGGGTTCGCTGAAAATCCGCCCCTGGTTCAAGGTGACGAACAACACCTCGCTGGCGATCATCGACCAGCACGAACCCAAGCACTCGCGCAACAATTTCGCCGTGCAGCGCGCGATCAACCATGCCGCCATGCCGCTCTCGCCGGTGAAGAATCCCGACGGCTCGTGGACGACGGCCGCCGCCATTTCGGGCTACGCCGCCTTCTCGGAGGGAACCTCCTACCGCAACAACGACTATGTCTATTTCCGCAACAAACTCTCGGCCGATATCGACATCGTCAAGGCCAATATCGCGCTGACGGAGCTGCGTGCGCCGTTCGACGGAATTATCGGTCTGCGAAACGTCAGCGAGGGCGCCTACGCCTCGCCCAGCGTGGTGGTGGCCAAGCTGACGAAGATTTCGCCGCTCAAGATCGACCTCTTCGTGCCGGAGCGTTATGCCAACCAGATCAGGCCGGGAACGCCGCTTTCGTTTACGGTCGAAGGCCGGAACGAGACCTTCCGGGCGGAGGTCTACGCGCAGGAATCGAAGGTGGATATCGCCACGCGCACGCTGGCCGTGCGGGCGCTCTATCCCAATACGCGGGGAACGCTGCTGCCGGGACGTTTCGTGACCGTTAAAATCCGCCTGCACGACATTCCCGACGCTATAGCCGTGCCGACCGAAGCCATCGTGCCGGAGATGGGCGTGGACAAGGTATATCTCTACAAAGGCGGAAAGGCGCAGGCCGTCGAGGTGAAGACCGGCCTGCGGACCGAGTCCAGCATTCAGATTATCGAGGGGCTGAACGTGGGCGACACGCTGATTACCTCCGGCACGCTGCAGCTGCGGACCGATCTGCCCGTCAAACTCGACGTCGTCGAATAATCCCGCCGCTGTATGAATATTTCCGAACTCAGCATCCGGCGTCCCGTATTGTCCACGGTACTGACGATCATCATCCTGCTATTCGGCTTTATCGGATACAGCTATCTGGGCGTGCGGGAGTTTCCGAGCGTGGACAATCCGATCATCTCGGTGACGTGCTCCTATCCGGGCGCCA
>ENA-ORIC01002660-ORIC01002660.1-human-gut-metagenome-genome-assembly--contig:-NODE-2660-length-13872-cov-4.215730_pt1 | contig 13872 bp, 10 predicted proteins | sample MGYA00243023_ERZ508732 | MGnify/ENA primary metagenome ERZ508732 (study PRJEB26277, sample SAMN04329767) | human gut metagenome | biome: human-associated habitat | host: Homo sapiens | place: USA...
GTGACCGATGGTACCAATGTTACAATGGGGTTTGGTTCTTTCAAACTTTTCTTTAGCCATTTTTAATTATCCTCCTTTAATTCATAGGCAAAATGCCTAATACGCTTTGCGTTTATAATCACGCTATGGGCACTATTATATTGCAAGTTGAATGAATTTTCAAGTGCTTTTCTTATAATAATGCCTAGCGTTTTGCATAATTTAGATTATATTACTGGTTTTTGTTTGCAAGGACTTTGTCCTGTACATTCTTAGGAGCCTGCTGATACTTCTCAAAGAACATTGAGTAGTTACCACGACCCTGTGTAGTAGAACGAAGTTCTGTAGAATAACCAAACATTTCAGCAAGTGGTACGAATGCTTTTACAAGCTTACCGCCACCGATGTCTTCCATTCCTTCGATCTGACCACGTTTTGCATTTAAGCTTCCGATAACATCGCCCATGTATTCTTCAGGCATTGTTACTTCAACCTTCATGATAGGCTCAAGAAGAACGGCATTACCTTTCTTCATGGCATCCTTGAATGCCATAGAACCTGCAATGTGGAATGCCATTTCTGATGAATCGACTTCATGGTATGAACCATCCCATACAGTAGCGTGTACACCAAGTACAGGGAATCCACCAAGGATACCTGCCTGAGCAGCTTCCTCGATACCTTCACCAACAGCTGGGATGTATTCCTTAGGAATTGCACCACCGACTACTGTAGATTCAAACTTGAATGGTTCCTCACCATTAGGATCCATTGGCTCAAACTTAACTTTACAATGACCGTACTGACCACGACCACCAGACTGCTTAGCATACTTGCTGTCGATATCAACGGCCTGTGTAAATGTTTCTTTATATGCTACCTGTGGAGCACCTACGTTAGCTTCTACGTTGAATTCACGAAGAAGTCTGTCTACGATAACTTCCAGATGAAGCTCACCCATACCGGCAATAATTGTCTGACCTGTTTCCTGATCTGTATGAGCACGGAATGTAGGATCTTCTTCAGCAAGTTTTGCTAAAGCTTCACCCATCTTACCCTGATCATTCTTTGTCTTAGGCTCGATAGCAAGCTCGATAACTGGCTCTGGGAATTCCATAGATTCCAAAATAACAGGATGCTGTTCGTCACAGATTGTATCACCTGTTGTAGTGATCTTAAATCCAACGGCTGCTGCGATATCACCAGAGTAAACTTTGTCAATTTCGCTACGGCTGTTAGCATGCATCTGTACAATACGACCAACACGCTCCTTCTTCTGCTTTGTTGCATTCAGTACATAAGAACCTGAGTTTAATGTACCTGAATATACACGGAAGAATGCGAGCTTTCCTACGAAAGGATCTGTCATAATCTTGAATGCAAGTGCTGAGAAAGGTTCATCATCTGATGACTTACGAACTACTTCGTTACCTTCTTCATCTGTACCTGTGATATCAGGGATATCTGTTGGTGCAGGCATGAATTCTACAACACCATCAAGAAGCTTCTGAACACCCTTGTTCTTATATGCAGAACCACAATATACAGGTACTGCTTCACAAGCGATTGTTCCTTTACGAAGTGCTTTCTTTAATTCGTCGATTGTTGGCTCTTCACCCTCAAGGTATTTCTCTAACAAGTCATCATCTAACTCGCAAACCTTCTCGATCAGGTTGTTATGCCATTCATCGGCAAGATCTTTGAGATCATCAGGAACATCTGTAATCTCAATATCCGTACCTTCATCATTCTTGTAGTAGTATGCATCCATTTCAAATAAGTCGATCAGTCCGATGAAATCATCTTCCTTACCGATTGGAATCTGAACAGGGATTGCATTCTTTCCAAGACGATCAATAATTGTCTGAACTGACATGAAGAAATCTGCACCCATTTTATCCATCTTGTTGATGAATGCCATACGAGGTACATTGTATGTGTCAGCCTGTCTCCATACGTTCTCTGACTGAGGCTCAACACCTGCCTTAGCATCGAATACACCTACGGCACCATCCAATACACGAAGAGAACGCTCTACTTCAACCGTGAAGTCAACGTGTCCCGGAGTGTCGATGATATTAATTTTATATTCGTTTCCCTGATATTTCCAGAAACAAGTGGTAGCAGCAGAAGTGATGGTAATACCTCTCTCCTGTTCCTGCACCATCCAGTCCATCGTTGCAGTACCATCATGCGTTTCCCCGATCTTATGGTTCACACCGGTGAAATACAGGATACGTTCGGTCGTTGTAGTCTTACCGGCATCGATGTGAGCCATGATACCGATATTTCTTGTGTAATGTAAATCTCTCTTAGCCATCTATTTTCGCCTCTAAATTAAAATCTGAAATGTGCAAATGCCCGGTTAGCTTCAGCCATACGATGGGTATCTTCTTTCTTTTTGAAAGCAGCACCTTCCTCTTTGTAGGCAGCCATAATTTCAGCAGAAAGTTTTTCAGCCATGCTGTGTCCGCTTCTCTTGCGGGAGTAAAGGATCATATTTTTTACAGAGATCGCTCTTTTACGGGCCGGATTAATTTCAGTAGGCACCTGGAAAGTAGCACCACCGACACGGCGGCTCTTTACTTCTACCTGAGGAGTAATATTCTCCAATGCCTGCTTCCAGATCTCCAGAGCAGATTTCTCTTCTTTTTTTGCCATTTTTTCCTCAACGATATCCAGTGCGTCATAAAAGATTTTGAACGCAACAGTCTTTTTACCGTCCACCATCAGGTCATTAACAAACCTCGTCACCAGTACATCGTTGAATTTTGGATCCGGTAACAGGATTCTCTTCTTTGGTTTAGTCTTTCTCATTTCTTTTCGTTTACGAATTTGTTCGTCAAGCTGCCCTTTTTGGTCTTCAACGGTTTCCCAACCATTTACTCAACTGTTTTTCGGGAACGCTTCATAAACATAATTCCTGTTAATCACTAATTTTTATTTCTTGCCCTTTCCTTTAGCTGGAGCAGCAGCCTGACCCGGTTTCGGTCTTTTCGCACCATACTTAGAACGTCCCTGGCAACGTCCGGCAACACCGGCAGCATCCAAAGTACCACGAACCAAGTGGTAACGCACACCCGGAAGGTCTTTTACACGACCGCCACGGATCAATACGATGGAGTGTTCCTGCAAGTTGTGACCTTCTCCCGGAATATAAGCATTCACTTCTTTTCCGTTGGTCAATCTAACACGGGCAACCTTTCTCATGGCTGAGTTCGGTTTTTTCGGAGTGGTAGTGTAAACACGTACACAAACTCCTCTTCTCTGTGGGCAAGAATCCAAAGCAGGAGCTTTACTCTTGTCCTCGATCTTTACTCTTCCTTTTCTTACTAACTGTTGAATAGTAGGCATTTTACAAGTACTCTTTTAAAATTATTATACTTTTCTCCAAAATGGAGTGCAAATGTACTTACAATTCTAGTAACTACCAAATGTTCCTTCTACTTTTTTTGTAAAAAAGATAAGATTGTCAGAAAGTTACCTATTCAAACCCACTAGTCCTTAAGATTTCGGAAAGCCGGAAACAGGTAAAAGAAAAAGAAAATCGCGATGAAATATGTCTTTATCGCGATTTTCTAAACTAAACACGGACAAGAAACCTCGTTCACTCAACCTTGTCTGCCACACTCATCAATATCTTTCCCGATAAACTATATCCACCGGTTTGGCAAAACCGCTATACTCTTTATACAAGGTCACTTTTCCATTCATCCTCTCCGGAATATCCACTATACGAATCATACCTCCATTCTCTCCACCTTTGTCCGAACCGATGATCAACCGGTATTCCATATCCAATCCTAACCTACCGTATTCACCATACTGGAACCAGTTAAATTTGATAAATGTGATTTCCTCTCCGGAAAGATCTATTTTCTCCCCGTCTCCGTCCAATATATCCAGTTTCCGCCACTCTTTATAAGCCATATCGTACAGATAAATCATATTATCGACAACGTAGAAGAGGTAACGATAATGCATGTGTACAGCAAACAATTCTGCACGTTCGATATCCGGAGCATCGATTCGGTAATAATAATTACTCAACTGAGAGAAAGAATTATACCACAAATTACCGAACCCGTGCAACCACAATTTTCCGGTATCATCACGCAAAATAACATACGAGCTGTTACCATCATGTCTGGTATTAGCAGCATAGACAAACTCTTTTCCTGTTACCATGGGAAAAACCTCATTTGCAACCGGGGGTATACGGCAGGATGTTTCATTCCAGGCAAGCCCCAGTTGTACAAACCGTCTGTTGTCCGTATCATAAAGGATAACCGGTGGTTCATAATATCCCCATACTCCATCTGCCGATGTAATGATAAAGGGAGCAACCTTAAAGGTCTTCTCTTCTCCAGCTACATTATTTCTCGGTAATTCATAAATAATTCTTCCCGATGTTTTACAATACACTTCGGTCGTTGTCAACAATACCGAACAAGGATATGTACCGGAGCCATACATCGGATCAAGACAAATCATAGCAGTCGGAACAAATACTCCCGGTATTTTCCCCATGTCGTACTTCAAATCGAATGCTTCTTCCCAAGCCAAACTTTCCGGATCCAAATAACAAGCCCCTGTTTCAGTCATCAATATGATTTTATCTCCCGATCCTGTTATATTTAACACTATACTTTTCGGTCCCTTTTTATTCGGCAGGGCATAATCGTCGAGCAAATTGCGAATCATTAATTCCTGGTTACCGTATTTAGAGATCATATCCAAACGTACTTCGCCATTTTCGTCGCACAGCACCAACCAACCTTCAGTTGTCTGAATAATCACCTCCATGTCGAAATGTTGCCGCCAAGTCACTTCTGTCTCTTGGTCCAACACATTCAAATAAACAGCGTATTTTCCCAATGGTAAATCGATAAAATAATTCAAATTTTTCTCTTTACCAATCTCATATTCGAACTCATTACCGGTTTTATTCTCTTTCGCGACAGCCACCCAAGTATACTCATACTTTCCGCTTCCGGCAGCCAATGTGTGTTTCAGCTCCGGAACAACTTTTAGTGTATCTGTATTTTTAAATACCGTCACCAGTGTGTCCGGCATTCCTGCAATAGAAATCTCATCGATATCCTCATAACTGTAATTTCCTTTATCATCGTAACACGAATAAAGTATAACAGTCATCAACCATACAATTAAATATACATTCTTTCTCATCATATTTCATTTATTGGGCCTGTGGTCCCATTGTCATTTCCGTAATACCATCCTCTTCATAAACAGTCCGGCCCGCCGCTTTTTCGTCGGCCAGATATTTTTTCATATACGATCCGATATACCCCATGCGGGAAAGTATATAACCCGCCTCCTCGGATTTTTTATTAAACTCTTCCCGTGGAATATCCATTTCATCGCAAATCAAAGCAAACTTCTTCGCCGAAAATTCACCGAACATATATGGATTCCACTGCGAAGGCGGTTCATTCATAAATTCCGAAAACAATAATATCAGCTTTAACCGCTGCGTCTTTACCCAAGAGGTCGAATCGCTGGAACCATAATCGTAATAAGTTGTAAAATGCCCGTTAGGCAATAATTCCATATCAATTCCCTTTTCTTCCGTTTGTAAGGCTTTCGTCCGGATCATAGTTACAGGAATCACAAGAGAAACCTCTCCCTTCTTAACCACATACTCTTTCTCCAACGGTTCAAAATCCACACCTTCCACCGCATTTACCGGTGTAAATTTTATATTCACCGGACGATCGTAATCTGCCACCTTACCTATCACCTTCAGATGAATATCCTGTGCCTGTGTTTCATATTCACTGTCGACATAAGTAAAAGAAAAACGTACCGTATCCGATATCTCATTCAGATAAATGGCATCAGTACCGCTATATTCCTCATATTCTGATTTACAACTGCTCAATATTGTCAAAAGCAATATAAAAATAACATTCTTTTTCATAACTCATCTTTTAACGAAAATCGGTTTCACTTAATGGCAACGGGACGACGTATTTTGCTGCATCCATATCCAGGTCGGCATTTTCCGAATAAGAATGTAATACTTTTACATTCAAACGCTTATAATAAAAAAACAACTGTCCTTCTCCAAAAAATTCTCTCCTGTATTCGTCCCGAAGCATTCCGGCCAATTGTGTTTTATCCTCCAATTCTTTCACTCCCCTATTAAACAATACGGTATTCAGCGCATCCAACGCCTCCGTCTCATCCGTGGCTGTCTCTGCAATAATGTAATACATTTCCGTCATCCGAATCAAAGGGATCAACTTAGTCCATACCTCAGTCGACGACACGTCTTCATACTTATGGAAACACCTGTAGTCCCGGGTAGTGCCTTCCAACCAAATCGGTCTGTTACGCCAATCCAGCAAATCCCAAGTAAATAAATCATCGATATGTTTTTTAGGTGAATACACTTGTGCAGGCTCCAGAGTGGGACTGAAATAATTCGTAAAAATCTCTTCACGTGCATTATAATAAGCTGCAAACAACAATTCTGAAGAAAAGATCCTGTCCGGATTTCTCGTATTATCCATAATCTCCCGGCGTTCGGTCCAAGGGAACCATTGTTCTTGTACAGCTGTCACGGCTTTTGCTTCCCGATAAGCTTCCGCCTTATTGTCCGCCCATAAATATACCCTTGCTTTTAAAGCTTTTACCGCATAATAGTTCAAGCGTTGTGTACGATAAGTATAATAATTCAACCCATCTTCCGAATCCTGGTTTTGCGGTCCTTCTTCAATAATCGGATCAGACTCACCTAACAAACGTTCCGCCTCATCCAAATCTTTCAGTACTTTCTCCACAACCTGAGTAGCCGGTAAAAGGGAGGTTGCCGAAATTGAATATACCGTATTATAAGGAATAGACAAATCGGCTTTATTGGTAGCATATACCGGTCCAAACAAACGTAACATATCAAAATGCAGAAAAGCACGAAGTGCCATCGCCTCACCGATAATCATTTTCCGCATTTTTCCTGTCAACACTTCCTCATTTTTTTCCGCATATTCCAATAATTTATTACAATTGGCAATCAGCGAATAGGCTTTCTCCCACACTGCAGCGAACTTACTCTTCGCATAATCTATGGTATAATTATATGTTCCCAACCGATAAGCATTTGTCGTATTCCCCGAAAAATCATACCGTTGCGCTAAAATCTCTACGGCATCTACCGATAATTCACCTCCATAAAGCGCATTATTGCTCAATTCCACATAAATTCCATTCAGAGCAGTGCGAAACCCTGATTCCGTACTGAACAGCTGCCCGTCGGTCACCTGATCTTCCGGCTGCACATCCAACCAAGAGTGACATCCCGAAAATATACCCGTTATACAAACAAGTAATCCTATCAATATATATTTTCTATTCATAACTTCCATTTTTAGAACATTGCAGACAATGAAAACGAGAACGAACGGGCAAACGGATACTCAATTCCCCGCTCCTCCTTGATCGAAGAAATACGGAATAAATCCGTCGTATTCGCTTGTAAACGCAAAGACTGGATTCCCAGTTTCTGTACTGCTTGCGATTCAAAATCATAACCGACCGATATGGATTCGGCCTTGATATAATTCTCCCGCAATACAAAACGTGAAGAGATGGGTGTCGTTTCGGTTAGTGAAATTCCTTTAAACTTAGCATGATCCCCCGGTTTTTGCCAACGGTCATGCAAAGCGCGTTTGTCCTGATTGCTTTTCAAGCCAGCCAACGAAATATTCTCCACTTTATTATAAGTAGCCTCCGTAAACACATCTGCCCCCAAGCTATATCTGAAATAAAGCGAGAACGAAAAACCTTTCCAATATAAAGTACTACCTAATACACCTTCTAATTTGGGTTCGGAATTACCGACAACCACTTCATCCTCCGTATCGTACTCAAACGTATAAGTACCTTCTTTGGTCAAAAACAACTCACGACCGTCAGACGGATTGATCCCCAGCGAACGTACAGCCCACAAAGCCGTAGGACTTCCCCCATCATAATACCGTACCAAGCTCGTATTCAGATTCTCCTTATTGAATTGATCCAGGCTATTGCCAATATCTTCATACTTCGCCTTCTGGTGTTTAAAACTGGCACTCAATGTCCAATTTATCCGCTCTTCCGGATGATAAACAGGTGAATATTTCACCGTTCCGCTAACCCCCTGAGTCCGCTGGCTCCCCACATTCGTCATCACTCTCTTCGAACCGACTGACGAAGGCACCGATACTGCAGCTAACAAAGGATCCGTCAATTTGTCATAGTAATCCAAATTTACATTTAAACGGTTGTTCAACAAAGTCAAATCCAAACCAATATTTTTGTCCAGAGTCTTTTGCCACTTCAAATCAGGATTACCAAAATTCGCCACTAACATACTGGTTCCAAATGGATTTTGATTCCCGTTATTAAACACATATGTAGTATAAGACTGATAAGAACTAAAATTCTGATTACCCGGATTACCAATAGAAGCCCTCACTTTCAAACGATCGAGCCAAATACAATTTTCCATAAACCTTTCATTATGTATATTCCAAGCTATCCCTACAGCCCATGTCTCCGAATAGCGTTTGTTTGTACCGAATACAGACGTACCGTCCATACGAACATTCGCATCCAGTAAATAACGGTTATCAAACGAATATCCGCCGTTAAAATAAAAACTATTCGAACGACTGACTGTTTTACCATAAACCGGCTTGCCATCCTGTAGGTAACCACTTGAAAAAGAAGGACGTCTAAAATCTCCGATCGGAAAACCCTGTGAAGTGTTTTCCTCCGAAGTTGCCTCATCCGACCGCATACGTGCCCCCAGTACCGCATTTACCTGATGTTTTTCGCCTAACACTTTACCGTAGCTGAGGGTAACATCACCGTCATAATAAAAACTCTTCCCCACCCCACTTTTATACTCTCCCTTTTTATCGAAAGATACATTATCATATACCGGGTCTCCGGGTGAGATAAAATTATCCGATTTCGTCTGGCTCAAACCAAGTCCAAATCGTCCCCGTAATACCAGTTCCGGTAAAAATCGTAACTCTGCATTCAACTTATTGTCGAACTTCGACCGTTCGCTCAAATTAAAACTATTCAACGTTGCATTATAAATCGGATTCTCTACCCGATAAACTCCCGAATAAGTATCCATATCTATCAGATAACGCTCTATTTTTCCGTTTCCCGCATCTTTTCTATAATAAGGATTGGCTTTCGCGAAATCTGCAAACGACACAATGGGATCCTCTTGTTTATAATAATCGTAAGACATTTTATTACTGATAGAAGCAATCCCCTTCCGATAAGTCAAATCAAAATTAGCTCCGATCAACTCGTTCCAGGATTGTTCCATCACCCCGTTCGTCCGATTGTAGGTAAATCCCAATCCGTAACGGATTGCCTCATCCCCTCCTTCTGCATAGATATTATGCTTATGGGTAACAGCAGTCCGTACCGGTTCACCCAACCAATAAGTATTCACCCCCCGTGCAATCTCCGCACGATTGATATTATATAAACTATCCAAAAAAAGTTGTTCGTCGGGATTCCCCATAGCCGAAACATATCGTCCGGCCTTCTGTTCGAACTCCAGTTTTTCCTCCGCATTCATCAAATTATAATCTGACAAATCCGGAACCGATATATACAAATTCCCGCTATAGGTTACCCGGAATTTACCCGGCTCCGGTTTCTTTGTCTCGATCACCACCACACCATTGGCTGCTTTAGAACCATAAATAGCCGTTGAAGCGGCATCCTTCAGAATAGTCACCGAAGCTACCCGATCCATATTCATATCCACCACTGTTTTCAAATCGGTCTCGAAACCATCTAAAATAAATAAAGGTTGGTTCGGGTCGGTCCCGAATTCCTCTTTCAACCCAATCACACTACTCTTGCCACGGATTTCGATATCGGGCAAACGATTCGGGTCGGAGCCATAATCCCGGCTCTCCATAATCGTAAACGAGGGATCGAGGGTTTTCAAGCTCTGCAACACATTTTGTCCTCCGATACGCTTCAGTTCCTCGGATTTGAATGTAGTTGCCGAACCGGTAAAACTCTCGGACTTCCTTTCGTAAATACCGGTTACCACTACCTCGTCCATCTCAGCGATCTTTTCGGTCAATACAACCGTTAACTCTTTTTCTCCCTGCCAGGTCACTTCCCGAGTTTCCATCCCCACAAAGGAACAAACAAGTACCATTTGTTCGGTTTGCGGAATTTCAAGGACAAATTTCCCATCCATATCCGTCGCGACTCCCGTAGTCGTCCCTTTGAGCATTACCGTCACTCCGGGAAGCGGTACTCCGTTTTTATCCGTTACCACACCACTCACCTTGTGACTGTTTACCTGCGGTTGTTCCTGTGGCTTTGTGTCTTTTAGCCTCAATACTACCGTTTGATCTACAATCGAATAATCCAAATCTGTATCTGCAAGACATTTTTCCAACACATCGCTCAATTTTTCATCCACAAAATGAAAAGTGAGATTTTTTACCCGCTCTACCTGTTCATCCTGATACAAAAAGGTGTAATTCGTAGATTTTTCCAGAATCGCAATAATCTCCGCCAGATTGACATTCTGCACCTCAAAAGAAACTTTCCTCAATTGAGCATATGCACTTGCCAACATCGGAAAAGTCAAGAAAAACAGGAAAAATGTAAAAAACACGATTTTTCTACACCTTTCCAGCAATCTTCCTGGCATAAGAAGATCACATGTTCCATTTTTTTTCATAAATTTGTACAATTAAGTTAAACACTAAACGGCTCTTTGCCGTTTTGAAAGGGCAGAGTACCCACATACTCTGTCCTGTTTATTTTTCGGTTATAAAGATCTTTCTCCCTTCCACCTTGAATCGGATTCCTCCTGTCATTTCCAGCATACTGACAATATGTTCAAAGTCATCATACCGTTTCAGATTCCCGGAAAACGACACTTTTTTCAAGGATTCATTTTGGAATACCGCCTCTACATTATACCAACGTGAAATAATATGCATAACCTCTTCCAGAGAGCGTTTTCGAAACACGAACTTTCCCTCTTTCCACGCAATGTAAGGGAAAACATCTACTTTCTTTTTTTCCAAATTACCATCGGTTCCAACCACCCCCTGTTCACCCGGCATCAAAATAACCGTTTGATCGGCAACAGCAAAGCGGACAGCACCTTCGACAAGAGTCGTCTCGATCCGATTCTCCTCTTCATAAGAATAAATATTAAAACTAGTACCCAATGCTTCTATCTCCGCCTCTCCGGTGACCACGACAAAAGGATGTTCTTTATCTTTTGCTACCTGAAAATAAGCCTCTCCTGTCAAAAATACTTTCCGTTCAGTACCTGTAAATCGCACCGGATAACGTAATTCGGAAGCCGAATTCAGATTCACAACCGTACCATCCTGCAAAGTCACCGAATACTCTCCGCCTCTCGGAATTTGTAAAATATTATATTGAATTTTCCCGGTCTGTTGCCGGCCGATATAGCTCAAACGTTCTTTAGCAGTGTGTATTTCAGCACCAGGTTGTATCAATACCGAATCCACGCCCGGGCCCCCTAACAAAATCCGCTCTCCATCGGCAAGTATCAGTTCCGCTTTCACATTTCCAGGTAAAATATTTTCAGTCATCAGCCCGAGCGGATACCGATCACTTTTATCCCGCAGTACAAAATAAAAAAGCCCGCTAACCAACAGCAACAATACCGAAACAGCAACAGCAGTCACTTGAAACAACCGGACTCGCCTCAAGCGATGTTCACATTTTTGCCGTACCTTTAGATAGGCCATCACCAAATCCACCTGTTCCCATTGTTTACTTTTCGAAATGATAAACTCCGAAGTCAGAACCCGACGATACAGTAGTTCATTCTCCGGAAATTCCTGTCGCCACTTTCCAAGCATTTCCTCCTCCTTTTCGGTCAACTGTCCCTGGACAGCTTTCGACAATAAAAAAGCAACTTCCTTATAATTTTTAAACTCTGCCATAGAAGCTTTATTTATTCATTACACTTATACGACACTTCAAAAACAAAAAGGAGGTAAAAGAAAATTGTTAAAAGTGAAAATAAATGCTCTTACCGTTGGATAGATAAAAGTAAATAGCGGAAAACAAACGAATTAAGAAAACAGGACAGCAGGAAGAAAAAGAAATAATTTTCCAAATTTTTCCTTTAAAATTTTCCTGGCTATCTGCTTTTGCTTTTTTACGGTCTCTACTGCAATATCTAATTTTTCTGCAATTTCTTTAGCACTATAACCTTCTAATGTTAAAGAAAACACTGTCCGGCAAGCAGGAGGCAGGTCCTCCATTGAATTCATTACCAAACGAAAAGTTTCTTCTGCTATATAATTATTGATTTCAGTAATATCTATCTCTTCTGTAAAAGAACGCGTTGCTTCATTTCTTATTTTCTCAGCCCGTAAATAATTAAAACACTTAAAACGGACCATCTGATAGACATAAGCAGAAAAATCATCGACAGCACTCCAACGTTCCCGGGTTTCCCAAAGCTTCACAAATACTTCCTGTACCAGATCTTCAGCTATAGTTTTGTCTCCCACATAATATAAAGCAAAAGAAATCAGAGATGGATAGTAATCTATAAACAAATTACGGAAAATCTCATCTTCTTCTATTCCTCTGATTCTAAAATATTTAGACATAAAACAAAAACGATTCTAATAAAAGAATTCATACAGCGGCACAGATCTATAAACCGCTCATAGCCAAACAAAATTAAAGATTAAAACAGTACCAGCCAAATTTTTATCATCTATTATGAAATTACAATTAAAACATAGGGAGCACCCTCGTCCGACCTGATCGGACAAACTTTTTCGAATATCCCTAAATAAAGACGTGTTTCAGAAAATACCTTCTCCTGAAAACACGTCTTCAAAGCATTAGTTCGTTCTCCTTATTTTTTATCTAAATATTGCCCGTGAATGGCATGAAGATGCAGATAAGGATAAAGTGCCGTAGAAAGGACAGGAGAAGGGAAAAAAGGCTCGCTGGCCATCAGTTCATAAGCTTTCTTATAATCCCCACTTTTGGCATGAGCAGCAGCTAGATAAAGCAACGTCTCCTTACAAGGACTATGCTCCAACGCCTTTCCCGCCATCCCGATGGCTTGTTCAATTAATTCCGGATCTGTTACAGAATCGTCAAAAAAACCAGCAATAATGAGTGTATAAAAAAACTGACGATACAAATAAGGATGTTTATCGCCATATTTATCTGCTACTTTCCTGGCCAAAGCCATACCTTGTTGGAAGTTTTTCTCAAACAAGGTTCGTTCCATATCCAGAATCTCCAAATACATCGGTGCATAACACGATTTTGTCTTACGAACCATTTCAAGGTGGGCTCGGTATTTTTCTGGATTCTTCAGATTAGCAGAGCCGGCACGCACCATCATACGATACATATTCACCCAAAAATCATCTCCCTTTTCATACCCCTGATAAATATCCGCATACCGGTTCAAACAGCGGAAAACAATATCGTCTTCCGGCGTACGCATAAATCCCCGCATCAACAAATAGTTCTCCTTTTGCTGCAACTGCTCTTCCGTAAGGGTAGAAAAATAGCTTAACAGACAATCCTTTACCTGGTCAGGATGTATCCGTTGGAGGAGTTCTACCACATATTCCTGTACCAACTCCAAAGAGCGTTCACCGCTTTCCCAGCGTTTCCGGGCAATTTCCAACCGGGCACTTAAATCAGACTTGGCAGCTTCTTCGGCATATCGGATAAAATCTTCCGGAGAAACAGAACCCGTACGAGTATCCAATAAATTACCTCGGGCATCCAACCAAAAAAAGGAAGGATAACCGTTCGCCTGATAGTGCTTAAAAAAAGCGTGAGAACTTTCTTTTTCCGCAT
>ENA-ORIC01002665-ORIC01002665.1-human-gut-metagenome-genome-assembly--contig:-NODE-2665-length-13838-cov-2.813458_pt1 | contig 13838 bp, 10 predicted proteins | sample MGYA00243023_ERZ508732 | MGnify/ENA primary metagenome ERZ508732 (study PRJEB26277, sample SAMN04329767) | human gut metagenome | biome: human-associated habitat | host: Homo sapiens | place: USA...
TTCTGCCGGCAGTTAGGAGCGTCCCTAACTGCCGGCTTTTTCACCGCAAGTTTTGATCAGTTGTTGGGATTACTTCACCTCGACGGGTGCGGCGCCGGGGTAGCGGTCCTCAAAGTCCAGACGGTATTTGTTGTCGTTGGTGCCCGCTACGTTGTCGCGCGCCAGCGGCGCCACGATCTCGTCCTTGTGGTTGGCGGGGCTGGAGTACTCAAGGCTGATCTCCCAGGCATCGCAAATGACGTCAATGCGATTCTCCAGGTCGTCGTAGAGCGCGATGATGTCTTTCCACGAGCTGTAGTTCTGCGAGTCGATGGGAACGTCCAGGTCCTCGACCTCGTCCTTGAGGTCGCCGACCTGATCCTCGAGCGCCTCGGCGGCATCGCTGGCAGATTGGCGCGAGCTGCGGTCATCCTTGAGGTAGTACGTGTTAAACGTGGTGGCGCAGTCGCGAACCTGCTGATCAAGATCGGAGAGCCTGCTGTAGTAGGAGCTCAGCTGGTCGTAGACGTTCTGCTCGCTGATGGTGGCGGCATCGTGGACGTCATCGTCATCATCATCGTCAAGCTTGTTGGGGTCGCCCTTGACGGACGCATCGTCGTTATCGTGGTCGATCTTGACCTTCTCGATCGTCGTGTCCTTGGTATCATCGGCGCCCTTGTCGAAAGGCTTGATCATAAAGAACGCGACGAGCGCGATAATCACGACGACCAGCACGGCGATGACGCCGATGAGCAGGGCGTTGTTGTTTTTGGGCGCGGCGGGAGCACCGGCCTGCGGAGCGGCGGTCGGTATGGGCTGCTGCGGCGCGGAGCCGGCTGGCGCCGCCCATTGCTGCGTCGTGCCGACTTCGGGCTGGGGAGCGGGCGCGGGCTGATGAGCGGACTGCACGGTCACGTCCGCCTGCGCATCCTCATGCGACTGAGAGGCCTGGCCATCATCGGTTACCGGCGTTCCGCAGCTGGTGCAGAAGCGCTCGTCGTCTTTCAGAAGCTTGCCGCAATGGGTACAAAACCGGGGCATGATGGTTCCTTCCATTCGATGTGTTGGCTAGATTATAAGGTGGTTCAGGTGCGGTTGGGCCGCGCCGACCCAACTGGTTATGTGAGGATGATCATGTCGCGCAAGCCCTGTCGCATGCGTCACAATGAGTGCGGCGTGCTGGGTGTCCGGCGCGGCCGTTTATCGACGGCTTGGTAGAATGCGATGGTGGGGAGTGAGTCTGTGTACTGCGGCGAGCAAGGTCGGGGTGGCGGCGAAAACGTGGAGGCGTTCCGGTTCCCGCCGGGGGATGCACCCCTCACTGCGCGCGATTGCTCGCGTCGAGTGTTTTGTGCCGGGATGTTGACCGGATCGCTTGCCTCGGTGATGAGTCTCGGCGGTTGTGCCGCGCGCCGCAACGAGGCTGAGGGCTCCGCTGTCCCTGTCAAACAAAAAGCGAATCATCCGTCCGCTCAAAAGACGGAAGCTGTCGCCTGGGCTTCTTGGATTGCCGGCCTTCAGCAAGATATCGAAGCCCTTGTCGAGCCGTATGGTGGGTCTACCTCGGTCTATGCTGTGGCGCTTGATCCTCAAACGTTCGCGTCGCTCGATGGTGAAGTCGCTGTGGCGCCGGACGCGCGACATGTGGCGGCAAGCATCATCAAGCTTCCCGTTCTCGCTTGTGCGCTCGAGACCGTGGCGGCGGGCGACCTGTCCCTCGACGAGCAGATAACGGTAGCGCAACAGGATATCGTGGGTGGCAGCGGCAACATTCAGTCGCGCGGCGCGGGTGTGTCGTACAGTATTGACGAGCTACTGCACGCTATGATCGCCCAGAGCGATAACGTGGCAGCGAACCTTGTTATCGGCAGACTTGGCATGGATACGGTCAACGAAACGTGTGCCGCATCTCCGTCCGTGTCTCCGGGACGGCGGCGTTCGCACCATCACTCGCGGACTCCGCCCCGCTCTTGTTGCGTTAATCTTAAGCCTGCCAACCCCGTCGAAAGGACACCATGCCTCAGACTTACACTTTCGCCTCGTGGAACGTCAACGGCCTGCGCGCCGTGCTCAAAAAAGACCCGAGCTTTATCCAGATCGCACAGGAGCTCAATGTCGATATCCTAGCGCTGCAGGAGACCAAGCTGCAGGAGGGCCAGGTCGATCTCGACCTGCCCGGCTACCACCAAACCTGGAGCTACGCCGAGCGCAAGGGCTATTCGGGCACTGCGGTCTTTAGCCGCCAGGAACCGCTACGCGTGCTGCGCGCCGACGCACTGCTGCCCTATGCCGGCGAGGGCGAGGCGGCCGAGCTCGTCGCCCAAGCCGCAACCGAGGGCCGCGTCTGCGCGCTCGAGTTCGACAAGTTTTGGTTTGTCGACGTCTACACGCCCAACGCCCAAAATGAGCTTGCCCGCATCGACGTGCGCATGGCCTGGGACGATGCCTACCGCGGCTTTTTGAGCGCGCTTGAGCGCGAAACCAGCAAGCCCGTCGTAACCTGCGGCGACTTTAACGTGGCTCACGAGGAGATCGACCTTAAGAACCCCAAGTCCAACCGCGGCAACGCAGGCTTTTCGGACGAGGAGCGCGGCAAGTTTACCGAGCTGCTCGACGCCGGTTTTACCGACACCTGGCGCGCGGCAAACCCCGACGTTGAGGGTGTCTACAGCTGGTGGAGCTACCGCTTTAATGCCCGCAAGAACAACGCAGGCTGGCGCATCGACTACTTCCTGGTAAGCGACGCAATCGCCGGCAACGTACGCGGCACCGGCATCCGCGGCGACATCTTCGGCAGCGATCACTGCCCCGTCACCCTCGCCCTGGAGCTCTAACCCCCAGATGATCCCCCGGGGACGGAGGAAAACAGGTCATTTTCACCTCGCGAGGGAATCCACGCGGCCCACCCGCCACGAAATCGGCCCATCTACTACGTTTAAGCCACTACCCCCAACCACAGCGAACAACGCAAAAAGAAAACCGCAGGTAGAGAGCCTGCGGTTTTTCATAAAACGCGGGTATGGTTTGAGGTATCGGGTTAAACGTAGTAGATGGGCCAGTTTCGTGGCGAGCGCCGTCAACTGATTCCCTGGGGACATCTGGGGACGGAAGAAAACGGATCAACTTGACTCTCTGAGGGCTGCGACGCCCGTCATTATTAGTCGGCGTGCGCAAAACTATGCCGGTTTACGGGGCTGAATCGCGAACCCTCAACCATGCGCAATTCTGAGATAATAAAACCGCAGGTAAACGGCTTGCTCTATTTCGAAAAAAGCCGGTATGGTCTGCCTGTGCCAATCTAGCCCCGTAAACCGGCATAGTTTTAAAATGGCACTTCGACAGTATTGATTCCCGCCCCGGCGCAACCAGCCCTACAGTCCATATTTCACGACGACACGGTTAATGCGCCGGCACCAAGGCTCGTACAGGGCGGCCAAAAACACACAGGTCGCAAGGCCGTGCGTAATATCGAACGGCACCGCCGTAGCAAGACGCGCTACGGCGCCTGCCCAGGTGAGCGGCTGCACAAAACCGATGATGTCATACGCGTTGATCACGACGCCATACAGCAAGCCCGATGCAAAGCCGTACGCCATCAGCGCCGGCATGCGCACGGTTCCATCCGCACGGTCGAACGCGCCCGCATGCGCCAGTGCGCCACCGATATAGCCCACCAGACCCCAGGCATACATCTGCCATGGCGTCCACATGCCCTGTCCAAAAAAGAAATTACTGGTCAGCGCTGCCAACGCGCCGACCATGAAACCATTGCGACGGCCAAGTGTCGCACCCGCGATAATGGCGATAGCGCTCACGGGCTTAAAATCGGGAATGGGCCCAAACAGGATGCGCCCCGCCGCGGCCAGCGCCGCCAGCACCAGCGTGGGCATGATTTGGCGCAGGCCTGGACGTGATGTCTCATAGCCCGCAAAGAACAGTGCGAGCACGAGCGCCACTACAACCAGCATGGCAAGCGCCGCCTGCTCAATGCCCGCCAGCAGCGCCGCAGTCATCACTGCCGGCACCGCCAGGAGCAGCGGAATCTCCATTTTTGTGAGTAGGCGCGAGGCGCGACGATCTGTCATCCCATCACGCCCTGTAGAACACGTTGTCGGCAAAGAAATCTACCGGAGGCTCCATGCAGGCGATCTCGCCGTCGAACATCATGGCGACGTCATCGGACGCCTGCTCGGCAAAGTCTAGGTCGTGCGTGGCCATGATGACGGTACCGCCAGCCTTCGCATGGTCACGCAGGGCGCGAGCGATGATGCGGCGGCTGGCCAGGTCCAAACCCTTGGTGGGCTCATCAAGCAGCAGCAGCTCCGGACCAATCAACAGCAGCTTTGCCAACGCAAGCAGCTGGCGCTGACCGCCCGAAAGATCGTACGGGTGACGTGCCTCTAAGCCCGCCAGGCCCAGGCGCGCTGTCTGCTCCTGTGCTGCGGCCTCGTCGTATCCGCAGGTCGAAGCCCATTCCATCAGCTCGTCGCGCACCGTTTCGGCGACTAGCAATGCCTTGGGATTCTGTGGCAGCAGAGCCGCCGAAGCCGCCCCACGCACCATGCGGCCACGCTGCAGCTTAGCCGTCTTGGCCAGCACCGAGAGCATCGTCGACTTGCCACAGCCGTTTCCGCCCACGACCGCATGCACCGCGCCGGCTGAAAACGTCACATCGAGCCCGCGCAGCACCCAACCGCCCGCGCGATCGTAGCGAAACCAGCCTTCCGACAGGGTGGTAGCCGACCCACCGTGCATTTTTTGGAGTATTCTGCTTCCATCCGTGCGTGGGAAGGCTTCCGAGCCGTTCTCGAGCGACGTTTGCGCCACAAATTCGGACGATTTGTCCAATTCTGAACTTTTTTTCGCGCTCGATACGTCCCCGGGCGGCTCCAGAGAGCCCAAATTGTCCTCGCGCCTGCTGAATACTCCGTTTTTTGCACATCGGATGGCACCCCACCCCAACATGTCATCGGAAAACAGCGGTTCTCGACGCCCCAAAGAAGCCATATCCGCCACCTCGCGCACGCGACCGCCCTCAATCCGGTACGCACACGTCGCATACTCGAGCATCGGCCGCGGTTGATGCGTAGCCACAACAACCGTGCAGCCCAGCTCACGGTTCACGCGAAACAGCGCGTGCAGAAAATTCTTCTCGGCAACGGGATCGAGCTGAGACGTGGGCTCGTCGAGTAGCAGCACACGCGGACGCAGCGCCAGGACGGCGGCAAGCGACAGCAACTGCTTGCGACCGCCCGAAAGCGTATCGGTATCGCGATGAAGCCAGTCCTCCAGACCAAAGAAATAGCTGGTCTCGGCAACACGGCGACGCATCTCGTCGCGCGACACACCCAGATTCTCCAGGCCAAACGCCATCTCATGCCACACGGTCTCGCACACAATCTGGTTCTCGGGATCCTGGAACACGTAGCCCACGCGCTCCGCAGACGCGCGCACGTCCATGTCGGCAACGTTCTCGCCCAGCACGCGCGCATCGCCAGTGCGCTCGCCCGCCGGAGCGATCTCGGGCTTGAGCAGCGACAGCAGCGTCGACTTACCCGATCCGGTACCGCCGACAAGCAGCGCAAATGCACCTTGAGGAACAGACCAGTCGAGCCCCTCGAGCACCGCAGCATCAGCCCCGGGGTAGGCGAAGCTCAGGCTCCGCACCTCAATCGCCGGCATATCCGGGCCGCACGCCGCGCCCGACACCGAGCCCCTATCCAACCGAGCCATCAGCCAAACCTCTTCTCATCGATCGCATGCAACACACAGGGCAGCACCATCCAGGCAGCGTACACAACATAGCCCAGCCACGGCGCGGGCACCGAAAGCTGCGGGTAAAACGAATACTGCGTTGTCGCGGTCCATGCCACTGCCACCGCGGCGGCACCAAACAGCGCAAGCCCCACCAGCGCGGCAGCGTCGCCGCGCCCCAGCCGATACCGCGCGTACGTCGTGCGACGCGTCGCGGCGCCCCACCCGCGCGAGCGCATGGCATCCGCGCGCTCAAGCGAATCTTCCATGCCCCAGCCCATCAGCACGCTCGATGCCCGCAGGCGCGAACGCACGGGATCGGTGGGCGCACGCCCCGGCACATCGACCGCGTCCTGCACCGCCAGCACCGTGCGGCCGCGGCGCAAAAACTGCGGGATAAGCCGCATGCACATCGAGATCATGAGCGCGATCACCGGCGCGGCGTTGCCCAACAGTGCGAGTACCTTGTCGTATTCGAGCATCGACGCCGCAGCCTCAAACCACAGCACGCTCGCCACAAACAGCCCGCCCATGCACAGGCCGTAAACCATGCTCTCTAGATACACCGCACGCATGCCAATACGAAACAGCTCCGTCGAGCCCGAGGCGCTAAACAGCGGGTTGACCAGTGCAATGATCAAAATCACCGGCAGCTGCCAGCGAAGTGCGCCCAGCGTGCGGGCAGCCCCACGCATCGCAAATCCATACGCCAGCCCGCCCGCAAGCGACAGCGCGATCAGCACCGGTTGCATCGAGAACATGGTGAGCCCCAGCGTCAGCACTATATAGAGTGCCGGCACAGCCGGATGCGACATCGAGAATGCCGCGACGGGCTCGCCGCCCGAGCCCTCTCGCATGTTGTCCACAGGCATCCCCGCCCTCCCGCCAAATCACCGACGCCGAAGCGCTGCCGGCGCCGCCCGCAAGCGGCGCAAACGCCACGCCGGCGGCACAAGCCTCAACCGCCGCGAACCAATCGTTACGCGCTCATCATATGCCTGCGGTATCATATTGCGCCGTGTATCGTTTCCAAACGCACGTCTCTATAACGTAACAGGAGATCACATGGACGCAACCGCAATTATCCTCGCTGCCGGCGAGGGCACCCGCATGAAGTCGAACCACTGCAAGGTTTCGCACAAGATCCTGGGTAAGCCCATGGTCCAGTGGATCGTCGACGCCACCATCAAGGCCGGCTGCAGCCGCGTCGTGGTCGTCATCGGCAGCCACGCCGACGAGATGCGCGCCCTGATCGACGGCGCCTACGCCAGCAGCGCCACCAAGGTCGAGTGCGTCGAGCAGACCGAGCGCCTGGGCACCGGCCATGCCGTCAAGGTCGCGCTCGAGGCCTGCGGCATCGCGCAAGGCCCCGTCGTCGTGCTCAACGGCGATCTGCCGCTCATCACCGCCGACACCGTCGCCAAGTTCGCGCAGACCGTCGCCACCGGCGAGCTCGCCTGCACCGTCATGACCATGACCCCGCCCGATCCTTTTGGCTACGGCCGCATCAAGCTAGGCGCCGATGGCCAGATCGAGCGCATCATCGAGCAGAAGGACTGCACGCCCGAGCAGGCCGCCACGCTGCTGGAGTGCAACGCCGGCTGCTACGCCTTCGACGGCGCGCAGCTTGCCGCCCACATTAACGAGATCGGCAACGACAACGCGCAATCCGAGTACTACCTGCCCGACATGCTCGAAATCCTCAAGGGTCACGGCCAGGCAGTCTCCATCTTCCACTGCGACGACTACCGCGACGGCCTGGGCGTCAACAGCCGCATCCAGCTCGCGCAGCTCACCGCCATCGCGCGCGACCGCATCAACGAGCACTGGATGGCCGAGGGCGTTACCTTCATCGACCCCACGCAGGCCTGGATCGGCCCCGACGCTACCATCGGCCGCGACACCGTCGTGTGGCCGCAGACGCATCTGATCGGCCACGTCACCGTGGGCGAGGAGTGCCAGCTCGGCCCCAACAGCCGCCTCACCGACACCACCGTCGGCAGTGGCTGCATCATCGATGAGACCATCGCCATCGAAGCCGTCATCGAGAACGGCGTCGACTGCGGCCCGCGCGCCTACCTGCGCCCGGGCACCCACATGCTCGACGGCTCCAAGGCCGGTACGCACGTGGAGATTAAGAAGTCCACGATCGGCGAGGGTTCCAAGGTGCCTCACCTGTCCTACATCGGCGACACCACCATGGGCTCCGGCGTCAACGTAGGCGCGGGCTCCATCACCTGCAACTACGACGGCGTCCACAAGCACAAGACCGTCATCGGCAAGGATGCCTTCATCGGTTCTGACACCATGATGGTCGCGCCCGCCCAGATTGGCGACGGTGCGCTCGTGGCCGCCGGCTCCGTCATCACCGAGCCGGTCCCGGCCGACGCACTCGGTCTGGGCCGCGCCCGTCAGGTAAATATTGAGGGCTGGGCCGCCGATTATCGCCGCCGTCTGCACGAGGACGACGAGGCATAACGTTTCGCCAAGCACAAAAGGAGCTGTTCCATGGGGACGGCTCCTTTTTCTATCGTGACCTGCGCGACCGGATGAGTGGTCGGTTCGTGTCCGTTGACGGTAAAGACGTTATCAAGACCCGATTAACCCCGCCGCACGGTTACAATGCAAAAAGGCATCTATATGGCATTCGATGTATAAAGGAGAAGGGTAATGCCGATTAATGATCCCGAGAAGTCGGAGAATATGCGCAAGTCCATCCGCGTGTATTCCGGTTCCTCCAACCGTCCCCTCGCTCAGAAGATCGCTGAGTTCCTTGGGGTCGAGCTTTCGGGCCTTACGCTAAAGCAGTTCGCCAACGGTGAGATTTACGCCCGCTACGACGAGACCGTCCGCGGCGCCGACGTCTTCCTGATTCAGTCCGTGGCTGGCGGCAACGTCAACGACATGCTCATGGAGCTGCTCATCGCCACCGACGCTGCCAAGCGCGCATCCGCCCGCTCCATCACCGCCGTTATCACCCACTACGGCTATGCCCGCCAGGACCGCAAGGCCGGCCCGCGCGAGCCCATCACCGCCCGCCTCGTCGCCAACCTGCTCGAGCGCGCCGGCGTCAACCGCATCATCACCCTCGACCTGCACCAGGGCCAGATTCAGGGCTTCCTCGATATCCCGGTTAACCACCTGTCCGCACTGCCGCTGTTTGGCCAGTACTACAACGACATGCACTTCGACACCGACAACCTGGTTGTCGTCTCCCCCGACGTGGGTCGCGCCAAGGCCGCCAAGAAGCTGTCCGACATGCTCGGCTGCGACCTGGCCATCGCCCACAAGGGCCGTCCGCGCCACAACGCCGCCGAGGTCATGGGCATCATCGGTGACATCAAGGGCAAGACCTGCGTCATCAACGACGACATGATCGACACCGCTGGCACCCTGTGCGCCAACGTCAAGGAGCTCAAGGCTATGGGCGCTGGCGACATCTACGTCTGCGCCACCCACGGTATCTTCTCCGGTCCGGCCATCGAGCGCCTGAACGACGCCCCGATCGTCGAGTGCGTCGTCACCGACGCCATTCCCGTCGAGGTGGGCGGCAAGATCAAGACCATCTCGGTCGCCGAGGAGTTCGCCCAGGCCATCTCCGCCGTTTACCACGAGGAGCCCGTCTCCACGCTCGTCGGCGGCGACTTCGCGCTGTAGTCGCTCGACCCTCGCATCCCTCCGGAAGCTCCGGACACGCCTGCGGGGTTATCGCGCGAACGTCCTCGCCGCTTTGCGGCTGCGGGATGTTCGCTTTGATAACCCCTCCCGGCGTGTCCGGGGCTTCCTGCTGTCTCGGGGCAGCTGTTTTCTGAAATGACTTTGCTGCAACCTTTCCTCGCATTCGGCGGGCGTGGTAGCCTTTGTCGTTGATTGAACTATTTGTGTAACGAAGGGACAAACATGGCAGCTGCACAGCCGCTCAAGATTCGCATGGTTGCCGGGCTTGGCAACCCGGGCGAGGAATATGCCGAGACCCGCCACAACGCCGGCTTTAAGGCAATCGGCGAGCTGGCCCGTCAGGCCGGCGTCACGTACTGGAAAAACCAGGCCGGCGCCGAGGTCGCGGTCATCAACATCAACGACCCCGAGGAAGAGGGAGGCAAGCGGCAGATTGTGCTGGTCAAGCCGCAGTCGTACATGAATACCTCGGGCGGCCCCATCTCCAAGCTCTGTCGCGAGTACAAGATCAAGGCCGAGGAGCTGCTCGTAATCCACGACGAGCTCGATATTCCCGCCGGCGACGTGCGCGTCAAGGTGGGCGGCGGCCATGCTGGCCACAACGGCCTGCGTTCCATCATCGACAAGATGGGCAGCCGCGACTTCAGCCGCATCCGCACCGGCATCGGCAACCCTCCCGGCAAGATGGCCGTCGCCGACTACGTGCTTAAGCAGCTGCGCGCCCGCGAGGCCGAGGATTTCCAGGACGCCTGCGCCCGCGCGGCCGACGCCGCCGGCCTGGCGATCGTGCACGGCGTGGTCTATGCCCGCGACCACGTCAACGGCGCCGCCTCCGCCAACGGCAAGCACTAAAACCTACCATTTAGGGACAGGTTTATTTTGGCAGGTTTTATCTGCGGAAACGCCACAGTGAGCGCATCGCAATAAACCCTGCGCCGCCATATGCACGCAACACCCCAAAGGGGGCCGGCCTCATCACAAACCGAGGCCGGCCCCCTTTGCCGTTTTACCCGATAAGGCTGACCAAAATAAACCTGCCCCTATTTGGTAGGCCAAAGTGGATAAACCCTGCTCCCACCTGCCAAAGACACACGTAAGCGACATGTCCATGAGGGTATAATTTGCACCGTATGTCTGCACAACGCCTGTGCGCGTACGGTTTTATTCGGGCTACCGTCCATTTCCGTGGAGGCACGGTTCGGCAGCCCTAACAAGAGAGGGGTTCTATGTATAAGATCCTGGAGAAGACGCAGTTCTCGGAGAAGGTGTTCAAGTTCCGCATCGAGGCGCCTGCAATCGCCAAGCATGCGCACGCTGGACAGTTCCTCATGGTTCGCGCCAACGAGACGGGCGAGCGCGTCCCGTTTACCCTGGCCGGCTGGAACGGTGACGAGGGCTGGGTCGAGTTCATCTTCATGGTGATCGGCAAGACCACCGAGATGCTTTCCACCTACGAGGCCGGCGAGTCGCTGCGCGACGTCGTGGGCCCGCTGGGCGTTCCCACCGAGATGGCCGAGGGCCCCTGCGCTGTCATTGGCGGCGGCGTCGGCCTGGCAATTGCCTTCCCGGTCGCCAAGCACCTGGTCGAGACCGGCCACGAGGTGCACGCCATCATGGGCGCCCGCACCAAGGACCTCCTGCTCATGGAGGACCAGTTCCGCGAGCTCCTCGACGAGGACCACATCCACATCACCACTGACGACGGCTCCTACGGCGAGCAGGGCGTTGTCACCGCTCCGCTGGAGCGCCTGCTGCAGGACAAGGCTGTGAGCCAGGTCTTCTGCGTCGGCCCCGTTCCGATGATGAAGTTCTCGACCCTCACCGCCCAGAAGTACGACACCCCCATCACCGCGTCGCTCAACCCCATCATGGTTGACGGCACCGGCATGTGCGGCTGCTGCCGCGTCGAGGTGGGCGGCGTGACCAAGTTCGCTTGCGTCGACGGCCCCGACTTCGATGCCACCCTGGTCGACTGGGATGACCTTCGTGCCCGCCAGGCCGCTTACCGTTCCGAAGAGGGCGCGTCCCTCAAGGCCTATGAGGAAAAGAGCTGCGCATGCCACTAGTTAACGGTCGTTTCGTTGCCGATATGAAGTCGCCCCGCACCCCCGATAACGAGGAGCCGGCTGCCGAGCGCGCCTGCGACTTCCGCCCCGTCGACAAGGGCTTCACCGAGGAGATGGCGCTGGCCGAGGCCGAGCGCTGCCTCAACTGCAAGAAGCCGTTCTGTGTTGAGGGCTGCCCCGTCAACATCAACATCCCCCGCTTTATCGAGCAGATCCGCGCGAAGGACTTCGGCGGCGCTCTCGATACCATCCGCGAGGACTCCATGCTTCCCGCCATCTGCGGCCGCGTCTGCCCGCAGGAGAACCAGTGCGAGGGCAAGTGCATCCGTGGCAAGAAGTCCGAGCCCGTGGCCATCGGCCAGCTCGAGCGCTTCCTGGGTGACCGCCCCGAGCTCGCCTCCACGCCCAAGATGGCCCCCAAGAACGGCAAGAAGGTTGCCGTCGTCGGCTCCGGCCCGTCCGGCATCACCTGCGCCGGCGAGCTCGCCCGCAACGGCTTTGACGTCACCGTCTTCGAGGCATTCTTCACCGGCGGCGGCGTGCTGGTCTACGGCATCCCCGAGTTCCGTCTGCCCAAGGCGGTCGTCAAGCGCGAGATTGACGGCCTGGAGGACATGGGCGTCAAGTTTGAGTACAACTCCGTCGTGGGCAACATGGCCACGGCCGAGGAGCTGTTCGAGCAGGGCTTCGACGCCATCTACGTGGCGACCGGCGCTGGCCTGCCCAAGTTCCTCAACGTCCCCGGCGAGAACCTGCCCAACGTCTTCTTCGCGAACGAGTACCTCACCCGCGTGAACCTGATGAAGGCCAACAAGTTCCCCGAGTACGACACCCCCACCAAGCACGGCAAGAACGTCGTCGTCTTTGGTGGCGGCAACGTGGCTATGGACGCCGTCCGTACCGCCAAGCGTCTGGGCGCCGAGCACGCCATCATCGCCTACCGTCGTACCGAGGACGAGATGCCCTGCCGTCGCGCCGAGCTGCACCATGCCAAGGCCGAGGGCGTCGAGGTTCTGCCGCTCGTCTCCCCGCTCGAGTTTGTCGCTGGCGAGGACGGCTCCGTGTGCGCCGTCAAGGTCCAGAAGATGGAGCTCGGCGAGCCCGACGAGTCCGGTCGTCGTCGCCCGGTGCCCATCGAGGGCGCCATCGAGGAGATTCCCTGCGACGTCGCGATCTCGGCTATCGGCACCAACGCCAACCCCTTCGCAAAGAAGATCGGCGGCAAGATGGAGCTCAACAAGTGGGGCTACATCGTCGCTGACGAGGAGACCGGCCAGACCACCGATCCCCGCATCTGGGCCGGCGGCGACATCGTCACCGGTGCCGCTACGGTCATTCTGGCGATGGGCGCCGGCAAGAAGGCCGCTGCCTCCATCACCAAGAGCCTGCTGGGCGAGTAATCACCCGCAGCGCTAGCCGCTAAACGGCAAAGTCCCCGTCGAGCACACGCCCGGCGGGGACTTTTTCTATGCCGGCCGCCCAAACCACCACAAAGGGGACAGGCGCCTTTGTGGTGGTTTGGGGCCTGGTCGGTCGTTTTGTCTCAATCTGTAACACCTGGAGCCCGTTGAGCCTTGTAGTTGTTACAGATCGAGATCTTGCGCCAGCCGCCTCCGCTTTGTCTCAATCTGTAACAGTTAGAGACCAAATTCCCCGCTACGTGTTACAGATCGAGACATTAGATTGGCGGCCGAGCAGTTCATCTCAATCTGTAACATCTAGAGCCGTTTTGGGCAGCTTGGTGTTACAGATTGAGATCTTGCAAAAGCCGAGAATGGGCGTTGTCGCCAAAACCTAACGCTTGCGACGCTTGGTCGCGGCGATGCCGGCCGCGGCAACGGTTGCGCCGGCGATGCCCAAGGCGGCGACCGTCATCGCGGTGGAGTCACCCGTGCTGGCGAGCTCCGTGCCGCCGGACTTCTTGTCGTTCTCGCCCTTACCCTTGGACTTGTTCGTCGTCACCGTGGTCGTCGTCGAAGTCGAACCGCCCGCAGGTACCCCGGTGCCGCCAGAGCCATCCGCACCGCCGCCCTGCTCGCCGTCGCCAGGCGTCGGGTCCGGATCGGGCGTCGGATCAGGCGCCGCCTCATCGGTCACCGTAATCGTAATGTTCAGACGCTCGGAATACTCGCTGTACGACATGCCAGGGCGCTGTGCCGCAATGCGCACATACATGTTGCTATCGAGCGCAATGGGCTCGGTGTACTTTACACGGCCTTCGTCACGGCAGGGGCAGGTGTCGTTGGTGGTGTACCAAATCGTCGCGCCATCCTCGGCAGAAAGCTCCAGCTTCGTGCCCTGGGGCACCGTAATGTAGTTGTCCTTGGGCGACCATCCACCAAACCTCGGCGCACCAATGGG
>ENA-ORIC01002666-ORIC01002666.1-human-gut-metagenome-genome-assembly--contig:-NODE-2666-length-13836-cov-2.939821_pt1 | contig 13836 bp, 11 predicted proteins | sample MGYA00243023_ERZ508732 | MGnify/ENA primary metagenome ERZ508732 (study PRJEB26277, sample SAMN04329767) | human gut metagenome | biome: human-associated habitat | host: Homo sapiens | place: USA...
AGCTACAGCTACCACAATGTGCTTTTCGTCGGGAAAGATCTGGCAATCACCAACTTCGACCGTGCGGAGATCGGGATACAGGTGCGTGATCTGTATGATTTTCTGCGAAAAGTCATGGAGAAAAACGGCTGGCAGGCGGAGTTTGGCAAAAGCCTGATCGATGCATATGACCGTGAGCGTAAGCTGGAGGAGACGGAGCGGCGCGTATTGTACGCGATGCTGCTGTATCCGGAGAAATATTGGAAACTTGTCAATTTCTACTACAACAGTAGAAAATCATGGATGTCGTCAAAGAATCTGGAAAAGCTGCTCCGGATCCGCGCGCAGGAGGAGAAGCGTGCGTACTTTTTAAGAGAGCTTCGCCCACTGCTCTGTGGGGCGTGCTGATACAGGGGATCAGGGAATGCTGTCAGATTGACCGGTTGCCCTCTTCCTATTTTGGGCGGGCTGTGTTAAAATATTGGCTGGGACAATGAGACGTTATGCGACCCGGCGCAGTGTTATAAGAAGCAGCCGGGAGAAAAGGTTGTTTATATATGAAGAAATGCAAAATCATGCAACGCGTTCGGATCGGTCTGGGCGCGTTTTTTATGTGCACGGTAATGCTCTCCGGATGTGCGTCCGAAACGAAGCAGGAGACGGACAGCATGGCGGGCGGTGGGGCTGCGGCGGCACCTGCGGTTGTCGAGGGGGTTGTGACAGCCAATGATACGGCGATGCGCCGGCTTACCCTGCGTGAGCTTGGAGGTGATCTCGAGACGGTGATCAGCTATGATGCCACGGCGAAGATGACCGACAAGTACGGAGAGGAGCGCGACGGCACCGATATTGAGGTGGGCGAGATCCTCGAGGCAGATTATGAGAAGGACAGCGGAAAGCTGCTTTCTACCAGTATTCCAGAGGATGTCTGGGAATATCAGGAGGTTGGCGATTATCAGTTTGACAGCGCGGAGAGCAGTCTTTCATTTGCAGACCGCAAATACCAGTATTCACAATATACGCTGTTTTCGTCGGACGGTAAGGCGATCGACATGATGGAAATCAATCCGCAGGATGTGCTGACGGTGCGCGGAAGCGGTTATCATGTGTACTCGGTCGTAAAGACACAGGGGCACGGTTACATACGGCTGGCTCATTATAAGGACTTTATCGGCGGTATGATCGAAGTCGGAAGTGACATGATCCTGCCTTTGACGAAGAACATGCTGATCACGATCCGCGAGGGAACCTACAAGGTGATCTTAAGTAAGAATCATTCAACCGCAGTCAAGAATGTGACGGTTCACAGCGGCAGGGAGGTTACGTTGGACTTTTCGGAGTACAAGCCGGCGGACAGTCATGTTGGTGTGATCACGTTTGATATTGCACCGGCAGGGGCGGATCTGACGATCAACGGTACGGCGGTAGGCTACAGCAAGCCGATCGCACTGGCATACGGCGTTTATCAGATACAGGTGTCCATGACAGGGTACACCACATACACCGGCACGCTGGATGTGGAGGAGCCGAAGGGGACGACCGTCCGTATCGATCTTGTGGAGGAGGAAGCGGAGGCATCCGACACCACGGCGGCACCGTCAGCCACCGGAAAGAGCACGAAGACAAGCCCGGAGAACACGGACGATACACAGACAAAGCAGATTGACAGCGATCACACGATCACGGTATCGGCACCGCAGGGAGCGGAGGTTTATCTGGACAATGTTTATAAAGGACTTGCACCGTGTACCTTTACAAAGGTGATCGGATCACAGACCGTTACGCTGTGCCGGGATGGATATGCAACAAAGAGCTATTCCGTCGACATTCTTGATGATGATCAGGATGTGAAGCTGAGCTTTGCGGATCTGACCGCAAAGGAGGCGGCAGCAACGGCATCGCCGGCGACTCGGTGATTTTGTTCAAAAAACTTTTACAAAATAGATTATAATTTGTTGTTGACAATATGCGTTTCAACATACAAAATAATAGGTGGATTTGCAAAATCAAGGCATATGCCATCACTGATAGGAGGAAAAGACATGGACTACAAAGACATCTACAAGGAGTGGCTGAGCAATCCTTATTTCGATGAGGATACGAAGAAAGAGCTTCAGGACATTGCAGATAACGAGAATGAGAAAAAAGAGCGTTTTTATATGGACCTCGAATTTGGAACCGCTGGTTTGCGAGGGATCATTGGGGCAGGGACGAACCGCATGAACATTTACACGGTACGAAAGGCAACTCAGGGTCTGGCAAATTATATCAACAAAGCGGGAAAGGCTTCTCAGGGTGTAGCCATTGCATTTGATTCCCGTCATATGTCACCGGAGTTTGCAGATGAAGCAGCACTCTGTCTTGCAGCCAATGGTATTAAGGCATATGTGTTTGAGTCACTGCGTCCGACACCGGAGCTTTCCTTTGCTGTACGCGAGCTTGGCTGCGTAGCAGGAATTAACGTAACTGCAAGCCACAACCCACCGGAGTACAACGGATACAAGGTATACTGGGAGGACGGTGCACAGATCACGCCGCCACATGATACCGGTATCATGGACGAGGTTAAGGCTGTTACGGACTGGAACACGGTTAAGACCATGGACAAGGCTGAGGCAGTCGAGAAGGGTCTCTATGAGAACATTGGCGCAGCCATTGATGATAAATATATCGAAGAATTAAAGAAGCAGGTTATTCATTGGGACAGCATCAAGGAAGTTGGCAAGGATCTTAAGATCGTTTACACGCCGCTTCACGGAACAGGTAATATCCCGGCGAGAAGAGTCCTCAAGGAGATCGGCTTTGAGAATGTATATGTAGTACCCGAGCAGGAGCTTCCGGATGGAGATTTCCCTACCGTCAGCTATCCGAACCCAGAGGCAGCAGAGGCATTTGAACTGGCTCTCAAGCTTGCCAAGGAGAAGGATGCAGACCTTGTTCTTGCAACAGATCCGGATGCAGATCGTCTCGGCGTATATGTTAAGGATACCAAGAGCGGCGAGTATATCACCCTGACCGGTAACATGTCTGGCTGTCTGCTGGCAGATTATGAGATCTCCCAGAGAAAGGCAACAAAGGGACTGCCTGAGGATGGCAAGCTGATCAAGACCATCGTTACCTCTAATCTGGCAGATGCGATCGCCAAGGATTACGGCGTTGATCTCATTGAGGTTCTGACCGGATTTAAATACATCGGACAGCAGATCCTCAACTTCGAGACAACCGGCAAGGGAACTTACCTGTTTGGTTTCGAGGAGAGCTACGGCTGCCTGATCGGAACACATGCCCGCGACAAGGATGCGATCGTGGCTACGATGGCACTCTGCGAGGCGGCAGCATATTACAAGACAAAGAACATGACTCTCTGGGATGCAATGCTTGCTCTGTATGAGAGAGTTGGTTATTATAAAGACGGCGTACAGTCCGTAACCATGAAGGGTATCGAGGGACTTGCCAAGATTCAGGAGATCATGACAACACTCCGCGAGAATCCGCCGAAGGAGTTCTGCGGTCACAAGGTAACATCCTTCCGTGACTACCAGAAGGATATCATCACAGATATCGCTACCGGCGAGACAAAGCCGACCGGACTGCCAAAGTCCAACGTGCTTTACTTCGACATGACAGACGATGTATGGATGTGCGTACGCCCATCCGGTACAGAGCCGAAGGTGAAGTTCTACTACGGCGTTGTAGGCACCTCTCTTGAGGACGCCGATGCGAAGTCTGAGGCTATGGCAAAGGCAGTTTCTGAGATGGTTGCTGCAATGTAATCTGTGATACGGACGACGAATCGAATATCAGTATATAGGTAATATCAGGCTCCCTGCGTGTGTACACGCAGGGAGCCTTGCTCTATGTTGTGCAGTGCCGCCTCGCGGGTAAGGATCTGTTCCATCTCCTGCTCGCTGTCCTGATGCTTGATGACTTCCAGAACAAGCCCGGCAGAGGTGCGGAACTTCTCAAAATCTGTGATATTGGCAGGTGATGTGAAAATTAACATATAACAAACAATATATTTAATACAGTATCTTGTAAATTATATTTTGGGGTAAAATAAATATCACAGAAATATATTCGTTACATACAAGACGATTACTGCTGCAATATGGCATAAATCTTGTCTACATCATAATCGGGAGCACACATTCTGGCTGCATCATAGATGCGCTCGATCAATTCCGCGTTTTCCTCGAGCATATCCGCAGCTTCGTTTGCAGATATATTCTTGCAGAACTTTCTGATAGATGATTTGATGATAGCCTGCAGCTCTCCTTGCTCGCGCCCCTGCTCAAGCCACAACTCGCGCCCGCGTTCAAGCCCCTCGCGGACTCCGGACTGATAATGATCTGTCCATGCTTTACACATATTAAATCCCTCCTTTTCGTCATGATCTATCTTAATATCGGTAAATCCCTCAATAACCTTGGCAGCGGCATACTCTATGTTATGCAGTGCCGCCTCGCGGGTAAGGATCTGTTCCATCTCCTGCTCACTGTCCTGATGCTTGATGACTTCCAGAACAAGCCCGACAGAAGTGCGGAACTTCTCAAAATCCGTGATATCTGCAGGTGATATGAGATTCAGCTTATAATCCGCCACATACTTCAAGATCGTGCTGTTCGTGTGGAACATTAATTGATGCCACGGATTGCTCCATTGCCATGCAATTCCCGCAATCCTGCAAACACCTCCAATCTCGCATATTTGCAAGCAAATCTGCTTCTTGTCGGTGTTTGGCGGGTCAAGCCAGTAGATAGCAATTTGTATGTAAACATACATTGCTATCTACTTTTGACCCTTGCATCATCTCATGCAGGCTGCGCGGTCCGTCCCAAGGCTGCGAACCCCAGTAGACAGTGATCGTCACCACCGGCGTCAGGTGATCCTCTGCAGTAAAGCCGGATAAAAATTTCGCGGGACTATTCAGATCATGACCCTTTCGGTGCCGTCTGCTGATCTCATTCACCTGGCTGCCGTAATTGATCCCGTCATAGATCATTCCACGGACCGGCATGGCATAGTGGATCTCCGTCTGATTCTCCACTCCCAGGATCAGGTATGTGCAGTCTCCGGTGCTGCGGATCACACACAGCACCCTTCAGAATGTCACGGATGCGCTGTATCTGCTGTCCCTTCCCTGACAGCCCCGCAAGCTCCAGAAACTCCTTCGTATCCATCTCCCGCAAATCCTCCGCCTGGATCACATCCTGACCGTCAAACAGACAATAATTACAGATATCCGCAAACCTTGCATTATCCGACAGATATTCCGTTGATAAAGTATCCTTTCTTCCCATAAGGTTCCTCCCTTCGGTATGGCAGGAAGAACTTCCTTTTGTGAAAAATTTCTCCCGGAAATCCCCCTGCTTTTGTCGTAATAAAAATGGTAAAAGCATTGAAAATTCCAAGATGTTTTGAAGAACAGATAATAGAAATATGCTTTGTACGGATTGTAGCACGGTGGCAGTGTCGTGTCGAGAGAAAACTGACTTTTCTCTGTATTGCCGAAAATAAAATTTATTTTTGGATATATTGCCGGAATTGATAAAAAATCGATAAATTCATGTCGTTTTGTAACGGACGCACTTCGTCAAATTGTCTAAAATGAGAGGATGCGTTTTGGTAAAAAATGAATCAGGGAAAATAAAACTGCCGCTCCGTGGATTCCACGAAAGCGGCAGTCTCGTTCATATTTGTAATAAAAATAGTTTCTGTTTATAAAAGAATAAGCAACAATAGTGTGGTCAATTACTGAAGAAGAGACAGAACACCCTGGTTAGCCTGATTAGCCTGTGCAAGCATAGACTGACCAGCCTGCTGAAGGATGCTGTTCTTTGAGTAGTTAACCATTTCTTCAGCCATATCTGTATCACGGATACGAGACTCAGCGGAAGTGGTGTTCTCAACAACGTTATCCAAGTTGTCGATGGTGTGCTCCAGACGGTTCTGAACGGCACCAAGTGCGGAACGCTGCTCAGATACCTTAGCAACGGCATCGGCGATAGCGTCGATAGCATATGTAGCAGCCTTACCGGAGTCATCAGCTACGTTTAAGCCCTTAACTCCAAGGTAAGAAGAATTCATTGTCTCGATGTCAATCTGAATTTTGTTGGTCATATCAGCGTCAGATCCTACATGAAGGTTGAAGCTTAATGTATTAGCAACTTTAGTTTGACCAAGCTGAATTTTAAATACTCCAGTTCCATTAGTTGCACTTACTGCCGTATCGACATCTGTGCCGAGTCCGACTTTGGCACTGCCCTCGGTATCGCCGATTTGGTTAGCGGCAAGAAGTTCATTAGCAGCTAATTTATATGCCATTTTTTTCGTAATTACACTAGAATCGTTGTCATCAATTCCATCAGCTGTTGCTGTACCGTCTAAACTTTTGTCATCTGTCATAGCAACTTTTGTTAATGTTCCATTGCTTACAGTTACTCCCCCAGAAACATAGTTCTTAAGGTTGTCCAATGTAACTGCTGTATTGTTAGTAGCAACGCCCTTATCGTTTGTAAAATTAGCATCGGTAGTTAATTCGACACCTACAGAGAATGCAGTAGCAGCAGTAGCTCCTTTCTCTGTTTTTACATATAAAGAATTACCGTTAGAATCAGTTACGGCACCGTTTTCATCAACTTTGTAGGTCTTATCCCCTATTTTGTAGGTATTAGTTTTTCCTGCGTCGGCATTAACCAATAAAGCTTTTGCATCTGCTACAGATGATCCAATTGTATAGTTTTTACCTCCAATGCTAACAGTATCGCCATCTTGCAATTCTGCCATTGTGAATGTAGCAGTGCCGTCACCATTTTCGGTTAATGTACCTTTTAATCCAGCATCATGAGCTTTTAAATTGATCGTTTTCTGACCATCATCACCCTTCAACAGATAAGTCTCATTGAACTTGGTTGTCTCAGCAACACGATCGATTTCGGTTGTGAGCTGTGAAATCTCATCTTGGATTGCCTTACGGTCATCCTGACTGTTTGTTCCGTTAGAAGCCTGAACAGCAAGCTCGTTCATTCTCTGAAGCATTGAGTGAACCTCTGTCAGAGCACCCTCGGCTGTCTGTACTGCGGAAACACCGTCCTCTGCGTTTGTAGAAGCCTGATCAAGACCACGGATCTGCTTTCTCATCTTCTCAGAAATCGTAAGACCTGCTGCATCGTCTGCGGCACGGTTGATTCTGTAACCGGAAGAAAGCTTCTCGGTTGACTTGGAAAGAGAACCGGTTGTCATTCCAAGCATTCTGTTTGCGTTCATCGCTGTAATATTGTGCTGTACTATCATAATAGTTACCTCCTTGTTTTGAACAGGCAGATTCCTTTCTGCCCGTGTGCTATGTTTCGACACCGCAAGTGCGGCATCATATTACAATTATCATTGATTTGGTTGTGTTAAAATGTTGCCTCCTTTCGTAAAACAGAAACGCTATCTAACAAATGTCGCATCCTACTCTGATCACGCATAAACAGGGCGTTCGCAAACTTCCGTATTTCATAAGAAAGAATTAAAATAAAACTGCAGCAATCCGCGGAAAATTGCACTCCGCAGAAATACAAAAGGTAGCATTACCGGAAAGGAAAATATTATGAGTACAACGTGTCCCATCAGGAAAGAAGAGGATCTGCAGCGATTTAAAAACTATTATCTGGAAAGAGGAAACATGAGAAACTACCTATTAATTGTGGTAGGATTGAACACGGCATTGCGCATTGGCGATGTCCTGAAATTAAAATGGGAAGATGTCTACGACGAGCACTGGGGCAGATTTCGCCGGCATCTGCATGTAGTCGAGCAGAAAACGGGCAAACAAAATTACATTGCGCTAAACGATTGCATTATATCCACATTGGAACAGTGTTATCACGGTCAAAAGGGCGAGGAATACCTGTTTTGCACCAATCGGCACGTCAACCGGCCGATCAGCCGGAGTCAGGCATGGCGGATCATCCGCAAAGCCGCCGAGGAAACCGGGCAGGACGAGCACATCAGTTGCCATTCCCTGCGCAAAACATTTGGCTATCATGCTTGGAAACAGGGCGTTTCTCCGGTTATGCTAATGATGATCTACAACCATTCGTCCTATCAGATCACGAAACGCTATCTCGGAATCGTACAGGAAGAAAAAGACGACGTGTTTTACCATATAAAATTATAGAGAATTTGATAAGAAGTATTTTGAAATCCATATCATGTGCTAAGGGCTTTTCTTTGCCACAATATTTTGTTCGAACCCGTAAAAATAAAAAATATACAAAAATTTCAAAAAAAGGGTTAAGTCCTTGGTAAATAAGCCGATATTATAAGTGTAATAAAAAATGCGACATTTGTTAGAAAATGTATCCTTCCCGGCTGGGCGGTCGATCGTACCAGCACAGAAGTCAACAGAGCGTGGCACCGGAAAGGAGCGGCTAACACGCTGGCAACAGCACATCATCTACAACAAAATAACGTAACTTCCGCCGGGTTCGGCGGATCATTTCACACACTGCACATGGAGGTGCGGTGGTAAAACAAGGAGGTAATTACTATGATAGTACAACACAACATTACAGCGATGAATTCCAACAGAATGCTGGGATTAACAACAAACTCACTGTCCAAGTCAACAGAGAAGCTTTCTTCCGGTTACAGAATCAACCGTGCAGCAGACGATGCAGCAGGTCTTACCATTTCCGAGAAGATGAGAAAGCAGATCCGTGGTCTTGACCAGGCATCCACCAACGCAGAGGATGGTGTTTCTTCTGTACAGACAGCTGAGGGTGCTCTGACAGAGGTTCACTCAATGCTTCAGAGAATGAACGAGCTGGCTACACAGGCTGCAAATGGCACAAACTCTACATCTGACCGTCAGGCAATCCAGGATGAGATTTCGCAGCTTACAACTGAGATTGACCGTGTCTCTGAGACAACAAAGTTCAATGAGACATACCCGTTAAAGGGAGATGGATCAAAGGGAACAAAGACACTCAATGCACATGACGCTGGTCTTGCCGGAAAGCTTACCGACAATGGAAATGGTACTGCTACATTTACAGCAGATGCATTAAAAGTAGGAAGCAAGGTTACGATTGAAGGAACAGAGTATACAATTGTTCCGGATGCTGATAAAAATGATTATAAGGATGCAAAGACGGCGATTGCTGATGCATATACGTCAGGTGCTAAGGCAACAATGGCTGATGGAACCTCTTACACTTATTATGCAGCTAAAGATAAAGATGTTAATGGCAAAGAGGTAACTGCCGCTGGTTGGTATCAAGATGGGGACGGTACAACTGCAAAAAAAACGAATGCGGATGTTATACAGGCAGGAAGTGTAGTAAATGGAAAGACTATTTTCGGTGCGGCAGGAAGCACTATTGAAGCTAAGACGATTGACGAAGTTAAAGAGGCAATTAAAGCTGCTGATGCAGGAAAAACTGTAACAATAGGTGACATTGCAGAAGGCAATACGACAGCATATACATTGAAAACGGCTACAGCTGGAACTGATATTACAGCTGATGATTTAGCAAGTAAGATTGAAGGTGGAACTACTGTTAAGATTGATACAACCACATATTATGTTCTTCCGGCTGCTAGTGAGTCTAAAAATGAGATTTCTCTTAATGAAGCATACAGCAAGATGGCTGATGCTTTGAAAAAAGCAAGCGATATCGGAGCTGATTCTGATGCATTGTCAGAAGTAAAAAATAATGGCGATGGTACGTTTGTGATTACACAGGGCAAGGTAGCTGTAGATAATGGTCTTTCTTTCAGTTTGCATGTAGGTGCAGATGCTGATATGACCAACAAGATCAATGTTAATATTGATACAATGTCCGCAGCCGGTCTTGGAATTAAGGGCATCAGCGTAGCCGGTGAGGATGGATCTGCTGCAACATATGCGATTGATGCAATTGCAGATGCTATTTCAACTGTTTCTGCACAGCGTTCCGCACTCGGTGCTGTTCAGAACCGTCTTGAGCACACCATCGACAACCTGGATAACGTTGTTGAGAACACCACTTCCGCTGAGTCTCGTATCCGTGATACAGATATGGCTGAAGAAATGGTTAACTACTCAAAGAACAGCATCCTTCAGCAGGCTGGTCAGTCTATGCTTGCACAGGCTAATCAGGCAAATCAGGGTGTTCTGTCACTTCTTCAGTAATTCCAGGAGAAGCTTTGAGTATGCAGCGTAAAGCTGTCTCATAAGTTGTGTAATAATTTCACCGTCGATCGGATGATTCCGGTCGGCGGTGTTTTCTTGTTTATGCAGAAAATAAAAATGGGTACCGCCATATTAGCGGCCGCCACCCGGGCAACGTCTGTTTATAAGACTCACACTAATATGGGCTTACATACCCATTAAGAAATCAAGTTATTATTTTAAGGTGTTGATGACTGCGTGGCTCACACCTGTGTGAGCAGCTCCTTTTCAACGGCTTGCAGTTCGACTTCGGAGTAATCCATAGAAAGGATCATGTCGCGGGATACTCCGCTACCCAGCATTTTGCGTATTGCCTCTAACCGTCCTTCCGCCAGACCTTCAGAGCGTCCTTCTTCGCGACTGATTTTTGCACGTTCTTCTGCGTAGTCTTTTGCGTAATTCCTCGCATAATCTTCTACAGTTTTACACATTTTTCCCAAACCTCCTTCCGTCTCTTTGAAATATTTCACAGCTTTACTTAATTCCGGGAATTTTGCATCCTCAAAGGAATCATTTCGTAAAAATAATTGAAGCAGTTCGGATTTATCCGAACCATCTTTCACCACCGTGTTGGCAAAGAAAATATCTTCCCCGTCATTACCGGAACATGGCATCATCGATAACCTTTTATGTTATATTGCAGAATCAGAAGGAAGCCTTCACAACCTTCTGTGCGTTTACATCAATGACGCCGTATGTATTCAGGCGCAGAGCAGGGATAACCGGAAGGCTGACAAAGCTCAGCGTCATGAAAGGATCAATCTCACCGGAAATACCCCAGTCTGCAAGAATTTGTTTCATGGCCTCCAGACGGGCATCGACCTCCTCGAGAGGAAGTGTGGACATCAGTCCGCCGATCTGCAGCGGCAGATCGGCAACGATCTGTCCGTCCAGTGCGATGGCAAGACCGCCCTCGTTTGCGATCACGCGGTTGGCGGCGCAGGCGATATCCGCATCATTGGTTCCGGCGATCACAAGGTTGTGGGAATCGTGTCCGACGCTGGTAGCAACGGCACCTTTCTTAAGACCGTATCTGCCAAGGAAGCCCTTGCCGATGTGACCGGTGTTTTTGTGGCGCTCCAAAGCAACAATCTTAACAATATCCTCGGTGAGATTGACTCCGGCGGCACAGCCGGACTGTGAGGTGCAGTCAGCGATCCGTTCGGCGGTGAGAAGTTCATGGGCGTTCAGGTCGATCACACGGATGTGCTCTCCAAGCTTTTCCATGGCAAGCTGTTCCGGCTGAACCGGATCAACATGGAAGGAATGGTAAACGCGGTCGGTCACGGACTGTACCATTTCCGGGACAGAGGATTCAACAAGACTTTTGCCGTTCTCGGCGGCAAGCACGCCGTCCTTGTAAACCTCCAGCACATTCAGATCAGTCAGGTTATCGAGTATCGCAATATCGGCGTGGTAACCGGGAGCGATGGCACCGTTATCCTTCAGACCGAAATAAGCTGCGGCGTTGAAGGTGCCTGCCTTGATCGCAAGGATCGGATCGACACCCTTCTGTACGGCTTTACGGACAATAGCATCAATGTGACCGTCACGCAGAAGATCGCACGGATGCTTGTCATCGGTGACCAGCATGATCCGCTGTGCATATGGAGCCTCAAACAACGGAAGAAGGGCATCCAGATTGTGGGCGGCAGTACCCTCGCGGATCATGATCCACTGACCACGGGCAAACTTTTCCTTTGCTTCGTCTGCATTGGAGCATTCATGATCGGAGCGGATGCCTGCAGCAACATAGCCGTTTAATTCACGACCGGACAAAAGAGGGGCATGTCCGTCAATAATGCCACCGTGCTCCAGTGTGACGTGGATCTTATCTAAGATGGCAGGATCCGCCTGATTAACACCAAAGGAATTCATCATTTCCGCAAGACCGATCACGCGCGGATTGCTGTAGAACGGAGCGATATCCTCCGCTTCCAGGCAGGCACCGGATTCATCCAGTGCTGTAGCAGGAACGCAGGATGGCACGACAAAGAACACATCCATTGTCATGTCCTCGGTATATTTGAGCATAAAGTCGATGCCCCGGCTGCCGGCAACGTTGGCGATCTCATGAGGATCGGTGATCACTGCAGTCGTGCCGTGCGGAAGAACCGCCTTCTCAAACTCTGTCGGTGCGACCATCGAGCTTTCGAGATGGATGTGTCCGTCAATAAATCCGGGACAGATATATTTGCCGGTCATGTCCTTTTCGGTCACACCCTCATAGCTTCCGATGCCGGCGATCATACCGTCTGCAATCGCAACGTCACCGGTCTCGATACTCTCCGTAAATACATTTATAATGTTGGCATTTTTCAGGACAAGATCTGCTTTCTGCCTGCCGTTTGCCACATTGATGATCTTTTCGTTCACTGTCTGTTTCATGATGATAACCATTCCTTTCTGAAGCCGTGAATATCTTTTCGATATTTTAATTTTACCTTTGCGGCTGATATTTTGCAAGAGAAAAGGGACGTATGAGGAAAGTGATGAAGAGGGACGGTAAACCGGGGAAAAGCGGTCTGATTGTAATTCCGGCGGGGATTGTATAAAATAGAAAGCGAAATGGAGGATGAAGACATGGTTCAGAAATTAAAACAAAAGGTAATGGACGGGAAAGAGATCACAAAGGAAGAGGCGATGACTCTGGCAGAGGCGGATTTAGACGAGCTTTGTCAGGCGGCAGATGAGATCAGAAAGCATTTCTGCGGAAATGTGTTTGATATCTGCAGCTGTATCAATGTAAAGGGTGGAAAATGCTCCGAGGACTGCAAATTCTGTCCGCAGTCCTGTTTTAACGATAAAGTAGAGGTAAAGCCGCATACACTGATCGGCTCGGATCAGATGCTTGAGGAGGCTGCGTACATGGCGCAAAAGGGCGTTGTGCGCTGTGATCTTGTCTCCTCCGGCCGGAGACTTCCGAAGGATGATGTCCGAAAAATCGTACAGGACATTGAAAGGATCCGGAAGGAAACCGGCATTGCGGTGTGCTGTTCCTTTGGCCTTCTGGATCAGGAGGACTGTGAGATGTTAAGGAAGGCAGGGATCACCAGACTTCATAATAATCTGGAGAGCTCAAGAACATTTTTCACCGGGGTATGCTCCTCACACAGCACGGATGACAAGATTGCAACGCTTCGGGCTGCACGGGCTACAGGGCTGACGCTTTGCAGCGGCTGTCTGATCAACCTCGGAGAGAGTATGGAGGACCGGATCGAGCTTGCGCTGATGGAGCGGGAGCTGGGCGTGAAGTCCATTCCGGTCAATGTATTAAATCCGATCAAGGATTCGCCGTTTGAGGATCGGAAGCCGATGACGAACGAGGAATTCTGCCGGACTGTGGCGGTATTTCGTTTTCTTCTGCCGGATGCATCGATCCGTCTGGCGGCAGGAAGGATTTATCTTGCAGACCACGGAAAGCGCGCGTTGTCTTCCGGGGCGAATGCGGCGATCACAGGAGATTTTCTGATGACAGGCGGAATGTCGATCGACTCCGATATGGCGATGGCGAAGGAGCTTGGTTACGAGCCGGGGCTCTGGAAATGATCGTTTGATATAGAAGCTTCTAAGACTTCTCATACCAAGGATGGTAATTCGCCCATAATATTTCTTATGTCCGGTTATTTAGAAATCATATTTTGCCTGCCAATATA
>ENA-ORIC01002677-ORIC01002677.1-human-gut-metagenome-genome-assembly--contig:-NODE-2677-length-13794-cov-4.500109_pt1 | contig 13794 bp, 9 predicted proteins | sample MGYA00243023_ERZ508732 | MGnify/ENA primary metagenome ERZ508732 (study PRJEB26277, sample SAMN04329767) | human gut metagenome | biome: human-associated habitat | host: Homo sapiens | place: USA...
GATTTTCAGAAATTTTTTATCAAAAATATTCAGGAAATCAAAAATGTGCTGCGCCCCTCATTCGCTTCGCTTTCGCTCAGCACCTTCCCCCCAAGGGGAAGGCTTAACGAAGGGTAGGCTTCCCCCCGGGGGGAAGCTGTCGCTGAAAAGCGACTGATGAGGGGCGGCTACAAATACGCAAAGCGAAAGTTGTACGAAAAGCAAAAAATAGGGAAGGTAGCCGCCTGCAACAACCAAAACAAAAAAAATTCCTGCTTTTCCGTTTTGGCAGACGGGAAAACGGGGCAAGAACAAAAAAAGAACAATACAAGGATACAAGGAGTTAAACACTATGCCGAATTTAGAAAACAGCAGAATTTTCAAGACCGATTACGCGGGAAGAGAACTTACCGTGGAAATAGGCAAGTATGCCGAACAGGCGAACGGGGCGTGCCTCGTTCGTTGCGGCGACACTGTGGTGAACGTTACCGTTTGTATGGCGGAACAGCCGCGCGAAGGAATGGATTTCTTCCCGCTCTCCGTTGATTACGAAGAAAAAATGTTCGCCGTGGGCAAAATTCCCGGCGGATTCAAAAAGCGCGAGGGCAGAGCTTCCGATAAGGCGATTCTCGTAAGCCGCCTCATCGACCGTCCGATTCGTCCGCTTTTCCCGAAAGGAATTTTCAACGACGTTGTGGTGGTTGCCACGGCGCTTTCGGTGGACCCCGACATCGCGCCCGAACCCATCGCCATGATCGGTTCTTCCATTGCGCTTTCCGTTTCCGATATTCCCTGGGCGGGACCTACGGGCAGCGTGATTGTGGGCTGCATCGACGGGAAGTATATCATCAACCCCACGGTGGAGGAAAAAGAAAAGAGCACGATTCATCTGTCTTTGGCGGGCACGAAAGACGCCATTTTAATGATTGAAGCGGGTGCGAAAGAGGTTACGGACGCCGAAATGGTGGGCGCGATTACGTTCGGACACGAAGAAATCAAGAAAGTGTGCGCGTTTATCGAAGGCATTGCGAAAGAAGTGGGCAAGCCCAAGAGAGAGATGGAGCTGTATCACATCCCCGAAGATCTGGACGCGGCGGTAAAAGCATACGGCTACGACAAACTTGTCTGGGCGCTGGATACGTTCGACAGACAGGAACGCGAGGCGCGTCAGGCGCAGGCGGAGAAAGAAATTCTCGAACATTTTGCGGACGTTTACCCCGATAAGCAGCGCGAAATCAAAGATTCCATTTACTATATCACGAAAGCGATCGTGAGAAAGAAGATTTTTGAGGACGGCGTGCGCCCCGACGGCAGAAAATTGAAAGAAGTACGCCCGATCTGGTGCGAACACGGTATTCTTCCGCGCGTGCACGGCTCGGCGGTGTTTACGAGAGGACAGACGCAGGCTTTGACTACCTGCACCCTCGGTATGCTTGACGAAGCGCAGAGAATGGAAGGCTTAGACGAGGAAGAAGAAAAACGCTATATGCACCAGTACAACTTCCCCGGCTATTGCACGGGCGAAGCGAAGGCTTTAAGAAGCCCCGGTCGCCGCGAAATCGGACACGGCGCTCTTGCGGAACGCGCGCTTGTACCCGTGATTCCTTCGGAAGAAGAATTCCCTTACGCCATCCGTGTGGTATCGGATATTCTTTCTTCGAACGGTTCTTCTTCGATGGCTTCCGTATGCGGTTCCACGATGGCGCTGATGGACGCCGGCGTGCCGATTAAGGCGCCTGTTGCGGGCTGCGCGATGGGACTTATCAAAGACCCCGAAACCGGCAAATACGTGATTATGACGGATATTCAGGGACTTGAGGACTTCCTCGGCGATATGGACTTCAAGGTGGCCGGTACCGAAAAAGGCATCACCGCGATTCAGATGGACATTAAAATCAAGGGGATTTCCGAACAGATTATGCTTGACGCGATTGCGCAGGCGCAGGAAGGCAGAAGATTCATTCTCGGCAAGATGCTGGAATGCATCCCCGAAGTTAACGACCATCTTTCGAACTTTGCGCCGAAGATTATTTCGTTTAAGATTAACCCCGAAAAAATCGGCGACGTTGTGGGCAAGCAGGGCAAAGTGATCAATAAGATCATCGAACAGACGGGCACGAAAATCGATATCGAAGAGGACGGCACCGTGTGCATTGCCTGCTACGGCGACGTGGCGGCGGCGCACAGAGCGAAGAGCATTGTGGAATCGATTGCGCACGACCCCGAAGTGGGCGATATGTTTGTGGGCGTTGTTGTGCGTATCCTTTCCAAGGTAGGCGCGTTTGTTGAATTTGCGCCCGGAAAGGACGGCATGGTGCATATTTCCCGCCTTTCGAAAGAGCGCGTGAATCAGGTGGAGGACGTTCTGAATATCGGCGACAAGGTGAAAGTGGAAATCATCAAAATCGGCGAAAAGGGCGTTGATCTGAAGCTGCTTGAAAAAATGTAATTTTTAGACGTAAATAAAGTTTCGGCAGTCTGCGTTGTTACGCAGGCTGCCGATTTGTTTTTATTGAATTGTTTTTCGTTCGTTTGTTTATTGTTTCTTTCGAAACTTTCCCGACTTCTTTTCGGACGCGTTTTTTTCCCGTTCTTGTTCGTCGCGGGTTGCGGAAGCAAGGGCGAGATATGCGGCGGTTTCTTCGGCTTGCGGCGCGGCGGGAAGGGGCGCGGGCGCATCGGCGGGCGGAGGAGAAACGGGTTGCGCGGAAGTTGCCGTATCTTCGGCAGGCGGCGCGGGCAAGGCTTTCTTCTGCAGGCGTTTTTCCTGTTTTTGGGCGGATTTTTCTTGTTTTTCCGCCGATTTCAGAAGCTTGTTTTCGATGGCGATTGCCGCTTTTCTATCTTCTTTTTGCTGTTTTTGCGCTTCTTTTTGCGCTTTTTCGTCGATTTTTTTCTGCTTGCGTTTTTCGATGAGTTCCTGCTTTTGCAGTTCGCGTTTTTCTTTGCGTTCGGCGCGGAATTGTTCTACTTTTTCACGCAGTTTCAGTTGATTTTTCGTGGGGTCTTTCGGGGCTTCCACCTCTTTTCCCGTGATTTTTTTAAAGAAGTTGCCTACGGCGGTAACGGGGCGTTTGATTTCTTCCACGTCCGCTTTTACGCCGTCCATAATCAGGGCGAAGCGATTGGAAAAGATGGCGCCGAAAACTTCGAACACGATTTGAAGAATCCAGCCGATGATCATGAAACAAACGAGGAGAAGCGCGAAAAACGATACTTTTTCGGTGGTTTGGTAAAACCCGTAAATCGTGAGGGCGAGCGGGTAGATTTTCAGCAGCATTTTGCAGTATTTATATACGCGCTTGCCCGTTTTTTGTATGATTTTCGCTTTGGCGCCGCTTGGATGCCTGCCGCATTTCGTGGTAATCAGAAAAAACGCGAAATAGGCGGAGGATATGGCGAGCAGCACGATATTCACCCACAGAACGCCCGCGCCCGCGAACAGCGCATAAAGGAGATAGCCTATGTACACCGCCTGCGAACAGACGGAGATGATATAAAGGACTTTCTGAAAGTCGGCGGCGATTTGCTTTGCCGCGGCTTGCGTATAATCGAACATACATTTGCCTCGTTTCGGTTTTTTTGCAGAGATTTTCGCATAAATTATACACCATTAAGGGCTGAAAAGTCAAACGTTTGATAAGAGGCGCCGAAATTTACGGAACAGGAAGCGAATTTGTACACAAGAAAAGAGGCAGGGATATTATAAGAGTATAAAAAAATCTCCCGCATTTTAGCGAGAGATTTTGGAGCAGGTGACGGAAAATCGAGAGATTTTCTTCGGCGTTAGCGGAGAGAGAAAATCGCAAGTAAAAAACACCCGAAAAGAATCGGGTGTTTTTTAAGTTGGAGCAGGTGACGGAAAATCGGGAGATTTTCTTCGGCGTTAGCGGAGAGAGAAAATCGCAAGTAAAAAAACACCCGAAAAAAAATCGGGTGTTTTTTAAGTTGGAGCAGGTGACGAGAGTCGAACTCGCCGGAAGCAGCTTGGGAAGCTGCCGCCATACCGCTAGGCGACACCTGCATGTTTCAGCTTATTCATTATAAAATATTTTTTCGCTTTTGTCAATCCGTTTTTGCTTGTTTTGCCGCTTATTTTTAAAAAGTTTGCCGAAACTGCCCCGAAACGGGGCAGTCCGACAAAATATAAGAAGTTTTATACGCTGTACAGCAAATCGACGTATCTCGGCAACGTCCATTCTTCCGCCGAGCAGAGATTTTCCGCTTCGTCCGCCGTTTTTCTCAGTGCGTTCATGGCGGGGCACACGATGTGCGCGCAAGCTTTCGCCGCGGCGAGCCGTTCTTCGGGCAGGGTATCCAGCGCGTTTTCCAGCGCTTCGCTTTCTTCCAGCAGTTTTTCCTGCTTTTCCGCAAGCGTTTTAATCAGCGCTTCTTCCTTGGCGCAGTTCAGCGCGAACAGCGATTTTTTCGCCGACAGCGAATCGCAAAGCTTTTCGGTGTACGCCGCCGTGGCGGGGTAAATATCTTTGCGCAGCATATCGAGCGCGACCTTCGCTTCGATGCGGATGTTTTTGATATACGTATCCAGCTGAATGTTCGCACGCGCGATCGCTTCGCTCTTCGTGTACACGCCGCGGCGTACGAATACGTCGATATTTTCCTTTTTCAGAAGTTCCGGCACAGCGTCCGCCGTGGTTTTCGCGTTCAGAAGTCCGCGATGTTCCGCTTCCGCTTCCCATTCGGGACCGTACCCGTTGTAGTTGAAAATAATGCGGTAGTGATCTTTGAACAGCTTTTCGGTGTAAGCCTTGATGTCCTTTTCAAGGTTTTCGGAGTTTTCCAGCTTATCCGCCGCCGTGGCAAACGCATCCGCTACGATGGTGTTTAAAACAATGTTGGGATCGGCTACCGACGCCGCCGAGCCGAGCATACGGAATTCGAATTTGTTACCCGTGAACGCGAACGGCGACGTGCGGTTTCTGTCGGTGGAATCGATGGGGAAAATAGGGGATTCGGGCACGCCGATGGAGCCTTTCGCCGCCTTTTTCGGCACGTAGTTTTTGCCGAGCACGATGCTGTCTACAATGGCGCCCAGCTCGTCGCCGAGGTATACGGAAACAATCGCGGGGGGAGCTTCGTCCGCGCCCAGACGGTGATCGTTGCCCGCCGAAGCCACGCACGCGCGAAGGATGCCCTGATAGGTATCTACCGCCGAAATTACGCACGCGAGAACAAACATGAAGCGGGTATCCGATTCGGGATGCGTGCCCGGATCCAGCAGGTTTTCGCCGTTATCCAGCGAAAGAGACCAGTTATTGTGTTTGCCGGAACCGTTGATCCCTTCGAACGGTTTTTCGTGCAGAAGGCAGGCAAGATTGTGCTTTTCCGCCACCTTTTTCATGATTTCCATCATCAGCTGGTTGTTATCTGCCGATCGGTTGGTATCGCAGAACACGGGCGCAAGTTCGTGCTGCGCGGGCGCCACTTCGTTGTGTTTTGATTTCGCCAGAATACCGTACTTCCAAAGCGTTTCGTCGAGGTCTTTCATAAATTCGGCAACGCGCGGGCGCAGTACGCCGAAATAATGATCTTCCAGTTCCTGCCCCTTTACGCTTTTCGAACCGAACAGAGTTCTGCCCGTCAGCCGCAAATCTTCGCGCTTGTCGTATACTTTTTTATCCACAAGGAAATATTCCTGTTCCGGCCCCACGGAGGTGAACACTTTTTTGCAGGACGTGCCGAACAGCTTTAAAATGCGTTTCGTCTGCGTGTTCAGCGCGGTGATCGATTTTAACAGCGGGGCTTTTTTATCGAGCGTTTCGCCCGTGTACGATACGAATACCGCCGGAATAAACAGCGTGCCCTCTTTTACGAACGCGGGGGAGGTGGGGTCCCATGCGGTGTAGCCGCGCGCCGCGCAGGTAGCCCGCGCGCCGTCGGTGGGGAAGGAAGAGGCGTCCGGTTCGCCAACAACGAGATTTTTGCCGGAAAGGCGCATGATGGCGCCGTCTTTTCCGCAGAAATCGAGAAAAGCTTCGTGCTTGCCGGCCGTGGTGCCCGTGAGCGGCTGGAACCAGTGCGTGTAATGCGTTGCGCCCAGAGAGATTGCCCAGTTTTTCATGGCTTCCGCTACTTCGGCGGAAATTTCGGGATCGATCTGCTTGCCTTCGTCGATGGTGCGGCGGAGGGAATCGTAGGTTTTTGCCGTTAAGTACTTCTTCATTGCCGCGTCGCCGAATATATATTCGCCGAACGTTTCCGCGGGAGTTGCCTTTTCCTTTGTGGATTCCATAATAATTTCTCCTTGATTTTTTCCTTGATCGGAACTATACACGGTATTATACGCTTCGCCGTGGGAAAAGTCAAACAAATAAAAATCCGCCGCAGAAAAACGACGGATTTTTTTTATTTTTTCGGGTTTTACTTTGCTTTTTTTCGAATTTTTGCCATTTTACTTTAAAAAATGAAGTTTAGTGCGGCGGATTTGTTGTTCGGCACGGCATTTTGCTTGATTTTTTAAAGGAGAGTGCGCCTTTGTTTGAAAATTTTTGCAGGGGAAAATTTCAATCAAAAATGAGCTACGCCCCTTGATTTTCAGAAATTTTTTGTCAAAAATATTCAGAAAATCAAAAATGGGCTACGCCCCTCACCACCGCCTCTCGGCGGAGCCTCCCCCCAAGGGGAAGCCGCGAAGCGGCTGACAATTTTTGCCTCATTGTGCGCAAGCACGATGAGGCAAGGGGAAGCCGGGATTTTGGCGCACTGTTTATTTTATGCGGGATCTGCGGCGGCTTCTTTGGCGGCTTTCGCGGCGCCGCCTTTTTCTTTGCGCACTTCTTTGGCAAGCGCCGAGGCGATACGCACTTCTTCGTCCGCCGAAGATACGCCGTCGGCTTCGATAGGATCAAGCTTTTCCGATTCGGCGTAGTCGGAACAGAGGTAGCGCTTTGTTTTATAGCCCACAAGCAGCGTTAAAAACGCGCTGACGGTGCCCTGCACGGTGCTGTCTACCAGAGTATCGATGAAAGGGATTTTTTTGGAAACGCCCGTGAAGAATTTGCCGAACACATTGAACCAGTTTACGTTTTGCATGCCGTAGGCGATAAGGGTATTTTTCAGGACGGAGGCATAGATTTTCGCCAGTTTCAGATGCGAGGGGCGGTAGCCGTAAATCGCCACGATCTGTTTGATTAACGATAAATTTACAAGCAACACGGAAAGCGCGTCGATTTTATCGTTCTGAGAAACGGACGTGGTGAGAAAGGCTCTGCCCGCGCTTCTGAAGATGACGCCGTTCGCCGTGGAGCCTACGTCGGTGGAGAACGTTTTGCGCATTGCCTGACGGAGCATGGGCTTGTTGCTTTTTTCAAGCGCGCGTTCGATGTTTTCGAGATTTTCGTTTTTTATGTAGTGGTGTTTCAGCGTTTTATCGTCGCGGTTGTACTTTACCAGCGCCGTCGCCACATCGCGGAGCGCGGCGTAGTTTTTGCGCTTGGCGAGGTCTTTGTTTTCGGCGGTAACGTCGGTGATAAAGGCGCGGGCTTTCAGCACTTTTACAAGCGGCAGTATCATGAAGAAAAACACGGCAAGCGCGGCTGCCGCCGTGCAGACGTAGCCGAAAATTCTGCTTATCTGAAACGCCAGCGTAAGAAGGTTGGCGACGGCGCCCGCCGCAAGCAGCACGATGAGCGCGATGACGAATATCAGCCATAAAACGGCGCGCTTTTCGTTGCTTTTGCCGAGCGTTGCCGTTACGGATTTTGAAAAATCCGCGGATTCGTTTGTGGTTTCCTGTTCTTTCATATGTATAATCCTCCGTAGGGCGTACCGACGGGCGACGCGGATTTAAAGCTTTATGCCGCAGCTGCGTCGTTTGTCGGCAGCATATGTATTTTTTAATAAATATATCTGAAAATAATGTCTTGCGGGAAATCACCGGAATTTTTTCCGAAAAGGTTCATGCCGCCCACATGGACGGCAGTTTTTTCTACGCCGATTGATAAGTTGAAGATTATTTCGGCTTTGAGCCTTTGCTATCGCGGAAGGATGCGCTCGCGAGGTATCCGGCTGTTCATCAGTATTCTATTCGTATATCGTGGTTGACGATATTGCGCTCAATGGCATCGAACATTGCCTGTACAACCGTTTCGGCTTTCTTTAATGAATTCAACTCGAAAAAAGAACGGACAGGTAAATTTTCGCTTTGAGAAACGGAAACGGGCAGCACCTGAGGCGTAAGCGTCTTTGCGGCAAGCGTCAGGTAATCGCCCATGGCGATGAACGGAGCGGGATGAGTTTTTACGGCGTTTTGCACGGATTCGAAATTTTGGCAGAAACAAATATTATTTCCGAAAATCCGGCAGAGATAGTTTTTATATTTTTCATTTTTCACTTCGATATGTAAAAAAGTATATTGAGCCAGGTCTGCCGCTTTTTTCAACAAAAGAGAATAATCGTTGTAAATCTGAAAAAACAGGTAGTGATCGACGATCATATCTGCGCAAACGATAGGAAGGAGGCAATTGTCGCTTAGTTGCAGAAATTGCTCCTGCGTGAGGTCGATGCAGACGATTCCGTCGATGTTCGGTTGTTGATCCGCGCTGCATTCGGATAAGGAAGGAAGAATGGTTGTTTTATAACCTTTATCGGCAAAAACGCTTATTAAGTCTTTGATGAAACGGATATGAAAAAAATCAAAAAAGGAAAAGTTTCCGGATAAAATGCCGATGTTATGGCTTTTTCCCGTTGTCAGAAGTTTTGCCGCATAAGAAGGCGTAAATTGAAGAAGGTTGGCGATCTGTAAGACTTTTTTCCTTGTATTTGCGGAAATTTTTTGATCGAAGCGGTTATTTAAAACATACGAAACCGTAGCGATCGACACCCCTGCCTCCCGCGCAATATCCCGGATTGTTATTTTCTTATCCATATAGTTTTACCTCAGAATTTGATTCGGAAATTATATAATTTGAAATATTATACCACAATAATAAAATAATTGCACTCGATTATCGCAAGTTTTTTGAAAAAGTAAAAAAACAAAAAAAATTATAAAAATAATCAGAAAAAGTAAAAAAACATTTGACAAATCCATATTTTTGTGGTATATTGAACTTGACTTAACAGTTTAAGTTACGTAAAAAAGGCAGAAGAGAAGAAGTAAAAGACATTTTTCTTTGCAGCGGAAATCGGCTGGGGGGAAGGTAATGAATAAGCAGGCTGTATATCATACGATCAAATCGAATTACAGTTTTCCGGTTTCGGATAACGAGCTGGTGATCCGTATTCGCGTGGCGAAGGGCGAGGCGCAATCGGCGGAAATTATACATGCGATGAAATACGAATGGACTATCCGCAGAGAAACAAGTCCTATGAACAAGGAGTATTCGGATGATTTGTTTGATTACTTCATTGCGCGCCTGCATTTAAAAGATACCCGGTTTGTTTACGTTTTTCGGATCCGGGCGGACGGACGGGAGTATTATTATTCGGAAAACGGCGTGTCGGAAGAATATAATTTCGATCTCGGATATTTTAATTTTTTTCAATGTCCGTATATCAATCCGGGGGATGTGCACAGAGAAGTATCGTGGGCAAGAGACGCGATTGTTTATCAAATCTTTGTAGAGCGGTTTTTTATAGGCGAAAACATCAAGAAAAAACAATATATCAATTTAAACTGGGGCGATATTCCAAATCCGAAGAGCTTTGCGGGCGGCGATCTTGAAGGCATCAGGCAAAAACTTGATTATTTGCTGGATTTGGGCATCAATACTTTGTATTTAACGCCGATTTTCGAATCGTGTTCTAATCATAAGTACGATATCAGCGATTATTTTCACGTGGATAAAATGTTCGGCGGAAACGGGGCATTTGCTCGCCTTGTGAAAGAAGTTCATGCGCGCGGAATGCGCATCATTCTCGATGCGGTTTTCAATCATTGCAGCGCACAGAATAAGATTTTTGCCGATGTAGAAAAGAAAGGGAAGAAGTCGCGCTATTACAATTGGTTTTTTATCGACGGAGACAAGCCCGATCAGACGAAAGGCAATTATCAGCAGTTCGCGGCCTGCACATATATGCCGAAGCTCAATACAAATACGCCCGCCGTACAGGATTATCTCATTTCCGTCGGAAAATACTGGGTGGAAAAATATGGTATCGACGGCTGGCGGTTAGACGTTGCCGACGAAGTTTCCGATGTTTTCTGGCGCAGATTTCGCAGCGAATTGAAACAGATCAATCCGGACATTCTGTTGCTTGCGGAAAACTGGCAGGACGCTTATCCGTGGTTGCGCGGCGATGAATACGACGGCATCATGAATTATTCGATCACAAAGGCTTGCCTGGATTATCTTGTGTACGACGTTTTCGACGCGCAGGCTATGGCGGACAGACTGTCGCATATACTTATGCGCAATACCGATCAGGCTAACAATATGATGCTTAACCTTTTGGATAGCCACGATACGGAACGCTTTTTAACGTTGGCAAAGAAAAACGGAAAAGACGAACGCAGCTTACTTTGCAGTCTTGCCATTATGTTTTTTTTACCGGGAATGCCGTGTATTTATTATGGAACGGAAATCGGCATGGAAGGCGGATATGATCCGGATTGCCGCCGTACGTTTGACTGGAACAGAAAGAACTGGAATATGCGCGTTTACGCGACGGTGATCAATTTGATTCGTCTTCGCAAATGCATCAAAGGAGATGTTACATATTCCGCCGAGAATGGTATTTTATTGATTGGGCGTGGAGATTTGATTCTGGCGGTGAATAACGGAACGGAAAAGAGAAGGACGAAGATCTTGCATAAGGAATACGAGATCGGACCTTTCGAATTTATAATTATCAATATTAAAGAGGGAGGAGTGTTATGAAAAGATTCGTTTCAATAGTACTTGCAACAGGAATGTCGGCAATGTTTTTGACCTCGTGCGGAAAGTCGCCGAAAGTCGGTTCGTATTCGTATGAGCAGATCATGGCGAAATTTAACGGTGAGCCGGAACGGAATGTTACGATTAAAGTATTGGAAAACGATATTGCCGTGGACGAAGGATATTTTGGCGATCTGATTGCGGCATTTAATGCAGAGTATGCAGAGTACGGCATTAAGGCGGAAGACGCAAACATGAGTCAGTATACCGATCTGGAAAAGAACGGACCGCTCGGTTACGGGCCGGACGTTCTTTATGACGCAAACGATAAGATTATGCGTTATGCGGAAAACGGTCATGTGCTTCCGCTGCCTACAGAAAGATTGGACGTTTATGGCGCGGGTAACCTGGAAACAACCGTTTCCGATTCCTATAAAATGAACAAATACGGCATGGATTTACAATTCGGCGTACCCATTAACGTACAAACCTTGGTGATGTATTACCTTGAAGATACTTTCAAGGGGGAAGCGGATACAAACAAGAATGCGGTTCCCGACGTTCTGGAAACATATAATGCCCTTTATGCGTACAGCAAAGAGATTCGTAAGGGGAGTACGAACGACAACCGCGTGTTCGGTTACGTCCAGTCGCTTAATAACGAGTATTTTAACTTCGGGTATCTGCTTTCTTACGGCGCGTACATTTTCGGCGACTCAACGAGCGACATCGGCCTTGCGGCGGGAGAATCGTATAAAGGTTTGCAGGTGATGCAAGCTCTTGCAAGCATTATGGACAGCGATGCTTCGGGCGATTCATACACGGTGCAGGCGTACAGCGGTCTGGCGAGCGGCAAGTATCGCGCAACGATTACCACGCCGGACGTGTATGTTAAATTTTACAATTCACTCGTAGATAAATATGTAAAGACGGATAAGATGGCGCGGGAAGACGCCGAGAAAAAGGCGGCGGAAAACCTGAAAGTTTCGGATGTGCCGCGCCTCCCTCGTTCGGGCGATCTCGGCGAAGTCATCACCGACATCGATTCTCAGACGTTTGCGGCAACGATGATGGGCGGTATTAACGGCTATGCCATCAGTTCATACACAAAAAATCCTAAGGCCAGTTTGTTGTTTATCGATTTTGCTTCAAGGTACGAACAGGTAGTGGCGCGCGCTTCCAAGCTCGGTGTTGTTCCCGCCCGCAAGGATGCCGCGGCAGCCGAAAACACGAATGCTTACAGCGAAATGGTTTATAAGCGGATAGAAGAAGGGCGCGTAACCATTATGCCGTCTGTGCGTGATCTCAGCTACGTTTGGTCCAGCGTAAGCTCTATGTTTGCTCTTGTGGCAGACGACGTTACCGTTAAAGGCAACGGCAGCCCTAAAGATTATAATACCGCAGATTCCCTGAAGGCGCTGCTTGTAAAAGCGGTGGACGACATCAAAAAAGTTATGCAGATTTCGTGATGAGAAAGGGGAATAAATATGAGAGGAGAAAAATTGGAACAGAAAGAAGCGAATACGCCTGTTCGCAAACTGAACGGTTTTCTTAAAAACTGTTCGCCTGCCGCCAAGCAATCTATGATTTTTATGGGATGGGGGCAGATACGGAACAAACAGGTGGGAAAAGGCATTCTTCTGATTTTAGCCGAGCTTGCTTTTATCGTTTATTTCGCACTCGTCGGCGTAACGGATTTTATCGGGTTATTTACTCTCGGCACAACGGCCGGCGATCCGATTCTCGGTATAGCCGGGGATAATTCGATTACTATGCTTATCCGCGGCGTCATCTCGGTGATCGTATTGATGTTCTTTGTTTTCATCTATGTTCAGAACGTGCGGGATGCAAACAATATCGCTGTTCGTCGTCTTGAAGGAAAGCCCGTCAACGGATTCAGACAGTCGCTCGGAACGTTACTGGATGAAAAATTTTACATGGTTACGCTTACGCTTCCGGTGATCGGAGTGATCATGTTCAACGTGTTGCCCATCGTATTTACCATTCTGACGGCATTTACGAATTACAGCAGCGAAATATCTCCGCCGAAGCTTGTGAGCTGGATCGGGTTCGGCAATTTTATAACATTATTCACCGTTACTTCCTATATCAGCACAATCGGTAAAATTTTTTGCTGGAACGTCGTCTGGGCTGTTCTTTCTACTTTTTTAAGTTACTTCGGCGGCTTATGTCTTGCGCTGCTCATCAATAAAAATTGCATTAAAGGCAGAGCGTTCTGGCGAGCTTTTCCTATTCTTGCCTATGCCGTTCCCGGGTTCATTACCATGATCGGTTTTCGCTATATGTTCAGCGGTATGGGGCCGATCAATTGGCTGCTTGTCAAGATGTGGGGCGTAAGCGCGCGGGTAGATTTTCTCGGAATTAATTCCGTCGGTATGGCTCGTATCGTTTGCTTGCTTGTAAACACGTGGGTTACCGTTCCGTCGTCGATGTTGCTGGCTACCAGTATCCTTTCAAATATGAGTAAGGATATGTATGAAGCGGCGGAGTTAGACGGTGCAAGTTCTATGCAGCAATTCATATATCTCACTTTGCCGTTTGTGTTTTTTGCTACGACGCCCATTCTCATTTCGCAGTTTATAGGGAATTTTAACAATTTCGGAATTTCTTTCTTCTTGCGGGGCGGTTTGATGAATATGAACGAATATTTCAATGCAAACAGCACGGATCTCCTGATCAACTGGCTTTATAATCTTGCCTTGGGAGGGAGTAACAACTATTACGGACTGGCTTCCGCCGTGAGTATTCTCATCTTTATTCTTACCGGAACATTTTCTTTGTTGGCTTACGTTACATCGCCGTCATATAAGAAGGAGGATACGTACAAATGAGAAAAGCAAATGGTAGCATCCGTGCAAAGCGTGCTGTTGAATCCGTGTGGTCTTACTCGCTGCTTGTCGTTATCGCGTTTGTGTTTCTTTTTCCGTGCGTATGGCTGATAACTTCTTCTTTCAGC
>ENA-ORIC01002684-ORIC01002684.1-human-gut-metagenome-genome-assembly--contig:-NODE-2684-length-13776-cov-3.030367_pt1 | contig 13776 bp, 10 predicted proteins | sample MGYA00243023_ERZ508732 | MGnify/ENA primary metagenome ERZ508732 (study PRJEB26277, sample SAMN04329767) | human gut metagenome | biome: human-associated habitat | host: Homo sapiens | place: USA...
GGGGTCCCATGGGGGCGCCGCCACTTCACAAAGCCAAAAAAAATGGGGTTAATTTTATAAAAACCCTTTTTACGCGGGCCACATTGGGCCGCCCCTACGGGGTTGTACCACATACCAACATTTTTCACAAACAAACAAAGGATAAGGGCTGTCACAAAGCGTGGCAGCCCATTTTTATGTCGCGTGACCTATGTCACGTCGTCATGTGTGACCTGTGTCACATATTCCCGCACCCGCACCCGCAGCCGCTCTGACCGGTGACTCTCCGTCCGGGGGCGAATTCCTCTATCGGGAAAGCCATGCGGTTGAAGGCTTCGCAGGGGCTGGATTCGGCGGTCTGTTCGCATTCCTTTTCGGGGACGCTGGACTCGGATGCGCTGATGAGGTACTGTTCGGGTCTCTCAAGCCTTATGACCGAGAAGAAGCCGAGCGAGACCGCGAGGTATCTCTGTCCGCCGTCGACAAGTCCGTTTCCTATGCGGTCGCTGAGCCTTTCGGGTATCTCACCGCAGCAGCGGCAGCAGCAGCAGTGGCACTCGTGCGGTTCGACGACTCTTGTTCCGAGTATCACGGGCTCCGCGACCTCCACTACAGCGGTCGGGTTGTTGGTGCTCATTTCGCCGTCGCAGGGTACGGAGCAGAAGCTGTCGGACGCCTCGTTTGAACGGAAGATCCTGACTTCGCCCTCGCCGCCGTAAAGCACGACAGACTTTTCGCAGACAGCCAAGCCCTCAAAGCACTGGGTCTTGCCGGGGCATACGCAAGCCTCGCACTCGAGTCTCACATAATACCTGACGGTGACGCGGAAGAACCCGCGGCTGAGCTGTACAGGGTCTACGCTTATAGAGGACGAGCAGATCTCGGCGGTTCGTGTGCGTACCTGACCGGTGTGCTCGATGAGAGCCTGCGACGCCTCGTCGAGGAAGACCCTCGTGTCCTCGAAGCAGTCGCGGTCGCGGCAGGAGTCGAAGACCTGATTCACGTCGATGAGGACGCTTCCGTTCCCGATCTGTGTGCCGTTGCCTCCGCATCTTGTCAGCGTCGTGTCGCCACGGAGGGTTGAGGTATCGTTTCTGCCGCGGCAGGAGCAGCGTTCGTTATCATTCATAGCCGGTACCATCCTTTCTCTTTGATACATTACATATTATGCCGGAGGGCGGAAGTTGGCACAGACGATGGTTAACGCTTTTGTCAAAAAGTTTGATTTCGCGTATTTTTAGTTTCATTTTGGATAGCATATCGCGTCAGGATGTGATAAAATAGAAGTAAAGACAAACGCACAGGAGTGTGAATACTGATGGAATACACAATAAGACCGAGAAGCGTCAGCCTTGACGACAGCTATGACGTTATCGTCGCGGGCGGCGGACCGGCAGGCGTCGCGGCGGCGTACTCGGCGGCGCGTGAGGGCGCGAAGGTGCTTCTTTTAGAGGCGACCGGGGCTCTCGGCGGAATGAGCACGATGGGAATGGTCCCCGCGTGGTGCCCCTACTCGGACGGTGAGAGAATCGTCTACGGAGGAATCGCGGAGAGAATGCTGATGGCGGGCAAGGACGAGACAAGGTTCGTCGACCCGAAGATGGTCAACTGGGTGCCGATAAACCCGGAGACGATGAAGCACTTATACGATGACCTGATGACTGAGGGAAAGGTTGACGTTCTCTTCGGCACAACCGTATCGGCGGTGGATCAGGAGCCCGGTAAAGTAGGAACTGTAATCGTGACGAACAAGTCCGGACTGACAGCGTATCAGGCGAAGATATGGGTAGACTGCACAGGCGACGGAGACCTCGCGGCGTATGCCGGAGCGAAGTTTGAGCTGGGCGTGGACAACGACCCGACCGAGGTTCAGATGGCGACCCACTGCTTCGAAATCGGCGGCGTGAACGACGAGACGTACTTGAAAGGCATAAGGCTGCACAACGGGAACCCGGCGTCCCCGATATTCAGGATAGTTGACGACGCGAAATATCCGGACGTGACCGACCCGCACTTCTGCAACAACAAGATAGGAAACGGAGCCGTGGGCTTCAACGCCGGTCATCTTCCCCCGTTCAACCCGATCAACCCGGAGTCGCTGTCAAAGGCTTATATCCTCGGAAGAAGGAAAGCGAGAGAGGTCACACAGGCGCTGAGAGAGTACTATCCGGAGGCGTTCGGAAATTCCTTCCTGCTGGCGACCGCGCCGCTGATGGGCATACGTGAGTCGAGAAGGATAGTCTGCCGCTACAGGCTGACGGCGGAGGATTACCTGTCAAGGGCGACCTTCAGGGATGAGATATCCCGCAACTGCTACTACCTCGACGTTCATAAAACAGAGAAGGAAAAGCAGAGGATGAAGGAATCGGGTATCGCCGAAAACACCTTCTGCGCGAGGTTCGGCAAGGGAGAATCGCATGGAATCCCCTACAGATGCCTGACGCCGGAGGGCTTCGACAACCTGCTCGTCGCCGGGAGAATGATAGACTGCGACAGACGGATACTCGGCTCGGTGAGAGTGATGCCGAACTGCTTCACAACCGGAGAGGCGGCGGGACTCGCCGCGGCGATCTGCGCGAAGAATGATATCAGCGTACATGATATAGATACGGACGAGCTGAGGGAGAAGCTCAGAGGCTACGGGGCGTATATAAAGTAAAGGCTGAGTTGGAGCTTCACAGTTTGTTCAAATACTATCGCAAATATGATGGAAGCGGCATAACATTTTTGTATACTATAAACAATAATATAAAGGAGACAAATACCCATGAACAAGAAACTCATATCACTGCTCCTGCTGGCGTCAATGGCGGCGGCATCCCTCGCGTCCTGCGGCGGAGACGGGAGCGGGACGAACAACGACACGACGGCATCCTCCGGCGAGACAACAACCGAGGCGGTTGACACAAACCTCGACTCACACGGCTTCCTGAAGGACGAGATACCCGCTGACGCGAAGTTCGGCGGCGCTGAGGTCAGTATGCTCATCCGCGAGGCAAAGGCGGACACTGAGTTCTTCGTCGAGGAGGCGACAGGCGACATCGTGGACGACGCGCTCGTGAGCCGCAACAACAAGGTTGAGGAGAGGCTCGGCGTGAAGCTGAACTTCATAACCATGCCCGGAGAGTGGGGAGACCGCGACAACTTCAACGGAGCGATAAAGCAGAGCGTCCTGGCGGGCGACGGAGCGTACGATATCTGCGCCGTGCTGTCGAATCAGCTGGCGACCCTGACGCTTGACGGACTGCTGACGAACCTGAACAAGCTGCAATATCTCGATTTCGAGAAGCCGTGGTGGGCGAAGGGACTGCTCGACGAGCTGGCGGTTGACGACAGGCTGTATTTCGCGTCGGGCGACGCGTCTCTCGGTCTGATAAACGGCATGATGTGCGTGTTCTACAACAAGAAGCTGTGCGAGGATTTCCAGGTACCGGATCTCTATGAGATAGTGAACAGCGGCGAGTGGACGATAGACAAGGCAGTCGAGCTGACGACCGGAGTGTATCAGGATCTGAACGGCGACGACAAGAAGGGACCCGAGGACAGGCTGGGCTTCGCGACCGGAAGCTACAATCAGCTGTACGGCTTTATCGACTCGTTCAACCTCCAGGTGCTCGAGAGAGACAGCGAGGGTCTGCCGTCAAAGGTGGTCTTTGATTCCGAGAAGGTTGTTAACGCGGTTGATAAGCTCGTGTCGCTGTTCAAGGACAACAACGAGTTCGCGACGCTGGACAAGGACGCGACGGATTATTCGGACGCTTTCAAGGCGGGCAACGTGCTGTTCTGCACCGGAGAGTTCAAGGACACGTCGGTGTATCGTGACATAAGCGTGTTCGACTACGGCGTAATCCCGTTCCCGAAGTATGACACGGCGCAGAAGGATTACAGAACGACGGCGAGAGCGACCTATTCGAGCTTCTGCATCCCGGTGACGGCGAACAACGCTGATATGTCGGCGGCTGTGCTTGAGTGCTTCGCGTCGGAGAGCTACCGTCAGGTGAGCCCGGCGTACTTTGAGACGGCGCTTAAGGTGAAGTATTCGAGAGACGACGAGACCTCGCAGATGTTTGATCTCATCAAGTCTTCTGTCACGTTCAGCTTCGCGACCTCGTTCACGATGGCGATAAACGACCCGCAGAACACGTTCAAGCAGAGAGTATCCGATCTTGAGTCCGACTGGGCGTCCTACATGGCGACCTGGAAGCCCGCGGCTGAGGAGAAGCTCGCGAAGACGCTGGAGACGATAAAGGAACTGCCGTAAGGACGCTGTTCATAAATAATTTACAGTATTACCTGTGAATGGCGCGCAGATATGGTTGACAATCCGGGCGGTTTGGTGTATACTATAGATAGGATAGGGATATCCTGACGGCGGCATCGAACGCCGGGTGCGGTTGGCACCGAAAATCCGAAACTAATGCCGGGCGTACGGACCGGAGCGTCGGCGGGCGACAGAAAAACCCGAAGCAATACCGGACTTTGAGCCGGAGCGTTGGCGGACAACAGAAAAACCAGCCATATTGGGGGAGGTAGGTGATACTTCCCCTTTTTGTTATTGTGTAGTATGCTATTGACAAACAGATCATGATGTGATATAATATTATCGGAGGTGATAACATGGCGACATCAAGCATATTTACGAACGTCAGGATAACCGACCCGAAGAAAGCGGAGGCGTTAATCGCCGCGTTTGAGGCATCGGAGGCTGATATGAAGAACCACAAACCGGAGAATCCGACCGGTATAAGGTATGTCGACGATCCGGAGGAAATCAGAAAAATATTCGCGAACAGGTTTAAGAAATGAATAATGACTTTTCAATACAGAACATACTTCGCCTTATTGAAACTTTAGGAGAAGAAAAGGTAGGACAACTGCTGTCCGAATTTTCCTGCCCGATAAATCCTGAGATTGAAGATTTTGTAAGAAACAAATCGATAGACTTCGCGAAAAAGAAAATTTCAATAACCTATTTTCTTATCGGAGACAATGGGAAGATTATCGCGATATTTACACTGACACATAAAGCAATTGATATATCCGCTGACAGCCTTTCGGCATCGTCAAAGAAAAAACTCTCAAGGTTCGCAGAGATCGATGAAGCTACCGGTAAATATACTGTTTCGGCATTTTTGATCGCGCAGTTCGGAAAAAACCTCAATCCGGATATCGAATGCTGTCCGCCCGACGGAAATACTCTGATGAACTGTGTTATCGAGTTCCTTAAAACTGTACAGCGGATGGTCGGCGGCGGCGTGGTATATCTTGAATGTGAAGACAAACCGGCTTTGCTGAATTTTTATCAGAATGACAGCAACAGATTCCATAAGTTTGACACCCGTCTCTCCGCCTCAGACAACACAAGCTACATACAACTCCTACGCTTCTTCTGAAAAGGACGCCCATCCCCGGACGTCCTTTTTCATATCCTATAACCTTTTCAGCACCTTCAGAATCCCCGCGATTATCGGTGAGGCGTTCAGCGCGAAGATTATCATTATCCCGAGTACCTGCGTCAGTATCCAGCCGGGGGCGTCCGACATCATTGTCACCGCCTGTACACTCAGGATGATCGTGTTGACGGCGAGCTTGCGTGTGTGGAGCGGGAACCTGATCAGGTGTCTTGTGTCCTTCGCGCGTATGATGAACACTACAAAATACGAGAAAAACGTCGCGATGGCGGCACCGATCGCCCCGAGCTCTGTCGGTATCAGGATCAGGTTCAGTATGACGTTGATTCCCGCGCCGATCATCGAGGTCACGAGCGACTGAACGCTCTTCTTATCAACGAGATACACGCTGCCCATGAAGGTCACAAGCCCCGAATAAACCGTCGCGATGATCAGTATCGGCATATACATCCACGCCGTGTAATAATCCTCCGCGAAGAGTATCCGCGAGAAGATCTTCGAGAACGCGATAAGCCCCGCGCCCGAAATGAACAGCAGTCCCTGATAGCTGTCAAAAACCTTGCCGAAGAAGGCGGCGTGCGCCCTTTTCGTGCTCTCGTCCCTCTCGGATATCGCCGAGAACTGCCACGCCTCGATGAATATTCCGGACAGCAGTATCAGCATCGTCGGTATCCTGAACGCCGCGCTGTAAAGCCCGTTCACGTCGTCGCCTATCATGCCCTTTATCATGTACCGGTCGGACACGTTCGTCACCCACCAGAACACCGTCGTCGGCATCAGAGGCACGCAGTACCGGAGCATCCTTTTCGTCAGCACCCGATCAAAAAACCTCGGCCGTATCGCATAGTCAAGCCGTACTACAGCTGTCATGAACAGCGCCATGGCAGCGTCCGCAATGACGATACTGAGCACATAACCGGTGACGCCGAACCTGAACACGACGAGAAACAGAATATTCAGCGTGACAGTTATAGCGGTAGCGAGTATCCCCTGCACCGCGAAAAGCGTCGTCATCCCCCGCGCCCGCACATACTGAGCGAAGAGCGAGTGAATATTCGCGACGAAGGTATAGAGAATGATGAGCCACATATACCCGTCGAAATACGCGATGGAACCCAGCAGAGGATAGACCGCGAGAATCACCGCCGCGCAGGCGATATTGACGAAGAAACCGGTCGTCAGCACTTTTCGTCTGTCGACCGTCTTGTCGAGCGTGTACCTGAACACCGCGTCGCTGATTCCGAGCGACATTATCGGCATAAGAAAGTTCGCGCTCTGCGTGATGATGTCGGATATACCGTATTCCGCTTTTGTCAGGCACCGCGTGTAGAGCGGCAATAAAAGGAAAACGAGCAGCTTCGAGCCAATCGTCCCGAGCGCCAGTATCGCGGTATTCGACAGCAGACGCCTGTATTTTTTATCCATAGTTTTTGTCCGTTATTTCAGTATTTCAGAACAGCGGCGCGAGGACCCGCAGGACGCTCATTAAAAGCCCGCTCCTCTTCCGCATCTTCAGGTATTTCTCTTTCGTTATCTCCTCGGAACGCGACATGGTGTCCATGAAATCCCGCTTCACGTCCGCGACCGCCGGGCAGTCGTAGATGAGCGCCGCGTCCTCGAAATGCAGATAGAGACTCCTGTAATCGAGATTTATCGACCCGACGACCGCGATCGAGTCGTCCGACACGCAGATCTTCCCGTGGATGAATCCCGGCGTGTACTCATATATTTTCACCCCGCTGTCGATAAGCTCGCCGTAGAACGACCTTGTCACCTCGAAGACGTACCATTTATCCGGTATGTGCGGAGTGATGATTCTCACGTCGATTCCGCTCTTAGCCGCGAAGCAGAGCGCCGTCACAAGCTCGTTGTCGGGTATCAGGTACGGGGTGGTCAGCCAGATATAATCCTTCGCCTTGTTGATGAGGTTGAAATACACAAGCTCACCGACGCACTCGCCGTCAAGCGGAGTGTCCGCGTAAGGCTGGACATAACCCTCCGCCCCCGCCGGGTACGCGAAATCGTTCGGCAGAGGTCTGTATATGAACCGTCCGGGATCCGGATCCGCGGGCTTATACATATACCACGACTCGAGGAAAGTCATGGTCATGCTCATCACCGCGTCCCCGCGCAGCAGTATCGCGGAGTCCTTCCAGTGTCCGAAGCGGTCGTAGGCGTTTATATACTCGTCGGCGAGGTTGACGCCGCCGGTGAGACCGGTCAGACCGTCGATGACTATGATCTTTCTGTGGTCGCGGTTATTCTGTATGACCGTCGCGATCGGCATGAACGGGTTGAACACGCAGGTCTTTATCCCGAGCGCCTCGAGCGTTTTGTCGTAGTTCTTCGGCAGCGTCCCCATGCAGCCGACGCCGTCCCACATGACGCGCACGTCGACCCCTTCCCTCGCCTTCTTGATCAGCACCTTGAAGATCGAGTCCCACATGAGCCCCTCCTGAATGATGAAAGACTCAATGAAGATGAATTTTCTCGCCCGCTCAAACTCCGGCAGCAGCCACTCGAACATATCCTCGCCGCTCGGGAAATAGACAGCTGTAGTATTTGCGTAGACCGGATAGTCCGCCTTATTCGCGAGATAAGTCGCGTGGTTAGCCTTAGTCCGGCTCTCTGCGCGCATCGCGTCAAGTATCGCCGGGTTCTGCTTCATATACGGTCGTATGATTTTCTTCGCCGATGCCGCCTTTTTTCTGAATCTTATAGTCGACGATTGCAGCGCCGCCACGAAATACATCAGCCCGCCGAACAGCGGCATTCCGAGTATCAGCAGCGCCCACGCGAGCTTATATGCCGGGTTTCTTCTCGTGTTTATTATGACGACGACGACAATGACGCTGAGCACATTGAAAACCGCGCTGACCGCGTTCCACCTGTTCCCGAGCGCCGCGATGCCCGCCATGAACACAACGACCTGCAAAACCGCGAAGAAAGCGGCAGTTATAAGCCGCCCGGTAAAACTCTTCAGGTACCTCTTCTTCAGACCGCTCCCCCCTTGCTTCATATATTATACCACATATGAGAGTAAATTTCAACCATCAGAATAACAAAATATTTTTTCTTTTTTCAGAAAACCGGTTGACTTTTGGGAATTTTTGTGTCATAATATATGTGGTCAGAAAAATGACCGCGGCAAGACGCGGTAATCCCGCGCGCGCTGAACGCACGACGCCGCAATATGAACGAACATATTATGATCAAAGAGGTAAAAAATCATGGCTGAAAAGATCAAAGTAACAGTATGGAACGAAGGACGCCACGAAAAGTCCGACGCCGACGCCAAAGCGATGTACCCGAACGGCATCCACGGCGCCAACAAGGAATTTCTCGACAAGAACGAGGATATGGAAGTCCGCGCCGTAACGCTCGACGACCCGGATCAGGGTCTGCCGGACTCCCTCCTGAACGACACCGACGTCCTCCTCTGGTGGGGTCATATGTGCCACCACGAAGTAAAGGACGAACTCGCCGAGAAAGTAAGAAACCGCGTCTGGAACGAAGGCATGGGCTTCATAGGTCTCCACTCCGCCCACATGTCCAAGCCCTTCAGAAACATAGTCGGCACCTCCGGTCAGCTCTCCTGGGGCGACGATCAGCGCGAAATCGTCTGGAACATCATGCCCCAGCACCCGATAGCTCAGGGTATCCCGGAGTACTTCGACCTCGGTATAGAGGAAATGTACGGCGAACCCTTCCGCATCCCTCAGCCCGATGAGCTTGTCTTCACAAGCTGGTTTGAGCACGGCAACATCTTCCGCAGCGGCTGCACCTTCTTCCGCGGCGTCGGCAAAGTATTCTACTTCCAGCCCGGCCACGAAACCTACGGCGCTTTCCACAACCCCTACGTCCAGAAGATAATCACCAACGCCGTCCGCTGGGCAAAGACCGATCTCGTAATCCCCACCCCGACGAACTGCCCGCACAGATTCAACCCTGTCGACGAACTCGCAAAGGGTGGCAACGGTAATCCCATAAACAGATAAACACCTTAGTTTCGCAGGGGAAGAACTTTTTCGGAGAAAAAGTTCCTCCCCTGCACCCCTCTTCAAAAAGCTTTATAACACTTACGAAAGGACACGCACACCATGATCAAACTGCAAGGATTCCACGAGTCCCCCGCAACGCTTCACGTGAACTGCGAAGAGCCCCGCTCCTACTTCGTCCCCGCCGAGACAAAAGAAAAAGCGATGGACGACAACCGCGCCGCGAGCGCATACTTCAAATCCCTCTGCGGCGACTGGGATTTCAAGTTCTTCAGCTCTGTAGCCGACGTGCCGGACTTCACCGCCCCGGATTTCACGATGGACGACGCCGACAAGCTCACCGTTCCCATGAACTGGCAGAACACCCTGAAATACGACAAGCCACAGTACACCAACGTAAACTATCCCTTCCCGACAGACCCGCCCCACGTCCCGAACGAAAACCCCTGCGGTCTCTACAGCCGCGACTTCACGGTTCCGGCAAACGTTCTCGACACGAAGAAAATCTATATCAATTTTGAGGGCGTCGACTCCTGCTTCTACCTCTACATAAACGGAACCTTCGCGGCGTACAGCCAGGTCTCGCACATGACGAGCGAAATCGACATAACGAAGTACCTCCGCGCCGGCAGAAACAACATAAAGGTTCTCGTCCTCAAGTGGTGCGACGGCTCCTACCTCGAGGATCAGGATATGTGGCGCTCCTCCGGAATCTTCCGCGAGGTCTACCTGCTTTACCGCGACCCGGTGCACATAGTAGATATCTTCGCGAAGCCTTCGCTGAACATTGACTTTACAAAAGGCAAGCTTAACGTCGAGATAACGACAACAGATAAGACCGACATCGCGTACTCCCTCGAGTGCTCCTGCGGCAAGGTCGTCGCGGAGGGCGTCGTCTCAGACGGGAATATTCACGCGGACATCGACTCCCCGCTTCTCTGGAGCGACGAGGAGCCGAACCTCTATAACCTCATCCTCACCTGCGGCAGTGAGATCATCTGTATTCCTGTAGGCTTCCGCCGGATCGAGGTCATCGACAAGGTCGTCTACATAAACGGCAAAAAGGTCAAGGCGAAGGGCGTCAACCGCCACGACAGCCACCCGCTGCTCGGTCACGCGACCCCGCTCGACCACATGAAGCGCGACCTGATGATCATGAAGGCTCACAACGTCAACATGATAAGAACCTCGCACTACCCGAACGACCCGCGCCTTACCCTTCTCTGTGACAGATACGGAATTTACGTCTGCGACGAGTCGGACATCGAGACGCACGGAATGGGCGTCGGCTACGGATGGGACTGGGACAGGATAGAGAACGCCCCGTGGTCGCAGCTCTCCGACAGCCCCGAGTGGACAGAGGCATACGTCGACCGCGCGAGAAGAATGCTTGAGCGCGACAAGAACCACGCGTCGGTGATCTTCTGGTCGCTCGGAAACGAGTCCGGCTTCGGACGCAACCACAAAGCGATGAGCGCGTACATAAAGAGCCGCGACCTCTCAAGGCTCGTACACTACGAAGGCGCGCACAAGGACTACCAGAAGGGCGTACAGGACACCGAGACGGTCGACATCGAGAGCCATATGTACCCGAATCCCGAGTGGTGCAAGAACTACTGTGAGGACGAGAAGTTCACCCAGCCGCTCTTCCTCTGCGAGTACTGCCACGCGATGGGCAACGGCCCCGGCGATCTCAGGGAATACTGGGAGCAGATATATTCGCACGACAGCTTCTTCGGCGGCTGTGTGTGGGAGTTCATCGACCACTCGACGGCGATAACCGACGACAATCTGAACTATCGGTACACCTACGGCGGAGATTTCGGCGATTACCCGAACGACGGCAACTTCTGCGTCGACGGTCTCGTCTACCCCGACAGACGCCCGCACACAGGTCTTCTCGAGCTCAAGCAGGCAATCAAGCCGATGAGCGCCCGCCTTGTCTCCAACGGCAAGATAGCGGTGAAGAACCTCCGCTACTTCAAGTCGCTCGACGACGTGAACCTCGTCTGGTCGCTCGAAAAGAACGGCAAGGAAGTCTATGGCGGCACGATCCGCGCTCTCGGCGTCGCTCCGCAGGAAGAGAAGGAATTCGACCTTGACTACAAGGTTGACGGCGAGGGCTGGTACTACCTGAACCTCTCGTTCCGTCAGAACCGCAGAACAGAGTGGGCTGACGTCGGCTATGAGATCGGTTTCGTACAGATACCGGTTGAATCGAAGAAGCCGGAGATAACCTGCACCTGCGAATCGATCCCGGCGGGCGTGACAATCACCGCCGCTGAATGCGACAGGTACATAGAGATAACCGCCGACGAGACAGTCTACACCTTCGACAAGGCATACGGCGAGATAAAGTCCATCCGTGACAACGGCAGAGAGCTCCTCACAAAGCCCGCGAAGCTCACCGTGTGGCGTGCCCCGATGGACAACGACCGCAACATAAAGAACCAGTGGATGAGCATGGGCTTCGACAAAGCGACCGTACACTGCTATTCGACGCGCCTCGCCTCCGCCGACGAAAAGACCGCTGTGGTCGAGTCCGAGATCTCCCTCGCCGCGGCTCCGTCAAGACCGATCCTCCGCGCGACTGTGAAGTATGTGGTCTTCGCGACCGGAGAGCTGAGAATCACCTATGACGTAAAGGTCAACGAAAAAGCCCCGTTCCTCCCGCGCTTCGGCCTCGAGCTGACAATGCCCGAAATGACCGAAAACGTCAGATACTACGGATACGGTCCGGTCGAGTCCTATCAGGACAAGAACCTCGCCGCGCGTATGGGCGAATTCACGACAACCGTCAAAGACAACTTCGAGCACTACGTCCGCCCGCAGGAAAACAGCGCCCACTACGGAACAAAATGGACAATCGTCTCCTCCGTCGCGGGTCAGGGACTCCTCGTCACCAGCGGAACCGACGACTTCTCCTTCAACGCGATGCACTTCTCCCCGGAGCAGCTCACAAACACCGCTCACGACTTTGAGCTCATCCCGATGAAAGAAACCGTCCTGAGCATCGACTACGCCCAGAGCGGCTCAGGCTCAAACTCCTGCGGCCCCTCCCTCGACCCGGTATACCAGCTGAACGAAAAGGAATTCTCCTGGACAGTCAGAATCAAACCGGTATTCGCGAACAATGTCGATCCTTATGAGGAAATGACAAAGAGATAATATTCCGCAAGGGAAAACTTTTTCGGAGAAAAAGTTTTCCCCTGCACCCCTTTCAAAAAGCTTCAAAAAAACACACTTTTTATGGAACTTTCCGCGAAACAGAGCGTCTTATCACCAAACGGCAGAATGTCCGTTATTGTTCGTAAAGGAGCATCATCATGAAAAAGAAGATCACAGCTGGCATCCTCTCCGCGATAATGATCGCGGGCGCACTCTCAACCGGCATGGCAGTCCACGCCGCCGAACCGCGCTCAAACTTCATCTCAGGCTCGCTGATCGCCGCCGCGAGAAAGGAACTCGAAGCCAAAAAAGCCGCGTACAAGGCCATGTGCGACACCATCGACAAAACCATCGACAAAATAACGCAGGTCAAAAACGAAACCGGCAAAAAGCCCCAAACCATCGGCGAATACATCACCCTCTGCAAAGAAGACTTCGACGTCATAACCGCCTACGGTAAGGACGCCCTCCCCTATCTCGCGAAAATGAAGGACGATTCAAAAAAAGCCCTCCGCACGTGGATGATAATGGTTGCACAATACCAGATCGACCCGTCGATATACGACCCGACCGTAGTCTCCCCGGACGGACAATACACATTCGTCGCGCACTCGAACCTCACCGAATACGCCGGAACCTTGTGGAACGGTGACATAAAGCTCATCTACCCGTCTATAAGCGTCTATGAAAACGGAACCGGAAAGGAACTCAAAACCTTCACCGGCATGAGCTGGGAAAAAGTCAACGTGCTCTGGTCGCCGGACAGCCGCTTTGTCGCGATGAACTGCGGATATGTTGGCTCGCCCTTCAGCTACCCGATCATGTTCGACATCGGCGGCATTGGAAGACATACGCTTTACCTGCCGTTCAAAGAAGTGTTCGAATACATCGCGGAGGACAGCGGAAAAGACCTGTCCCGCTACGTACGCATAATGAAAATCAAAGATTACGCCGATTACGAGGAAGACGGAACCGTGCGCATAGACTTCGCACTGTCCAGTATAAATTCCGGCGAACGGAAGGATTACCTGACCGGTTACTACTACTATGACCCGGCGCAGAGAACGTCGAGCGAACCGGTTTATGAGTTTGTGGATTAAGGCAGCGTGAATACAAAAACGGTACACTCAGTGTACCGTTTTTGAGTTCCGAAAAATAAACCGTGTAAACGCATAACACATACAGCAGCGTCAAGACTTGGTAAGCAGCCCAATAAGGCA
>ENA-ORIC01002689-ORIC01002689.1-human-gut-metagenome-genome-assembly--contig:-NODE-2689-length-13751-cov-4.902516_pt1 | contig 13751 bp, 10 predicted proteins | sample MGYA00243023_ERZ508732 | MGnify/ENA primary metagenome ERZ508732 (study PRJEB26277, sample SAMN04329767) | human gut metagenome | biome: human-associated habitat | host: Homo sapiens | place: USA...
GGGCAGGAAACTGCCCCGGCCCAGGCGGAAAAGCCGAGAATGACCGACTTCAAGCCCTATGTGGGCCGCAAGCGCAGGTCCGGCACCGGCTGCGTCACCGAGATCAACGACCACCTCTTCGAGGGACGCTATTCCCCCAAATGGCCCGACGGCAAGAAACACGCCCGCAACATCTACGCCCGTACCCGCGAGGAGTGCGAGGAGAGACTGAAGGTGCTAATCGTAGAGATGAAGGCAGAGTTGGCAGAGCTGAAGCGGCAGAAGGCGGAGGGCACGCTGCCACCGCAGGGGCCGGAGAAAGGCAAGAAGAAAGCGAAGAAGTCTAAGAAAAAGAACAAGTAAAAAAATCACCGACATGAGTACCGATTACTCAGTACCCATGTCGGTGTTCTAATTATCTTGGATTTGATAGCGAATGATTGACTCTCAGTACGGAGGATGGTGGACAATCAATCCATTTCCAGCTTTCGCTTTAACAATCTCTTTTGCTTGCTTTTGAAATTTACTTCTTCCGTGCGAAACACGTTTTAATTCGTCCATATAGATATCATACGAAGACAATGCTTTTTTGACGTTGGGGAGAAAGAAAAATGGAAATTTACTCAAAATATCATCTTCTCCCTCGCAAGCCCCGATAAAAACCAAACCATTCACATACCCCTCGTAGTATGCGGCGTCCCAATAATTTTCAGCGGCAAGGTAATTCTCAGTCCATTCCTCGTATTTCCCTGCAACCCTGCCTAATCGTCCAGGTTGATTATATTCACCAGTTTTGCAGTTTTGCAAAAATCGCTCAAATGCATGAATTACGCCATCTTGATATGAAAGAGTATAAATTGCACAGGGATACTGGCTTAAGTCTATTGTAGATACTTTGTCATGAAGTTCTTCCATTTCAAATAACGCCTCGGTAACGATAGGAGAGACAGAATGATTTTTAATTATCCCCTTCTCAATAAGTTGTAACTTTAATTGATGTAAAAAGAATGTTCCAGACGTTACAATAGAAGTTGAATTCTTATATGCCAATCGATCTTTAAGTGTCTCATCTAACGTAACGATATAGATATGAGGGAAAATGTCGCCCATTTCTTCGCGTAGATAATTAATGATTTGAGAAAAGTCTTCATCACCAAAGGAAAAGCCAATAAACACTACGGTTTTGGTCGCAAGAATCGATTTTAGTGTTGCGCCGACAATGCCATTTTGTAGCTCAGAAAACCGTTTCTTATAATCTTCGCTTGTAGCGATAATTGAACTCAGATTTTGAATAGAACCATGAATCTTTAAAACACATCTTGAATTGTCGTCCCAAAAGGCAAAATCTTCTGGAATAGTGATGGGAATTGCCCCACAATAATCTTCAAAATATGTATCCCAATTCGTAGTAATAATAGTCCTGATTGGATAGATTTGTGCCAACTCTTGATGGAAAGCTGTAGCTTGTCGTTCCAACTCAGGGAATGAGCTAATATAATTAAATCTTTCTCTGATTCTTTTGAGAAGTTTCTTCCGGCCATTGGGCTGATTGCAATATAGCTGCATCAGGTCAGAAAAAGAGACACTTTCGTCCTTTACATCTAACTCATTTTTGATAGACGTGTAGAACGAGTATGGTAGAACATTTTTGCTTTCGGTACTAATTCCTGCACCGCAAAAAAGTACAAGTTCACCATCGAGAGCAGCGTCAATTATTTCTTTTGGAAAGGTAAAAGGTTTGTTGTTTTTACAAATTGCACATTCACAAGCCATAGGAATGCTCCTTATTAAATTAAGGTAATCATAAAGGAAAAGCAGCCATACTTAAATCATACGGCTGCCTTGGCGGCACAAAGACCTACTGTTAATTTATTATAATACAATTTAGTGAAAATTACAATAAGACGTCGAATTTCTGCAACTACCGTCAAATCCTGCGCCGCAATAGACAAAGAATAAGAAAATCCCTCTGAAATCAACGATTTCAGAGGGATTTTGGTCCGAGTAGTGCGGCTCGAACGCACGGTCTCCTGGTCCCAAACCAGGCGCGATACCAACTTCGCTATACCCGGATATTCAATTTCTGCCATTATACCACGGCGGAGAGAAAAATCAAAGATTTTCCTGTCTGTGGTCATTTATGTGGTCAAAGCCGATTTTATACCGCTTTCGGCAACCGGGGGAAATCCAGCAAACGCAGGTGCTGCAAGGCTTTGCGGCGTTTCGCCTCACCCTATCCCGGATACCGCCACGGCACTCCCAAAGCAAGCGCGCTACCAACTGCGCTACACCCCGATACGGTATTCACTTTGCATCGCAAATCCGTTTTTGACAGCCCTAATAGTATACTGGATTTTGGCCGGAAAGTCAACCGGCCGGTTGCATAACCCGCCCGAATAGCCTATAATAAAAATATCACCCAATATATAAAGGAGCGTGCCCTATGAGCGGTATGAAAAATATCCCCAAAAACGAGCGGATGACTCTGGCTTCCCAGATCGATTACCAGCCCGGCCAGGTGGTCAGCAAAACGCTGGCCCAGAATAGCGCCGTCAGCCTTACCCTGTTTTCCTTCGAAAAGGGTGAGGAGATCAGCACCCATGTCTCCGGCGGTGATGCCATGGTGCAGGTGCTGGAGGGCACTGGCCGCTTTACCGTGGATGGCGTCCCCCACATCTTGCATGAGGGCGAAAGCATCGTAATGCCTGCCGGCATTCCTCATGCCGTCTTTGGCGAAGAACGCTTCAAGATGCTGCTCACTGTCATTTTTTAAGTCCTATTGGGCCATATTCCCGCGGCAGATGCCGGCTTTGGTATCTGCCGCCTTTTTATAATGCAAGAAATTTCTGCATGAATTTCAATATTTCTATCAGTAAAAATAAATTAACCAGCGCTGGCGCACACGAACCGCGAAATGTGTTTTCTCAGAAAAAACACTTCGCATTTAGCTGCCCTTGGCACTGCAAAACTGCCTATCAAAGGCATTGACATTTCCCCCGGCCTCACATACAATAGTAAAAATACGGCGAAAAGTTGCCGTAATTTGTGTGACATCCAGTAAGAAAGAGGGTTTTATCGTGGAAAACAGCATGCAGAAACGCTATGGCCTGTTTACCGCCATTTCCATGGTCGTGGGCATCGTCATCGGCAGCGGCATCTTTTTTAAGGCCACCAAGGTGCTGGCCAATAATAACGGTGATATGGGCCGCAGCCTGCTCACCGTCGGCATCGTGGGCGCCATTATGCTCATCTGCTCCTTTGTGTTTGCCAATCTGGCCTCCCGGTACGAGAAGGTCAATGGCGTGGTAGATTACGCCGAGGCGGCGCTGGGCCGCGGCTACGCCTACTATGTGGCCTGGTTCATGACGCTGATCTATTATCCCACCATCACCAGCACGCTGGGCTGGGTCACCTCCCAGTATGCGGCCATTCTATTTGGTTTCCCGGTAGCGGGCATGACCCATTACTGGGTCGGCTTCGGCATCCTGCTGGCGGATGGCCTCATCAATGCCTATGCTCCCCGGCTGGCCGGCAAGCTGCAGGTTTCCGCTACCGTTATCAAGCTTATCCCCCTTATTCTGATGGCCGTTGCGGGCACCATCACCGGCCTTTCCAATGGCCTCACCGTGGAGGCCTTTACCGCGGCCAGCGCCCAGATAGCCTCCCAGGGCAGCGGCCTGATGGGCGCCATTGTGGCCTTTGCCTTCGCTTATGAGGGCTGGATCATTGCCACCTCCATCAACAGCGAGCTGCACAATGCCAAAAAGAACCTCCCGCTGGCGCTGTCCCTTGGTGCGCTCATTGTGGTCGTTATCTACATGGCCTACTTCGTGGGCCTTACCGGCAGCATGAGTACCGCCGAGATGATGGCAGCAGGGGATATGCTCCCGGAAAAAGCCTTCGGCAATCTGTTTGGCCCGGCCGCCGGTACCATAGTATTTGTATTTATTGTTATCAGCTGCCTAGGTACTACCAATGGCCTGATGATGGGCTGCGCCCGCGGGGCCTACTCGCTGGGCGTCCGCGGAGAGGGCATCGCGCCGCGGTTCTTTGCCCGTGTGGATAAAAAGACCGATATGGCCACGAATTCCGCCTGGTTCGGCATCATCATCGCGCTGCTGTGGTACTCCTACTGGCATTTTTTCTTCATCCACGGCATGGGCCCCTCCTTCTTCAATTGGGAACCCGATGAACTGCCCATTATCACCCTGTATGCCGGCTATATTCCCATGTTTATCTCGGTCATGGTCCATTCCAAGGGAAGCAAGCCCCTTATGCGGTACATCCTGCCGGTGGTGGCCATCCTGGGCTGCTGCTTTATGGTGTATTGCGCGTTTGTGGCATACGGCATCCAGGCACTGTACTACCTGGGCTTCTTTGCCCTGGTCATGGCGGTCGGTGCGCTGGTGCGCATTACCCAGTCCCGGCAAAAATCAAAACCCGAATAAAAGGAACAGCCCCGCGGCGCAGCAGCCCGGGGCTTCTTTTTTTTGCTAAATATCCGTCCAAACTGCCCTGTGATACAAAAAAGCTCCTCTTTCGAGGAGCTTTTTTCCTATAATGAAATTACTGGGCGTCCACTTCCGCCATATGGCCGATGAGATCCAGCAGCTTGTTGCTGTAACCCCACTCGTTGTCATACCAGGAAACCAGCTTCACAAAGTGATCGTTCAGCATGATGCCGGCCTTGGCATCAAAGATGGAGGTATGGGGATCGGTGTAGAAGTCGGAGGAAACCACATCCTCATCGGTGTAGTCCATAATGCCCTTCATCTCGCCCTCGCAGGCAGCCTTTACCGCCTTGCAGATCTCCTCATAGGTGGTGGGCTTGGCCAGAGAAACGGTCAGATCCACAACGGAAACATCCAGGGTGGGAACGCGGAAGGACATACCGGTCAGCTTGCCCTTCAGCTCGGGGATAACCAGGGCACAGGCCTTGGCAGCACCGGTGGAGGAGGGGATGATATTGCCGGCAGCGGCACGGCCGCCGCGCCAATCCTTCTTGGAAGCGCCGTCTACGGTCTTCTGGGTGCCGGTGGTGGAGTGTACGGTGGTCATCAGGCCCTCAACGATACCAAAGTTGTCGTTGATGACCTTGGCCAGAGGAGCCAGGCAGTTGGTGGTGCAGCTGGCGTTGGAAACGACCTTCATATCCTTGGTGTAGGTATTCTGGTTTACGCCCATAACGAAGGTGGGGGTCTCAGCATCCTTGGCGGGGGCGGAGATGATGACCTTCTTGGCGCCGCCTTCCAGGTGGGCCTTGCACTTTTCGGTGGTGGTAAATACGCCGGTGGATTCCACTACATAGTCAGCGCCTACCTTGCCCCACGGGATCTCAGCGGGGTTCATCAGGTCAAAGACCTCAATGGCCTTGCCGTTGACGGTGAACTTCTCGTCCTTGATCTCCACAGTGCCATGAAAGCGGCCATGAATGGTATCATACTTGGTCATGTAAACCATGTAGTCGCGGTTGATGGCGGGATCGTTGATCGCAACCACCTCGTACTTCTCCGGCTGCTCCATGGCGGCGCGGAATACCAGTCTGCCGATACGGCCAAATCCGTTGATACCGATCTTGATTGCCATAAAAAATCTCTCCTTATAGTTTTTTAGGGGGTTATGCCTTACATTGTTTATTTTATAACATTCTTTTGCAAACTGCAAGTGCTTTTCCCCCGGAAGTATAACAAATTATTCCCCCTTTGGCAACGATTATTTGGTTTTTGGCCTGTTTGCGGGCGCCATAACGGAAATAATAGTAGAGATTTGCTCCATTTGCTAAAAAAGGAGTGACAGCGCCGTTAATTTATGGTAAGATGATGTTGTCGAAATTTGTCGAAAAAGGAGGGCGGCCCCATGGCACAGGATCAGCTGGATCTTACCCCGCAGGATACCCTGGCGCTTTCCGCAGCCATGCGCCGCCCCCTTACCGATCTGTTCACCCGCATCCGGGCCATCGCCGCCCACGAGGAAATGCTGACCCCCTACCTGCGGCAGGAGCTGGAGGTGCTGCTGCGGGATGGCTACCGCCTGCTGCGCCTGGCCGATAGCCTGAGCACGGTGGAATGCTATGAACTGCCCCCCAATGCCGCGGTGTTCCCGCTGTGGCAGCAGCTGCAGGAGTGCCTGGAGAGCACCCGGCTGCTGCTGGGCGCCAATGGCCGTACCCTGTGCTACGATCTCCCGGAGGAGAATGACATGGTGCGGGGAGATGCCGAAATGCTTATGCGGGCTATTCTGCATCTCATCTGCAATGGCCTGGACGCCGCCGATGACGCAACGGCCCCAGTAACGGTGCGGGGCAGTGTGGCCGGGGATCAGGCCATCCTCACCATCCTCGATGAGGGACGGGGCATCCCGCCGGAGCAGCTGGAGGAGGTCTTTACCCCCTACCGTTCCCACGATAAGGACGGTCTGCCGTATCAGTCGCCGGGGCTGGGCCTGCCGCTGGCCCGCCGGGTGCTGGAAGCCCATGGCGGCTCCCTGCGGCTTATCAGCAGCGAGGGCGGTACCGCCGCGGTCTGCTCGCTGCCGCTGTGCCGGGAGCTGCCCACCCTGCTGCGCAGCACGGCTCCCCACTACTTGGAGGATATTTTCTCTCCGCTTTACACCATCCTCTGCGATTATATCACGCCGCCATGGCCCTACCCCCAGCCATAGAGATATACCAAAGCCCCGGTTTGCGCGACCGGGGCTCCTTTATACTCTCTGCAGGGCGCGGGATACAGGCCGCAGGCCGTTTCGGCTTCGCCGAAACCCGCGGGCTTCGCCCGCGTCGGCGGCTCCGCCGCCGGGCCTGCGGCCCGCCGTTCCCCTTGCAGATATAAAAACTCCCCCAGCCTTCCGGCCAGGGGGGAGTCATCATTTCTTATTCTACGGAGATCAGGAAATAGTACACCGGCTGCCCGCCATAGGCCACCGTCAGCTCTACCTCCTCCGGCAGCAGGGAGCGCACCGCCTCCTCCACATCGGCAGCCTGCTCCTCGCTCACATCGGCGCCGTACAGCAGGGTGATAAACTGGCTGTCCTCCTGCATCAGGTCCTTGGCCACCTTGGCCGTCACCGAGCCGAGATCGGTCCCGGTAAAGGCCACCTTGCCGTTTTCCAGCGCCAGCAGCTCGCCTTCCTTTATCTGATGCCCGTCGTAGTCGCTGTCCCGCGCCGCGAAGGTCACCGAACCGCTCTGTACGCGGGAGGCCGCCTCCTGCATGGCCTCCACATTGTCCTTTATCTCGGCGCTTTCATCATAGGCCATCATGGCGCTGATCCCCTGCGGGATGGTCGTGGTCGGCACCACATGGATGCGCCGCACCCCGCTGGTCCGGGCCAGCCGCGCGGCCTGCTCCGCCGCCATCACGATGTTTTTATTATTGGGAAGAACATAAACATCCATAGCGGGCACCTGCTCTGCCGCGTGCAGAATATCCTCAGTGGAGGGATTCATGGTCTGCCCGCCGCTCACGATCTGTTGGACGCCCAAATCACGGAACAGCTGCTGCACGCCGTCGCCGGCCGCCACCGCCACAAAGCCCGCCGTCAGCGCCGGGTCTATCTCCGCCGCCTGGGGAGCCGCCGCTTTCTGCTGCTCCTTTACGCTGGCTACCTGCGCCTTGTGCTGCTCTATCATATTCTCGATCTTCAGCTTGGTCAGCATGCCGTAGGTCCCGGCCTTTTCCAGCGCCAGGCCCGGGTGGGCGGTGTGCACATGGCACTTGATGATCTCATCATCGTCCACCACCACTACGCAGTCGCCGATGGATTCCAGATAAGCCCGCAGCCCGGCGGGGTCATGCTTGGGGTCGTCCCGCATCACCAGGAACTCGGTGCAGTAGGGGTTGTTGATGTCCACTTCCTCCACCTCGCCAGCGGCGTTCACCACAGTGGCAGCCTCCTCAGCGGGGGCGGCAGCGGTATCACCGGCAATACCGGGCACCACGCCCTCCCCGGCAAAGACCTGCCGCATCCCCTTCAGGATGTACACCAGTCCCTGCCCGCCGGCATCCACTACACCGGCCTTTTTCAGCACCGGCAGCTGCTCCGGGGTCTGGGCCAGCGCCTCCTCGGCATATTGGATGATCAGATCCCATATCTCCAGCGGCTCCATGGTGTCGGTCAGGGCGGTCCGGCTCTTTTCGGCAGCCACTCTTGCCACCGTCAGGATGGTCCCCTCGGTGGGCTTCATAACGGCCTTGTAGGCGGCCGCCACACCGATCTCCAGCGCTTCCACCAGATCGGCGGCGCCGGCTTCGCTTTTGTGCTTTAGCCCCTTGCTGAAGCCACGGAACAAAAGCGAGGTGATAACGCCGGAATTGCCGCGGGCGCCCCGCAGCAGCGCGGAGGCCGCTTTACCGGCCACATCGCCCACGGTGGGGTAGTCATTGTGCAGCAGATCCTCTCGGGCCGCGCCCATGGTCATGCTCATGTTGGTGCCGGTATCGCCGTCCGGGACGGGAAATACATTCAGGGCGTCTACCTTTTGGCGGTTGTTTTCAATATTATTGGCGCCGGAGATATACGCCTCCGACAGCTGCTTTGCGGTGATCAAATCGTACGCTCCTTCCGGGTGCGCCGCGCGGCGCTCCCTGCAAATTGCAATAATAAAGCGAGAGCCGTTTTACGCGGTCATCTCATCCACATATACATTTACGCGCGCTACCTTAAAGCCGGTGCATTCCTCCACCGTATAGCGCACATTGTGGATGATGCTCTGCACGATGGCGCTGATATTGATGCCGTAGGTCACAGCAATGTGAATATCAACGATCAGTTTGCCGTCGGTGGTTTTTACACGCACGCCCTTATCGGGCACATCACTTTTGGTGATGGCGTAGCGCAGTCCCTGGTAGGTGGAATTGATCATTCCGGCAACGCCATAGCACTCGGAGGCCGCCATGCCGATCAGGTTGGCAAAGTATTCCTGCGAGATCTCCACGGTACCCAGTGTGTTTTCGTAGCCTATCATCGTATCCCTCCGTTTTGGTGGCGGCCGTTTTGGGGCGGCCGCATGGTTTTTGCTGATTTTTTATTATACTATACTTTTTTGGTTCTGGCAAGTATGCAGGCCATTTGTTCAGCAGATGTTCAGTTTATCCGTCCACATTTACCCGCTTGATGGAAACTGCCTTGCCGGTTTTCCCGTCCACCTCCAGCAATACGCCGGAAAGCCGCACCGGCCCCTTCACGCTCTCAAACCGGGTGGGCAGCCCGGTCCGGAACCGCCGGATGGCAGGCTCCGGCGCCAGCCCCAGCGCGGAATCGAATACCCCACACATCCCCGCGTCGGTAATGTAGGCCGTTCCGCCGGGCAGCAGCCGTTCGTCCGCCGTTTGGATATGGGTATGGGTCCCAATGACAGCGCTGACCCGTCCATCCAGGTACAGCCCCATGCAGATCTTCTCAGAGGTCGCCTCGGCGTGGAAATCCAGGATCTTCACCGGCGCATCAATTTCTTCTAGCAGCCGATCCATGCAGTCAAAAGCGTTTTCGTGGCTTTCCAGCAGGTAGTTCCCCTGCAGGTTGATGACCGCCACTCTCGGTTTGCCGGGACAGTCATACAGGCACCAGCCCCGCCCCGGCGCGCTGGCGTGGAAATTCGCCGGCCGGATGATGCGATCGCTCTCCTCCAGCATCGGATAAATTTCCCGGCGGCGCAGGGCATGGTTCCCCAGCGTGATCACATCCGCCCCGGCGTCCAGGATCAGTTCGGCGCTCCCCGGCAGGATGCCGTTGCCCTCGGCAGCGTTTTCCCCATTCACTATGGTCATATCCGCCCCGTAAAAGCGGCGCAGGTTCGGCAGCTCCCGCCGCAAAAAATCGCAGCCCGCCTGCCGCACCACATCACCCACAAATAATATCTTCATTTTTACGCTCCACTCATCCGTTGTATTGGTTTATCATTTCTGCCCTGTTTATCATGTGCTAAAAATCCAGGCGCTTGTCCCGGCAAGTTCCGGCCCCTTCCTCGGCCAGCCCCCGCAAACCGCGGCCTCGGCCTGCAGGGCAGCCCGCCTCCGGCGGGCTCGGCGGCTTCGCCGCCGGTTCCGGCTTCGCTGGAACGCCCTGCGGGCCGCCTTACCGCACATACTTTCTCCCTTATTTTACCCCAAATCCGTCCCCTTTGCAATGACCGTTTGTTGCGGCGGTCCGGCAGCCATGATAAAATAAAATAGGAAACAAAAATAGCGTCTTAGACCGGACAGCTTTGCCCAATGCGGAAAAACACGGCATTTCTCGCTTTGTGTCGTGTTAATCTCACCCACCCGGCGCTATACTCAGGATGAAAGGAGGCCCCCGCATGGATCAAATCAGGATCGGAGCGTTTCTCAAAGCGCTCCGTAAGGAAAAGGGATTGACGCAGGAGCAGCTGGCCGAAAAGCTGGCGGTTTCCGGCCGGACAGTCTCCCGCTGGGAAACCGGCATCAATATGCCCGATATCGGTATGCTGGTCGTGCTCGCCGATTTTTATGGCGTCAGCATCCCGGAGCTTATCAATGGAGAAAGGAAAAGCGAGAATATGAATCAGGAAACAAGAGATACCGCCATCGCCATGGCGGAATATAGCCAGGTCACAGCAAAAAGCAGCAGGCGGAAAGTCATTGGCATTCTGTTTATAACATTTGGACTGTTTATCATCATATCGGCCCTGTCCATCTTTCCCAGCGAGAGCAGCTGGGGAAGCATCTACGCCACGCTGGGCAGCATTATTCTCATCGCCGGCATCTATCTTATCATCCGCCAGCTGGTCGCAAAGCGCGCTGTGCGCTTAAGTCTTGTCTTTGGCTGCGCCGTGCTGCTGTTCGGCGCCTTTACCCTGTCCGACTATATCGCCGTTACGCAGTTCCATCAGGTGCCGCGCTTCAGCTACGAAACAGTTTACGATTCCCGCCTCCCGGATCAACTGGTGCACAAAACCCTGTTCTTCACCGTCGTCCAGCAGAATCCTGGCACCACGGAGGAGCGGGTCTATATCGTAAAATAGACCCTATAAAATCCGGCAGTCCCTGTCCGCCTTCCCCTCAGCCCTCTGCAAGCCGCCCCCGATGGGCCGAAACCTTCAGCCTGCCGGCTAATCTCGCTTTTGGCGTCTCGCAGAAACCAAAGCCCCCTTTGTGTAAAGGGAGGCGGCGCGAAGCGCCGGAGGGATCGTTTTGGGACAGGCTGCAATTATTTCAAAATGATGGGTCGGTCACAGCTCCTCCTACCCAAGGGAGCCTCAGGGAGCCTTTTAGAATCTGCTATGACAGACTTTTTCAATACGCAAAAACCCCCGGCCATTGGACCGGGGGTTTACTCGCACTGTGGCTGCCCTGTGGAGAGGGGCAGGGAGGAAGGTCTTAGTCCTTCTTCAGGGAAATGGCGGCGGCGGAAACGCCGGTGATAACCACCAGAGCGGCCGCTACGCCTACGATGTCATTGGCACCGGTGGCAGGATTCTGGCTGCCGCCATTGCTGTTGGAGCCATTGGAGCCGCTGTTGCCGCTATTGCTGGTGGTGGTCGCGGTCAGTGCCTTATCGGTCACGATGACCGGGCCGGTCAGGGTGCCGCCAAAGCTCAGCAGACCAGTGCCCTCATTAAACTTGGCGCTCAGGCTCTGCAGGGAGCCGTCCTCGCGTACCATGTAGGCATTGTAGCCCTTGGCCATGCCGTCCACGGTGATCTCCGCCGGGCGGTTGATGATGACCTGCTCAGCGCCGTAGCCGTAGGAAGCCTTGATGGAAGCGCCGGCCTTGGTTAGGTTGTCGTTCAGCGCCTTCTGGGCGGCGGGGGAAAGGGTGGTGTAATTCACGGTGCCAAAGTAGATCTTGTCGCCGGCCTTCAGCGGGACAGAAACAGTGACCTTGCCGCCGTTATCCTCGGTGACGGACTGGTTCCAGCTGCCGCTGGTGATGTACTGGCCATCTACGGTGGCGGCCTTTACAGTATACAGGATCTTACCGGTCTTATCCATGTTGGCGACATTCAGTCCGCCCGTGCCAAATACGGCATCGGCCTCATCAGCCTTGCGGCCGTAGTCGAAGCACATGGCCAGGATGTGGTCCTCGCTCTTGGCGTTCATGGGGCAGAAGTTGTCGCCCGGCTCCTTGGCGGAGAAGCTCGCCAGCTCATCAAAGCTGGTAACATAGGTATAGTTGGTCACGCCGTTTACATCCTTCACATAGCTCACATTCAGCGCCGGAGCGGAAACACCGTAAACGGTGACCTTTACGCCGGAAATGATGATATCGGCATTGTTATCCAGTACAGAGGTCTCATTGGCCTTGGTGGTCACCACATACTTGTAGGTGGTCTCATCGGTCCGTACCCAGCCCTGGCTGGCGATGAGATCGCTGCCTACGGGGACGGTCAGGGTAACGGTATTCTTCTTGGGGTCAAAGCTGCCGTTGGTCTTGCCCCAGTTCTGGTCAGTCAGGCCCAGCTCTTCCTGGGTGAATACGATAGACTGTCCGGGCACGATGGACTGCATGTAGGTGTTATCGGCCGCGGAGGTGCCGCCGGGGTAGCCAGTCTGGTTCCCGGTGGAAACCGCAAACGCCATGGTGCACACCATCAGCACAGCCAGTGCCAGTGCAAATGCTTTTTTCATGGGTTACTCTCCTTTGGGTAAAAATCATTTTGGTTTGTGAAGACCCGGCGGCATGCTCCACATCTGTCCGCCCGGCTTCTGTGGCCCATTGTACCGGCCATCGCCCACTTCCACAAGATGGAGATTGTAACCAATTTGTCATTTTATGCGTTTTGCCGGTTTTGCGTCATTTTCTCTCTTCCCAGTTGCAAAAACGCCGAAATTTCTGGATTTTTTGCACCATTCTTCCCATTTTTACCCTCTGCCTCCCCGCTGCCAAAAGCTCCAGCAGCACCCAACTCAGCATAATTATTACATTTTGTAACCAACCGCGGAATTTGGGCGTTGGGCCGCAAACCTTCCGCTTGTCGCCCTCCGCCAGCGCCAGCAAGCCGCAGCATCGGGCGCAGCCCGTTCCGCCTTCGGCGGAACAAAGCAGGCTCCGCCTGCTTTCGGCGGCTTCGCCGCCGGGGCTGCGCCCGCCGCAAACCCTCTACCCTTTGCCCTCACCTTACATGTAGGCCGGGTCGGCCAGCACCAGCCGGGTCAGGCAGCCGCTCTCGGTGTAGATGATCTTCACTTGATAAGCCGCCATCAGCCGGTTGCCGCTTATTGTGGATTTCAGATAAATGGCCTGCCCGGGGGCGATGTTGTGCAGTCCCGGCACCGTTACCCTGGCGCTGTGCAGCCCCAGCTGGCCTTTCATCACCCGCCGGTAGGCGTCCAGCGCCGGGTTGCCGGTGTATTCCCCGGCCGGGATGATGTACCGGTTGCGCCGCACCTGCTGCTCGTTGCCAAAGGGATTGTTGTATAGCTGGGAATAGGCCCCGCCCGCATCCCGGTAAACAATGGTAGAAAGCGGGCTGCTCCGCCGGGTGATGTACTCCAGCGAGCAGTACCGCAGCACCCCGGTCTCGTTCACCGCGTTGCTGATAATAATGGGGTCATCGCCGGTCAGCGTCTCCACCACCACGGTGTTCCCGGCGGTGATATGCGGCTCCCGGCCATACAGCCGGAAGCACAGGATACAGAAGGCCTCCCACACCGAATGCCCCTTCCCCAGCTGGAAGGTCGCCGCGCTGGCGGTGGTATTGGGCAGCGAAAGCCCGGTAAAACCCAGCGTTTTCAGCTCCGCGTTAAAGTATGCCTGCGCCGTCAGGTCGGTGTAGGTCTTGGGCAGCGCTTCATTATCGCACAGCAGCGCCCCCG
>ENA-ORIC01002691-ORIC01002691.1-human-gut-metagenome-genome-assembly--contig:-NODE-2691-length-13747-cov-3.250914_pt1 | contig 13747 bp, 7 predicted proteins | sample MGYA00243023_ERZ508732 | MGnify/ENA primary metagenome ERZ508732 (study PRJEB26277, sample SAMN04329767) | human gut metagenome | biome: human-associated habitat | host: Homo sapiens | place: USA...
AGTCTGGCTGTTTCCGCTTCTACGGCGGAAGCATCCGCATTGAGCATGGCAAGGTATTGGCCAAGGGTACGGTAGACATCCGCCGGAAGGGATCCTTAACCATATTTCCCGTTGTCTTTCTTTTTGGGCATGAGACGGGCGATGCGGTCAAGTACCTTGGCAACGCTTTCGTCCTTGAGGTATTGTTCAAGCTGCCCGCGAACGTCGGTCATGATAGCGGTAAGGAGGGTATTAAGCCTTCCTTCGGCAAGCTGGCGGACGATATCTTCCTGTTGGGTGCGGTATGCCTGCGCGTATTCCGGGCCTCCCCTTCCTGTTGTTTCCTGACGAATGGAGATTTGATCAGCCACTTCCCCGCGGATGGCGGTGAGGATGTCCGGCGAGTCCATGAGGGTTTGAAGTTCCGCCGCAAGGGTATTTCTTTGTTCCGGGGAGAGTTTGCCATAGGAGCGGATGCGTCCGGTTTCCAGCATGCGGGCGTAGGCTGCTCCGAAGTTGAGGTAGGGGCGCATGTTGATTTTGTAGTTGTCCGGCAGGACTCGCTGGATTTCCGCGAGGATGGAGTTGAGTTCCCCAAAGGTGCGGGCCGCGCTGTCATGGGTGATGTCCACGGATGCAGCAATGTTCCAGCGGTTCATGGCTTCGTCGATGCCGCGGATGAGGGAGCGGGCCTTGGCTTCGTTGGCGCGGGGTGCAAGAATAAGCCTTGAAATGACGGAGGCTTGAGCAAGGGAGAAGCTGACTCCGGGGCCGTTTTGTTCCGGGGATGGGGAGGATGCGCGTTCCTCCGCTTGTTCGAGGGCTGATTTGACATTGTACAGGGACGATGCTACATTACCCGCGGATATGTTATTGAGAGCATCAGACGTGAAACTGGTTAAATTCTGGACTAGGGGAGACGGAGACGCCTCTTGGGCTAAGGATAGCTCTGGAAACACGTACCAAGTGCTTGTAGCTAAAGATGGTTCTGCCAGACTGATTGAATCAGAGTACATTTCCTCTCCTAATCCTGCCAATGGAACAATTCCGCTTTCTTCATTGGCAGAGGCATTGGAGAATGCCCAGCCCTGCAATTTTGAATAGGCTTCCTGCGCTTCCTGTTCGGCATTCTTGATGAGTTCCTGCCCCTGATTGCTGTAATAGGCACGGGAAAGTTTTTGTAGAGTTTCTACATAACCTGTGACAAGCCGGCGTCGGGTTTTACTATAAACGGGATTCGTTTCATTGCGTTCCAGCTCGTCTTGAAGAGTGCGGCCCACTTCGTAAATTTTATGACCGGGTCCTTCTTTCATCCGCATCATATGTTCTTCAATGAGGATGATTTCTCCGATGAATCCGTTGGGCATTTGAACGTTGAGCTTGATGTCCGCGTAACCGTAGGGATCATAGGACTTGTAGCCATTTTTAATGCGGGCGATAGTCATGCCTGATTCCCTGACTTCTGAAATAACTTGGGAGAAATCCGCACTGTCCGGCATAATGAGGGTGCCCCCGAAGACGTCCAGGAGTTTTCCTGCGTCGCCTTTGTTGTCTCCCACGGTTTTCTGCAAGGCACGTGCCCGGCCTTTGAGGGTTTGCCGCATCATGACGCGCAGGCCTAGGCGTTCCCCGATGCCACGGACGATGGAATCAAAATCCTGCATGACGGCCTCGGCCATGGGGTAAAGTTCATCAAGGCCGCGGTTGGCAAGGCGTTCTTGTTCTTCCACAGGAAGAGCGCGGTAGTCTTTTTCCTCCACACCATGCCAAAACACGTTAATTCTTGGGGCACGGCTGCCTTCTGGCTGGACGTTTGCGGCGGATTCCCGGATGGGGGTGAGGCTGGCGGAGAAAAGCATTTCACCGTCATCAAACGGGCGTGGTTCCCGAATGCTTGTCGGATCCGTTTCCTCTACGTTTTCAAGACGGAGTTCGGGGATATCTTTGAGTGGGTAAACAGGTTCCCCTTCTTTCCAGAGGCGGCCCGCTGCGGTGATTTCCGGGTGGACGCCGATGTTGTTGTAGGCAATTTTGAGGGACGCGATTTGCTTGCGGATGGAGGCAATATCCGTGTGCTGGTCAATGGAGAGGCCGAGTTGGCGGGCAAGCGCCTGGTCTTTGGCGATGCGTTTTTTACTTTTGAGAAGAGCTTCTACGCGGGAGATTTCTGCCTTGCAGGCGTTGACATAGCGGGTGACGTGGTCGAATTCGGCGTTGTTGAAGATGGCGTTGCCGAACATGTCGTATTCGATTTGACCGCCGGAGACGGCGGCGTCACGCTGCTGGATGCCTGCGACAATATCGTCAATGGACTGCCACTGCTGGATTTGGCCCCCGGCCCATTGCTGAACGGTCGCGTCCGTGGTGAGCTGGCAAATAGTGTAGGCCGCCTTTTCATCCATGAGGGAATTATCCGGGTTTTTGAGGCGGTCGAGCAAGTCAGGGCTGGCGTTGGCTCCAATGAATGCGCCTATTTGGGTGGGAGTACGCCGCCACGGCTGGGGGTGGATGCGTACCAGGCCCTCGTGGGTCATGTCTGCGACGACATCCGCTTCCGGGTTCGCTTCCTTAAGATGGCGGGCGTAAAGGGCTACTTCCGTAATGGTAGCTTGCTCATCAAGGATATTAAGGCGGATGTCTTCATACCGCGCCCATTCCGGGGTGTGGGCAGCGTCTTCTTCATAGACGTAGGCGGCGATGCGGTCGATGCCGTTTTCTCTGGCCAGGGCGAGTTTATGCCTGCCGGAAAAAATATGAAGCTCTCCATTGTTTCGATGGAGGAGATAAACGGGGGTGGTCTCCCTTTTGAATTTTCCGGTGAGAGGCTTGGTGAGGCCGCTGGAATCCGCATTGCGTTTGGTTTGAGCGAGGTCTTCCGCGTGCAGAATGGATGCCGTGGGGACGGCTCCAAGGCGGGCTTCCCCGATCTGGATGTAGTTGCCGCCGATGAAGGGGCTATCAGTGGCAGCGTCTTTCCGGCTGTCCTGTCCGGGGGCAAGAACTGTACCGTCAGGGGCGATGAAAGCATTGGCGTCCGGTTCCGGCTGGGCGGGATCCGGCTGGGTTTCCGTGGCTGGAGGTTCCGCCTGTTCCTGCTGCTGTTCCTGCTGGGCGGCGACGTCGTCAAGTTCCGCCCGGATATCTTCCAGCGTTTTCGTTTGGGAGGTGCCCGCACGAGTGAAGGCGGCTTCATGTTCCGCGATGGAGCTTTCAATGGCGGTGACGATGTCTGCTTCCTGCCGGATATCCTGCGCATGGATGGAATCCACGGCCCCGGTCATGGCGTTGATGAGGTTTTGCATTTCCGGGGTGAGCTGGCCGGATGATTCCAGTTTGGCGATGGCGTGGCCGAGTTCCGCCTTGCCCCGGAACTGTTCGAGGAAGGAGGAAATGAAGCGGACAAGTTTCTGAATCCACGAAGGGAGGCTGCTGGTGCCCGCGACAACGTCGTACATAAGACGGGAACGTCCGATAAGGGAGAGAGCTTCCACGACGTCGCCGGGAGTGGGAACGGTGTCAAGGCCGATGAACTGAATGCCCCCTTCTTCTCCGTAGAGCTGGTTGACGGCGCGCTGCATGTCCTGTAGCTGGCTGCCGAAGGTGGACAGGGAAAGATTTTCTTGGGCGCACCAGTTGATGGCGGCCTGTTCCATGGTTTCCTCCCACAGGTTTTCCACCGTGGCCTCTCCGCGGGAGAAGCGCAGTATTTGTTGGAAGCCGCCGTTGACCGGATCCTGCTGGCGGATAACATAGGCATTCGAGGCAAAGGAAGTTTGTTCCCCGCGTCGGCGGGCGGTGGCCGCCCTGCCTTTGGAACCGGAATAGGCGGTAATGATGCTTTGAAGGCTGGCGTGTTCCGAGATATCCGGGTTGACCGAGGCAAGGGCTTCCTGCCGGGTGATGCCGGAGGCTTCCAGCAGGCGGACGGTGGCGGTGGCCTGCCGGGCGAGGGTGCGGAGAGTAGCGGTTGTTTCCGTCTGTCCGATGTCTTCCGTTTTCCATCCCTGTTGTTCGAGGTAATCTACCACGTTTTCCGCCGCGAGAAGATTTTGCGCCCACAGGATGGTGTCCCGTTCACGTTCTCCGATGGAAAGGGTGAGAAGGGTATTGAGCTGGTCTTCCGTCATGAGGGCGTAGTCCTGCCCCTGCTGCGTTTGCTCCGCCGCAGGGGATTCTTCGGAGGTCCCTTCCTCCGAAGGTTGGGCCTTCCGGCGGGTTTCCGCTGTTTCCGCGTCAAGATAGACACGGTATTTGCCCGTTTCCTGCGCTGGTTCAAAACGGGGAATGACGCCGCGTTCCTGCAAGGCGCGGAAAGATTCGAATTCGCGGAGCTGGGCGATTTCCTGTGTACCAAGGATGGCGGCGTTTCCCTGTTCCGCCCGGCGGGCTGCCTGTTCCGGGTTGTTTGCCCATTCGGTTTTGAGGTGTTCGGCAATAAAATCGTTGCGGGCGTCGGTGTCTTTGATTTCCAGGGCGCGAAGGTAACCGGATTCAGAACCGCCGAGAGCGGTAAATCCGTCCAGGGATTCCGCAAAATGCTTGGCGTTTTCCCGGATTTGGGGTTCTGCGATTTTGACGAAGCCGCGGGAGTAGAAGGCAAGGGCGAGGCCATGGTAGCCTTCAAAGTTGTGGAGAATGTCTCCAGGGATGGCGGAGAGGGAGGCCTTGCCACGTTCATCGTCAAGGAAATTGCTCATGACGGCGCGGGTAGCGCCTCCGACGATGGGTTCCGCAATGCCTTCTTCCAGCACGCCCGCCGCGGTGTTGCCCCATATTTGGGCGGTTTCACTGGCGAGGTATTTGGCGCGGAGGGAATTGTACGAAAGGCCCGTTTTGTTGAGGCCGGCGTTCAGGAGACGTCCCAGCACGGGAACTTTGCCAAGGACGCCCATGCCGATTTTTTCTTCCAGGGTGTCCGCCGCCCCGAAGAGGGATGCGCGTTTGGCGTTTTCTTCACGGGAAAGTCCAAGGGCAACGCCTTCTTCATAGCGTTGCGTGCCGGATCCTTTGAGGAGGCTGTACACGCCAAAATAGGGTATGGCGTTGGGGACGGATTGACCTACTATGTCGCCAAGGGTGACGGCGAACTTGTTGATCCCCCAGGTTTGCCGCCCTTCGGTATATGCCTGCTGGGCCGCCTTGCGGACGTTTTTCATTTTTGCCCGGAAGTCGATGGTGCGGAGGAGTCCCTTATCCTGCCGCATTTCTTCCGCCGAGAGGAAAGACTTTTTGTTGTCAAAGGGGATATGGTCGTATGCCATACGATCCCCCGGCGTCATAAAAGAGGGGACTTCTGCGTCTGCATTGCGGAGGTTTTCCAGGACGCCCATTGCGCCGGAAAGCGTGGAATAGTAAAGGTTGTGGATGGGTTTGATGCTTTCGTAGGCATATTGGGCTACGGAATTTTCATATTGTCTGTCGATGTTGGCGCCGTAGTTGTCATAAACTGCCTTGCCCCACAGGCTCATAAGGATGTCTTCCACTTTTTTGTCATCCGGCGTGAGATCGTCTTTGTTGAGGCCAGCTGCCCTCATGACATTTGCCGCATCGGAGTCATCAAGAATGAAACTGCCGACGGGAAGCTGAGCATAGGCGGTGCGGACGCGGTTAATAATATCCGGTGTGATTCCGGCGCGGCCCATCATATCTATATCTTTGGGCGTCCATTGTTCTCCGCTGCCCTTGCAGGCGCGGTTGATGCGTTCCAATAACTGCTGACCGTATTGTTCCAGGGCTTTCTGTTCTTCCACCTGTTTCTGCTTGGCCTGCTTCACGATGCCGCCAAGGTGGTCATAGACGGCCATGTACATTTTTTCCCGCGTGTCCGCCCCCTCCGGGATGGGGAGGTTTTGTTGACGGAAGTACATGTCCGGAATCTGGTCGTTGCCGAGAAGAACGCCGCAGGCTTTACGCCCGACGAAGCACTTGCGTTCATCTTCCGGCGCGTGGGCATAGGGATCATGGCCGTGGGCCTGTTCCGCCAGGACGCGGTGTTCCGGGTACTGATCGGAAAGGAGGTAATTGGAGAGGTAGTCCATATCCTGTTTCCGCTGTTGCTCATAATCCGGGGAGGCGAGATATTCCGGTGCCGGCGCGGGAGACGGAATGAAGAAAGTATTTTCCTGCAAGTAGTCCATGAAAAAAGGGGTGAAAATTAAGCCATATCTGCGGCCTGTCCGTAAACGCGGTTGTTCCGGTTGAGCCAGCCGGAGAGGAATTGCCGTTTCTCCGGGTTATTGGCGGCGATAGATTTGTAGAGGCGTTCCCGCGCGTTTTTAAGACGTTCCAAGAGCTGCTGTTCCGTGTGGGTCTTGAGGTAATTTTTGATGGCTTCCACGGTGTCCGCATTAAACTTTTTGGAGTCTTCCACTCCGAGGGCGCGATGAATGACGCGGACGGCCCCATATTCGCCGCCGTTGAAATACATGTCCCGGAGAAAGTAGTCTATGCCGGAGGAAGTGACGCCTGCGGTTTGCAGAATATTTCCGACGGGTTGGGTATAATGCATGATGTCCCGTTTGGCTTCCTGTTCCGCCTCTGCGTGTTTGCCCGCTTTGACGAGGGTTTCCAGTTTGGCGTATTCCGCCGGGTGGCTGCCGTTGTTAATTCCGGCAATCTCATGCGTTCCTCCGCCGTCTCCGGCTGGGAGTCTGTAAATGGAAAGATTGCCCTGTTTGTCACGGCGGGCTTCATTGCTGAAGATAAGGGCGGCAGTATTTCCGGCGGCGGTGTTGGCCTTGGTGCCGGCTGCGGTAACGGTAATCTGGTCGTAGTTGATGTTCATGGTGCCAAGCTGGCGGCGGAGGGCTTTTGACATGGTGGGGGAAGTACAATCCGGTTTGGAGACGATTTGGGCTTCTGCATATCGGCGGTTGGGGGTAGTGACGCCCACGGTAATTCCTTCCGCATACCAGCCTTCCGGGACATAAAGAATGCATTCCTGTCCATCGTCCGCGCATTGGGAGGGAAGTTCTTTATTCCGGCTGACGGGTAGGATGGAATCGACAGGCTGCGTACGGCGGTAGGCTTCTTCTTCCCTGCGCCTGATGTCCGCGAACATTTTTTCTGCGGCTTTCCGTTCTTCTTCATTGAGGCGGTTGGTAACGGACAATTCCGCTTTCAGATCAAGGTTGCGGCTTTGAGCTGCGGCCTGCTTCCGAATGTAATTGTCACTGGCCGCAGTAATATTGATAGCCTCCTGGTGTCGGAAACTGTCTTGCTGAACCTGATCCCTGTTGCCTGGGGTGTAGTTGGCAATGGTGTCCCACAGACGGTTGGCAACTTCGAGTTCCGTAAGTTCCTTTCTTTCTTTTCCGCCGTTGTATTGCTGGTCGTTTTTCCAGATGTCTAGATTGGCGAGAAGGAGAGATTGGGCATTTTCCGCAGCGGCTTTTCTCCGGTCTTTGGCGGCCTTGAGCCGGGCTTCATCTTCCGGCGTCCATTCATCGTCTTCCTGTTTCTGCGCTTTTTCCTGCTCAAGAGCAAGGATAGCCGCGTCTTCCTCCCTGGTGAAATAACCCACCTGGGCTGCATGGGATAAAGTGACTTTGGGATCAAGGCCCTTCGGTCGCGCGAGGTCTTCCTGCCATTGCTTGACCATGGCTTTGGCATAATCTTCCCCCTGCCCGAATTGCTTGTAAAGGGCAATGACCATTTCCGCCTCCGTTTCGTCATGGGGCGACGTAATCATGGCGCGCCCCTGTTCCGCAAGGAAAGGCATGGCGTCTATCTTTCCCTGACCTTCCTTGAAATCTCCGTTGTATCTGCGCCAGAGGGCATGCAAATTGCGGGTGATGTTGGAGGGTGCCGGGTTATAAATTTCCTTTTCTTTTTTCGCGTTGCCCGTGGAAGTCGTTGATGTTTTGGAACCGGGGATTTTCTTCGCTTTGGCGTTGCCTGTTTCCACGGATTTGACGAAAGAACGGCTGAATCCCTGCATGGAGAGGGAGGCGAGGCGTTGGAGCTGCATACGCTTGGAGAAGGGGAGTGCGGCGTAAGGGCTGCCGTCGTCGTCCAATTCATTCCAAAAGGCGACAGGATCTTCTTCGCTCTGTTTTCGGGCGCGGGCCATGAGAGCCGTGTCCCGAAGGTCAAGAAGCATGATATCTGCTTTTTCTGCGGTGATGATGCCGTTGTCACGCGCGTCCGTGATGGCGTATCCGGCTCCGGAGTAGTCTTCGTTACGAATGGCGAGGTCATAGTTGTTCTGGAAGTATTCCCTCGTGCGCTGAATGCCTAATTTGGCAGCCAGCCCCCAATAACGTTCCGGCAGGCTTGACCTCACGGAAGCCCTGACAGCCTCCGCCTTCATGGCGCTCTCCGGGTGGAAAAAACTGCCTCCCAGCGCGTCAATCTTCTGGCCGAACTCGTAAGCCAAATCTTTCAGCTTCCCCTGCCGGATGGAACCGTCCTTCTCAAAAACGCTCTCCTTCGTGCCCGGCGCGAAAGCCAGCATCCTGGAAAACTTCGCGTCGGACTCGTCCCTGATGCGTCGCAGCTCCACCTCCTGCCGCTGCATCTCCCCGAAATCGGAAATCCTGGCAAACGCCTCCGCGCTCCCCTGAACCGCCTCTTCGGCCTTCTGGACGGACGCGCCCAGCACCTGACCCTGATCGCCATTGGCGGCCCGCGCCGCGACGCCGGGATCAGCCTTGGCCGTCTGCAGGGACGGCCCGCCGTATAAAGAAAACTCGCTCATCGTGATATAAAACCGGTAAGTTGATCAATGGAAAAAACATGCACCTTCGGCCCGCGCAAAAACCGCTGCCAGGCCACATGCGTAAAACCTCTGCGGGAAAACTGCCGGGCCAGCCGGGCCAGCTCACGCGGCTCCCCGGCCGCCCACCACACAAACAAGCACCTCTCCGGAAGATCCGGCATGCCCACAGGAGGAAAACACAACTCACCCAGCCTCTCGGAGGGCAGAGCCAGGCACACCTCCTCCGGGGAAACGAACGCCAGCCCCAGGGACGCGCAATCCTTCACATCCGTCCACAAATCCCGGCCCACCTCCGCATAAGCGCTCACGGTCGCATCAAACGCATTCATCGCCACACGCTCCTGTAAGGATTCCACTTCTGGCCGCCCAAGTAATCGTAAAAAGAAAACCCGCTCTTCTCCGGACTCGCCGCCCAGGACCCCAGCGTCATCATCCCCTGGCGGGGATCCGCCGTAGACCCGGGAAACACGCTCCCGGCCAAACCGCCTAAATTATAACCGGCAAAAGCCCCCTGGGCGGCCGTCGTCGAACCGAAAGCCCCCATTCCGGCGCCAATGCCGCCGATCAAAGCCCCGCCAAGCTGAAGCCCCGTGGACACCAGGGCCCCGGAAGCGGCGGACTTATAAGCCGCCGCCTGATTCTGCGCGCTCACCAGCGCGGAATCCCCCCTCCCAGCGCTGCATCGCCGCCTCATGGCGCTTGCTCTGGTCGCTGATCGCCGCGCCCAGGGACAAATCGGAAATCTGCTTCTCCAGCACTTCGGCCGCGGCAAGCTCCGCCTGGCTGCCGGACCCCTCGGAAGTAAACCCGGAAGCGCCCCTCCCAGCCCGCACGGAAGCCGTGGCGGCCGTCTGATTGCGCCTGGCTGTCGCCATATTCTCGGCGGCAAGACGCAAAGCGGAAGCGGACTCCGCCTCGGTATTGGCCGCATTCACATACGCGGCATCCCGCGCCGCCCGTCCCTGTGCCAGCGCGCTCTTCGCGTTGGCCCTGTTCGTCGCATAAGAACCGATACTGCCCATAACCCTACAAAATGGAACGCTCCAAAATATCCTTCAGCGGATGCTGGTCATTGCTCCCGCGCTGGCTCACATCGTGATACAGGGCATCGGCAACATACCCCCTGTACAACTCCAAAAACACGCCCACATTCTGCGGCTTGCCCGTCACCGTGGCCGCCACCTTGGAAGCCAGCAAACACTTCACGGCCTCCACAAACAAAGGCTCATGATCCGGCAGCATCTCCGCCAAAGCCGCCTCATTGGACAAAAACCGCACCTGCAGCAGGGAAGGAGTTTCCTCGCAAACCACCATGCGGCCGGCCATGCGCCAGCGCCTGGCCTCCACCTTCAACAACTTCAGGCAATCCTCCGGCAGCGGAAACCGGCCGTTCCCCTCCGGGCACGCCAGCACGGCCTCCTTCGTGGCAAACGACCACGGGCCATAGGAAACAGCCTCCAGCATCACGGAAGGAAACCACAACTCGCAAGCCCTGGCCGCCGGGGAATCCATCACAAACTCCTGATCCCCCAGCAGGGAAAGGCACTGTGAAAAAAACGTCAGCTTATCCATTCCCCAACAATCGCATGAGGGCGGACTTCCTTCAAGTTGGCGAGAATCAATGTTTTTATCCACGTACATATCACTGGCATATCATGCTCGTGTCATACATTCGGGCAGTATAGTTGACAAAAAATGACTAGTGTGTATAAATGAATGTGCGTCCGGGAAGAGTCGGTTCGACTCGCCGCCTGCTTAGGCAGGCCACCCTGGTCGCTTTTTTTTTGCAAAATCATCGTCATTAGAAATCTCTCAGAACAATGTTCCTCTTTTATGTTGATGAATCCGGAACACCGGAAATTCCGGGAGTCTCTGGTCATTTTGTATTGGCCGCCATCGGCATTCCGGTGGATAAATGGACAAGATGTGACAAGCAGATCAATCAACTAAAGACCAGTTACAGCCTTTCGGATGCTGAAATTCATGTCGGGTGGATGGTGCGCCACTATAAAGAGCAAGAGGATATAGAGAATTTTGAGAAAATGACGCCAGCAGAAAGAAGAGAAGCTGTCACCACCATGCGTGAGAAAATTATTCAGAAACGCAAATCGGAGGGAAAGGACTGCAAGCAATATAAAAAGAACTATGCCCAGACAAAAGATTACGTACACCTTACTCACTATGAAAGAATGCGTTTTCTTCAAGAATTATCCTGTTTAGTTGGAACATGGGAATTCGCTAGAATATTTGCAGAAGTCATTGATAAAGAAGAATATTATCCGCCGAAACCTGCCCTCGATCCAGAAATCCAATCATTCGAGCAAATAGTAATTCGTATCGAAAAATACTTGGAGGTTATCTCCAATAGAAAAGGAAGAGGAAAAAGGCGAGGTCTCATTATCCATGACAACAACCCAAGCGTAGCGCAACAGCATACAAAAAAAATGAACTCTTATCATAAGAAAGGTACATTTCTTACAGGAGTTCACCACATCATTGAAACACCTCTTTTCGTTGACAGTACCCTTACAGGTATGGTACAGATCGCTGATTTGTGCGCTTATGCGTTAAAGCGTTACGCAGAAAATAATGAAGATGCTCTTCTAAGACCGTTACTGCCAAGAATTGACCGTATTGGTTCGGAGTTAGCTGGAGTAAGGCATTACACAAGCAGAAAGTACTGTAAATGTTTTTTCTGTCATCCCAATAGTTTGCCTAAACAGATCTTTCGCAACAAAAGAAAAAGACAATAACTGCTCAATAAAGCATCCCCTCCAGAGCGTCGGGGCGTCTGTGAGGCCTCTTCACCTTCTCCGGCTCCCCGGCATGACCGGACACCAGGCCGCGGCTCACCGCCTCGGCAAACGTCCGGGCGGCATCCGCGCCATGGGAACAGGCGTCATGAAGCGGCATCTCCCGCACGCACCCGTTGGACCCCGGCGGCAAACTGCGGTAATACTCCAGGGAACCCACCCCGGAAACATACTTCTGCCCGTCAATCTCCGGGCGCCGGTTGCAGCGCTCATGAAACACGCAAAAACGCAGCATATTCCGCAGCGCGTTAATCCCGGTCCAGACATCGGACGTGCGCGGCACAATCGCCGTGCGGAACCCGGCCCGCTGCAGCACGGACTCAAAAGAAGTCTTGGAAAAATCCCTCCTGGCCGCATCGTGCGGCAGCAGGTGCAGGGCGACAGGCCCGAACTCCCTCTCCCTCATCCGGATCTGCCCCACGTAATAATCAACCGCCTGATTATTCCCGGCAATATAATCCAGCGCGTAATACCTGCCGCCCACCACCTGCCAAAGCCAAATCGCCATAAAATCGCTCAACCCCAAATCCCAGGAAGCATAAATCGGAGCCACGTCATCCACTTCAAACTCGGCGGCGATCCTCCCCTCGGCCCGCAGGGCAGAAATCCACCTCCCGTAAATAGCCCCCTCCACGGACGTCTGCAAAGCCTCCTCCGGCACGGTGGGAAACTCCTGCTTCACCTCCGCCCCGTTAATCCTGTACTGGGTAGCGTACCACGCCTTCTGCCCCTCGGACAACTCAATCCCGTAACGCCTCTTCAAATCGGAAAAATAATCCCGCAAAAAATCATCCAGCCTCGGCTCCACCCCCTCCAGGCAATACTCCCGATGCTGGATCCAGGAAAAAAAGAAAAACCTGAAATCCAGGCTGGAAAGAGGCTTGCCCACCATCTCCATAGCCTGCTCCATCAACTGGTAAGCCAGCCCGGCCTTCCCTCCCTCGTGAGTGGACTCCATCACCACCACGCAGCTCTTGCCAACGGTATTCAACGCGCCCGTGCGGATCTTCCTGGCCCTGGCCGGATCATGCAGCGCCGTATAGGAAAACTCGGAAATATGCAAAAACTGGAGAGTGGACCCGCGCAAATTAACCCCTACATCAACAGACCCGTTCGTGGACCAGGCCATGCGGGTGGCCCTCTTCTCCACCACAGCGCACCCCTCCTTAACCATCCTCCCCAAAGCAGCCAGCGCCCGGTCCTCCATCGTCGGATTCTCCGGCAAAAAATCCAAATGCTCATAAGCAAAAGCAATCTTGCGCAGCTTGGCCTCCCCGTCCTCCAGCGTCTTATCAATAATCCCGCAATGCTGATTCCTCCCAAACAGGCAAAGATCCAGCATATAAATGGCGCAAAACGTAGAAATCCCCAGCTGGCGCACCTTCAAAATCGTATTGCGGAACCAAAGCCCGTGAAAAAGCTCCTCCTGGGCCCAATTCGGGCGGAAGCGCACCATCCGGCCCTCCTTATCCTCAATCCAATACAAATGATTAAGGCGCCACCACCTGTCGGCCAGCAGCTCCTTCCAATCCGGTCTCGTCTTCGCAGGCTCCATCATTGCGTATCAACAGCTAAAAACTCAAGGGGGCGGTCCCCGGAAACCCGGATGCCAAACCGCACATCCCGCCTCCACATGGCGGACGGAAGCACCTCATGCCATCCCCGTTCCATCGTCCTGGTCTTGCTCAACCGGTCCCAAGCGCTCCCGTCATTGGACACCTCAATACCGGCCGGGGCCGTATCGGAAGCAAAAAACACGCGCACGGCCGCGGCCTGTCTATCCCTGCCCAGGGACTCCGCCACATCCAGCGCATTCGTCACCACCGTGGACGTAAAATCCCACGCGCCGGCATCCACAAACGGGCCGTCCGGATCAAACACCTCCACAAACCGCCCATCCTCACGCTCCACGGACACAAACAGCAAATCCTCCCCGGTCCCATTGGGCAGCACCACGGCGTTGGACATCCGCCCCTCCGTCCTGTGACGGTGCCAGGCATGCACCTGGTGCATGCTATTATAAGTCATCAGCGCCAGCGTGCCGTCCGCCAGGGTCATCACCGCCCGCGGGTTGGGCTTCCTCATAAAATCCCCGGAAGTAACCCCGCCACCGTCGGCCAGCACATGATCGGCAAACACCGTCAAATCGCGGGACACAAACCCGTCGCTCTCATAATCATACCCGTACTGATACACCCGTCCGCCACCCCTCTCCACATACAGCACCTTATCGGTC
>ENA-ORIC01002701-ORIC01002701.1-human-gut-metagenome-genome-assembly--contig:-NODE-2701-length-13690-cov-3.078822_pt1 | contig 13690 bp, 8 predicted proteins | sample MGYA00243023_ERZ508732 | MGnify/ENA primary metagenome ERZ508732 (study PRJEB26277, sample SAMN04329767) | human gut metagenome | biome: human-associated habitat | host: Homo sapiens | place: USA...
CAAGCCGACTTTCAAAACCGCCTCAAAACTGTAAGTTTGTACGAAAGGTATGGTCGTAAAATGTCAGATAAATTCGAACCTTTGAAGCTCGCCGCGAAACGCGCCGCGGACGCCGCCGGAATCGACGAGTATGAGCTTTATTATATCGAGAACGGAAGCATTTCCGCGGAGACTTTCCGCGACGAGATCTCGTCGTTTTCATCGAGCGTTGGCGGTAAGCTGATGTTCAGGTGCGTGTCGGGCGGCAAGCTCGGATACGCCTCAACCGAGCTTCTGACCGAGGATGAGGTCGAGGCTCTTGTCGCCCGCGCGGTCGAGAACGCGGGTGTGTCCGAGAAGGACGAGGAGGCGATAATCTTCGGAGGCGCGAAGCCGGAGGACTATCTCCCGACCGAAAAGCACGAGTTCGCTATGCCGGACGGCGCGACGATCAAGAAGGTCGTCATGGACTGCCGGAACACCCTCTACGCCGCAGACGAGCGGATCGCGGACGGCACTGAGTGCGCGGTGGAAGCCGGAGAGAGCACGATATATCTCAGCAACTCAAAGGGGCTCAACCTGTCGAACCATGTCGGAAACACTCTCGCGTATATGTTCGCCGTTATCGACGACGGCAAGGAGAAGGTCTTCGATTACGACATGGACTTCAATAACATCGAGAACTTCGACCGCGAAAAGCTCGCGAAGAAGGTCGTTGACGGCGCGAAGGCAAAGCTCGGCGCGGGCGCTGTCAAGACCGGAAAGTACGACATAATCTTCGACACGAGCGAGGCTTCAAGCATCCTCTCAACCTTCTTCAGCGTCTTTGTCGCGGAGAACGCGCAGAAGGGGCTGTCGCTCCTGAAGGGCAGGACCGGTGAGAAGATCGCCGCCGACAGCGTGACGATTGTCGACGACCCGTTCTATCCCGGAAACACGATGCAGATTAATTTCGACGGCGAGGGCGTCCCGACCAGAACGAAGAACGTCGTCGAGGACGGCACGCTTAAAACTCTCCTCTACAATCTCTCGAGCGCGAAGAAGGACGGCGTTCAGTCGACCGGAAACGCGGCGAGAGTCGGCTCGTCGATCAGCACGAAGCCTTATGTCTTCTACATAAAGCCCGGCGAGACCTCCCGCGAGGATCTCTTCGCGAAGGTCGGAAACGGCATCTATGTCACCGAGATGAAGGGCTTCCACGCCGGAGCGAACGCCGTCACGGGCGACTTCTCGATCGAGAGCGCCGGATTCATGATCGAGGACGGAAAGAAGGGCAGACCGGTCAAATCCTTCACGGTCGCGGGAAACTTCTTTGAGCTTCTGAAGAGCATCGACACGATCGGAAGCGAGATCGACCTCAGACGTCCCGGATACACGAACATCGCCGCGCCGGATATACTTGTCCGCGGAATGTCGGTCGCCGGTGAATAAAGGTTTTCCGCAGGCAAAAAAACTCCCCGCCGGGGAGTTTTTTTGCACCTCCGGGGTTTGATTGAAAATTGACGGACGATATAATGGTTCAAGGTTACGAACAGTTCACATAAGTTTGCCGCGGATATTGCTTTTTTGGCTGTATACGACATATAATTTGATGAGGTGATTGACATTTTCTCCGTAATACGCTATAATTGACTTACACGGCTGCCGCAGTTATCATTCAGGAGAAACAGAAAATGAACACAGAAATAACATCCGGCGCGCTCACTGTCGCGCTCACCCCCGACGCGAGACGGCTCGCGTCCGTCAGACTCTTCGGAAAGGAAACTCTCGCTGAAAAACAGAGACCGCTTCTCGCCGTCGGACTCAGAGGAGAGGACGGAAAGATCACACGGCTCGACACCGACTCGAAAAAGCTCGACATCTACATCGGCGACGAAATCATTGAGTACACCTTCGACCTCGGAGTCAGGGTCTTCCTGAAGCCCGAAGTCTCGGACGGAAAGATTGTCTGGAACGCGAAAGTCTCCGGAATCAGGGGATACGCCGTCGAGTACATTGAGCTTCCGTCAGTCGATTTCGCGGGCGCGCTCGAGGACAACGGCTGGGACGCGTCTGTCCTCTGGCCTTACAATGAGGGCGTGCTTATCACCGACTCGCGCGTCAGGAAATCGTTCGTTGAGCCGGAATACCCGTCCGACGCGAGATATCCGCTCTTCCCGAACATCATGCTGACCCAGTTCATGGCGTACATGACGGCGGGCAAGGGAATCTACATGGGGCTCGAGGACCTGTCGCGCGCGCTCAAGGCGCTCGATTTCAGGTGTGTCGAGGATAACGGCGGCTGGTCGACCGGTTTCCGCACACGCGTCTATCTCGGGGCAGAGTTCGGCGAGGACGCGGCGCCGGGGTTCGGAATTGTCTGGAAGGCGTTCTCCGGCGACTGGATGACCGCGGCGGAAATATACCGCCGGTGGTTTGAGGAGAACCTTCCCGCGGGACTGAAAAAGCTCTCAGAAACGCCGTTGCCCGATTGGTATACAAAGGATATGCCGCTCGTCGTCACCTACCCGGTGCGCGGAAGGCACGACATGGACATAATGGAGCCGAACACGCTCTTCCCGTATAATAACGTCCTTCCGTACATAGATGAGTTCGCGGAAAAGACCGGGATGAAAATCATGGTTCTCCTGATGCACTGGGAGGGCACGGCTCCGCGGGCGCCGCCGTATGTCTGGCCTCCGTTCGGCGGAGAGGAGATGTTCCATGACTTCGCGGAGGAGCTTCATCGTCGCGGCGACCTCCTCGGCGTATATTGCAGCGGGTTCGATTTCACGGCGAAGTCCAATCTGAACGACTTCGATATGCGGGAGAAGATCGGGAAAGAGGATCTGAAGCGCTTCTTCTGCGCCGGTCCGGACGGAGAAGTTCAGATCTGCCGCATCTGCACCGGTCAGCGCTCCGGCTACGATATCTGTCCGGCGTGCGACGGCGGAAAGGATATTCTCGATGAGGCGCTGGAGCCGCTTCTGAAATCCGGCGTCGATTATGTTCAGGTGCTCGACCAGAACCACGGCGGAAATATGTACCTCTGCTATTCCCGTGAGCACGGACACCCGCCGGTTCCGGGAAAATGGATGAGCGAAGCCGTCAACAGGCTCCTGTCCGGATGGAGAAGGATGGCGCCGGACGTGCTCCTTGGCTGTGAGTCGGCGGCGTCAGAGGCGTTCATCGGGAATCTCAGGCTTTCCGACACGCGCTTCGAGTTCTGCTACGACTACGGAAAAGCCGTGCCGGTCTACAGCTTCATTTATCACGAGTACCTGCACAATTTTATGGGCAATCAGGGAGGAAGCCCGCTCGAGTGGACTACCGAGGCGTTCAATTACCGCGCGGCGTACGCCTTCCTCGCGGGCGATATGCTGACCCTCATCATCGGCGATAACGGCGACCTCATGTACCAGTGGGGCGTGCGCGACTATTCGAAGCATCCCGACCGTGAGAGTGTTCTCGGGTTCTATTCTGAGCTAGCGAAGGTATATCGTGAGTACCCGGAGATTTTCGGCGGTTCGAAGATTCTCCGCGCGCCGGAATACACCTGTGACGACTTCACGATAAGGTGCGGGAACCGGGACATGGTCGTGCCCGCCGTGCCCGCGTCGTCCTACTCGACCGGGAGGGGGATACGCACGGTCTTCGTGAACTTCACCGATTCGGAGCGCGCGGTGACGCTCGACGGCGAGACCTTCACGATGCCGCCGAGATCGGTTAAGGTTATCTGACAAAAAAACGCTCCGATGAACGATTGATTCATCGGGGCGTTTTCATTAATTTCACCTTTCAGACAAACAGGCAAAGCGCTTTCAGCTGCACTGTAACGAAAAGTGTATTTTATCGAATTTTCTCGCCGCGAGATCGTCTTTTCTGATATAGAAATAAAGCATGCCGCAATCGCCGAACATCAATTCAAAACCGCCTTTCGTAACGGTAGAGAGCTGAAGAAGCAGCATCCAATCGCCCGCGTGCTTTTCGATATCCGCTTTCACTTCATCCGGCGTATTTTCGTAGCTTTCCGCATCGCCGCAATAAAGTCCGCGGCTCACCCGTTCGCATTCGGTAAGCATCTCGCCCTGTATTGTATCGGCATATCCGAGAAGCTTATGCTCTCCGGCGCCGCAATCCGTATCTACGCCGAGCTTTTTAAGCTCATCGTCATAATCGTTCCAGTCACAATCAAGATCGCTGTGATTTTCAAATTCTTCAAAGCACGGACAGGATATTTGCGATCTGAATTTCACCGCGATTTCCGGAATAGCGTAATCCTTTGCAAGATTTTCCGGCAGATCGAGCGGCGCAAATCCGTCGGTATTTTCAAAATAAAATACCCTTGCCGCACCATTATCCGCGGGATCAAATCCCCATGTCGATGACTCGCATTCATAGAAGAAATAAAGCATACCGCTTTCCGGCAATACGTTATCCTTGTCATACGGTTTCATCTGCGCGAGGTTGATCTGACAGAAGAAAGACAGCGGCCGCGTGATGCCGTCATCCGCGCTCCTGAATGCAGGCCATTCAAAATCCGCGGGAAGATACGGCTTGCCTCCGAGCTTGCAATCATCAGGCGCGGAAACCTTTATGTTCTCCATTGGTTTCATTATGATCTCGTTTTTCTCCAGCAACTTAATCACATCGCGAAGATTTTTCGGTGTTACCGGAGCTTTTTTCCTGAACTTATCAAAAACAGACATATTAATTCCTCTTTGCCGGATCGCCGTACTTAAAAAAATCATACGGCGTAGCTCCGGTCTCGCGCTTGAAGAGCCTCGCGAACGACTCCGCGTCGGTGAAGCCCACTATCTTCGCGGTCTCGGCGACGCCCGTCTGGTTCTCGAGAAGATCCTTCGCGGCGCTTATCCTGACCGAGATGATATATCTCCTCGGCGGGACGATATATATCTTCTCGAACAGCCGCCTGAACTGCGCCTCGCTGAGCCCTGACGCGGCGGCGAGCCTCGCGGTGTCGAGCGAAGGGTCGCTGATGTGCGAATGAAGGTACTCGAGCGACGGGGCGATTCTCCGCCTTGTCGCAGCGTCCGAGCCGTCCAGCGCCCTCGCCATCAGAGCCAGTATCTTGTAGACATACGACTTGCAGGAGAGAATATGCGCCGAGTCCTTGAACAGCCACTCCTCAGCGCACTTCGAGAAGAGGGAATACAGATTCGAGTGGTTCTCGAAGGAGGCGGCGAAGATGTCCTCCGCCGGGTACCCGTCCGCGGTCTCGAAGTTGATTATGATATACCGCCCCTCGGATTTCAGGCGGGAGCGGTAGGTCATTCCCTTCGGGATGTAGACTATGTCGTTCTTCGAGAACTCAAGCTCCTTCGGCTTTCCGGTCGCCGCGTCATTGTAGTAGCAGACCATCGTTCCGGAGACCTTGTAGATCAGCGCGTGTGTCGGGCGGGAATAGAAATAGTTCGTGTCGAGCCGCGATTCCTCGCTTGTCACGCTTATTATCCTCGTGACATTTATGTCGGACGAGAAGAACAGCGGAACAGAGAGCGGAGCCCCGCCGACTGACGGGGCTCCGGAAATCTCCGCGCCGGTTTCGTCCGGGCGGAATTTTTTTGTTTCGCTCATACGCTCACTTCGCCGCGACGGGTTTCGCGGTCGCGAGCGCGGGCTTCTCGCCGGACTGCTCCGCGATGCCCTGCTGGTCTATGACCGACTGAGCCATCTTTCTCTGCGCCATGACGAGCTTATAGTAGATCGACTTGTGCTCGAGAAGCTCTGTGTGCGTGCCGAACTCCGCGACGCGTCCCTTGTCGAGGACGAGCAGCTTGTCGGCGTTTCTCAGCGTCGAGAGGCGGTGCGCTATCGCGAAGACGGTTCTGCCCTCTGTCAGCTTTCCGATCGAGTCCTGGATCATCTTCTCGGTCTCGGTGTCGAGCGCCGCGGTCGCCTCGTCGAGGATAAGTATGCGCGGGTTGTGGATGACAGCGCGCGCTATCGCGATTCTCTGGCGCTCGCCGCCGGAGAGGGAATAGCCCTTCTCGCCGACCATCGTGTTGTAGCCCTCGGGGAGGTTCAGGATGAAGTCATGCGCGTTCGCGATTCTCGCGGCGGCTATGACCTGCTCGTCGGTCGCGTGCGGCATCGCGTAGCGGATGTTGTCGCGTATCGTTCCGGAGAACAGGAAGGTCTCCTGAAGCACGACGCCTATCTGCGTTCTCAGCGCGTTCTGAGAGATGTCCTTTATGTTGACGTCGTCTATCTCTATCGCGCCCTCGTTGACGTCGTAGAGGCGCATGAGGAGGTTTATGAGAGTCGTCTTGCCGGAGCCGGAGTGACCGACGATGCCGATCATCTCGCCCGGGTTCACGTGGAAGGAGACGTTCTCGAGGACAGGGTTGTAGCTCTCGTAGCCGAAGGTCACGTTCTTCACGTTGACCTCGCCCTCGATGCGGATATCGATCGGGAGCTTGATATCCTGCACTTCCGGGTTCTCCTCGAGTATCTCGAATATCTTCGAGAGGCTCGTTAAGAAGTTCGAGATGTTTCTCGGAATGAAGGTTATCCAGAGCAGCGGCGCATAGATGATGTTCGCGTAGGAGTTAATCTGGTGCAGAGTACCGACCGACATAACGCCCTCGAACAGCCTGAGGTTTCCGTACCATAGTATCAGGTAGCTTCCGAGCCTGACCGCGAAGCCGAGCAGCGGGAAGATCGTGTCGAAGATCTTCGCGTTCGCCTCGTTCTGGTCGGCGTGCTTGACCGACGCCGCCTTGAAGCGCTCGATCTCGGCTTTTTCACGACCGAAGCACTTGACGACGCGGATACCGTTCAGGATATCCTGGAGCAGGTGGTTCGTGCGCTGACCGAGCACCCACAGGCGGCGGTTGCGCATCTGGACGTGCGCCCAGAACTTCGCTATCAGGAAGACGACGAAGGGTATCGGGACGAACACGAACAGCGCCATCAGCGGGCTGAGGGCAAGCATGACGACAAGTCCGACGATGAACGAGAACGCCTGAATGAACAGGTTCGGCAGCTGGTTGACGATGAAGTCCTGCGCCACGTTGACGTCGCCGTTGATACGTCCCATGAGGTCGCCGGTCGACTTTCTCTGTATGCTCGAGAGGGACAGCGACTGTATCTTCTCGTAGAGCAGCGCGCGCATCATCAGCGTGAACTTATTGCCGGTGATGGCGGAAAGTCTCGATTGCAGCACGGCGAGAGCGCGGTGCAGCAGGTCAAGCGAGATGATCGCCACGACGATAAGCGTGAACTTCGTCATCTCACCGACCTGGCCGTGAGCCGACTCGTTGAGTATGTAGTTGTTGAGCGCTATCTTCTGGATCTGCGGCACGACGAACTGGAATATGACCGTGAATATCGCCACGACGAACGGGAAGCACATCATCAGCCTGAGACCCTTCGTCATAGCGAAGATCTTCCTGTAGACCTCCATGTGGTCGAGGCAGTACGGGCAGATATTCGTTCCGCGCACGAACGGTCTGCCGCACTTCGGGCAGAAGCGCTCCTTCTCGCTGTTGGTTATCGGCTCGGTCTTCGAGTGATCCTCTGACAGTATCTCGCACGCCTTCACAAGCACCGCGTAGCGCGGCAGGTGGCGTCCGGACACGAACTGACAGATAAGAACCGTACCCTCGCCAAAGTCCGCGTAGAAGCCGCAGGAGCCGTACATGACCTCGGTCTTGAACCCGGTCGCCCCCTTGATCGTGTACGCGGCGAGCAGCTTGTCGTCAAGTATCTTGTATATCTTTTCGTTTGTGATCGCGATGAAGCCGGAGACGAACTTGTCCTCGAGTATATTGAACGGCACGCAGTACATCAGCTTTTCAGCCGGCTGCATCGCCGAGTCGAGGACCTTCTTTTCGGTCTCGGGCAGGTCGAACATTAATCTCATTGGATTATCTCCGTTACAGGGATATATCCGGACAGGACATATCCGTTTTTGTTAGTGTCTGCGTGGCAGACTGTGTGTCAGTTTTACAGATATATCTCTATCTTTTTCAGGCTGGAGGGTTCGAGCTTCTGCGGCTCGAGAATCTCGAAGACGTTTCCGTCGATATCGTTGATGAGTATGCGTCCGTCCTCGAGTATGCGTATGTTCGAGAAAGGATTGTTGAGAACGAAGGTGACGTTTCCGGCGGTCGTGTTGACGTCCCAGTAGAGGTAGCCGAATTTGTCCTTGACCGAGTTGATCTTCAGTATCTCCGGCGTGAAGTAGCGGCGGTCGAGCTCCTCCGCGAAGAGCTTCTGAGTCTCCCCGTCGAAGTCGGACATATGTCGGATCATGCCTATCTCCCTGCCGCGCCCCTGCTTCTTCGAGTCCGGCTCCCTGACCGAGAGGAACTCGTCCGGGTTCGTGACCGGGAAGGAGCGGAGGATGACGACCCGCTCGAAGGACTCCGGCTCGCCCTTGTCATTTATGATGTCAAGCGAGATCAGTCCGCCGCCCGAGCGCCTGAATTTCGCGTTCTCAGGCGTCAGGGCTATCGAGACGCGCTCGTCCTCGAGGATCAGGTCGCCGTCGTCGGAGCCGTCGCCCATTATGTCGTTCTTCGGCTTCTTTGTCTCCGGTTTTGCCCCGGGCTTCTTTTCCTCGGTCTTTTCGTTTTTTTCAGCCGGCTTTTCAGCGGGCTTCGCTTCCTGACCGGTCTTTATGTTATCTGCCATGATATTGACCATTCCTTTTCATAAGAGTTGTGGTTTTATTTGTGCCGAGTCCGTCGAAGTTTATCCGCCCCTGCGGATAAACTTCTTTGGAAACCGCCGCGCGGTTTCCTACATACCGGCGATTATCTTCTTGTTCGCCTCGTTCTGGAGCATATACAGCCGGTAGAACGTGCCCTTCTTCGCGAGCAGCTCGGCGTGAGTGCCTTCCTCGGCTATCTCTCCGTTCTCTATGACGAAGAGGTGGTTGCAGTCCTTCAGGGTCGAGAGACGGTGCGCTATCGTTATCGTCGTCCTGCCCTCGATGAGCGCGGAGAGCGCGTCCTGTATCAGGCGCTCGGTCTCGGTGTCCATCGCCGCCGTCGCCTCGTCGAGAATCAGTATCGACGGAGCGAGAAGGAGCGCGCGCGCTATCGATATGCGCTGCTGCTCACCGCCGGAGAGCGAACGGCTTCCGGTTCCGACCACGGTCTCGTAGCCCTCGGGTAGGCGCAGGATGAAGTCGTGCGCGTTCGCGTTCTTCGCCGCCTGAATGACCTCCTCCATCGTCGCGTCCGGGCGGGCGTAGCGGATGTTGTCGGCTATCGTGCCCTTGAAGAGGAATATCTCCTGCGAGACGATCGAGATGTTCTTTCTGAGCGTCGCGGTCTCTATCTTCTTGATCTCGGTGTCGTCTATCTCAATCTTTCCGCTTATCGTGTCGTAGAGACGGTTTATCAGGTTCGCGATTGTCGATTTTCCGGAGCCGGTGTGTCCGACAAGCCCCACGTGATCGCCCGGCTTTATGTGCATCGAGACATTCTTCAGTATCGGGCGGTTCGGAGCGTAGTGGAAGCAGACGTTCTCGAACTTTATGTCGCCCTTCAGACGGTCGAAGTGAACCGCGTCCGGAGCGTCGGTGATCTCCGGGATGGCGTCGGTTATCTCAAACATACGCTGAGCGCAGTTCGCCGTGTCGGTGATCATGTTCGTGAACTGAGTGAAGAAGTTAAGCGGACCGAAGATCATTCCGATATATCCGAGATATGTCGCGAAATCACCGTAGGTCATATGCTTGTTCATGACCTCGAGACCGCCGAAGCCCCAGATCGCCTGCGACGACAGACCGATCAGCAGTCCGACGAGCGGGAATATCGTTATCGACACGAGGTTAGTCTGGAGGTTAGCCTTCATGAGTCTCTCGGCGTAGCCGTAGAAGCGGTTGGTCTCCTCTGCCTCCTTCGAGAACGCCTTGACGACGCGGATACCGGTCAGCGAGTCGCCGAGCATCGCGTTCAGGCTCGAGGAACGCCTCCACTGCTTCGAGTACATCCTCCACAGCTTCGGCAGCGCGAACTTGAATATGCAGACGATTATCGGCACCGGAATGAACACGATCAGCGTCAACTTCCAGTTCAGCAGGAACAGGAATATCGTAAGACCGATGAAGTTCAGCGCGTTTATGACGAAGTTCGGCACACCGTCGATGAAGAACGCGCGCACACGATCGGCGTCATAGTTGACGCGCGTGATGAGACGTCCCGTCTGGTTGTTGTTGAAGAACGAGAGAGACAGGCTCTGGAGCGCCGTGAAGATGTCCATCTTCATGTTGAGCGTCACTCGGGTCGACATCGTCGCGTTCGCACGGTTCTGGATTATCTGTACGCCGAGCGACAGCAGAGCTATGCCGAACACCACGCCGATCATTATGTACAGCCAGTTCTCCGAGTGCATCGTACCGACAGCCTTCCCGGCGATGACGCCCGGCTGCGAGATGACCTGGTCGTAGAGGATCTGGTTCGAGATTATCGGGTTGACAAGCTGTATAGCCGACGTCGCTATCATGCAGATGAGCACCGTCGCGAGCTGGAGCTTGAACGGCTTGAAATACCGGAGCAGTCTCACGAAGACCGCGGACTGGTTCGTGCAGTGCTCGCAGATCTTCCGGTCCTGATCGGTATAGACCCTGCCGCACTTCGGACAGCGCGCGTTGAACTGGTCGAAGATCGGGTCGTCCGGCTTCACATCCTCGCCGCGCACAAGGCGGTTCATTATGTCAAGGAAGGCGAACAGCTTGCGCTTCTTGGCGTTCGTCGTGAAGGCGATGACAATCGTGGTCGCGTCCGCGTCGCGCTCCTTCTGTTTCTTCTTCTCCTCGTCAAGGTCGAGGTGGACGTCTGACGGGGTGATCTCGATATCGTGCGGATGGCTCTTCGCCAGCAGCCGGTTCGATGAGACGAAGTTGTCGACATACGCGTCGGATACGCGACGCATATTATAAGAGGCGAAATCGCACCCTTTGAAAAGGTCGGGAATGAACACCTTCTTCGGCGTCTTCGAGCCCTTTTTCGCGGAATCCTCAGCGGCCTTTCTCGCCTTTTTCCGTTTCTGCTCGGTCTCGTTGTCGGAGGATATCGAGATGACGTAAAGGCGCATTTCCTTTTTGGAGTAGCCGAGCCAGCTCTCGCCGAAGTTGCCCTCGGTGTCAAGGTCGAGCTCAAGCGCCAGGTCGAGGCTGTCCGGGTCCACCCCGTTCTCGCGGAAGCCCGCCGCTGCCTCTTCGGTCAGCTTTTCAAGTGGAAGCATAAAGAGATACACAGTTTCCGCGCTTTGCTGTACCATAAATGACGCGGAACCTTCTCCTTTCATTTTTTCAACCACCGACGGAACAAGAAATTAATAGAAAAATATTGAATGCTCCGTTCGGATGTGTTATAATAAGTATAGCGAAATATTTCCAAGTTTCAAGGGGTATTCGGAAATTTGTTAAAATTTAGATGGTTGCACAAATACGAATGCCTGAAAACTGCGGATATATACACAATTACATCACTTATCATTACCAGTAAAATCACGATATGGATCAAATGGCAATAAACGGCAACGTGGGCGAAAAATCGTGAACAAATGTCAGTGATGGTCAGAACGAGAGGATCATTTTCATGGGGATACTGAAGAGGCTGTTCAGAAACAAGAACGAGAACTCGGTCGCTTTCAGACGGGATATGGCGAAGCACCTGTCGGGGAGAGCGATAAAATACTGCACCGAGCGCGCGCCGGACGGAGGTGACACCGTCATCGGGCACGCGGGGTCGCTGTCGATCAAGGACGACGAGTTCATTGTGCTCTCGAGCGCGGATATCGTGTTCAGATGCAAGGTCGACGAGCTGCGCGCGTGGGAGCTTATGTCGAACGACGGGGCGATGCTGACCGGTCCGGACATAACTCAGGGAGGCAAAGAGCGGACGGTCATCGTATACTACACGTATTATATAAAATAAGGTAAGAAAACCGTTCGCAGAGTGAACAAAAATATCAGACACGTTTGTGCATAACGCTGATATATTGATAAATCTGAAAAATTTTCGGAAAACGTCTTGCAATTTGCGCGGAAAGAGTTTATTATATATTTGTGCGGAAAACGCCGGACAGGCGTGAAAGACCGTCACGGTATATGGGCGGCAGAATTCCGCCGTCGAAATGTTTTAATTTTGGAGGTAGTTGAAAATGACTACAATTGGTGCAAACGATAAGGTAAGAGTCGGTATAATCGGCTGCGGCGGTATCGCCAACGGCAAGCATATGCCCGCACTCAAGAAGGTACCGAACGTCGAGATGGTCGCGTTCTGCGATATCATCGTCGAGAGAGCGGAGAAGGCGAAGAAGGACTTCGGAACTCCGGACGCTAAGGTCTATGAGGACTACAAGCAGCTTCTCGAGGACAAGTCGATCGACGTCGTTCACGTTCTGACTCCGAACCGCTGCCATAGCTTCATCACTGTCGACGCTCTTGACGCCGGCAAGCATGTTATGTGCGAGAAGCCGATGGCTATAAACTCCGCCGAGGCACAGAAGATGCTCGACGCCGCAAAGAGAAGCGGAAAGAAGCTCACCATCGGTTATCAGAACCGTCAGAGACCGGATTCCCAGTTCCTCAAGGCTGAGGCGCTCAAGGGCACTTTCGGCGATATATACTACGCAAAGGCTACCGCGCTCCGCAGACGCGCTGTCCCGACCTGGGGCGTGTTCCTCAATGAGTACGAGCAGGGCGGCGGTCCTCTGATCGATATCGGAACCCACGCTCTCGACCTGACTCTCTGGACTATGGACAACTATAAGCCGAAGTACTGCGTCGGTACTACATATCACAAGCTCAACAACGATACCGAGACCGGCAACGCCTGGGGCGACTGGGATCCGGCGAAGTTCACCGTTGAGGATTCCGCGTTCGGCTTCATCGTGATGGAGAACGGCGCTACCATCGTTCTTGAGTCCGCATGGGCACTCAACACTCTTGATGTCCGCGAGGCTGTCACCACCGTCTGCGGAACCAAGGCAGGCGGCGACATGAACGACGGCGTCCGCATCAACTCGATCATCAACGGCCGTCAGTCCGTGACCACCGCTAACCTGAGCGCCGGCGGAGTCGCGTTCTATGCGGGCGCTTCGAACGATCCGGCATATCTCGAGGCACAGCAGTGGATCAACGCTATCGTCGAGGATAAGAACCCGTGCGTTCTTCCTGAGCAGGCGTTCTGCGTGACGAAGATCCTCGAGGGCATCTACACGTCCGCGAAGACCGGCGATATCTACAGATTCTGATTGAATAAACCCTCAGCCCTCCAACCCAAATTATAAAGTTTTTGCGGGAGGGGGGCGGGGGGGGGGGGGGGGTTTTTTTAAAAAAAAAAAACCCCCCCCCCCCCCCCCAAAAAGATAAAAAAAAAAAAATAAAAATTATGTTTTTGTTAAGAATAAAATACACGATCAGTGTAGGCAGGATCGATATTACGATCGCCGCAAATGTACTTCCCCAGTCCACTCTTCCGAACTGCCCCACAAAGTCATTCAGGCCAATTGGCAGAGTTTTCATATCAGAAGATGAGATAAATGTATTGGCATAGGTAAATTCATTCCATACAAAAACAAAATTGTATGTAAGAACTGTCATTGTAGTATTTTTAGCCATAGGTACCACGATCTTGCGGAATGTGGTTCCCATTGTGGCACCGTCAATAACTGCTGCTTCCAGAAGAGAATCCGGCATAAATTTAAAAAATCCGGTGTAAAGATAGATACACATTGGAAGTCCGAA